>Ga0163215_100658_pt1 | contig 45850 bp, 48 predicted proteins | sample SynspAceP_FD_185934 | JGI IMG/M metagenome (GOLD analysis project Ga0163215, IMG submission 185934) | Saline lake microbial communities from Ace Lake in Antarctica - Synechococcus sp. Ace-P (Hybrid Assembly) | ecosystem: Environmental > Aquatic > Non-marine Saline and Alkaline > Saline | place...
CACTGCCTTGCCGCGCGCAATGCCGGGCAGATCGGGAACGATACACTCGACCTCGTCAAGACGCCGGTCCTTGAGAAATGCGCGTGCTGCTTCGGGAAGGTTTTCTTGCCAGTCGGACATCATGCCCTCGCTTTGCTTTTGAAAAATTGTGCCATGTGAGTGGCGATATCGCTGTTGTCCAGCGGCTCGGAGAGTTTTGCGGTGGCGGTTGCCAGTTGATCATCGGGGACGACACCTTTGCCGCGTGTGCGGATCAGGCCATCAATGAATTCGGGACCGAATTCAGGGTGCGGCTGGAGCGTCCAGATGGTGTCGCCGTAGGCCAGCATCGCATGGGCGCAGAAATCGGACGAGCCCACAACGCGCGCCGTTTCTGGAAGGCTGGTTACCTGATCCTGATGCCATGCGTTCAGGGCAACCGGCTTGCCGTCCAGCGTGTATTCCGTGCGTCCGACAGACCAGCCGCCTGCAAATTTCTCAACCTTGCCACCCAGTGCCTGCGCGATGATCTGGTGGCCGAAACACACGCCGATCATCGGCTTGCCGCTGCTGTTGATGTCGCGGATCAGATTCTCAAGAGGAGGAATCCACGCATGATCTTCATAAGCACCATGTTTAGAGCCGGTGATCAGCCAGCCGTCCGCGTCCTGCGGTCCGGACGGGAATTCACCATCCACCACCGAGAATGTCCGATAGGTGAAATCATGTCCGTCCAGCAGGCGCACGAACATGTCGTCATAATCTCCCATCGACTCGATCATGCCGTCCGGGGAATGGCCTGTGCGCAAAATTCCTATTTTCATGGGGCTACACCGTATCCAGATAGATTTCGACTTGCTCGGCCGAACTGAGCTCGCTCATGTAATGTACCTCTTGCCTCTTTGTCAGAACAAGATTCTGGACCAGATCAGGCGCAAAGATCCGCGCGACGGCGGGGTCTTTTTCAAAAGCGTCTATGGCTGTCTCCCATGTGTGGGGGATCTGCGGGAGGTCTGCCGCATAGGCGTTTCCGGTGATCGGGGCGGGCGGCTCTTTCCCGTCCTCGATGCCATTGATCGCGGCACCCAGAACGGCGGCCAGCATCAGATAAGGGTTCACATCACCACCCGACACGCGGTGCTCGATCCGGCGGGCCTTATGGCTGCCTGACGGAATACGGATAGACGACGTACGGTTTTCATAGGCCCAGCTGATGCCCGTAGGCGCATGGCTGCCCGGCACCATCCGCTCGAAGCTGTTGGCGTGCGGCGCAAAGATCAGCGCGGAGCCTGCCATCGCCTCCAGACAGCCTGCAACTGCGTGGCGCATGATGTCGGTGCCCTCGGGACCGCCATTGTCAAAGACGTTGTCGCCGTTGGTGTCGAGCACTGAGAAATGCGTGTGCAGGCCGGAGCCGGGATAATCCGCATAGGGCTTCGCCATGAAGCTCGCCGCAAAGCCGTGCCGCCGCGCGAGGCCGCGCACCAGCATTTTGAAAAGCCAAGCGTCATCAGCAGCACGCAGCGCATCATCGCAATGCATCATGTTGATCTCGAACTGGCCCAGACCGGCCTCGGAGATGGCAGTGTCGGCGGGAATGTCCATTTCCTCGCAGGCGTCATAGAGATCGGTAAAGAATTCGTCGAACTGGTCCAGCGCACGGATGCTGAGCGTTTCGGCCCCTTTGCGGCGCTTGCCGGAGCGGGGGCTGAGCGGAACTTGCAGCTTGCGGCCTGAATCGTCGATCAGGAAGAACTCCATCTCCACCGCGCAAACAGGGGTCAGGCCGCGCGCCTTGAAACGGTCCAGCACAGCGCGCAGGGCGTGACGTGGATCACCCGCGTAGGGGCGGCCGTCCTCGTGGAACATCCAGATCGGCAGCAGCGCAGAGGGCGCCTCCAGCCACGGCATCGGCATGAACCCACGCTCGGTGGGCAGCAGGACGCCGTCGCGGTCACCGCTGTCAAACACCAGCGGGCTATCGTCGATATCCTCGCCCCAGATGTCGAGGTTGAGGACGGAGAAGGGAAAGCGTGTGCCCTCTACTGCGACCTTGTCGGCAAAGCGGGTCGGGATGCGCTTGCCGCGCGGCACGCCGTTAAGATCGGCAGCCGCCACACGGATCGTGCGGACGTTTGGATGTTTACGAAGCCAGTTATGCATAGGTCACCAGTTTGGCGCGCTGGCTTAGGTCGGTCCCGCAGGATCAAGCGGATCGGACGCCTGCGGCCAGCGCCGCGGGATTTGATCAAATTATTGATACTACCGTATCAGATTGAGGCGCAAGCGCATTTTTTGCCGCTGCGAAGAGGGCAGATGCTTGTTGAGGCGGCGGTTGATCAGCCCGTAGACCGAAATAATGACGAGTGTCAGCAGAATGAAATACCCCGCGAGGATGGGGTAGGGAATGAAGGGGTTGAACGTCTTGTCCGCGAAATAGCTGGCATAATAGAGTGCATCGCCGCGCTGCTGCCATGCTGGAAAGCTGGAGATATAGACAAGGGTGGTGGCATGGAACAGAAAGATTGCTTCGTTCGTGTAGGCGGGCCAGGCGAGGCGCATCATGGTTGGCCAGATCACCCGTCGGAACCGCGCCCACCCCGATAGCCCATAGGCATCCGCCGCCTCCACATCGCCCTTGGGAATGGATTGCAGCGCGCCATAGAAGATCTCGGCTGAATAGGCCGAAGTGTTGAAGATAAGCACCACCAAAGCACCCAGCCAAGCCGACGTGAGTGGATCAAAGAATGCAAATTGTGCTTTGAGGGTAAGAAACAGAAAATAGGCGAAGAAGAACTGAATAAACAGTGGCGAGCCGCGGAAAATGAAGATGAACCACTCGGACGGTTTGCGCAGGATCCTGTGTGGGCTGGCCTTGCCCAATGCCAGTGCTGTCGCAAAGAAGAAGCCGATGACCAATGCGGTCAGACCGAAATAGATGTTCCAGATCATCCCCGAGCCGATCAGGGTGAACTGTTCGCACAGGGTGAAATCCTCGCGCGGGAGGAGACGCTCGCCAATGCCGATGGCGCGCAGGCCGTAGTCCTGAATAGTCTGGATACAACTCATGCAAGGCGCTCCCATGGGAGCGCCGCAGCCGAGGCAGGATATCCAAAGGATACCAATTCGGCCATATCAGCGGCTTGGCGATACGTCATACCAGCTTCCTCTGCGCTTCGCCGCCCGTGGTCGCCTGTCCATGGGTCAGTCGCCGCATCAGGCGGTCGATAACCTTCTCTGATATAAAGGTGAACAGCAGATAGAATACCAGCAGCGCCGCAAAATACCATACACGCCAGTCGGGGTGTGGATAGTCAGTGAACCGTGTAGTCTTGGAGCCGCCCAACTCGCGCGCCCAGTAGACAATATCCTCGACCCCCAGAAGAAACAGCAGGGGTGTAGCCTTGATCAGCACCATCCACAAATTGCCCAGACCTGGCAAAGCATAAACCCACATCTGTGGCACAAGCACGCGCCAGAAGGTCTGGCGTGGCGACATGCCATAGGCTTCCGCCGTCTCCAGCTGGGCGTGAGGCACGGCGCGCATCGCGCCAAACAGGACGTTTGCGGCAAAAGCCCCGAAGACGATCGCAAAGGTGAGCACTGCGAGAGCGAAGCCGTAGGACTCATGCACCCATTGTGGCGCGTTTCCCAGCGGCATTTTTGCCGCTTGGCAAACGAGGAAGTCATTGCCCTGACGGATCGGCTGATCCCAGTCGGGGCACAGCACTTTGTGGCGCATGTATTCTATGCCCTGATCCAGTGCGATGACGAAGAAAAGAAAAAAAGCGATGTCCGGCACACCGCGCACGATGGCGATATAGGTCTTGCCGAACCAGCGCAGGGGGGCAATCCGTGAGCGTGCAGCCGATGCGCCTCCGAAGCCGAAGGCGAGTGCTGCGGGCGCGGTGATGGCAAGCAGCACAAGCACGGTCAGCACCGACCAATAAAGGTTCATGTGCTTGCCTGTTGTCAGGTAGCAGCTGAGCCATGAGAGGCCCTCGAGTTGTGAAGGGTCGGCGCAATAACTAAAAATCGGATTGCTCTTTGACGGTTTTGCGTCCGGTTTGAGGGACTGGCGTGTGAAGAGGGGACGGGATTGAGTTTAGGGGCACAATGAAGGGGCGGGGGCAGCGGTCTGCTCCCGCCCGACAGGATTATTCGAAGAGTGTGGCGTCTTCGCCGAACCATTTTGTAATGGCTGCGTTGATCGTTCCGTCTTCTTTCATCGAGGTGATTGCTGCGTTGAACTTTTCTTTCAGCTCTGTATCGCTTTCGCGCAGACCCATGCCGACGCCGCCACCCAGTTGTACGTCTTCACCCACAAACACGAGCTCGCCGCCGGATTCGTCGACTGCAGGAACCAGCGCGTCCTTGTCAGCGAAAACCGCGTCGGCTTCGCCGTTGCGAACGGCAGCAACTGTTTCATCGTAGGTAGCGAATTCCAGCAAGGTCGCACCGCTTTCAGCAACATAACCCGCCTGGATTGTGCTGGTCTGTGCCGCGATCACGCCGCCGGTGATGTCCGCATCCGCCGACAACCCCACGTAAGCGGAAGCCGCTGGCGGGATGTAGTTTTGCGTGAAGTCGATCACCTGCTCGCGCTCGTCGGTGATGCTCATGCCGGCGATGATCGTGTCATAGTTGCCGGATGTTAGGTTGGGGATAATGCTGTCCCACTCGTTGGTGACCCATTCGCAGGTCAGCTCGGCGCGCTTGCACATCTCGTCGCCGATTTCACGCTCGTAGCCGTCAACTTCACCATCGTCGTTGAGGAAGTTGTAGGGGGGGTAGGCGCCTTCGGTGCCCATGCGAATGGTTTTTGCGTGGCCGTCGGCAAACGCCATGCCGGCCATTAGCGCTACGGCGCCAGTCGCAAGGATAATTCTTTTCATTTAGTTACTCCCAAGTAATGCCGGTTTCCGGCTTTATGCGGCGTGGGTTGCAGACAGGAACCCGCGCAGTCGCTCCGATTTGGGTGCGCCGAACAGTGTATCCGGTGCCCCTTGTTCTTCGATCAGGCCTTGATGCAGGAACACAACAGTGTCCGAGACATCGGCGGCCAGCTTCATATCATGTGTCACGATCATCATCGTGCGCCCCTCGGCGGCCAGGTCCTTGATGACCCTCACCACTTCCTGTTCCAGCTCTGGATCAAGCGCACTTGTCGGTTCGTCAAAGAGCAAGGCTTCCGGTTCCATGCAAAGCGCGCGCGCGATCGCGGCGCGCTGTTGTTGGCCGCCTGATAACTGGGCAGGGTATACGTCACATTTGTCGCCGATGCCAACCTTGTCCAGATAGGCGCGGGCGGCGGCTTCTACCTCGGCGCGGTCACGGCCGAGTACGGTCGAGGGCGCTTCCATTACGTTTTGCAGGATGGTCATATGTGCCCAGAGATTGAACTGCTGGAACACCATGCTGAGATTCGTGCGGATTCGCAGCACCTGTTTGGGATCGGAGGGACGGCGTGCATGACCGTTGCCGCGCCAGACAACCGGCTCGCCCTTGAACAAGACCTCGCCTTGCTGGCTGTCCTCCAGAAGGTTGCAGCAACGCAATAATGTGGATTTCCCCGAGCCAGATGACCCGATCAGCGAGATTACGTGGCCCTTGGGGGCTGTGATACTCACGCCTTTTAGAACCTCCAGCGCGCCGTAGGCTTTGTGCAGGTCACGTATTTCGATAACGGGTGTGTCTTGGGTCACGTCCGGCCAATCATTTACTGTTCCGGCACAGATATGACGACAAAATCAGTACACTTGCAACGCAGAATGCCTGCCTGATGTGCAGGCTTTTGTGCAGTTAGCCTGATTTTTCAGCTCTCAACGCGTTTGCGCGCGCTGGCGCTGTCCACATCTGTGATACCCAGCAGGTTGACCACCAGTCGCAGCAACGCGTCTTCTTCCTTGGCGCGTTGACCGTCGGCCAGTACCACTTTCCACAGAGCCTCCACTACCGCGAGGCGGTCTTCATAGGCCACTGCTTCCTTTATCGCGCGGGTAAAGCGCACTGTGTCCGGCGCCTCTGTCTCCAGCGTTTCGGCGTCCGCCAGCAGCGCGTCGCGGTCGGCCTGGGTCAGCCCGTACCGCGCGCTTATGATGCTCTGGATGCGCATGCGCTCGGCATTGCTGTAATCGTTGTCCGAGCGGGCAACGCGTACCAGCAATGCGGTCAGCGCCAGACGCGCGTCGCTGTCGGGCATTTGGGCGGGGGCCGGATCAGTCAGCCGTTTTATGAATTCTGCAAACATATGATGTACCTAAGTCGCGCTTCGCGATTTACAAACTGTCCAGCGCATTTTTGCGCGCGGCGGCGATGTCTTGGTCGCTAAGACCAAGTGCAGTTGCGATGGCCAACAGCTGCAATTCCTCGGATTCGTCCCGGCGGCCATCGGCAATGGCGACTGCCCACATGGCATCGCCCAAGGCCTTGCGGTCTGCATAATCGACCTCGTCACGCAGAATTTTAGTAAATTCAGGCGTGCCGGGGGCATGACGCTCCAGCGCTTCGCATTGCGCGCGCAGCTTCGCGGCGTCCAGCGGTTTAAGGTTGAACGTCGCCGCCAGCGTCCGGTCAATCTGGGCAACTTCGGCTACGACATACTCGCGGTTGGCGAGCGCCACGCGGACCAAAAGCGCCCCAAGGGCCAGTTGCGCGTTCGGCTGTGGCAGCGGTTTGGGCGTGGGCGCCCAGCGAGGGAAAAGACGTTCTAACATAAAAACCAGTTATCCGAGTTATAGGGCTTTGCCGACTCCAATTCTGGAACGGGCGGGTATCGTCAAGGCGCGTAGCCTTCGATGATGATCAGGCTGCCATCGGCCACAGTCATGCGGATGTCTTTGGCGTTCTGGTAGGCGGGGCTTTCGTAGCAGGCGACAGCATCGGCGTAGCTGGGGAATTCGATCACGACAGTGCGGGGATTGGCCGTGCCCTCGCGCACTTGCTGGATGCCGCCACGCACCAGAAAACGCGCACCGAAATCGGCGAAGGGTTTGGCATTTGCCGCACGGTATTTCTCGTAGACCTGCGCGTCGCGTACGTCCATATTTCCGATCCAATAACCTTTTTTGGGCATGTTTTCCTCCGTTTAATTTTGTAGCCTGGCATAGTGCGCGCCAAGTCGTCTGGCCTCGTCGCCCAGACCGTAGGGCGGGTTTAACACCAACATCCCCGAGCCGACCATACCGTGACCGGGCCGCGCAGGGGGGAAGCGGACCTCGTGGCGCAGCGCACCGCTATGCTGTGCGCTCAGCGCTTCCAGCATCGGCTCATGCGCGCGGTTGGTCAGAATCGGATACCACAGTGCGATGATGCCCACGTTCCACGCGCGGTGCAGCTTGGCGATGTGGCGGAAAATGTCGGTGTAATCGGTTTTGATCTCGTAGCTCGGATCAATCAGCAACATGCCGCGGCGCGGGGTGGGGGGGCAGAGGGCAAAGGCGGTCTCGAACCCGTCGCGCAGGTGGATCTTGGCACCTGTCGGGGACATCGCCAGTTCGAGCGCCGCGTGCTCTCGCGGGTGCAGCTCGGCTAGATGTATGTGATCTGTGGGGCGCAGCAGGTGGGAGGCGATCAGGGGTGAGCCGGGATAGGCCTTTGGTCCGTCCTCTGCTGTCACACGGTCCAGCACGCGGGCAAAGGGATGGTCGGCGCCAAACCAGCCGCGCGCGCGGTCAATGCCTGCCGCCGCTTCACCGGTTTTCAGCGCCTCCTCAGCGCCCAGATCATAGAGCGCACGGCCCGCGTGCGTCTCGATGTAGGTCAGCGGTTTGTCCTTGCGCGTGAGATAGTCGAGCATCCACGCCAGCAGGCTGTGTTTATGAACGTCCGCTAGGTTTCCGGCGTGATATATGTGTTGATAACTGAGCATGGTTCGAGAACCTAACTGAAAGTATAATATAAGACAAAATTTTTAGTACCAAAAACTATTTTTTGCTTTGTGGATGTCTTTTTGATTTTGATTTATTCTGATAGTTTGAGAGCAGATGTTGTCTCAGAGTTTCATCCATCGCAATAGTGCTAATTAGTGCAACGTCATTTGCGATTCTTTTCTTCTTTGAGAGTTTAAGGAATTTTGCAACAATATTTAGGCCTTTAAATGCTGATTCTAAAAATTTTAAAAACCCCTCTGGATTTATTTTTGAGTATATTCTTCCAGTTGTGATCGTTTTGGCTGTCGCTCGTTCTTCGAAAGCATAAAAAATTGGGAGAACTCTTAGGAGACACCAATCGGATCGCTTGTTCAGGAAAAAGAAAATTTCAGGATTATTGAGCAGAAGCGTCTTGATATATTCTCTACAACTTTCAATCTCATACAATTCGGCGTTCGTGTCGTTGTAGCCATCGAATATAATTTCAATTCGATCTTGAAACGATTTTATGGTTTCTTTGCGTTGAAGGATACGCTCGATAAAAGCTTCAATTTCTTGGAAGTTTTGGGTGTCTACTTCTAGTTTTGTTATCGGCGCAAATACTAAACCTCCATCCTTAGCTATATTATGAATGTTCCAAAAATGATCAAGCTCTTCTTGTGGGTTCGATAGGTCTGGAAGCAAACTGATTAGTTCCTGTTTATCAAGGGATAAATTACTTGATAGCGGAATAATAATTGTCCAACTTTGACCCACTAAAACCACACGGTTCATGTCAAAAACCGTCCAATGGACCCGTTTATCACAATCCACCAAAACAATGAGCACTGGCATTGGATGATTTTGATAGTACTTTAGATGCTTACCTTCGCCCCGAAATAGAATTCCTCGCGGGGTGCTTTCTGTGAAGAAAGATTGCCCACTCTTTATTTGAACCGCAAATTGCTGACCGGTTACAGAACCGTAGTCAGTAACTACGTCAAGATACCCATCAATACCGAAATCGTCTTCATTATGCGTCTGTCTGAATATCCAGAACAGATCATCATTGGCGATCTTAGCAACTGTATTTATCCCACTCTTGCCTTTAAAGTGGTTTGAATTCGCGATGGGATAAGTGAGATTGCCGCCATTTATCATAACTATACCAGCCGCGACATATCCTTGGCCGCTTTCACAAACCCCTTGAACAGCGGATGCGGTTTGAAGGGCTTTGATTTCAGCTCGGGGTGGAATTGCACACCGATGAACCACGGATGGTCCGACCATTCCACAATCTCGGGCAGTTTGCCGTCCGGTGACATGCCGGAAAAGACCATGCCGACTTTCTCAAGCTGCTCGCGGTAAGCGATGTCTACTTCGTAGCGGTGGCGGTGACGCTCGTCGATGGCGGTGGTGCCATAGATTTCGGCCACTTTTGACCCTTCTTTCAGCGTCGCGTCATAGGCGCCCAGACGCATGGTGCCGCCTTTGTCGTCGCCGACTTTGCGCTCGACCTTGTGGTTGCCCTGCACCCATTCCTTGAGGTGATAGACCACCGGCTCGAAACGTTTCTTGCCGGATTCATGGTCGAATTCTTCGGAACCCGCAGTGCTCAGGCCCGCAACATTGCGCGCGGCTTCGATCACGGCCATCTGCATGCCCAGACAGATGCCCAGATAGGGCACCTTATGCTCGCGCGCATATTGCGCGGCCTTGATCTTGCCTTCGGTGCCGCGCTCGCCAAAGCCGCCAGGGACGAGGATGGCGTGGAAACCGGCCAGATGGGAGGCGACATCATCGGAGGTGTCGAAGACTTCCGCATCGACCCACTCGACCTTCACGCGCACACGGTTGGCCATGCCACCATGGGTCAGCGCCTCGGCGATGGATTTATAAGCGTCTTCCAGTTGGGTGTATTTGCCGACGATAGCGACTTTCACCTCGCCTTCGGGGTTGTGGATGCGGTCATAGACATCGCGCCAGACGGACAGATCAGGGCGCGGGGCAGGAGAGATTTCGAAGGCGTCCAGTACCGCCTGATCGAGCCCTTGGGCGTGATAGGCCAGAGGCGCCTCGTAGATGGATTTGAGGTCATAGGCGGCAACGACCGATTCCTTGCGCACGTTACAGAACAGCGCGATCTTCTCGCGCTCCTTGTCGGGGATCGGATGTTCGGACCGGCAGACAAGGATATCGGGCGCGATACCGATGCTTTGCAGCTCTTTGACGGAGTGTTGAGTGGGTTTGGTTTTCAACTCGCCCGAGGCGGCGAGGTAGGGAAGCAGAGTCAGATGCATGAAGATACACTGGCCGCGCGGTTTGTCATGGCTGAACTGGCGGATCGCCTCGAAGAACGGCAGACCCTCGATGTCACCCACGGTGCCGCCGATCTCGCAGAGCATGAAATCGACTTCATCCTCACCCACTGCTAGGAAGTCTTTGATTTCATTTGTGACATGCGGGATTACCTGAATGGTCTTGCCCAGATAGTCGCCGCGGCGCTCTTTTTCCAGCACGGTTGAATAGATGCGGCCCGACGATACGGAATCAGTCTTACGCGCGGAAACACCTGTGAAACGCTCGTAGTGGCCCAGATCAAGGTCGGTCTCTGCGCCGTCATCGGTCACGAAGACCTCTCCATGCTCGAACGGGCTCATCGTGCCGGGATCGACGTTGAGGTAGGGATCAAGCTTGCGCAGCCTTACGGAGAACCCGCGTGCCTGCAAGAGCGCGCCCAAGGCAGCCGATGCCAGACCTTTTCCAAGCGAGGATACAACACCGCCGGTGATGAAAATATAGCGTGCCATGTAAGGTCTCTCCCGTGCGCGACTTCGCGTCTTCTGAGCGTCTATTGGGCCTGCAAGTATACATGCCCCTTACGGTACGAATTTCGCACCATCACGGGATTACATTCTAGCAGGATTCGGAAGGCCAAGGCAAGACGATGGACGCAACATGATGTTGCCCGATGTCAAAATGCCTCAACCAGTTGGGTTTAGCGGGTTAGTCGACTGTGGGAACCAGCGGCGCGTTGTCGCCTTGGGCGGGCGGCAGCAGGTTGTCGAGACCGGGTGCTGTCACCGGCTCGGACTGGTTCAGCGCGGGTGGCGAGGAGGTGAGCCGGTCCAGTACGGAGACACCGGCGGATTTCTGTGCCGACAGGATGGTCAACGTGATCGAGGTCACAACAAAGGCTGCACCGAGAATCCAGGTGAACTTGGCCATCGGCGAGGCCGCAGGGCGCCCCGAGGTGCCACCGCCACCGCCGCCCATCCCGAGGCCGCCGCCTTCGGAGCGTTGCAGCAGCACGACGCCGATCAGGCCAAGCGCAAGAATAAGGTGGATGATCAGGACGACATTTTCCATGGGGTGCAGGCTGCTCTTTTCTGGATCAAGTTGGGGGGTATCTAGGCAAGTTTGCCTATGGGGGCAAGGGAGGATGCGCGGGATCTGTGCGATCGCGGCCGCAGAAGCCCGTAGACAAGCAGAATATTGCAGGGCACTGTCGAGGTTATGCCCCATGACCATCATGACCACGATCACCCGCACGCCCTTCTGCCGCCCGCTCCCGCCCTGCGCGTGAAGGCGCTGGAGACGATCCTGACGCAGAAGGGGCTGATTGATCCCGCCGCTCTGGACGCGATCATCGACACCTACGAAAACAAGATTGGCCCGCGCAACGGGGCGCATGTGGTGGCCAAGGCGTGGCGCGAGCCCGCGTTTCTGGAGGCGCTGCGCACCGATGCGGATGCGGCACTGTTGGAGCTGGGCTACTACGGCCGACAGGGCGAGCATATGGTCGTGGTGGAAAACACGCCCGAGACCCATAATCTGGTCGTTTGTACCCTGTGCAGCTGCTATCCGTGGCCGCTGCTGGGTATTCCGCCCGGTTGGTATAAATCCGACGCCTACCGCGCCCGCGTGGTGCGCGAGCCGCGCCGTGTGCTGGCCGATTTCGGCCTGACACTGCCCGATGAGACAGCCGTGCGCGTCTGGGATTCGACCGCCGAGGTCCGCTATCTGGTGCTGCCGATGCGGCCCGAAGGGACAGAGGACTGGTCCGAAGAGGCGCTGATGGAGATCGTCACCCGCGACAGCATGATCGGCACCGGCGTGGTGCAGGCGCCAGCGTGACCCGCGTCCACTCCATAGAAGGCGCAGACGCGTGACCCGCGTCCACGACATGGGCGGCCGTTTCGGGGATGGTCCGGTCACGCCCGAGCCCGAGGACGTCATCTTCCATGCCGACTGGCACCCGCGTGCGCTTGCGCTGACGCTGGCGGCGGGCAGTCTGGGCAAGTGGAACATCGACGTCTCGCGCCACGCCCGCGAATCTCTGGCACCCAAGGACTATGCCGCCTTCAGCTACTATGAGAAGTGGATTGGTGCGCTGGCGGATATGCTGGTGCATAAAGGTGTGCTGACCGAGGACGAGCTGGCGGGCAAAACCACCGCGCAGGTCAGCGATTTGGCAGATAGAAAGCTGACGGCGGATCAGGTCGCAGAGGTTCTGGCGCGCGGTGGCCCCGCGGATCGTGACAGCGCCATCACTCCGGTTTTCCAGACGGGGGACGCTGTCATCACCCGCCGTCTTGCCGAAAATGTGCTGGTCGCTGGCGGCCACACGCGGCTGCCGCGCTACGCCGCCGGAGCGCGCGGCCGCATCCTGCGCTATCACGGCACACACGTTTTGCCGGACAGCAATGCGCATGGTCTGGGCGAAGCGCCCGAGCCGCTCTATGCCGTTGTATTTCCTGCCTCCGAGCTTTGGCAGCACCCCGAACACCCCCGCGACGAGGTCGTGCTCGACCTGTGGCAAAGCTATCTGGAGCCGCTATGACCACCGCCCCCGATCCGGTTTTCGAGGCCCCTTGGCACGCGCAACTCTTTGCGCTGACCGTGCATCTCAACGAGGCGGGGCATTTTGCATGGCCGGACTGGGCGCAGCGCTTTGGTGCGACGCTCAGGCGGCACGGGCTTTCGGGCGCGCTGAACGGCGGGGATGATTACTTCAACGCCTGGCTGGAAACGCTGGAAAGCTTTCTGGCCGAGATCGACATGGCCGATCCGGTTGCGGTGGAACAGATGCGCGCGCGGTGGGAGCATGCCTATCTGCACACCGCCCACGGCGCACCTGTCACGCTGGACCTCTAGACGTCCACATCATCCACATCTGCCTGACCGGACAGCGCGCGGCGCACGATGCTCCAGCTCAGCCCGATGGCGAGCACAAAGCTCAGCGCGCCGAGGCCGAGCCAGACGTTCATGCTGGGATCCTCCAGCCGCAGAACACCCAGATCATATAGCACCCAGATTCCGGCGCCTACCAGTGCCAGCACGAGAAACATGCCGAAGGCTCCGATGCTGCGCAGGGTGGCGCGCAAATAGATTATATATCCGACCAGCAGGATCAGCCCCGCCAGCACGGCGATCGAGATGTTCATACCCCCATAGCTGCGCACCCACTGCACATAGTTATACTCGGTCGGATTGAACGTCGCGGCCAATAGAGCAAATGCGATAATCCAGCGTATCAGAAAGCCCATGGTGCGGCGCCTTTATCAGTTGTGGCGGCAATATCGGGGGGCACCGCGTAAAAGTCTATGGGCCAGCGTCAGTTTCCGGTTTCATGCCTGTGCACAGGCCGCTATACGGATGCGGGTTTGGACCGCGCGCACAGCCGGTTCGCCGCTGCTTTGAGAGGAATATCATGGCCAATGTTGTTGTCGTAGGTGCCCAGTGGGGTGACGAAGGTAAAGGCAAGATCGTCGACTGGCTCTCTGAGCGCGCCGATGTGATCGCGCGCTTTCAGGGTGGCCATAATGCCGGTCACACGCTCGTCATTGACGGCGAGGTGTTCAAGCTGTCGCTGCTGCCGTCCGGCATCGTGCGCGGTGGCAAGCTGTCGGTGATCGGCAACGGCGTGGTGCTGGACCCGTGGCATCTGGAAAAAGAAATCGCTGGTCTGCGCAGTCAGGGTGTGACCATCACGCCCGAGACGCTGATGATCGCGGAGAATACGCCGCTGATTCTGCCGATCCACGGTGAGCTGGACCGCGCCCGCGAGGAGCAAACCACGGTCGCCAAGATCGGTACAACCGGTCGCGGCATCGGGCCTGCTTATGAAGACAAGGTCGGTCGCCGGTCTGTCCGCGTGGCCGATCTGGCTGACGATGCCACGTTGGAGCTGCGCGTGGACCGCGCACTGGTGCACCACGATGCGCTGCGCCGCGGATTGGGGCTCGAGCCTGTGGACCGCGCGCGCCTGCTGGCCGATCTGCGCGCCATCGCGCCGAGCGTGCTGGAATATGCAGCACCGGTCTGGAAAGTGCTGAACGAGAAACGCAAAGCAGGCAAGCGGATCCTGTTTGAAGGCGCACAGGGCGCGCTGCTGGACATCGACTTTGGCACATACCCCTTCGTGACGTCCTCCAACGTGATTGCGGGGCAGGCGGCAACGGGTACGGGCATCGGCCCCGGCTCGATCGACTTTGTGCTGGGCATCGTCAAAGCCTACACCACACGCGTCGGCGAAGGCCCGTTTCCGGCCGAGCTGCATGATGCGGACGGCCAGCGGCTGGGCGAGCGGGGCCATGAATTCGGCACCGTTACAGGGCGCAAGCGTCGCTGCGGCTGGTTCGATGCGGTTCTGGTGCGCCAGACCTGCATGACCTCTGGCGTCAAGGGCATTGCCCTGACCAAGCTGGACGTGCTGGACGGGTTCGAGACGCTGAAGATCTGCGTGGGCTACGAGCTGGACGGCAAGCAGCTGGACTATCTGCCCACCGCCGCCGACCAGCAAGCGCGCTGCACGCCGGTCTATGAGGAAATGCCCGGCTGGTCGCAATCGACCGAGGGCGCGCGCAGCTGGGCCGATCTCCCTGCGGAAGCCATCAAGTATGTGCGCCGCGTCGAGGAGTTGATCGAATGTCCGGTGGCGCTGCTCTCCACCTCGCCCGAGCGTGAGGACACGATTCTGGTGACTGATCCCTTTGCGGACTGAGTGTCGCAATTGAAAACGGGGCAGGGCGGGCCATCTTTGGTCCAGCTCTGCCTCGAATGTCCAAAGGAATCCGCATGTCTCTGAGTTACAAAGCCCGCCGCCGCTGGTCGCTGTTTATCCTGCTGGTGGGGCTGCCGGTCTACATCGTGGCGATGATCTGGCTCATCGCCCAGTTTGACCGCCCGCCTTTCTGGCTGGAACTTGTCATTTACATCGGATCCGGCGTGATCTGGGCCTTTCCGCTGAAAGCGGTGTTCAAAGGCGTGGGGCAGGCCGATCCGGATGGTCCAGAGGACCCGCTGGCATGATGCCCACATAGGCGGTGCCCGGTCTGTCTCGATCTTGGCGGACACAGTGCGAGAAGTATGGTCTGGCGCCGAAAAGATGATGCGGACGGCCCCCCACAATCAAAAAAGGCGGACCTAGAGGTCCGCCTTTTTGTAATCTGTGTTTTCAGATGTCTTAGCCTGCAGCGCGGGCATCCGGTTTGAACCCTATCTGGTCGGAGGCCTGAAAGCGCCCGCCTTTGAGTTTCTCGATCTTGCCTTCGCGTAGCAGCTTGCCGAAAGAGCGCAGGCTGTCTTCGCGGGTGAAATTTTCCTGCTCTACCTGCCGGACCTTGCTCATCAACTGAGGACGCGAGAACTGCTCGTGACCCTCGACAAATGACAAATAGGCAGCTGCGGCTTCGAGCAGATCAGGCAACTTGACCGCGCCCATCTCGGACGCGAAGTCCTCGAAGTTTGTCGCGTCGGATGCCATGGTCGCGGGTGCGGCAGTCGGCGCGACAGCAGAGACACGGCGCGGGCGCACGGGTGTAGCGCTGCGCGGTTCGCTTACGTCGATGCGCTGCTCTGCTACCAGCTTGAGCGGGGCAGGCCGCTGTTCGGCAGGCCGCTCCGACCGAGGGCGGCCAGAGCTGACGGGGCGGCGCGGACGCACGACCTGATCCAGATCATCGCGGTAGGCCTCGCCGGTGTCCACCTCGGTTGCGGCACCGCCAACAGCCTCGTCTGCTTTCTTGGCGGCGACAGCGGCGCGCAGATGGGTAAAGGCGTCGCGGCGGGTGGCGGCTTCGGGCTCGTCCATCTGCTGGGCAGTCTCTTCCATCAGACGGGAAACATCCGCGTCGGGTGCCACGTGCATCTCAGATTTCGGCTCGACTTGGGGTGCCTCGACCTCCTCCAGCGCAGGTTCTTCTGCATTGGCCTCTTCGTCTTTGGCTGCGATGTCGGCTTCCAGTTCGGCAAGCTCGCGGGCCAGATCGGCCTCTGCTTCCTCACTCAGCGTCGAGCGCTCGGCCAAGGGCGCTTTGCGCAGCGTTTCTGCGGCAGGCGCGTCTCCGCCTTCTTCCTCGTCGGTGTATTCTTCCAGCATTCCGGACTGAAGCGCGGCTTCCAGCGTGGCGCGTTTGACTTTCAGAACACGTGTGCGCGGTGTGGAAGGTGCCGGAGCGGCGAGGGCTTCGGGCGCGTCATCGGTGGACTGCGCATCTGCGGCGTCAAACATATTGTCTTCGTCTGCATCTTCAGGCGAATCCGAGCTATCCATCACGGCGAGGATGTTGTCATCCATGTCGTCATCGTCATCGTCATCGCCGTCGTCGTCGTAGGCATCATCCTCGGCAGTCACGGGCGCGGGTGTGTCGCCGGAGGCATCCGCTTCGCGCTCGAGCCTGTTCAGGATCGCAGCGATGTCATCATTGTCGTCCTCTGTGTCGATCTCGTCATAGATGTCTTCGGCGGTTTCTACCGCGTCATCGGCGTCCATGGCGTCTTCGAGATCGCGCAGTGTGTCGGCCAGAACATCGCTCTGCTCGTCCGTCTGGATCTCTTCGTCTTCCTCGGCAAAATCGTCCATAGCGGGAATGTCTGCCTCAGCAGATTGTACGATCGCTTCCGCCTTGGCGGCAGTAGCATCGACGTGCTGGTCTTCGGAGTAGTCCTTTGCTGCGCCGTCTTCAGCCTGTTGGGATACGACAGCGCGAATGCGCTTGAGCTTGTCAGCGATACTGCTGGCTTTGGCGGTGTCGACGGCGGCTGTGGTCTCGTCCTCGAACTCGGCAACAGGTGCGGCTTTCGCGGAAGGCTTGGTTTCTTTATGCTCGGTAAAGAAGGCCTCGACCTCTGCATCAGGGACGCTTGGGACGATGTCCGGCTTGTCTTCCGCTGCATCGGTCTGCGTCGGAGTGGGCTGGGTTATCCGGAGCTGTGGTTTGCGCGCAACCACGGGCGCCTCCACATCGGCCTTTTCTGCGGGGGCCGGTGCTTCTGGTTCATCAGGGGCAGCGCCTTTTTGTGGCGCGTCGGCCTCTGCAGGGAGGGCGATATCCTCTACAGCCAGTTCGGCTTTGGTCTCGGTCGCTTCTGCCACGGCAGTCGCCACATCTTCGACCACCTCGGAGGCAACCAATGCGGCGGCCTGTGGCGTGTTCCTGGCTGATAGAACAATACGACCATCATCCTGACGGGCGTCCACATGGCGCGAGATTTCGCGCTGGGCAATGCGGGCCAGCATCTGTGCATCCGGCTGCGGAGGCTCTGCGCCGAAGTACCGGTCATCTGCTGCCAGATCGCGGAAATACTCCGCAATGGCCTTCATCGTGCCAAAGGAATCATCGAATCCCTCCAGCGTGCATGAAAACGTACCGTAGGATACGGTAAGTATTTTGTTATTGTTGATCATCGGATGCTCGTCCTCTGCGTCTTGGTTCCGATATGTTTACCATGATGTCCAAGACCAAAGCGGCCCGAAATTGTGCCCGTTCCTGTGTCATTGTGTGGCGTCATTGTGGTTTGTTTCCAAATTCGGCATTAATGGCCTATGTCAAAAGCGATTGTTCACAGTTCTGGTCCAGTTACACTTCTCGGTGGGGGTCACGCTACGCCAGAGGATCTTTCGGAGGCGTTAATCCTTGCTCCGAAATTGGTCGCCGTTGACGGCGGTCTGGTTAACGCACAGGCAGCCGGGGTGCAGCCCGATGCGGTCATCGGGGACATGGACAGTGCACCCCCAGAGGCGCTGGCCCGCGTGCCCGAGGCACGTCAACACAGATTTACTGAACAACAATTCACTGATTTCGACAAGGCTCTTCGTCATGTGGATGCGCCTGTGGTTATTGGCGCGGGGTTCTGTGGCGGGCGTGTGGATCACCAGTTGGCTGCGTTCCACACGCTGCTCTACCGCGCGGACCGGCCCTGTGTGCTGCTGGCGGAGACCGAAGCGGTTGTCCTCGCCCCGCCTGAGATCACGCTTGAGATGGCGGCGGGTGATGTTGTCTCGCTGTTTCCGCTGGTGCCGGTGACGGGGCGCAGCACCGGGCTGGAGTGGCCGATTGACGGGCTGGCGTTTGATCCGGCGCGGCTGACGGGCACGTCCAACAGGGCGCTGGGCCGCGTGACGCTGGCGATGGATGCGCCGGGGATGCTTTTGATCGTGCCGCGCGCCTATCTCACACTGTTGGTGGCACACTTCGTGCAAGGCGGCGCGCGGTGGCCTGCTCGCGCAGCACCACATACACCCCCGCCACCACCGTCAGAGTGATGCCCCAAGCCGCAAGGGTGTCGGGCAGTTCGGAGAATAACCAGAAGCCAACTAAGGTTGCCACAGGGATTTCGAGATATTGCATGGGCGCGAGCGTGGCGCCGGGGGCATAGCGCAGCGACCATGTCATAAACAAATGCGCCGCTGTACCCAGCACACCGATGGCAGCCAGCAATTGCCATTCGACCGGTTCCGGCGGCACAAACCCCAAGGACGCAAAGCCTGCCACATGGCCCAGTCCGAGCACGGGCAGAAGCAGGACCATCGCCATTGTACCGCTGACCGCTTGGAGGGCGATCGGATCGGCCTCCTTGGCGATCTGGCGCGTGGTGAGCATGAAAAGAGCAAAAACCACAGCCACGCCAACCGGCAGCAGGGCGATCCAGCCGACGGCGAGGAAGTTGGGCTGGATGACCAGCATCGTGCCGATAAAGCCTAAGGCGCAGGCGCTGAGCCTGTGGGGGCCTACTTCTTCGTTCAGGACCAACCGGCCCAGCAGTAGCATGATAAACGGCATGACAAACACAATCGCGATGGCATCTGCCAGCGGCAGATATTGCAGCGAGATGAACATGCCGCCGATTCCGAAAATGTGCAGCACCGTGCGCACGAACGCCAGCCGCCATGCGCGCGGCGACAGGCGCCAGTTGATCCCTGCAATGGCAATCAGCGGAATCAACAATATAGCCTGCACCGCAAAACGGGTGAAGACCAGTTGCCCGAGAGGGATTGTCGGGCCCAAGATCTTTGCTACCGCATCGCCCAGCGGGGCAAGGATGCAAAAACCGAGCATAAGGAGGATGCCGAGAACCGGCCTGTCAGGTGTCATGTGACATCGCTAGGGCCGTCGGGCGCGCTTGGCAAGAGGGGCGTCGGAACCGCGCAAAGGCAGTCCCGACGCAGGCCAGTCAGAGCAGGGCGAGCAGTTTTTTCGCTGCTTCTTCGGAGGAGGCAGGGTTCTGGCCTGTCACCAGTTTGCCGTCGGTTACGACGAAGCTTGCCCAGTCATCGCCGCGCACATACTCGCCTCCGTTTTTCTTGAGCATGTCTTCCACCAGAAACGGCACGACTTCCGTGAGGCCGACGCCTTCTTCTTCGCTGTTGGTGAAACCGGTTACTTTGCGGCCCGAAACGAAGGGCGCATCCCCGAATTTCGGGTGCTTGAAGATTGCGGGGGCATGACAGACGGCGCCGATCGGACGGTCTGATTTGGCGAAAGTCTCGATCAGGCGGATGCTGTCGCCGTCTTCGGCCAGATCCCAAAGGGGGCCGTGGCCACCGGGATAGAAGACTGCGTCATAGCCGTCGGCTGTGATCGTCGACAGCACTTTGGTCGAGGCCAATGCGGCCTGTGCGTCCTCGTCGGATTTGAACCGTTTCGTTGCTTCGGTTTGCGCGTCATCCGTGTCGCTTTTGGGATCAAGCGGGGGCTGGCCGCCTTTGGGCGATGCCAGAGTGATCTCTGCGCCTGCATCTTTCAGAACGTAATAAGGTGCCGCGAATTCTTCCAGCCAGAAGCCGGTTTTCTCGCCCGTATCGCCGAGTTTGTCATGGGAGGTGAGAACCATCAAAATTTTCATGGCAGGGTGTCCTTTTATCTATGTGAAGCCCACACAAGCGGGCTGCGTCCATACACAACGCGCCAACACCCTAACTGTTCCGCCAGCGACCGATGACCGAGGGTCAACAGTTCGGAACGTTGACTGCCAGTCCGCCCAGCGACGTCTCCTTGTATTTTTCGCTCATGTCTGCACCGGTCTGGCGCATCGTTTCGATGCAGGCGTCCAGCGGCACCAGATGGGTGCCGTCCCCGCGCAGTGCGAGGCTTGCTGCAGAGACCGCCTTGATTGCGCCCAGCCCGTTCCGCTCGATACAGGGCACCTGCACGAGGCCGCGCACAGGATCGCACGTCATGCCCAGATGATGCTCCAATGCGATTTCAGCGGCATTCTCTACCTGCTCGGGCGTGCCACCCATCACGGCGCAGAGCGCGCCTGCGGACATCGCGGCGGCAGAGCCCACCTCGGCCTGACAGCCCGCTTCGGCACCGGAAATGGAGGCGTTGAATTTGACCAATCCGCCGATGGCGGCGGCGGTCAGCAGGAAATCCTCGATATGGCTCTCGGAGGCACCGGGCACATGGTCGAGGTAATAGCGCAGGGTGGCGGGCAGCACGCCGGCAGCCCCGTTGGTGGGCGCGGTCACGACCTGACCGCCCGCAGCGTTCTCCTCGTTCACGGCCATGGCGTAGACGCTCATCCAGTCGTTGATGGTGTGGGGGGCTTGCTGGTTCATCCCGCGTTCGGTCAGCAGGGCATCGTGGATGCCCTTGGCGCGGCGTTTCACGTGCAACCCGCCGGGCAGGATGCCACCCGTTTCCAGCCCGCGGTTGATACAGTCGTTCATGACCTGCCACAGACGTTTGGCCCCCTCGCGCAGATGTACCTCACCATTGCGGGACACTTCGTTGGCGCGTTTCATTCCTGCGATGGTCTTGCCCGAGGCGCGCGCCATCGCCAGCATCTCGGCAGCGGATTTGAAAGGGTAGGGCACGGGTGCGCCCTCGTCGGTGTCCTTGCCTGCGGCCAGCTCTTCCTCGGTCATCACAAAGCCGCCACCGATGGAGTAGAACACCTGCCGCAGTGTCACATCGCCCTGCGCGTCCAGCGCCATCAGGGTCATACCGTTCGCATGGCCCTTGAGCGGGGTGTCATAGTCGAACACCAGATCCTTTTTCGGATCGAAGTGCAGCGGGGGCAGGTCCGGCGCGTGGATCAGATGCTCCGTGTCGATGGCGCGCAGCACCTCTTCGGCACGTTCGGCATCATAGCTTTCGGGGGTGAACCCTGCGAGGCCGAGGATCGTCGCGCGGTCGGTCGCATGGCCTATGCCTGTAAAAGCCAGACTGCCGTGCAAGGACGCGCGCAGTCCCGCAAAATGGAAGGGCGAGCTGCGCATCTGGTCCAGAAACCGCGCGGCGGCGACCATCGGTCCCATGGTGTGCGAGGACGACGGGCCGATGCCCACTTTGAACATCTCGAAAACAGACAAAAACATCAGGTGGCACTTCCTTCAGGGGGATTGGCATAGGTGGGCGCGGTAAAGGGTGTAGGGCCAAGCCCTTCGGCGGCCTGCGCGGCGCGCACTGCGGGGCGTCTTTCCAGCTGCTGAGCGAGGCCCAGCAGGACGGGGTATTCGTTCAGGTCGAACCATGCGGTTCCACCCAACGGATAGAGACTGCACCAGCGCAGAAGAGCGGCGATGTAGTAGTCGAGCACATCAGGTGTGCTGTCAGGCGTGTCGTCCCGCGCTCGCAGGCGCGCGTCCAACAGGCCGAGCGCATCGGGCAGGGTCATATGTCCCGTGCTGCGCTGCGTGAGCGTGCGGATCAGCTGGCGCTGGGCTGCGGGATCGTCGCCCACGTATTTGGCGGGATAGAAGAGCATGCGCAGCTGTGCGTGCACCGTGTTGGAGGTGAAGAACAGCCACTTGAGGAAGTCGCCACGCCCGGCCGCTTGCGGCGCGGGGGCCATGGCGCCATGCCGGTCGGCCAGCCACAGCAGGATCGCTGCCGTCTCAAAGAGCGGTCCCTCGGGGGTCTCCAGCACGGGGATCAGTCCGGCGGGGTTGAGCGTGCGGAAGGCCGCGCTGTGCTGGGCCGCACGGCTGCGGTCCACCAGAACGGTGCGGTAGGGAAGGCCCATCTCCTCCAGCGCAAGGCGGATGATCAACGAGGCATTGTCCGGGGCATAATGAAGCACATAGGTCATGGGCGATATCTGCCTACGGGCGGATGGGGCCGCATGTCTGAAAGCGACGCAACAGCGATGCTTTGGCCGTGCGGGACGGCATCCCGCCTGCGGCACGTGACACCCGCTGCAGGCGCAAGCGGGCGGCGATTTGGCATTGATCATGGCCGGTTCGCGCGAAAGGCTGCGTAATTGCCCCTCGCACCCCGCGTGCAACTTTCCTATAAGGACCAAGATACCAAAAGGGAGCTGCCCCATGTCCGGAGATCTGTCGCCCATCGACAAAGCAAAGTTTGTCGCTGCAAAACGTGCGGCGCAATTTGTGGAGAGCGGTATGCGTGTCGGACTGGGCACAGGCTCGACCGCCGCGTGGCTGGTGCGGTGCCTTGGCGAGATGGTGCGTGATGACGGGCTGAAAATCCGTGGCGTGCCGACCTCCAGCCGCACCGCGCAACTGGCGCGAGAGGTGGGGATCGAGGTGATCTCGCTCGATGAGGCGAAATGGCTGGATCTGACCATCGACGGCGCGGATGAGTTTGACGGCGAGCTGAACCTGATCAAGGGCGGTGGTGGCGCGCTGCTGCAAGAAAAAATTGTGGCTACAGCCAGTGACCAGATGGTGGTGATCGCCGATATCGGCAAGGAAGTGGAGCACTTGGGCTCCTTCCCGCTGCCCATCGAAGTGATCCCGTTCGGCTGGCAGACCACACAGGCGCTGGTGGAAGAGACGCTGATCTCCATGGATGTGCTGGGCCGCACCAGCACCCTACGGATGAACGGCGACCGGCCTTTCATCACCGACGAGGGCAATCACATCCTCGATCTGCACCTTAACCGCATCGGTAACCCGCGCCAGCTGTCTCTGGTGCTCAACCAGATGCCGGGGGTGGTGGAGAACGGGCTTTTCATCGATATCTGTGACGCGGTTGTGATCGGCTTTGGTGACGGCCGCGTGGAAGTGCGCGACATCAACACCGGCACCGTCGATACCGAGCGGCTCGATTTTGTCGAGAGCGACAATCTGTTTACCGACCTGAGCGACTGACTGAAAGGCGACCTATGAGCGATTTTGACTATGACCTTTTTGTAATCGGTGGCGGTTCCGGCGGGGTTCGGGCGGCGCGTGTGGCTGCGGGCGAATATGGCGTGCGCGTGGGGCTGGCCGAAGAGGACCGCTATGGCGGGACCTGCGTCATCCGGGGCTGTGTGCCCAAGAAGCTGATGGTTTTCGCCTCAACCTACCGTGACACATTCCAGGATGCGCGGGACTATGGCTGGGATGTGAAGGACGGCCCCTTCGACTGGCACATCTTCTCGGGTAAAATGCGCGACGAGCTTGACCGTCTGGAAGGCGTGTACCGCAAGCTGCTGGATGGCGCCGGTGTGGAGAAATTTGACGCGCGCGCCACGCTGAAGGATGCGCATACGGTCAAGCTGTCCACCGGCGAGGAAAAGACAGCCAAGCACATCCTCATCGCCACCGGAGGTCGCCCTGTGCGCCCTGAACTCAAGAATGCCGAACTGGGCATAGTGTCAGACGACATCTTCCACCTGGATGCGCTGCCGCGGTCCATGCTGATTGTGGGCGGCGGATACATCGCCTGCGAATTTGCCTGTATCCTCCACGGGCTGGGCGTCGATGTGACAATGTATTTCCGCGGCGGCCAGATCCTCAACGGGTTTGACGACGAGGCGCGCGGGCTGGTGGCTGAGCAGATGCGGACACGCGGCATCGACATGCACTCGGGCGCCAGCATCATCGAGATGGAAGACCGTGACGGCGGCACTTGGGTGAAATCCACGACCGGTAAGGAAAAGATGTTCGACAAGGTGTTCTTCGCCACCGGCCGCAAACCCAACTCCGACGATATGGGACTGGAGGAAATCGGTGTGAAGCTGGGCCGCAATGGTGCTGTGCTGGTCGATGAATACAGCCAGACCGGCGTGCCGTCGGTCTATGCTATCGGCGATGTGACAGACCGCGTGAACCTCACACCTGTGGCGATCCGCGAAGGTATGGCCTTTGTGAAAACCGTTTTCGGCGGGGAGCCTACGCCTGTAGATCACGCGCTGATCGCCTCGGCGGTGTTCACCCAGCCCGAGATGGGCACCGTGGGCATGACCGAAGAGGCCGCGCGCGCGCACGAAGAGGTAGAGATTTATGCAACGTCCTTCCGCCCGATGCAGACTGCCTTTGCAGGCCGCGAGGACCGCGTGATGATGAAGCTGGTTGTCTCAAAGAAAGACCGCACCGTGCTGGGCTGTCATATCGTCGCACCACAAGCGGGCGAGATGATCCAGTTGGCGGGAATTGCGGTCAAAATGGGTGCTACCAAGGAGCAGTTTGACCAGACCTGCGCGGTGCATCCGACAATGTCCGAGGAACTGGTGACAATGCGCAATCCTGTAAGGACATCTTAGCGTTTAAGATCTTGAAATAATCCTGTGAACGCACAGTTTACAGACTAACGATGTGCAGACGCACAGTTTGCACATTACACGACAAGCCTGCTCCGGTTCGGGGCGACTTAAAGAGGGAAAAACATATGGCTGGCAACACAGGCGGTCCTTGGGGCGGCGGTGGCAATTCAGGCGGCGGCAATGGCGGCGGCAATAACGGCGGCGACGACAACCGTGGCAACAATGGCGGCGGCAACCGTGGCAATCGCGGCGGCGGAGACAAACCCCCGATCCCCGAGATCGACGAGCTGGTTAAAAGAGGTCAGGAACAACTTCGCGTCCTGATGGGCGGCGGTGGGCGCTCGGGTGGCACCGGTGGTGGTTCGGGCGGCGGCCAGGGTGGCCCTGCGTTGACCCGTGGCACTGTGGGTATCGGCGCACTGGTTGCAGTCGCGGCGTGGCTTTTCGCCTCGACCTACACTGTGCGCCCCGAACAGGAATCCATTGAGCTCTTCCTGGGCGAGTTTTCCGGTATCGGCACGCAGGGTCTGAACTTCGCGCCATGGCCGTTTGTGACTGCCGAAGTGTTCGATGTGACAACCAACCGCACGGAAACGCTGGGCATCAGCCGCTCTTCGGAGGGTGATAACGATGGTCTTATGCTGACCACCGACCAGAACATCGTCGATATCGAGTATCAGGTGGTCTGGAACATCAAAGACGCCGAAAATTTCAAATTCTCGTTGCGTGATCCCGAGGCTTCGGTGCGCGCTATTTCCGAATCCGCGATGCGTGAAGTTATTGCCCAGTCCGAGTTGGCCCCGATCCTCAACCGTGATCGTGGTCTGGTCGAACAGCAGGTGCAAACCCTTATTCAGGGCGTGCTCGATGGCCGGTCGACCGGCATCAACGTCGTCCGCGTCAACGTAAACAAAGTAGATCCGCCACAGGAAACCGTCTCGATTACGGATGCGCAGGGCAACACCACCAACGTGTCGGTTGTCGATGCATTCCGCGACGTGCAGGCGGCCCAGCAGGAGCGCGACCAGCTGCAGCGTCAGGCCGATGCCTATGCCAACCAGCGCACCGCCGAAGCGCGCGGTGAAAGCGCCAAGCTTCTCGAAGCAGCCGAAGGGTATCGCGCACGCGAAGTGAACGGTGCCATCGGTGAGGCATCCAGATTTGAAGCGGTTCTGACCGAATATACCGCCGCACCGGAAGTGACGCGCAAGCGTCTGTTCCTGGAAACGATGGAAACGGTATTTGGCCAGGTCGACAAGATCATTCTGGAGAATAACGAAGGGCAGGGAGGTCAGGGCGTCGTACCCTATCTGCCACTCAACGAGCTGCGCCGCAGCGGAGGGACAAACTGATGAACAAGACAAGCTTTCTGATCCCGATTGTAGCGATTGTCGGTGCGGCAGTCCTGTCTTCGCTCTTTGTGGTAGACGAGCGTGAGAAGGCGCTTGTGTTGCGCTTTGGCCAGATCAAACAGGTCATTGACCAGCCCGGCATCGGTTTCAAGGTGCCGCTGATTGACGAGGTGGTCCGTTTCGAAGACCGCATCCTGTCGCTTCAGACACCGGTGATTGAAGTCACGCCTGCGGATGACCGCCGCCTGCGCGTCGACGCCTTCGTACTCTACCGGATCGATGACATCGTGCAGTACCGTCAGGCGATCGGCTCGGGTGGTGAGAACCGTGCGGCCAATGACCTCAGCGGTATTCTCGAATCCCAGATCCGCGCGGCACTTGGTGCGGCAGGTGTGACATCGAACTCGATCCTGTCGCCACAGCGGTCCGAGCTGATGGAGCAGATCCGCATCCAGGCGGATGCCCGTGCCAATGCGTTGGGTCTTGCTGTTGTCGAGGTGCGCCTTGGCCGTACGAACTTGCCCGAGCAGAACTTTGACGCAACCCTGCGCCGCATGATCGCCGAGCGGGAACGCGAAGCAACCGACGAGCGGGCGCGTGGCCGCGAGGCGGCGCTGCGTGTGACAGCGCTTGCGGATCGTACGTTCGAAGAGATCATCTCGGAAGCCAGCCGCGACGCACGCATCATCGAGGGTGAGGCGGATGCGGAACGGAACCGGATTTTTGCAGAATCCTATTCCAAAGACGCGGAATTCTTTGAATTCTACCGCTCTCTGGAGGCCTACGAGCAGTCTTTGCTGGGCAGGAACACCAGCATGGTGCTGTCTCCTGACAGCGAGTTCTTCAACTATCTGCGCTCGGATCAGGGATCCCGCTCGGTTGAGGGCGAAAGCCGCTGAGGCAGTAAAAAAGTATGTTTTGAAAAGGGGCCGCACATCTGTGTCGGCCCCTTTTTGCTGCGCGAATGGTCCGGTGCGCCCGCGAAGCGTAGTTTGGTGCGGGCCTGACGCGGAAATCCGCCTGACTTCACGCCCGCGAGAGGGGTTGTTGATTTCCCCTGCGGCCAACCCATGTTTCATATTGCGGTCGGAGGATACCCATTGCACTCTGACACCCATGAAAGTCGCCCCGATGCGGGTATGATTTCGATCAGGAGACGATATATGCAGCCCAAAGCGGTCGCCCGAACACAGAGCCCTTCCTTTTCCCCCGCCTTGCGTGCAGCCCTCATCGGGCTCATGGCGCTGTCGCTGGTGATTTTGCAGACGGTCATGGCCTATGCCAAACCCGAAAGCCTCGCCCCGCTTGCAGAGAAAATCAGCCCTTCGGTGGTTAACATTACGACTTCCACGCTGGTTGAGGGGCGCACCGGGCCGCGCGGCATTGTGCCCGAGGGCTCCCCCTTCGAGGATTTCTTCCGCGAGTTTCAGGACCGCAACCGTGGCGGTGATGGCGACGCGACGCCTGCGCCGCGCCGCTCTTCCGCTCTGGGATCCGGCTTTGTGATCTCCGAAGACGGCTATGTCGTCACCAACAACCACGTCATTGAAGGCGCGGACGAGATCACCATCGAGTTCTTCTCGGGACGCGAGTTGATCGCCAAGGTCATCGGGACCGACCCCAACACAGACATTGCTCTGCTGAAAGTCGAAGCAGAGGGGCCACTGCCGTTCGTTACATTCGGCGACAGCAACGCCGCACGCGTTGGGGACTGGGTGATTGCAATGGGCAACCCGCTGGGGCAGGGCTTCTCCGTCTCCGCAGGTATCGTGAGCGCGCGCAACCGTGCGCTGTCTGGTACCTATGACGACTACATCCAGACCGATGCGGCGATCAACCGTGGTAACTCCGGTGGGCCGCTGTTCAACATGGACGGTGCCGTGATCGGTGTGAACACAGCCATCCTGTCGCCCAACGGCGGCTCCATCGGCATTGGTTTTTCCATGGCGTCCAATGTTGTGACGCGGGTGGTTGACCAGCTAAAAGAGTTCGGCGAGACGCGGCGCGGCTGGTTGGGTGTGCGTATTCAGGACGTGACGCAGGATGTCGCCGATGCCATGGACCTCCAGACGGCTTCGGGGGCGCTGATCACCGATGTGCCTGATGGTCCCGCCAAGGATGCAGGATTGGAGACAGGCGATGTGATCCTGTCTTTTGATGGTGTTGATGTAGCGGACACGCGCGGGCTGGTGCGTCAGGTGGGCAACAGCCCCGTGGGTGCGACAGTGCGTGTGACAGTGCTGCGCGAAGGCAAGAGCCAGACGATCGCCGTCGTGCTTGGCCGTCGCGAAGACGCGAGCGGTGATGCAGCACCTGAGGCGGGCGATGAGCCAGAGGCCCCCGCCGCACCCGAGGTATCGTCTATGCTGGGCCTTACGGTAACACCGCTGACCGACGAGATCCGTTCGGAGCTGGGTGCGACGGCGGATACGGAAGGCCTTGCCGTGACTGAAGTCGCCGAAGGCTCCGAAGCCTTTGAGAAAGGTTTGCGCGCAGGAGATATCATCACCGAAGCAGGCCAGCAGAAGATCACGACCATCGCTGATCTGAACGAGCGTGTGGACGCAGCACGCGAAGCGGGTCGCAAATCCTTGCTACTGCTCGTGCGTCGTGCCGGTGATCCGCGCTTTGTCGCGCTGACACTCGACGGTGAATAGAGCTTCGACCGGATGAAACGACAAAAGGCGCTCGTAGGGGGCGCCTTTTTTTGGAGGGTCTGCGCGTCCGACGTTAGGGCGTGCGCGGAACAGCCACAATGCCCAACTCCCGCGCGGTTTCGATCGATAGCACATCGCTGGGTAGGCCACCTGCTGTTTGCACTGCCAGCACTGCGCCCCGTGTCGCCGCGTCCATATTGCCGTTGATCGGGCCGGAATAAAGCCCTCGTGCGCTGAGTGCCCGTTGCAGGGTCGAGACAAATTCGACCGTAAAGTCAGGTGGGCAGGGGATCTCGAACCAGCGGTCCGTGCGCGGCGTGACGATCTGCTGGTGGCGTTCTTCGCGGTAGACGGGGAGGGTGGCAATGGTGCCGTCGGGGTTCATCCTGGCAGGGGTGACCAGAATTTGTTCAGTTACCGTCTCCACAACCGCCGGTGTCGGGATCTTGCCCCAGCAGGTGCCGGGCGGTGCGCCCGGAGGCGCCAGCCCGTTGCCGACAATCACGCCATTCCGTGAGACTGTCTGCGCTTGCAGGCACGCGGACAGCACCACAGCCCCCAAAAGGGCGGCGGTCATGCGCGGTGCGAAACGTCGTCGAGGTGCCTGTGTCATGGCCCAATGCCTTTGGGTCTGCATTCTGTCCGCATAGCTTAGCCTCATTTGCAGCAGTTGCCTAGAACCCCCGCGCAAACCGGCACAAAAGGGGCTGGCGCGCGGGCGAGCGCTTGCGTAGAAACGGGTGAAATCATCTGGAAAAGGGCAGCTTTGATGGCCAAGATCACCTACGTAGAACACAATGGCACGGAACACGTTGTCGAAGTCGCCACAGGCTTGACCGTAATGGAAGGCGCACGCGACAATAACATCCCCGGCATCGAAGCGGATTGCGGCGGTGCTTGCGCGTGCTCCACCTGCCATGTTTACGTGGACGACGCATGGGTCGAAAAATTGCCGGCAAAAGACGATATGGAAGAGGATATGCTGGACTTCGCCTACCAGCCCGATCCTGTCAAATCACGCCTGACGTGCCAGTTGAAGGTCACAGACGCGCTGGACGGCCTGCGCGTGAAAATGCCCGAAAAGCAGATTTAATGCCCAACGGGGCGCGGCGTCTGGCGGCGCGCGTGTGGCGTGCGCTCGATCGCCGCGCGGCGCTGGCGCTGTGTGCGGGGCTGTCGGTTATGGCACCTGTTGCACAGGCCGAAACCATAACATCCGCCCGCTTTACCGAGCCCACGTCGCGCTATGCCCACGCCGTTCTCGGCGATTCGGAGGAATGGGGTGCGATGGAAATTCGCACTGACAAGGGCCATGGTTCCGGAACGGCAACATCCCGTACGCTGACCTATATCATCCGTCTGCCCATCACATCGGTGTTCGAGGATATCGCCCCGCGCCTTGCGGACGTCGACGGGGACGGAGAACCCGAAGTTATTGTGGTCGAAACGCAAGTAGAACAGGGCGCATCACTCGCCATCTATGATCAGACCGGCAAGATCGTGGCCACTCCTTACATCGGAATGCGCAACCGTTGGCTGGCGCCCATCGCCATCGCCGATCTGGATGGGGACGGGTTTACCGAACTCGCCTATATTGACCGCCCCCATCTGGCCAAAAACCTGCGTGTCTGGCGCTTTGCGCACGGCGCGCTGTCGCCTGTCGCCGCGCTGGAGGGCCTGACCAACCACCGTATCGGCGAACGTGACATTGCAGGCGGTCTGCGCGATTGCGGCACAGGACCTGAGATGGTCGTGGCAAATGCGGACTGGACACGCCTAATGGCCGTCACGCTGACCGGAGCTACACTGCGCGCCCGCGATATCGGCGCACACAAGAATCGCGTCAGCTTCGCGCACGCATTGGCGTGCAGATGAAGCGGCCGCTTGCCCTCCTGCTGGCGTGCTTCACGACACTCCCTGCACAGGCACAGGACCAGTTGACCCCCGACGACTTTCTCGACCTCTCCATGAGCAGGACGCTGAGCTTCTCCAGCGTGCTCTCTGGCGATCTGGTTGGGGTAGAGCAGTTCCTGCGCCGGGATCTGTCCGTCTGGGCGGATGAAACTGGCCGCTGCACCTACGGTCGGATCGAGATTCGCGGCCCCTATCTGTGCTTTCTCTACGAAGACGCACCGGACCCGAACAATTGCTGGATCCCTTTCATGGACGACGGCACCCTGCTGGTCCTGTCCCAGAACACAGGCGAAGTGCAACGCATCAGCGACATCAGCGACAAGCCGGTGATCTGCGAAGGCGCACCTGTCTCCTGACTTCAGTGTGCCCCTAAACTCAATCCCGCAGAAGCTGCAAGCACCGCCCGATCACTCCAGCGCGCGCCAGCCGATATCACGGCGGCAAAACCCCTCGGGCCAATTGAGTGCATCCACCATTGCATAGGCCTGCACCTGCGCCTGTGCCAGGGTAGTCCCGCGCGCGGTCACGTTCAGGACACGCCCTCCAACCGCTACAATCTTTCCGTCGCGCAGGGCAGTGCCTGCATGGAAGACCATATTGCTGCTGTCTTGCGCGATTGCCTCCAGCCCGCCGATGACCGAGCCTTTCTGGTAGTCGCCGGGATAACCCGCCGCCGCCAGAACCACCGTCATCGCATGGTCCTCTGCCCAGTTCACGCGAGTGCCCTCCAGCCGACCTTCGGCTGCAGCCAGCAACAGGTCCAGCACCTGCGCGCCGAGCCGCATCATCAGCACCTGGCACTCCGGATCGCCAAAGCGCACGTTATATTCCACCAGACGTGGCGCGCCGTCCTCGATCATCAGACCGGCATAAAGCACCCCCTGATAGGGCGTACCACGCTTGGCCATTTCGGCCATTGTGGGGCGGATGATCTCGGCCAGGGCACGCTCGGCAATCGCGTCCGTCAGCACTGGAGCGGGGGAATAGGCCCCCATCCCTCCGGTATTCGGGCCGGTGTCGCCATCGCCCACGCGCTTGTGGTCCTGTGCGGTGCCGATGGGTAGCACATTCTCCCCGTCACACAGCACAAAGAACGACGCTTCCTCGCCTTCCATAAATTCTTCAATCACCACTTCGGCGCCTGCCGCGCCAAACCCGCCCCCGAACATGTCGTCAATCGCAGCCTCGGCCTGCGCCACGGTCTCGGCGATGATCACGCCCTTGCCCGCCGCCAACCCGTCGGCCTTCACCACAATAGGTGCTCCTTGCGCGCGCACGTATTCCTTGGCGGCCTCCGCATCGGTGAAATGCCCGTAGGCAGCCGTTGGCGCGCCACAGGCATCGCAAATCTCTTTGGTAAACGCTTTGGAGGCTTCCAGCGCGGCCGCCGCCTTGGAGGGGCCAAACACCAGAATTCCCGCCTCGCGCAGCCGGTCAGCTACGCCTGCGGCCAAAGGCGCCTCCGGCCCCACGACGACGAAATCAATGTTGTTGCGCTCGGCAAACTCCACAACGGTGCCACCATCATTGATATCGATGCTGGCACAATCAGCAATCTGTGCGATGCCCGCATTGCCGGGCGCCACCACTAGTTTGTCGCATTTGGGGTTCTGCAATACCGCCCAGGCCAGACTATGCTCACGCCCACCACTGCCGAGGATCAAAATATTCATGGCGTGCACTCCCTTGGAACTCAATCTCTGGCGTTTTATGCTGCAGCCACGCTTTGCACAAGGATGCACCGATGGATCTGTTCGACGACGGCCCCGACGATACGCCAGCACAGGGCAACAGCCCCGAATACACCGTGGGCGAGCTCTCGGGCGCGATAAAACGCGTGATCGAGAACGAATTCGGCCATGTCCGCCTGCGCGCAGAAGTCGGCCGCGTCAGCCTGCCGCGCTCGGGCCACGTCTATCTGGACCTCAAGGACGATTCTGCGGTGATGGCCGGGATCATCTGGAAAGGCGTTGCTGCACGGCTCGATACGATGCCCGAGGAGGGGATGGAGGTCATCGTCACTGGTCGCATCACTACCTTCCCCGGACAGTCTAAATACCAGATCATCATCGAGGATATCAAACCGGCCGGCATGGGCGCACTGATGGCGGTGCTGGAAAAACGCAAAGCAGCCCTCGCCGCTGAAGGCCTGTTTGACCCTGCCCGCAAACGCCCGCTGCCGTATCTGCCCGAAATCATCGGCGTGGTGACCTCGCCCTCCGGTGCCGTGATTCGCGACATCCTGCACCGCCTGCGCGACCGGTTTCCGCGCAAGGTACTGATCTGGCCCGTAGCTGTCCAAGGCGCCAAATGCGCGCCCGAGGTTGCCAATGCCATTGCAGGTTTCAACAGCCTCACCCCCGGCGGTGCGCTGCCGCGTCCCGATCTGATCATCGTCGCACGCGGCGGCGGCTCGGTCGAGGACCTTTGGGGCTTCAACGAAGAGGCAGTCGTCCGCGCCGCTGCCGCATCGACCATCCCGCTGATCTCCGCGGTAGGCCACGAGACAGACACGACGCTGATCGATTACGCCTCCGACAAACGCGCGCCCACGCCAACAGCGGCGGCAGAGCTGGCGGTGCCAGTCCGCATGGAACTGCTGGCTTACCTTGACCAGCAGCACGCCCGCCTGAGCCGCGCGCTGACCCAAGGGCTGGTCCAGCGCGGCCAGCGCCTGCGCGATATGTCCCGTGCCTTGCCGCGCCCCGACAGCTTGCTCGACACCCCGCGCCAACGCCTTGATCGCGCAGGTGACCGCCTCATACGCGTCAGCACTCTCACAGAAAGCCCGAGGAACAGACTGGAAAAAGCCGCAGTGCGGCTCGATCCCGCGCTCATGGCAGGGGTCCAGAGACGCAAAGTGCGCCTCGCTGATCTCAGCGGGGGCCTGCGTCCTGCCGCCCTGCGCAGCCGCATCACACGCGAGCAGCGGCACCTAGCCGAACACAGCGCCCGCCTTGCACCGGCTCTTCGCCGCGAACGCACGCTTCAAACCGCTCGCTATGCGCGCGCTGCCCGGAGCCTCTCCGATATCGCATCCCGCCAGATCACCACTTGGCAAAACCGAATCACCGCTGCCGAGCGCCTTCGCCTCACACTAGGCTATGAGGCCACGCTGGAGCGTGGCTTTGCCGTCGTCCGCAGCGGTACAACCCTGGTCACCCGCACAAGCGACGCAGCACACCACACCACGCTGGAAATCCAGTTTGCCGACGGAAAAATCACCGTCAAACCCTGACGCACCGGCACCCTATTTCTTTTGGCCCTAAATATCCCGGGGGTAAGGGGGCTGGCCCCCTTTCCACCGCACACCCGAAACTCAAACCCCGACTTCCGGTCCCAGACACAACAACTCTTCGGTGCTCTCGTTCGCTTCATAAAGGGGAGTCACAGCCGGATCGTTCTCGAAGCGCGCAATCAACCCCCTCGATCCGCGCTGGAAACTCCAACACTGGGGCGCCGGCCCGTCCTCGTAGACAAAGCAGATCAGCCCGCCGTCCTCGTACCATTCACCGTCCTTGCATTCGCCGTCCAGAAACGACCAGCGCACGCGGCGGTCGGGCAGGTAGATCTCCGCACCGTAAGGCTCGGAACCGGTTCCGTAGTACAGTGTTTTCCCGCGGGTATAGGCATCAAATTCCTCAGCGCTCATCAGTGGCTGGGCGGCGGCGGGAAGGGCAACAAGAGTGCACAGTATCAGGAAAAATATTCTCATCGTGCCACCTTGCCAGAACGCGCAGCGCCTTGCCAGAGGCTGTGTTCGCTGCGCCCTCGCGCCAGTACGCCGCCACCACCGCGCAAAGCGCTGCCGAATTGTCGCTTTTCGTCGTGGCGCGGATGGCGGGGTTTGGTAGAAACAGCAAAAGATCAGGGAGACGCGGTCATGGCGCTGGATGAAGACAAGAACGGCCCAAAGAATAACGGACCGGACAAGGGCGTGTGGAAATCGGGCAAAGGCAAGGGCCGCCGCCACACCAAGGGCCGCCAGCTGGACGATACCGCCTGGGCGCAGGTGCGCGACCTTCTGGGTGCCGAACCGCGCGACCGCGACCTACTGATCGAGCATCTGCATCTGATCCAGGACGAATATGGCCACCTCTCCGCCGCCCACCTGCGCGCGTTGGCCGAAGAAATGCGCCTGAGCATGGCGGAGGTCTACGAGGTGGCAACTTTCTATGCGCATTTCGATGTGGTGAAGGAGGGCGAGACACCGCCGCCCGCCTTGACGATCCGCGTGTGTTCCTCGCTCAGCTGCGAGATGGCAGGTGCGCAGGCGCTCAAGGCAGCATTGGAGAGCGGGCTGGACCCCTCGGAGGTGCGCGTGCTGCACGCGCCCTGCATGGGCCGTTGTGATACCGCACCCGTGCTGGAACTGGGCCATCACCATATCGACCACGCCACGCCGGAGAAGGTAGACGCCGCCATCGCCGCAGGCCACACCCATGCCCATATCCCAGCCTATGAACATTTCACCGCCTATACAGCTGACGGCGGCTACGCCACGTTGAAGGATTTGCGCGCGCACGGCGATTGGGAGGCGGTGCAGGACAAGATCCTGTCCTCCGGTCTGCGCGGTTTGGGCGGGGCGGGTTTCCCCTCAGGCAAGAAATGGGGCTTTGTGCGCGCCAATGCGGGCCCGCGCTATCTGGCCGTGAACGGCGATGAGGGCGAGCCGGGCACGTTCAAGGACCGCCACCATCTGGAACGCACGCCGCATCTGTTCCTTGAGGGTATGCTGATCGCCGCCTGGGCCATCGAGGCCGAGCGCGCCTATATCTACATGCGCGACGAATACCCAGCCGTGCTGGGCATTCTTGTCCGCGAGATCGCCGCGCTGGAAGATGCGGGGCTGGTCGCGCCGGGCTATATCGAGCTGCGGCGCGGTGCTGGAGCCTACATCTGCGGCGAGGAATCCGCGATGATCGAGAGCATCGAGGGCAAGCGCGGCATCCCGCGCCACCGTCCGCCGTTTGTGGCGCAGGTGGGCCTGTTTGGCCGCCCCACGCTGGTGCATAACGTCGAGACACTGCACTGGGTGGCGCGTATTTGCCGCGAGGGGCCGGAGATCCTGTCTTCGGTCGAGCATAATGGCCGCAAAGGGCTGCGCAGCTATTCTGTTTCGGGGCGTGTGGCGAATGCCGGTGTCTATCTGCTGCCCGCCGGATCTACGATCAAGGATGTGATCAAGGCCGCAGGCGGCATGGCGCAGGGGCATACGTTCAAGGCCTACCAGCCGGGCGGCCCGTCCTCCGGTCTGCTGCCAGCCAGCATGGACGACATCCCGCTGGATTTCGACACGCTGCAACCGCATGGCACCTTCATCGGTTCAGCGGCAGTCGTTGTATTGTCGGATGCCGACCGTGCGCGCGATGCGGCGCTTAACATGCTGCGGTTTTTCGAGGATGAAAGCTGCGGCCAGTGCACCCCTTGCCGCGTCGGTTGCAGCAAGGCCGTGCAACTGATGCAGGCAGAGCGTTGGGATCAGGGGCTGCTGGAGGAGCTGTCACAGGCGATGGTCGATGCCTCTATCTGCGGTCTCGGGCAGGCGGCGCCGAACCCGATCCGGCTGGTGATGAAGCACTTCTCTGACGAGATATAAAAGGGACGGCACAGTTCATGTGCTGCATGAGCTGTGCGGGCTAATGCATTAAAACTATTCTACTTGTTCTCTACCACGAGGCAGGAACAGCGCTGCTGTTTGAGGCTGTTGCACAGTTTCTGCGCGGCCTCGCGGCTGTTGCGGCCGATGCGGGCGAAGTAGTATCCCTTTTTGCCGGACACGCGGTTTTTCACATAGATCAGGTCCAGCTTCTCGCGGCCGACCTGCCCGTTGCAACTGCGGGTCTGGCTGGCGATCTTGGCCTTTGCGGCTTTCTCGGAGGTGCCAAAGCCCAGCTGTACGCCCCATTGCTTGATCGCCGAGGGCGGCGGTGCCACCCGTTTGACCGGCGTCAGTCGACGCTTGCGCGCCATTTCTGAACACGCGGTATAGAAGCTCTTGTCGGGATCAAGGCGGAAGTCGTGCTGCGCGGGCGGCGTGTCGCGCCATTGCTCGGCGGTGAGGCCAGTTATGATCGGCACGTAATTCACCGTCTCTTCCGCCAGCCCTTTGCCCTCCAGAAACCCCTCCGCGCGCCGCTCGCCGCCGTTATAGCCGATCGCGGCCATGCCCTCGTTGCCATAGCAGCGGGCCATCTCGGCCAGATAATGTGCGGAATGCTCCAGCGCATCGGCGGGGTTGTAGGGGTCTTTCAGCCCGCGCAGCCGCGCGGTGGAGGGGATGAACTGCGCAATGCCGCGCGCGTTGGCGTGGCTGAGGGCATTGGGGTCGAACCGGCTTTCCTGCCAGATCAGGCGGGCAAAGAATCCACTGTCCAGCCCGTGCCGCTTGCTGAATATCTCGATGGCGTTGCAGGTGTCATAGACGAAATGCGCGGGCCGGATGCACTGCACATGGCCCCATTTGCCGCTGCTGCACTGACCTTCGCGCGGGTCCGCAAGCGCGGAACCGGCCCAAATCAATGACACAAAGAGAGCGATCAGCCGCATGGTCCTTTCGTGGCCTGTGCGCGGGGGCTTGTCAATCGCGCACCCTTCCATCCCGTGCGCCTAAGGGTTAGATCAGAAGGGCAGCACAAGCCGGAGACCTGTCAGAGTGGCGTTTTTCAAAAAGCTCAAAGACCGCATGTTCAAATCCTCGTCCAAGATAGACGAGGGATTGGAGGCGATTGTCAGCGACGGCGGGGACGCCGATGCGACGCCCGTAGACCGCGAGATCGCAGCCCTGGCGCAAGCGGTGGAGGATATCCCCCAGGCGGTCGAGCCTGATCCCGCTGAGGAAGCCGCCGAGCCGACGGCTGAGGAGCGGGCGCCTGCGCCACCGGTCGTGCAAACACCAGCGCCAGCACCTGTTATGCCCGCTCCCGTGACCGAGGCAGTCGAGGACGCCGAGCCTGCGCCCAAGCGCGGTATTCTTGGTCGCCTGATGGGACGCGGCTCCGATGCGCAGATCATCCGGCGTGTGCTGGATGATGCGATGCTGGAACAGCTCGAAGAGTTGTTGATCGCCTCCGACATGGGCGTGGATACCGCCCTGCGCGTGACCGCCAACATGGCCGAAGGCCGGTTGGGCAAAAAGTTGTCCGTGGACGAGATCAAGACATTGATGAGCGACGAGATCGCGCGGATCATGGAGCCGGTGGCGCGCCCGCTGCCCATTTATGCGAAGACGCCGCAGGTAGTGCTGGTGGTGGGGGTCAACGGCTCTGGCAAAACCACGACAATTGGGAAGCTCGCCAGCCAGTTCCGTGCGGCGGGCAAGACCGTGGTGATTGCGGCGGGCGATACGTTCCGCGCCGCTGCGGTGGAGCAGTTGCAGGTCTGGGGTGAGCGGGCAGGCGTGCCCGTGCTCACAGCGCCGCAAGGCAGCGACCCTGCCAGCCTGGCCTTTGACGCGATGACCCGCGCCGAGGCGGACGGTGCGGACCTGCTGATGATCGACACCGCTGGCCGTTTGCAAAACCGCGGCGACCTGATGGAGGAGCTGGCCAAGATCGTCCGCGTCATCCGCAAGAAAGACCCCGACGCGCCGCACAACACGCTGCTGGTGCTGGATGCGACCACGGGACAGAACGCGATCAATCAGGTGAAGGTGTTTCAGGAAATATCGGACGTGTCCGGCCTTGTGATGACCAAGCTCGATGGCACCGCCAAGGGCGGTGTGCTGGTGGCGCTGGCGGACCAGTTCGGCCTGCCGATCCATGCCATTGGCGTAGGCGAGCAGATCGACGATCTGCAACCCTTTGATCCGCAGGAATTTGCCGATGCCCTGACCGGCGTGGATCGTGCGTGATCACCGTGTCACTCGTAAGGACTGGTCCCGCCCTGAATGACTGAATGGCTGTTTTCGATCGAGGGCACCGAGGCAGGGCATCGCCTCGCGCTGGTCCTTGCGCTGCTGGCGGCGTTCCTGCACGCTGTCTTTGGCGCGCTGCAAAAAGGCCGCCATGACCCGTGGATGACGCGCGGCGCGATTGACGGCTCCTATTGCCTGATGGCCGCGCCCTTTGCGCTGTTTGTGGTGCCATGGCCCGAGCCGCATATGTGGCCCATCTTTTTAGGCGCATGGGTGATTCACTGCCTCTATAAATTCCTGCAAGCGGCCGCCTATACCAAAGGGGCCTATACGGTCGTCTACCCCGTGGTGCGCGGCACCGGCCCGCTGTTTACAGTGATTGGCGCTTATTTCATCTTTGGCGAGACGTTCAATCTGACCCAATGGGCTGGGCTGCTGGTGTTGATCACCGGCATTTTCGGGCTGGCGGTATATAACCTTCTCTATCTGGAGGCCGCGCGCGATACGCTGAATGTCGCGTTGGGGCTGGCGGTGGTGACAGGTTTGTTTGTGGCGCTTTATACAACCTATGACGCCTACGGCATCCGTGCCACGCCCAACCCCTTCACGTTTCTGGCGTGGTTTTTCATGATCGACGGGTTTTTGTTCCCGATCCTCGCCTACCGCCGCTGGCACCGGATGGATAATCCGCCCGCCGTCGGCCCGCTTATGCAGCGCGGTGTTTTCGGCGGTGTGGTGGCCTTTCTCAGCTTCGGCTCGGTCATGATGGCGACGCGTCTTGATAATGTGGGCGAAGCCGCCATTTTGAGAGAGACATCCACGGTATTCGCTGCCCTGATCGGGTGGCTCGTACTCAAGGAAACGGTGGGCCCCCGCCGCATCGCCCTGATGGCGCTGATCGCATTGGGTGCTGTAATTGTAGAAATGGGAGGCTGACCATGGCCGACGCACGCGAGATTAATCCGATCCTCAAACAGGTGCTGGAGTTGGGCCCGACGCTGGCGTTCTTCGTCCTTTATATCCGGATCAAGGATGACACGTTCACCTATGCTGGCACCGAGTATACCGGATTTATCGTAGCGGCGGTGCTGTTCGTGCCGGTGTTGCTGGTGGCGATGGGCATCCTCTGGGCGCTGACGGGCAAGCTTAGCCGGATGCAGGTGTTCACGGCGTTTATGGTGATCTTCTTCGGTGGCCTTACCGCGTGGTTCAACGACGAGCGGTTCTTCAAGATGAAAACCACGATCGTTTATGGCCTGCTGGCGCTGATCCTTGGGGTGGGGCTTCTGCGCGGTCGGTCTTGGCTGGAATATGTTATGGCAGACATGCTGCCGATGCGCAGTGAAGGCTGGATGATCCTGACCAAGCGACTGGTCATGGCCTTTACCGCGCTGGCCATCGCCAACGAGGTGATCTGGCGCACCATGTCCACCGATGCCTGGGTCAAGATCGAAACCTTCGGCTTTCCGCTGGCGTTAATGGCTTTCATGATGTGGCAGTTCAGCCAGCTCCAGCCTTATCTTATCGAGGACGACAAGAAGCCTTAGCCGCGCAATTCCGCGTGAAGGGCGCGTCCTGCCTGCACGCCCTCGCGCGCGCCCATCACGTCCAGCCAGCGCGCCATATGCGGCTTGTCCTCCAGCGTTTGCTGCTGGCCTTCCCACAGGCTGGCCCAGCCCCAGATCGAGAAATCGGCAATAGAGACAAAATCCCCCGCGACATATTCGTTTTGCGCCAGTTGCCGGTCCAGCACACCATAAAGGCGGGCGGTCTCTGAGCGGTAGCGGTCCTTGGCATATGCGATATCCTCGGGCGCGTATTTCAGAAAGTGGTGCGCCTGTCCCGCCATCGGGCCGAGGCCGCCCATCTGCCACATCAGCCATTGATCGACAGCAATGCGCTCACGCTCGGTCGCACCACAGAACTGTCCGGTCTTGCGGGCAAGATATTGGAGAATCGCGCCGCTCTCGAAGAGGGAGATAGGCGCGCCGTCCGGTCCTTCGGGGTCGGTGATGGCGGGCATGCGGTTGTTGGGGGCAATCTTCAGGAACTCTGGGTCGAACTGGTCGCCCTTGCCGATGTTGATCAGGTGGATGGTATAGGGCAGGCCCATCTCCTCCAGTGCGATGGAGATCTTCCAGCCGTTTGGCGTGGGCCAGAAATAGAGGTCGATGGGGGTGCTCACTAAATTCGCTCCTTGCAGTTGGTGTGATGATGCCAGTTTTGCTGCCCGCCGCAAGGCCGTTCGGCTTGACCCGCATGCGGCAATCGCCTAACTGGGCCTTGTGGAGATTTGTCACCGGATTGCGGGCCACGTTAAACATTTCGCTAAAAGGTCAGGATGAAAGCCCCCTTTCGCTTGGCCGCGTTTGGGGTTTTTTTGTGCCCTCCCTTTTGAACGGGCGCACAGAGGTAGTCACACCAGAGGTGTGCGAAGGATAAAACACATGAGCGACAGCTGGAAACCATCCACCAAAGCGATCCACGCAGGCACACGCCGCAGCCAGTACGGCGAGGTGTCCGAAGCGATTTTCCTGACGCAGGGCTTTGTCTATGACAGTGCCGAACATGCCGAGCAGCGGTTTGTCGCGAGCGGCGAGGACGAATTCATCTATGCGCGCTACGGTAACCCCACCGTCAAGATGTTCGAGGAGCGGATTGCGGCCCTCGAAGGGGCCGAGGACGCTTTTGCCACAGCATCGGGCATGGCGGCGGTGTCGGGGGCGCTGACCTCGATGCTGCGGGCGGGAGATCATGTGGTCTCGGCCCGCGCGCTATTTGGCTCATGCCTTTATGTGCTCGAGGAGATTTTAACGCGCTTCGGTGTCGAGGTGACGTTTGTGGACGGCACCGACCTGGCGCAATGGGACGCGGCGATCCGCGAGGATACCAAGCTGGTGTTCTTTGAATCCATCTCGAATCCGACATTGGAAGTGATCGACATCGAGGCGGTGAGCAAGCTGGCCCATGCCCGCGGCGCGCGCGTCGTGATCGACAACGTCTTTGCCACGCCGGTCTACTCACGCGCATTCGCGCAGGGTGCCGATGTGGTGATCTACTCGGCCACCAAGCACATTGACGGGCAAGGGCGCACGCTGGGCGGTGTGATCCTTGGCAGCAAGGAAATTATCCGCAAGACAGTCGAGCCTTACATGAAGCACACCGGCGGTTCCATGTCGCCCTTCACAGCTTGGGTCATGCTCAAGGGGCTGGAGACGATGGGCTTGCGCGTGCGGGCGCAAACGGCCTCCGCATTGGCGGTGGCGCAAGCGGTGCAAGGGCATGCATCGCTGAACACGGTGATCTATCCGGGGCTGGAGACGCATCCGCAGAACGCACTGGTACAACGCCAGATGGGTGCCGGCGGCACAGTTCTGGCGCTCGATGTCGCGGGCGGCAAAGAGGGCGCGTTCAAGTTCCTCAATGCGATGCAGATCGGGCTGATCTCCAACAATCTGGGCGATGCCAAAACCATCCTGACCCATCCGGCCACAACCACCCACCAGCGTCTGCCTGATGCGCAGAAGGCATCGCTGGGTATCATGCCCGGTCTGGTGCGTGTCAGCATCGGGCTCGAGGACGCGGATGACCTGATTGCAGACGTCCTGCAAGCACTGGATGCCGTAAAGTAAAGGCGAGGGGGCGGTTATTGCCCCCTCTGACCAATATTTTTTTGGCAATGTGATCCGGCGCGCCTACATAAGGTCTCTGGATCATCCAAGGGGGTTACCATGAACATCGTCACACCGATTGCATCAACACCTGACCGAGCCGCCGCCGAAGAGGCGCTGGAAACATTGCGCGCCTGGGCGGCAAATGCAGATGCGACCGAGGTCGCAACGCTGGATCCTGCGGTGTCGAAAATGCTGGCGGGGGCAGGGGCCTATCCGCTTTTCAAACGCGATTATCCCGCTGACTTTGCCATCGAGCCTGACTACAAGGCCAGCCTGCCGGACCTGCAAAACGGCCCGTCCAGCCTGATCCGTGGCGCCAAGCAGCAGATCCAGCACGTTGGCATCTCCAACTTCCGCCTGCCGGTACAGTTCCAGACCCGTGACAACGGCCCTTTGACGCTTGAGACGTCGGTGACGGGCACGGTCAGTCTTGAGGCGGACAAAAAGGGCATCAACATGTCCCGCATCATGCGCAGCTTCTACAAGCACGCCGAAAGCACCTTCAGCTTCGAGGTGATCGAGGCGGCGCTAGACGACTACATCACCGACCTAGAGAGCTTTGACGCGCGCATCCAGATGCGGTTCTCCTTCCCGATGAAGATCACCAGTCTGCGCTCGGGCCTGCAGGGTTACCAGTATTACGATGTGGCGCTGGAGTTGGTCGAGCGGGCAGGTGTGCGCCAGCGGATCATCCATCTGGACTATGTCTATTCCAGTACTTGCCCCTGTTCGCTGGAGCTGTCCGAACACGCGCGCGCCACGCGCAACCAGCTTGCCACACCGCACTCCCAACGCTCGGTCGCGCGCGTGTCCGTGCTGTTGGAAGACGGGGCCGAGTGCCTTTGGTTCGAAGACCTGATCGAGGCGTGCCGCCGCGCCGTGCCGACCGAGACACAAGTGATGGTGAAGCGCGAAGACGAACAGGCTTTTGCCGAGCTGAACGCTGCCAACCCGATCTTTGTCGAGGATGCAGCACGGCTGTTCTGCGAGCAGCTTTTGGCCGAAGTGCGGATCTCGGACTTCCGCGTGATCGCCAGCCATCAGGAGAGCTTGCACAGCCATGACGCTGTGAGCGTGCTGACCGAAGGCGAGACATTTGCGCAGGACAGTCTGGACCCAAAGCTGTTCAACACCCTGTTCCACGTCGGTTAATTCTCACCACAACAGCACAAAAGAATGATAGACACCGTGCCTCCGGGGGCGGTGTTTTCACGTCTGCCAGCCGGTTTTCGCCGGGGGTCAATGCGTTTTTCGCTGGGCCGCTATGCGTTTTTGGTGGTGGTGCTGCGGTGCAGCAAACCCTATCTGCCAAACACGGGAATGATCCCGCGCTGAAAAGAAAAGACCGAGGCATCCGCCATGACCTATGTACAACCATCCGAGCAATTCGCCGTCCGTATCCCCGCCCGCGGCCAAAGCCCGTCCACAGCACCCTTCCTGAACGCCCGTCTGGGCCTGAACCAGCTGGGCCGCATTTTTGCTGCTGTCGGGAACTGGATGATGCGCACCGCCGAAGCACACTCGCGCAGCGACCGTGTCGCAGCGCTGGAAGCGAAATCGGACGCGGAGCTGGCAGCGATGGGCATCCGGTGTGACCAGATCGTGCATCATGTGTTTCGCGATCTCTATTACGCCTGATTTGTAACCTATTGCGCTGACCTCGCGCAAAAAGGCCCGCCACCGGCATCCCGTAACGGGCTGCCTTGGCGGGCTTTTTATGTTTTGGAGGTCGTGCCGGGCCCATTGCGCGTTGACGCGGGTTCTTGACACCGGCGCGCGGACACTCCAACCCTGCGTTCATGGACGTGCGCCCGGTTGGATATGTGATTGGCCTTTTGGTGGCCGTGCTGGGGGCCGCGATGCTGGTGCCCTTGCTGGTCGATATCGCAGAGGCGCGGGGCCAATGGCCCGTCTTTTTACAAAGCAGTGCAATTACCATTCTGGGCGGCTCCGCCATTGCACTCGCGTGCGCCAGTGGCGTGCGTGAGGGGCTGACGATCCAGCAGACCTTCCTGCTCACAACCAGCGTCTGGGTGGCACTGCCGCTGTTCGGAGCCATTCCCTTTATTCTGGGCGAGACCGACGCGCGTGTGGTGGATGCGGTTTTCGAGGCGATGTCGGGGCTGACCACCACCGGCTCCACGGTCTTTACGGGTCTTGATACCCTGCCCAAGGGGTTGCTGATCTGGCGGGCGATCCTGCAATGGCTGGGCGGCATCGGTATCATCGTCGTTGCGATGGTGTTTCTGCCGGAATTGCGCGTCGGCGGTATGCAAATTTTCCGGTCCGAGAGTTTTGACACGCTGGGCAAGATCCTGCCGCGTGCAGGCCAGATCGCCACGCAGATCTCCGGGCTTTATGTGCTGTTCACCCTCACATGCACCATGGTCTATCTCTATTTCGGGATGAACGTGTTTGACGCAACCGCCCATGCGATGACCACAATCTCCACTGGCGGTTTTGCCAACTATGATGCGTCTTTCGGGACGTTCGCTGGGCCGATGGAATATGTAGCATCGGTGTTCATGATCATGGCTGCCCTGCCATTTGTGCGCTACGTTCAACTGGTCAACGGCAACCCCGTTGCCCTGTGGCGCGATCCGCAGGTGCGTGGCTTTGTGCGGACCATTGTTGTGCTTGTGCTGCTGCTGGTGTTCTTCTTGGAGACAGACGTCCACATGGGCAACGAGCAAGCCGTCCGTGAGGCGCTGTTCAATGTCACCTCGATCATATCGGGCACCGGCTATGCCTCGGTTGACTATATGCAGTGGGGCAGTTTTGCCGTGGCGCTGTTTTTCTTCATCGGAATGATTGGCGGCTGTGCGGGCTCGACCGCCTGTTCGATCAAGATCTTCCGCTACCAGCTTCTGTTCGCTTCCATCCGCGCGCAACTGCGTCGCATCCGCTCGCCCCATGGCATCTTCACCCCGCGCTATGATGGCCGCCCGGTGAGCGAGGAAGTCCTCGCCTCCGTCATGTCATTCTTCGTGTTTTTCATCGTAACGCTGGGATTGGTCGCTGTAGCCCTGTCGATGACAGGACTGGATTTTGTGACATCCGTTTCAGGGGCTGCCACGGCCGTGGGCAACATCGGTCCGGGGCTTGGCGATATCATCGGGCCTGCGGGAAATTTCGCACCGCTCAACGATGCGGCGAAATGGATTTTGACGCTTGCGATGCTTTTGGGGCGGCTGGAGCTGATGGTCGTTTACGTCATCTTCACGGTGAATTTCTGGCGCGCGTGATGCGTGCCCTCGTTGCGAAGCTTTGCATACCATAAGCATAGTTGGTGTGCTGAAGCCCGCTCTGGCACCTTGGAGCGTGGCGAGCCGCCGTGTATGACTGGCACGCTACCCGGTCTAAACAGGCTGACCCACTTGAAACCGGCGCTCACCACATGCGGCGAGAGACGTTTTTTTGTGAAAAAAACGAACCGGAATTTTTCAAAAATTCCGATCCGCCGTTGCAGTCTGTGGTGTGAGAATTAATCCCAGCAACTGACCAATACGGTCATGCTACTAGCCTTCTCGGATAACTGGAAGGACGTGAGGCCTGCAGCCCCTTCATCCGCCGCGGCGGGTAGCTTCACGCCCGCGGAGGCACTGGCTGCGACAACCGTTGCCGCATCCAGCGCAAAGCTCACATCGTCTGGCAACTGCGGGCTTCCCTCGGGGGCGGCTGTTATCATGCCGATCACGGCACCGGTGCGGTCCAGCACCGGTCAGCCTGCATCACCCGCGCGAGAGCGCAAGGCAAGGCGGCTGATGTTGTCTTCGCCATTCAGTCCACGCACGTCGGCAAGCGTGCCAAAGCTCATGGAGGGGGCGTTCAGTACGCCTTCAAAGGAGTA
>Ga0163215_100661_pt1 | contig 45832 bp, 36 predicted proteins | sample SynspAceP_FD_185934 | JGI IMG/M metagenome (GOLD analysis project Ga0163215, IMG submission 185934) | Saline lake microbial communities from Ace Lake in Antarctica - Synechococcus sp. Ace-P (Hybrid Assembly) | ecosystem: Environmental > Aquatic > Non-marine Saline and Alkaline > Saline | place...
GCCTCTGTGTGAGCATAGCCACTTGATGCCTGTCGAGTACTTGCCTGGTAAGCAAACCATTCGTCGTTTTTAAAAGCCCTGTGAGGGTAGATAAATTCCAAGTTCCAACTCATTGTACTTGCGGGTGCCGGATAACTTAACATTTGTATTACTGTGGGGGGCCACATGTCAATGATGGCAACTAAGTGTGCGTCGGTAAATAATACCGGAGGCTGTTTAAAGCGCATCCATCCATGTAGAACACTTTGTTTACTGCCAGTGATAGGCCAATCGCCGAGTACTTTGGCCATCTCAAAATTCCCAATGAAATTAGGTGTTATTTTGGGGATAATCGGCATAAAGCTCGCTTTAAGTGGTTTTTCCATTTGGTGTTCAATAAGATTATCAATTTGAATTTCAGATTCTCTATCAATACCAAAAGTCACTAAGGCGCTGAGGGCTATTTTTTCATTTTGAAAAATATCCCCCCTAACTACGGTGGTGCTTTTGCCTTCTCTTAGTTTTTCAACTTTTATTGTAAAAGGGCTGTCAGCTTCAATGGGTCCAATAAAATGGGTGTTCAGTGCTCTGAGCTTTTTATCTGAATCAACCAAGCCAAGAGCTGCTTGATAAACTAAAGAGGCCGAAATTCCACCATACAAGGTTCTGCCCTGTGTCCAGTTTTCAGTAACAGAAAGTTCGGCTGAATGCTGATTTTGCGTGATTTGGTCTTTTACTTGTTCGAACAATCTGTCGATATGCATAGCAATGTATTGTTAAGTAAACTTAACTTGTTATACCAGCTAAGCTTTGCCAATGTCTAGATTTGCATACTCTTAATCTTAAATAGATGACAGTATTGCTGGTTATTATAATGCAGTATAAGCCCTTGTTATATTTACATAATATTAACAGGATTGGCTTGTTATTAACTAAGGTTAAGCCTTACCATGATGTTTCCCAAGTTCTGTCACTGTCGCTTTATTTGGCATGCAGTATAAAAAAAAGGCATCAAAATGGAATCTAAGCAAGTAGTAGAGCAAGACAAAGAGGATAAGACTTCAATCGCTTACCGAAATTATGTTTTGTTTATTTTAACCCTGGTCTATGCCTTTAATTTTATTGATAGACAAATAATTGGTATTTTGTCGCCCTTCATAAAAGCTGATTTAGGTTTGGACGATGCACAATTAGGCTGGCTAAAGGGTTTATATTTTGCGCTATTATATACAGTATTAGGGATACCTATCGCGTGGCTTGCTGACAGATATAGCCGAGTTAATATTGTGGTGATTTCACTAACCCTATGGAGTGGTTTCACCGCGTTGTCAGGGATGGCAAGTAATTTTACTCAGCTCGCTTTAGCGCGCGTTGGAGTGGGTATTGGCGAAGCGGGCGGCAGCCCTCCCTCACATTCAATTATTTCAGATTTATTTCCTAAAGAGAAACGAGCGGGCGCCTTAGCCGTCTACTCGCTCGGCATTCCTTTTGGCATTATGCTGGCTTTTTTTGCCTCCGCATTTTTTTTACAAGGAGGGAGTACCGACTGGCGTATCGCAATGTTAGCTGTGGGTCTTCCTGGGGTGATGCTTGCAATAATTTTGAAACTGACGGTTAAAGAGCCATTAAGAAGCGGAAATATGCAATCACAAGCGGGACAATCAAAGTCTTGGACCTCTATTAAAACTCTATTGAGTATTAAGAGCTGGTGGGGAATGTGTTTTGCCATTTCCTTTGGTTCCTTTGGTAATTACGCTATTTCAACGTGGATGATTGATTTTTATGTTAGGGCTCACGTAGATTTGGATGTCACCTCTTTGCTGATTACTATGGGAATTATCAATGGTACTGCTTATGCTGGCGGAGTTTGGCTAGGAGGTGTATTGGTTGATAAACTAGGTAAGAAAAACCGAGGAGCCTATGGTTATGTTCCCGGTATCGCGATGTTAATTGGAGCGCCTGCCTACTATATCTCATTGCAAGTTGAGTCGATGAATTTGTCGATTGCACTGTTGGCGATTTTATTAATGACCAGTGGCTCTTATCTCGGTCCCTCTTTCGCCCTAGCGCAAACATTGGCACCGGTTAAAGTAAGAGCGATGTCGACCGCTTTATTTTTCTTTGTATTAAATATTATTGCACTGGGTGGCGGGCCGACATTTGTGGGTTTATTAAGTAATGCTTTGACTGAGGAGCATGGTCAAGTGGAAGCATTAAGACTTTCATTGTCTTGGTTAGCCGTACCCTATGCCTTATCAATCATGGCCTTCTTTTGGACCGCTCGACAAATTCCCGCTGACTGGGATGCGGCTGAATCGAGGAACGCGTAAATTTAGTTATTTTTAAGGAGGCTTATTGTCTGTAAACGACGTTATTAATATACATTTTGCTCATGCTAACGGTTTCCCAGCAGCCAGTTATCAGCAGGTATTTAACGCTCTGCCGAGCCATTTTAATGTTATGGCTCTCACGCAGTTTGGCCACAACCCTGCTTTTCCAGTGAATAATAATTTGTCCAATTTAGTCGACGAGTTACTGGATTATTTGTACAAAAATGTCGACTTTCCAGTTTATGGTGTTGGGCATTCAATGGGCGCACTTGTAACCTATATGGCCGCTTGTGAGGCTCCTGAGTTGTTCAAAGGCGTGATCATGCTTGAACCGCCAATTGCTTCAGGCTTAGCCAGTTGGATATTTAAGCTGGCTAAAATGACTCCCTTAATTGAGCGCGTATCTCCTGCAGGCAAAGCGGCGACACGGTGTCAGTCTTGGCCAATAGACCTTGACTTAATCGACTATTTTAGCGGAAAAAGTTTATTTAAGAACTTTGCTCCAGCGTGTATTGCAGACTATGTCAATGCTGCGACAAAAGTGGTTGGTGAGCGCCGAGTGCTGACATTTGATGCACAGGTTGAGGCGCAAATATTCCGCAATGTAAATGACAATATTCATCGCTACTATGGAAAAATGCAAAGGCCGAGTTTTTTGATAAGCGCTGAAAATAGTCCAGTGTGTGTTCCGTCTAACCTTAGTCATTTTGTTAAGAATACCAAGATAGAGCATCTGCGAGTGCCGAGGCTCGGACACATGTTTCCCTTAGAGGCACCAGTGGATGTGGCTCAATTAATCGGACAGAAAATCAGGCAATGGGAGGAGGCATAAAAAAGGCTGATAAAATCAGCCTTTTTAACTACAAATAAGTGTATTTGGCTGCTTAATAACCGACGGGCAGTCCGAGCATTTCACGCGTTACCAATACAACACCCTTATCAGTGACTCTGAACCCTCGCTCAATGTCATCCGCTTTGCTGTGACCAATTACCATACCTTCAGGGATAATGCAGCCACGGTCTATAATGGCTTTGCGAATTCGACAATTACGCATGACTTCGACATCAGGTAATAATACCGAATCTTCAACTTCACTGTAAGAATGTACCCTAACATTTGAAAAGCATAAACTGCGTCTGACTGTTGCCCCAGAGATAATACAACCACCGGATACTACAGAGTTGATAGCAGTTCCACGTCTATTATCTTCTTCCCAAACGAATTTAGCAGGAGGCAATTGTTCTTGGTAAGTCCAAATAGGCCATTTTTTATCGTACAGATTTAGCGCCGGTACAGGTGAAACTAATTCCATGTTGGCTTGCCAAAACGAATCGAGCGTACCGACATCACGCCAATAAGCCTGAGTATCTCCTTCGTCCATAAACGGAAAAGCGTAAACCGCATGATCTTTAATAATGGAAGGAATAATATCTTTACCAAAATCACGCTCTGATCCAGATTTTTCGGCATCCTTTTTAAGATGCTCAAATAAAAAGTCGGTATCAAAAACGTAATTACCCATTGACGCTAAACACTTTGTTGGATCATTGGGTAGAGGGGTTGGGTGAGCTGGTTTTTCTTCAAAACCAATAATTTTATAATTTTCGTCCACAGACATAACACCAAATTGTCCGGCCGCCTCTTCAATAGGCACAGGCATGCAGCTAACTGTCATTTTGGCACCAGATTCGGCATGTTTGGCAATTAAACTTCCGTAATCCATGCGGTAGATATGATCGCCAGACAGTACTAATACATATTTGGGTACTTCATCTCGAATAATATCAATGTTCTGGAATACCGCGTCCGCAGTACCCTCATACCAATTGTCAGAAAAACGCTGAGAGGCGGGAAGTATTTCAACTGATTCGCCCAATTCTTTTTTAAAGTGCCCCCAGCCGCGCACTAAGTGTCTGATAAGGGAATGCGATTTGTATTGCGTAACCACACCAATTCGACGGATCCCCGAATTAATACAATTAGAAAGAGGAAAATCAATAATGCGAAATTTGCCGCCAAAATATAGGGCTGGCTTTGCTCGCCAATTGGTCAGTTCATATAGTCTAGAGCCTCTTCCTCCGGCTAAAATCAAAGCATAGGTATCACGAGTTAAGTTACTAATATATCGGGATGGGTGTTCTGCCATATGTCGGACTCCATTAATGTGTCATAAACTAAATGATTCTATTAGTTACAAAATTACAAACTGCAAGAGTGTATTTTTTTGTGACCACGCGATTCCAAACACTAGCTTAATTTAAAATTAATTAACAGCATATTTAATGTCTAAATGTAAAATCTATGTGATGGCAAAAGTCCAGTAAATGGACCTTACTTGAGAATATAGCCCAGCTATGCGTTAATGAGATGTTAAAAAAAGTGATAAGGGAAACATAATGTCAATGCTTAAAAAATCGCTCATGGTGTTGATAGCTATCTTATTGGCCTTAGTTATTATTGGATTCATGCTGCCCTCTCATTACAAAGTCGAGCGTTCTATAATTATAAACGCTTCTCAACAAGACATTTTCCCTCACGTCGCTAATCTTAAAAAGTGGCAGAATTGGGGCTTGTGGTTTAAACATCATCCAAATATGACTATTACCTACAGTGGTCAAGTGGGTCGGGTGGGTATGAAATCGCTTTGGGTTAGTAGTACTCGAGAAAGTGGCGAAATCGAGATTATTGGCCTAGAAAAAAACCATCGTTTGGTTTACTCATTAAACCTATCCGATACCCAAATGAGCTCTACTGGCGAGATCGTATTATCAAAGGTAGAAGGAGGGACAAAAGTGGTGTGGATGGATTACGGTGACGTTGGTATCAATCCTATTAATCGATATTTTGCGTTTTTTATGGACTATTTGATAGGGAGTGATTTTGAGTTGGGTTTAGATAATCTCAAATTGGTGGCTGAAGCCTCCTAGCAACAGGTTAATGAGTAAATAATTTAGTCATTATAATACTTTGCTTTAACCGCTTAAAATAGTGATCAATCCTTGGTTTTTTCTGACAACAAAGCCTAGGCTAATGAGTGTTTATACCAATTAGTATTCATTCAGCAAATTAGCCAATAGGGCTTAGTAAAGGTTCAGCTTTTGTGCATATGGTTTTATTTAAATGAGTGGTGACCTCATCGCTAGGGCTACCTTAGATTGCGAGCTACGACCCAACTGCCCCATGATCTTATCCCCAGCTTTGCAGAGTTTAACGAGGTCAATTCCCGTACTGATATTCATGCCGTTTAACATATATACGACATCCTCAGTGGCAACATTGCCAGCCGCTCCTTTGGCATAAGGGCAACCGCCTAAGCCAGCAACAGAACTATCAATAACACTGATTCCGTATTGCAAGGCGACCAATATATTGGCCAAGGCCTGGCCAAAGGTATCATGAAAATGCACTGCAATTTTGTCTTGTGAAAGTAAGGGTAAGACGGCATCCAGTAGTGCTGCAGTTTTGCTTGGTGTTCCTGTCCCTATTGTATCGCCCAAGGATACTTCATAACAGCCCATATCAAACAAGGCTTTGGCTAAAGTGGCAACTTTCGTTGGAGCAATTTCGCCTTCATAGGGGCAACCCAGCACACAGGAAACATAAGCTCTGACCCGCATGCCTTGAAGTTTTGCTTGTTCTACAAGAGGCTGGAATCGCGCTAAACTTTCAGCCACAGAGCAATTGATGTTCTTTTGCGAAAAACTCTCTGATGCAGAGCCAAAAATGGCGACTTCGTCCACTTCTGCTTCGATAGCGGCTGCAAAACCCTGTAAATTTGGCGTTAAAGCGGAATAACAAACGCCAGCACGGCGATTGAGGCTTTTAAAAACCATCGCACTGTCGGCCATTTGGGGTACCCATTTGGGCGAAACAAAGCTGCCAGTTTCTATGAATTTAACCCCAGCTAGAGCGAGCTCGTCAATTAATTGTATTTTGGCTTGTAAACTGATCAGCTGCTTTTCGTTTTGTAAGCCGTCTCTTGGCCCAACTTCGACAATTTTTACTGACTCAGGTAATTTTGCACGGTCAAACATCCAACCCCCTAAGCTTCGGTATCAAAGGCAAGTAACTCAGCACCACCGTCGACCAATTCGCCAACTTTGAAATAAAACTCAGTGACTTTGCCGGCTTTTGTTGCCTTAATAGCATGTTCCATCTTCATGGCTTCAATAACAATAAGACTTTGACCGGCTACCACTGACTCATCTTTTTGCACTAATATGGCGACCACTGTGCCATTCATAGGCGCGGCGAAATTATGGTGTTGATTATTGTCTTCGCTCAAACCCAAATCTGCAGCGATGGCATTAAATCTAACCAGCCCCGATGGATGGCATAAAGTGTATCCGAGGTCATGAGCGCAGAAGGGCAAGTTTGTTTTATGGCCGTTGATGGTGCTGATAAGCGCTTGTTGGTTAAGCACACCAGTACATAAGTAGCTCTGATTTTGGTAGTTAATATTAAATTGTAGTTGGTGCTTATTTTCACTTTGGGTAATGCAAACTTGATGGGATTCATTGTTGACTAGCAGGTCAAAAGTTTCGCTATAAGTTTCATTGGCTCGCCAAGTATTGTTAGCTGACCAGGGTGAATATTGATCTTGCTGGGCAACTGATTTGTGTTGCTGGCGTTTAAGCATCAGAGCCAGTGCCGCCATAGGCACCAAGGTGGATGATTGCGCACCGCTGTACTGGGCTAATTGAGTTTGGTGTTTTTCAATAAATCCAGTATCAATATTGGCCAGCTTAAAGTCTTCAAGCTGGGTTAATTTATGCAAGAAAGCTAGATTAGTGGTTACGCCCTCAATATGATACTGCGCTAAAGCCAAGTGCAAACGGGCTAGGGCTTTACTTCTATCCATATCCCAAACGATAAGTTTAGCTAACATTGGATCATAATAAACGGAAACTTCATCACCTTGTTGAACACCGGTATCTACGCGCACATAAGCCGATTCAGCGGGTGCTTTTAACAAAGTTAAACGCCCTGTGGAAGGTAAAAAGTCATTGTCAGGATCTTCTGCGTAAATCCTCGCCTCAAAAGCATGTCCATTGATCGTGAGTTGCTTTTGATGCAGGGGCAGCGGTTCATTGTTGGCCACTCTAATTTGCCATTCAACCAAATCTTGACCAGTGATAAATTCCGTTACCGGATGTTCAACTTGCAAACGCGTGTTCATTTCCATGAAATAGAAACGCTCATCTACATCCAATAAAAACTCAACCGTACCTGCGCCAACATAGTTAATAGCTTTTGCTGCTTTGAGAGCTGCCTCGCCCATTTGTTGACGTAGATCATCTGTTAAACCGGGGGCGGGTGCTTCTTCGACCACTTTTTGATGGCGTCGCTGGATAGAACAATCTCGTTCAAATAAATAAACCCCATTACCATGTTGGTCACAGAATACTTGGATTTCTATATGACGAGGCTGAGTTAAGTACTTCTCGACTAACATCAAATCATCGTTAAAGCTCGACATTGCCTCACGTTTCGCCGCTTCCAGTGCAGTTTTAAATTCACTGGCTTGCCAAACTTGGCGCATACCCTTACCACCACCACCGGCTGCGGCTTTTAATAACACCGGGTAACCCATGGCATCGGCATGAGACTTTAATATGTCCAGAGACTGCTCGTCGCCATGATAGCCTGGTACTAAAGGAACCTTGGCTTTTTGCATAATGTTTTTAGCGGCCGACTTTGAACCCATCGCCTCAATGGCACCAATGGGCGGGCCAACAAAAATAATATTGTTTTGTTCACATAAGCGAGCAAACTCGGCGTTTTCAGATAAAAACCCATAGCCTGGATGGATGGCGTCCGCACCCACTTGAAGCGCAATCTCGATAATTTTATCCGCGCACAGATAACTTTGTTTGGATGGGGCAGGGCCCAAATAAACGGCCTCATCAGCTTGGCTGACATGCAAGGCATCTTGGTCGGCATCTGAATAAACTGCGACCGTCAATATGCCCATACGTTTAGCCGTTTTTATAACACGGCAACAAATTTCACCGCGGTTTGCAATTAATAATTTGTGTATCATAAGGGTGCCTTGTTCCAACTTGCTGCGCGCTTTTGTAAAAAAGCTTGTAAACCTTCTTGCCCTTCAGCCGACACGCGGATTTGGGCAATTTGCTCACAAGTAAAGTCGATAAGCGACTGGTCAATAACTTTATTTTCAACCTGCAAGATGAGTTTTTTAGCTGCACTGACAGCACTGGGAGAATTGCGCAGTATATGCTCTACTAATGATTCAATACTTGAGTCGAGTTCTTCTTCGGTGACCGCTTCACTAAGCAAACCTAAGCGTCTTGCCCGCCGCGCTGAAAATACTTCCGCCGTCGCAAAATAGCGGCGTGAGGCTCTGGCGCCAATGGCGTTGATTACATAAGGACTAATTGTCGCAGGGATCAAACCGATTTTGACTTCACTTAAGCAAAACTTACTTAACTTGCTGCCAATGGCCATATCACAACACGCGACAAGCCCGATTGCACCGCCAAAGGCAGAACCTTGTACTCGAGCAATTGTGGGTTTATTCATGTTATTTAGGCTAGCTAACATGTTGGCTAAATTAGCTGCGTCTGCCAGATTTTCGGCATAACTGTAAGCAGCCATCTTTTGCATCCAATTCAAATCAGCGCCTGCACTAAAACTGCGTCCATTGGCTGCTAAGATCATGACACGAACCTTAGGATCCTTAGTTAGGGCTTGAAATACTTCCGTTAAATCTGCTATGAGCTGCGCATCAAATGCATTGTGTAATTCAGGTCTATTTAACGTGACCTTAGCGACACCCCGTTCATCAATATTGACTAGTAAACCGCTGTATGTGTTTTTCATTACATTCTAAACACCCCAAAACGGGTGTCCTCTATTGGTTTGTTTAAACTCGCTGAAATACATAAACCCAGCACTTGTCTGGTATCAGCAGGATCAATGACGCCGTCGTCCCATAAACGCGCAGAGGCATAATAGGGATGACCTTGATGTTCATAGGTGTCAATAATAGGCTTTTTGAAACTAGCTTCTTCGTCGCGACTCCAGTTTTCACCCGCACGCTCTTTTTGTTCTCTTTTAACCTGAGCTAATACACCAGCTGCTTGTTCTCCACCCATGACAGAGATACGGGCATTTGGCCACATAAATAGAAAGCGAGGATCATAGGCACGACCGCACATACCATAGTTACCCGCACCAAAACTGCCGCCGATTAAGATGGTGAACTTAGGTACTTTGGCACAAGCTACCGCAGTGACCATTTTGGCCCCGTGTTTGGCAATACCGCCGGCTTCGTATTGTTTGCCGACCATAAACCCAGTGATATTTTGTAAAAACACCAAAGGGATTTTGCGCTGGGCACATAATTCAATAAAGTGAGCGCCTTTTTGGGCAGATTCAGAAAATAGTATCCCGTTGTTAGCAACAATTCCCACGGGATAACCAAAAATACGGGCAAAGCCGCAGATTAAGGTTTGGCCAAATAGGGCCTTAAATTCATCGAATTCAGAGCCATCAACAATGCGTGCTATAACTTCTCTCACATCATAGGGCTGACGTGTATCTTTGGGGATTAAGCCGTAAATTTCGTCTACCGGATAAAGTGGCTCGACCGGTTCACGGACATCAATACTGACGATTTTTTTGCGATTCAAACGAGCAATGGCATCACGCGCTATTTTTAATGCGTGATGATCATTGTTGGCAAGATGGTCGACAACCCCAGACGTACGACAATGCACGTCTCCACCACCTAATTCCTCTGCAGTGACAACTTCGCCGGTGGCGGCCTTAACTAAAGGCGGCCCACCCAGAAAGATAGTGGCTTGATTTTTTACAATGATAGACTCATCTGCCATGGCTGGGACATAAGCACCGCCAGCAGTGCACGAGCCCATCACCACTGCAATCTGTGGGATGTTTTGTGCTGACAGATTGGCTTGATTATAAAAAATACGGCCAAAATGTTCTCTATCCGGAAAAACCTCATCCTGTTGGGGTAAATTGGCGCCCCCAGAGTCCACTAAATAAATACAAGGTAAGTTATTTTGCTCTGCAATAGCTTGGGCTCTGAGGTGCTTTTTAACCGTCAGAGGGAAATAAGTACCACCTTTAACCGTGGCATCATTCGCCACTATCATGCACTCAATTCCAGCGACACGGCCGATACCGGCGATGACACCCGCAGCGGGCACGTAGTCGCTATAAACATCTAGAGCGGCAAGTTGTGATAATTCTAAAAAAGGTGAGCCTGGATCAATCAATTGATTAATGCGGTCACGAGGCAGCAACTTTCCCCTTGCAGTATGTCGCTGATTGGCTTTCTCGCCTCCACCTAACTTTATGGCAGCGATTTTTGCTTTCAGATCAGCGACCTGTGTGTGCATATGTTCAGCATTGTCAGCGAATTCTTGACTCTTGCTATTTATTTTACTGATGATCGTGGGCATTTTGTGGTCCTTGCCTGAATTAAGCTGATTCTTTAAACAATTCACGGCCAATGAGCATGCGGCGGATCTCTGAAGTGCCTGCACCAATTTCGTAGAGTTTGGCATCCCGTAGTAATCGTCCTGCCGGAAAATCATTGATATAGCCATTGCCACCGAGTAATTGAATCGCGTCCAAGGCCATTTTTGTCGCAAGTTCTGCCGAGTAAAGAATCGCACCTGCAGCGTCTTTGCGTGTCGCTTCACCGCGGTCGCATGAACGTGCTACTGCGTAAACGTAGGCTCTTGCCGCATTCATCTGGGTATACATATCAGCTACTTTGCCCTGAACCAATTGAAACTCACCAATAGACTGTCCAAATTGTTTACGATCGTGAATATAGGGCACAACTAAATCCATACAGCTTTGCATAATGCCCAATGGGCCGCCTGACAAAACCAAACGCTCGTAGTCAAGACCACTCATTAGTACCCTTGCTCCTCCGCCTTCTTGGCCGAGAATATTTTCTGCAGGTACGTGGCAATCTTCAAATACCAATTCACAGGTATTGGATGAGCGCATACCTAATTTATCCAGTTTTTGTGCTTGACTGAAACCCTTAAGGCCACGTTCTACAATAAAAGCTGTCATGCCTTTTGAACCAGCATGTACATCGGTTTTTGCATAAACAACATAGGTATTGGCGTCTGGTCCGTTGGTGATCCACATTTTAGTACCATTGAGCACATAGTGATCACCGACTAGGTCTGCGCGCAATTTCATGCTTACCACATCAGAACCCGCATTGGGTTCACTCATGGCCAAGGCACCAATGTGCTCGCCACTGACCAGCTTCGGTAAGTATTTTGTTTTTTGTGCTTCAGTGCCATTTTTATGAATTTGGTTAACACACAAATTAGAATGGGCACCGTAACTTAAGCCAATGCCTGCCGAGGCCCGACTGACTTCTTCCATAGCCACAACATGAGCGAGGTAACCCATATTTGAACCGCCGTATTGTTCTGCGACCGTTACCCCTAATAGACCCATATCACCCAGCTTAGGCCATAATTGATTGGGAAAGGCGTTATCTTTATCTGCTTGGTCAGCCAAAGGAGCAATTTCATTTTGAGCAAAATGATAGACATGTTCACGCAGCATATCGATGTCTTCACCAAGGCCAAAATTGAGACTAGGGTAGGGTAGGTTCATAAAATTTTTCCTCAGATTAAATTTGGGTGAATGCGGTTAATTCTTCTTTGCAACGACTTTCAACTTCGTCTAATTCATTCATTAACATTTGAATATCTTCAAGTTGTTGTAACATGTGTTGTCTTTTCTCGGCTGTCATCAGCAACATCGTTTCAAGTTGTACTTTTGAGTTGTGATTTCTATCATAAAGCTCAAACAATGTTTTGGTTTCAGCTAAAGAAAAACCCAGTCGTTTGCCGCGTAATATGAGCTTTAGTCTTACCCTGTCTTTTTTAAAATAGACACGAACTAAACCATGACGTTGTGGATTTAATAATCCTTGTTCTTCATAAAAACGAATAGAACGGGGTGTAATATCCAAGGCTTTGGCCAGCTCGCCGATGCTAAATGTTTGTATAGTCATGTTTACTCATACGCAAAATAAAGGTAAATAAAGTGTTAAATCACTTTACGTTTACGTTAAGTGAAAGTAAAGGTAAAGTAGGCTTTGGTCAAGGTGCTCAACAAAAATGTCAAGGTGTATGAAAGTGTGAGTGTGCAATTTCCTATACAGTCCTAAAGTTCAGTATCTAAATTAAAAGTAAACGCTTATTATTTTAGTGAATAAAAGTAATTGCATAAAAAAGGGGAAAATTATGTCAGATAACTCAGTTGTAATAGTTGCAGCAAAGCGCACACCAATGGGCGGTTTTATGGGGGCTTTGTCCTCGTTGACATCCCCGCAATTGGGAGCAGAAGTATTAAAAGCCACTATTGACGCTGCTGGTCTACAAAATAACAATAGTTCAGAAATTAATAACGCAATTGATGAAGTGATAATGGGCTGTGTCCTCCCTGCAGGGCTAGGCCAATCGCCGACTCGTCAAGCCGCCATCGCAGCGGGACTGCCATTGCGCAGTGGTGTTACGACAATCAACAAAGTGTGTGGTTCAGGGATGAAAGCGGTCATGCTTGCTCATGACTTGATTAAAGCAGGCAGTGCTCATAGTATTTTAGCTGGCGGAATGGAAAGCATGAGTAACGCTCCCTACTTACTGCCTAAAGCCAGAAGTGGCTACCGTATGGGTCATGGTCAAGTGCTAGACCACATGATGTTAGATGGATTAGAGAACGCTTATGATGGCAAGGCCATGGGATGTTTCGCACAAGCGACTGCAGACGCCCAAGGCATAGACAGACAACAAATGGATAATTTCGCCCTGAGTAGTTTAAGTAAGGCAACTACCGCCACTTCAGCTGGCGATTTTAGCAATGAAATTTGTAGTATTACCCTGAGTACAAGACAGGGAGATGTGGTGGTCAACGAGGACGAGGGACCCAAGAATGCCAAGCCGGAAAAAATACCTAATTTGAAACCGGCATTTACCAAAGATGGTACGGTGACGGCGGCTAACTCTAGTTCTATTTCAGATGGTGCTGCTGCTCTATTAGTTATGTCGGCCGCTAAGGCAAAGGAGTTAGGATTAACGCCGCTTGCGCGCATTGTGGCTCACACCTCACATGGTATCGAACCAGAGAACTTTACTGTTGCTCCAGTTGGTGCCATGGAAAAATTATTTGCTAAAACCGGATGGACCAAGGAAGACGTTGATCTTTATGAGATAAATGAAGCCTTTGCCATGGTCACTATGTTAGCGATTAATACCTTGCAACTTGAACCCTCTAAAGTCAATGTCAACGGCGGAGCTTGTGCATTAGGTCATCCAATCGGAGCCTCAGGTGCCCGTATTTTAGTGACTTTGTTGCATGCTCTTAATCAGCGGCAATTAAAAAAAGGTGTGGCGGCGATTTGTATTGGTGGTGGTGAAGCAACAGCTATTGCCGTTGAGATGTGTTAATTCGCTGATATTTTAAAGGAGACATGATGAAAATCAGCTTTAATCTCATTCTTTTGTTTGGTTTAAACCTGACTCAGTGGGCTCAGGCAGAGGTAATCCAATATACGCCGGTTGAGAGCAATGTTGCCTATACAAAGGTGACTTCCTTGGCGTTTAAAGACGCGGATGAACACATTATTTATGGCAAAGATGCCTTGCAATATGCATCTTTGTGGCTGCCTGCTGAAGGTAATAAAAAGCAAAATAACTTGGTTGTTTTTATCCATGGGGGATGTTGGTTAAATGCTTATGACATCAAACATAGTTATGCGCTGGCGACCGCATTAGCACAAGAAGGTTATGCTGTTTGGTCCTTAGAGTACCGCCGTGCAGGCGATGAGGGTGGTGGATGGCCGGGTAGTTTTGATGATATTTTATCCGGTATTAACAGTGTAATACTGCACACTAAGCCAGCTTATTCTTTGGCTAATACTGTGGTGGTTGGACACTCTGCCGGTGGGCATTTAGCCTTGTTGGCAGGTAGCGAATTACCTGAGTTGAAAGCAGTGGTGGGTTTAGCCGCGATTACTGACATTGTTGCTTACAGCGAAGGTCAGAATAGCTGTCAACAAGCGACGCCTCAGTTTATGGGGGGGAGCGCTATTGAAAAACCCGATGCATATAAACAAGCGAACCCCGTCAACCGCAAAATGCATGCCCAAACCATACTTTTACAAGGTGGTGCTGACACTATCGTACCGTCTCAGCAGGCATCCTTGTTAGAGGTACCGATTGCCAGCAATGCACTAGCGGGGCACTTCGATTGGATCCATCCAGGTTCAGCGGCGTATCAGCAACTATTGACTCAATTAAACAGTATCTTTACCCAATGATAGATTTCCACGATATTCAAAAATTAGATGCCGACGATCCATTGGCGCACAAAAAAGCACAGTTTGACCTTCCTTCAGATTGCATATACTTAGATGGTAACTCCCTCGGTGCCTTGCCTCATGCAGCTAAAGAGCGCATTGCTCAAGTAGTAACACAGCAATGGGGTGTTGACTTAATTAAGAGTTGGAATTGCCATCAATGGATTGATTTACCTCTGACTGTAGGTGAAAAAATAGCACCTTTGATTGGGGCCGGACAGGGCCAAGTTATTTGTTGTGATTCTATTTCAGTCAACGTTTTCAAACTGCTGTGTAGCGCATTGGCCTTGCAGAAAGGTCGGCACATTGTATTGTCGCAAAACGATAATTTTCCCACTGATCTGTATATGGTCCAGGGATTGAGTGACCTACTTGGACAGCAGCACTGTGAATTACGTTTGTGCGCAGGTGATAATATTGAACAGTCCCTTAATAGTGATGTAGCGGTCTTACTGCTAACCCAGGTCAATTTTCGTTCGGGGAAAGTACATGACATGCAAGCTATTACTAAGCTGGCCCATCAGCACGGTATATTGGTCATTTGGGACTTGGCTCACAGTGCTGGTGCTTTGCCGGTAGAATTAGATAGTTGTCATGTGGATTTTGCTGTGGGCTGTGGTTACAAATATTTGAATGGCGGGCCTGGTGCTCCGGCTTTTATTTATGTGGCAACGCGGCATCAGCAGGCTGTAACCCAACCCCTTAGTGGGTGGATGGGACACAGTGCCCCCTTTAGTTTTTCTGCTGACTACAGTGGTGCTGATGGAGTCAATCGATATTTGTGTGGTACCCCAGCGATATTATCAATGAGTGCACTTGATGCTGCTTTAGATGTTTTCGCTGATGTAGATATGCAAGTTATTCGCTCAAAGTCATTGAGGCTAGCTAAACTATGCTTGGATTTATTTGCACAACTCCCTGCTTTGTCTGCGTTACAACTAGCTTCTCCGTTGAATGACGAAGAGCGTGGCAGCCAACTCGCTTTTTCACACCCAGATGCCTATGCTATTTGTCAGGCCCTAATTGCGAATAAGGTTATCTGTGATTTTAGAGCGCCTAATATATTGCGTTTAGGTTTTACCCCCCTTTATACCTCGTTTTCTGATGTTTGGCTGGCGGTGACTCGCTTGAATCAAATCGTAGAAAGTAAAATGTATAGGGCTGAGGCTTTTACGCGACAAGGAAAAGTGACCTAAATAAGTTGAGCAGATAATTTACCAGATATATAAAAAGTACAACTACTGATTGAAAAGTGAACAAAAATACTATCTTATTAGGGTGTTTAAACCAGCTGATTTCGGACTGCTGCAGTTTAAATAAGGTCGTTTGCATACGTAAAGCGACCCAACCTTAAAGTAAGGATACACTTTATAAAATACAGTATGTTTGTATGGGTAACTAAATTTGTGCTATTACGTTTGGCCTTAGGAGCGACATTCGCTATGTCGCATTGCTTACTGGCCAATGACAAGATAGTGCTTAATTCGCAAATCGCTGACTTTCCTGTCGTTACCTATTGTGTCGATCCAGATTGGCTGCCTTATGAGGCAATTCGCAATAACCAACACGTTGGTATGTCATTTGACTACATGACTTATATCGGTGTTCTCGCAGATATCAATTTTAGTTTAATCAAAACCCAAACATGGTCTGAAACCTTAGATAAACTTAAAAACGGTGAATGCCAAGTGGCAAGTATGTTAAATCGCAGTCCCGAACGGGAAAAGTACATACTGTTTACGAGGCCTTTTTTTGTGGGTGCCAATGTATTGGTATCCAATGTTGAGCAACCCTTTTTTCAAGGGTATGAAAATATTGGTGAGCAGATACTGGGTACCGTCGCAAACTATCGTCAAGCGGAATACGTCAAAACTTATTATCCAAATATCAAACTGCAATTAGTAGACACAGAGTTAGCGGGGCTGAAAAGCTTGGCTTCGGGAGATATTGACCTATTTGTCGGCTCCCTTTTATCCATTAATGCGCAAATTCAAAAAAGTGGTTTTTCGAATTTGCGCATAGCCGGTATAGCAGAGCCTCAAGACATATTAGGGATGGGGGTTGCCAATAACGATCAAGTACTGCTTAACAAACTTGACGCTGCGATAGCACAGTTACCTGAATGGGTGCATGTCGATATTTATAAACAATGGAACAATGTCAGGGTTATCGATGAAATTGATCCTCGCTATATATTCGGTGGTATTGGAGTATTCATTTGTCTAATGGTCATCGGGATATGGGGGCAGTTAATTGTACGTCGTTATAATGCCAAGCTGGTGGCTAAAAATAATCAACTACAAGCTTTACAAAAAGAATTAATAGAAAAAAATCGGCGCTTAGAGTTTACATCTCTGCGTGATCCATTGACATCCATGTTCAACCGACATTTTATGCAGGACAGGGTGGAACAAGAAAAACAACTTAGTTTACGCAAAAAGGCACCTCTATGTTTGATATTAATTGATATCGACTATTTTAAGGCCGTCAATGATCAACATGGGCATGTAGTAGGTGATTTAGTGTTACAAGAGATAGCAAGCATTGTTTGCAGCACTATACGAGATATGGACGTTGCTGCACGATGGGGAGGTGAGGAATTTATTGTTCTATGTCCAGATTCTAACTTAGATGATGCAATTAAACTGGCAGGTCGTTTAAAAGACGCTGTCGGTCAGTTTGAATTTAATACGATAGGGCATTTAACCTGTAGTTTTGGTGTAGCCCAACATCACGCAAAAGAAAGTTTTGTAGAGTGGTTTGAGCGCGCTGATAAAGCGCTTTATAAAGCAAAAAACACTGGCAGAAATACTATTTTTGCTGCCAAGTGATTATATATCAGTAGAGTGCTAAGAGACGACTTGGCTTAAAATATGCTGCTCATTAGGCTTAACCACTTGACCCTGAGTGATAGCTGTTTCAACACAGACCATAGTAAGATAACCATCATTCTGCATATCACCCATCGCTATGGATTTATTTTGCCAAGGATTCCATACAACAATACTGTCATGCCCTTGTGAATAAATCTTGGTGGCAATATTAGCGTATTCTATTTCGACGTTTTGGGCTTGGCATAAATGTACTCGATCTGTTTCTCCGTTAAAGATATAGGGGGAGGGGGTTTCAAAGGATTGCATACCGCGGGTTTTATCTAAGTAAGCGCCACTTAAACCATGCAAACGAATGTTATTGATAGTATTAATATCAAAATAACTATGTAAAGCACATCCATAAGTAAAGTTGTCTTTGCCAATGTTACTGGTTACCAATTGCATAGCGCATTGTTCACCGATATTGATAATAAGTTGCAACTGTGCATCGCCACTAAAGCCAATTCCATGACTTGTTGTCGGGCTCAGACCTATTTCGGTACCGTCTTTTGTATCCACGGTATAGCTTATTTTCCACAACTGCCTGCGCACATAACCATGACTGGGGAAGTCTTTGTTTTCAGGATGTTGTAGTTTGATCCCATGATCACCAAACCAAGGCCAGCATACAGGCACCCCACCACGAATGGCCTCTTTACCATCAAATTTAGCCTTTTCACTTAACCAAAATCGTTCACGTAAATCATGTTTAGGTTTAAAGCTCAGCATCTGTCCGCCAAATAATGCAATTTTGGCACTTGCTAATGTATTGTTAACTTCGAGTATTTGAATATTTTCTCGGTTTATAATCGAGCAAGATGGTGAAAGCACAATGCGTCTCCTTAATAGCAAAAGGCGACTTTCTGAATGAGAAATGTCGCCTTTTTTAGCATAATTAAACTGGGGGTTTAATGCTACAACAAGATTTATTTGCTGATATGAGCAACTAAGTCGAGCACTTTATTTGAATAGCCAATTTCATTATCATACCAAGCAACCAGTTTGACAAAAGTATCTGTTAAGGCAATGCCTGCTGTTGCGTCAAAAATAGAGGTGCGTGTGTCACCAATAAAGTCCTGAGAAACAACGGCATCTTCGGTGTAACCCATAATGCCTTTCAGCTCGCCTTCTGAGGCCGCTTTCATTACCGCACAAATCTCAGCATAGCTTGCTGGTTTTGCTAAGTTTACGGTTAAATCAACGACTGAAACGTCTGCCGTGGGAACACGAAATGCCATACCAGTAAGTTTACCGTTAAGCTCTGGAATGACTTTACCGACAGCTTTTGCTGCACCCGTTGAAGAAGGAATAATGTTCTGTGAAGCACCACGGCCTCCACGCCAATCTTTCGCTGAAGGCCCATCAACCGTTTTTTGCGTTGCTGTGGTTGCGTGAACTGTGGTCATTAAGCCATCAACGATACCGAAGTTGTCGTGCAAGACTTTGGCTAAAGGTGCTAAACAGTTAGTCGTACAAGATGCATTAGATACAATATCTTGTCCGGCATAACTCTTATGATTGACACCCATAACAAACATAGGAGTGCTATCTTTGGATGGGGCTGAAAGAACTACTTTTTTGGCACCAGCTTGAATGTGTTTGCGAGCAGATGCATCGTCTAAAAACAAGCCCGTTGCTTCTACAACGACGTCAGCTGCAATAGAACCCCAGGCTAAATTAGCGGGATCCCGTTCAGCTGTGCAACGAATGGTTTTACCATTGACGACCAAATGGCCATTTATAACCTCAACAGTGCCATTAAAACGACCGTGTGTTGAGTCATATTTCAACATATAGGCCATATATTCAGCGTCTAATAAATCATTGATACCAACAATTTCTAAATCGTTGCGTTCACACGCAGCACGGAATACGAAGCGACCAATCCGACCAAATCCGTTAATGCCAACCTTTATTGTCATAATATGCTCCTCTTGTACGTGTTAAAATGAAAGATAATTACAAAATTATGGACTATTTAGCTAAATAAGGCAAAATATTAACAAATAAATGTTATTTAATTACAGTTATGTTTCTGCAAACGTATTCAACTTCGGTTGTGAAGCTTTTTAGATGATAATAAATTGTTAAAAACAATGTCAGAATCACAGGAATTTTAAGGTAATGGCCTCATCGCTAATTGATCATCTAGTAGAATATCGTGGAATCGAGTCAAATTACACTGACGCGTGGGGTAAACCTGCCGTTATTGACCCTCTAACTAAACAGAAGTTGTTGGGCGTTATGGGTTATGATGTAGGGGATCCAGCCAAGCTTCAGTCTCAAGCCGACGACGATATTAATAAGGTGTGGTTGAGTCCTCTTAATCCAGTGCAGGTGTTACGCATGGGGGAAGAAATTCAGTTAGCCCTGCGACTGCCTATTGAACTCGTCAACGATCCCTATCTGTTTAATATTACGACGGAACAGGGTGAAACGCTCAGTCATTCGTTAACGCCTGTTGATGAACAACTGATCAATATCACTCACATTGATGATGTTGAATTCCAAGAGTATCTAATTCATCTCCCCCTTGATTTACCCTTAGGCTATCACCAACTTTCCTTAAGCATTGATGGTGATGAAATTGCCTCTATGCGTTTAATAATTGCACCCAAGTCTTGTTACAAGCCCCAAACAATATTGGAAGGGAATAAAGTATGGGGTTTAAGCGTTCAACTCTATTGTTTGCGCAGTGAGCAAAACTGGGGTATCGGTGATTTTTCGGACTTGTCTTATTTGTTAGAAAAAGTAGCCAAGCAAGGTGCGCATTTTGTTGGATTAAACCCCATTCATGCACTTTACCCTGCCAACCCTGATGCTTGCAGTCCTTATGGACCCTCATCTCGTCGGTGGTTGAATTTTATCTATATTGATGTCACGGCGTTAGACGGCTATCAAGCCACTGAAACCCAAAATATTGTTAATTCTGAGGGTTTTAAACAAACACTAGAGGCTGCTCGCGCCAAAGAGTTGGTAGACTATCCCGCTGTTACTCGCTTAAAACTTCAAGCTTTAAGCTCGGTATTTGACTATCAAAATAGCCAGTACTTGAGTAAAAACACCAAGCTAAACAAAGCCTTCAAAGCATTTATTGCACAAGGTGGTGAAAGCTTACAGACGCTCGCGGTGTATGATGCATTGCAAGAAAATCTAGCTGAGCAAGGCAAGCCCGCATGGGGATGGCCAGTTTTTCCTGCTGAATTTTCTGATTATCACCAAGCGGCAGTAACTAAATTCAGCAAAAATAATGCCTATAGAGTCAAGTTTTTTCTGTGGTTACAATGGCATGCAGCACAGCAATTAGCGGCAGTAAATGAAGTCGCTGTCGCGAATAAGATGTGTATTGGATTGTACCGGGATTTAGCTGTAGGAGTGAGTGAGGGCAGTGCCGAAATTTGGGGTAATAAAGATTTATATTGCACTAATGCCAGTGTCGGTGCGCCGCCGGATATATTAGGTCCGCTCGGACAAACTTGGGGTCTACCCCCCATGGATCCAGAGAAGTTGTATCAACAACAATATCAACCAATTATTGATTTGTTTAGTTCTAATATGCAAGCCACAGGTGCGTTGCGTATTGACCATGTTATGGCCTTATTGAGGTTGTGGTGGGTAGTCAAAGGCGATTCTGCGAAACAAGGCGGCTACGTTTATTACCCTGTTGATGATCTCCTCGCCATCTTAGCCTTAGAAAGTCATAAAAATCAAAGTCTGGTTATTGGTGAAGATTTAGGTACAGTACCAGAGGAAATTCGTGACAAATTAGCTGACAACGGTGTGTACTCTTATCGCGTGTTCTTTTTTGAACAAGCGAAAGACGGTGGTTTTTATTCTCCTGCTCATTACCCTACTCAGTCAATGTCAACATTAACGACTCACGATATGCCAACGTTGACCGGTTATTGGCATTGTTATGATTTGGAATTAGGCAAGAAACTGGGGCTTTATCCCACGGAAGAAATTTTGCAGACGCTTTTTATTAGCCGTCATGCAAACAAACAGGCTATATTAGACACCTTGCATGCGCATAAATCTGTTGGCGACGAAGTGGCTTACGATGTGAATTATGTGGGGATGAGCAAAGAATTAAACTTCGGCATGCAAAAACATATGGCCTCTGGTTCAAGTGAATTGCTTAGTTTGCAATTAGAAGATTGGTTGCAAATGGATAAACCCGTTAATGTTCCGGGAACCTTTAAGGAATATCCGAACTGGCAACGTAAATTGACTCGAAATCTACAGGACATATTTGCTGATCCGATGCTTAATGAGCTAGCTTTCAGTCTGACCGAGGCACGAAAAAACGCCTCAACATAATGCGATAATTAATAGCGGTTCGACCACAGTGGTGAACCGCCCTTATTAAGGCGGTAAAATGCAGCTAGAACAACAATTACAACAAGCAAAGTGTACTTCTCCTTTTAATCATCTTGGTCCCAGCTACCATTCAGCTTCTACAACCCTCACCATTACTGCTTGGGTACCTAATGCATTATCAATAAGTGCGATTGATTTAGCCACTGGCCAAGAGATTGGTAAACTGACCCGGATGAAGAAAAGCAGTTTGTTTTCTGGCGATTTTAAGCTTAATAAAGCGCCCCAAGTTTATAGTCTTAGGATAACTAATGCCGAGACAAATTATGAAATTGTCGATCCTTATCAATTCAAAGAACAGGCATACCATGCAGTGCATTTTGTCGACCATGCTGCACAAAATGTTTATCGTCAATTAGGTGCCCAATTAGTCAGTCTGGATGTGGGCCTGAAAAAATCAATTGATGCCACCCGATTTGCTGTCTTTGCCCCCAATGCTAGTGCTGTTTCGTTAATTGGTGATTTTAATCTTTGGGATGGCAGCTGTTTGCCAATGCAAAAAACCGACTTTGGTTATTGGGTACTCGTCGTGCCTGGCATTAGTGTTGGCGCAAAATATAAGTATCAAATAAAGGATGCTGCGGGCAACAGTTTACCGCATAAGGCTGATCCTGTTGGGTTTTCTGCGGAGCAATACCCCTCTCATACGTCAGTGGTTTATGACCATAATACCTATCAATGGCAAGATAAAGGCTGGTTAAAGCAAGCGCAAAAAGATAAATATCGTAACCCCATGAGTATCTATGAGGTTCACTTAGGCTCATGGAAACGGCCCGATCGTGATTCAACTGCAACGTATTTAAGCTATCGTGAGCTGGTTGAACAACTGATTCCATATGTCAAAGATATGGGCTACACCCACATAGAATTAATGCCGATATCAGAGTTTCCTTTTGATGGCTCTTGGGGATATCAGCCCGTTGGACTGTTTTCGCCCACTAGTCGTTTTGGTTCGCCCGATGACTTTAAATATTTTGTTGATCAATGCCATCAAGTTGGCATTGGCGTTATTATCGATTGGGTACCTGCTCACTTCCCTGAAGACGGGCATGGATTAGCTCGGTTCGATGGTACTCATGTCTATGAATATGCAGATCCACGTAAAGGTTGGCATCCCGATTGGAATTCATGTATCTATGATTTTGGCAAAGACACCGTTCGCCAATTCTTAGTAGCCAATGCCCTATATTGGGTCGATAAATTTCATATTGATGGTTTACGCGTGGATGCTGTTGCCTCTATGTTGTACCTTGATTATTCACGCGAAGATGGCGATTGGATCCCCAACGTTGATGGGGGTAACCACAACTATGAGGCAATTAGTTTGCTGCAATGGATGAATCGAGAGGTTTATGAGAAATTCCCCCATGCTATGACAATTGCCGAAGAGTCCACTTCATTTCCAAAAGTTTCTCGCCCTTTATTTGATGGTGGTCTTGGTTTTGGTTTTAAATGGAATATGGGCTGGATGCATGATTCTTTGCATTACATTTCCAAAGATCCCAGTTATCGGCGCTACCACCATAATGAAATTACCTTCAGCATGGTTTATGCCTTTGACGAAAATTTTGTCTTACCCATCTCTCACGATGAAGTGGTGCATGGCAAGGGGTCCTTGCTACGTAAAATGCCAGGTGATGAATGGCAGCAAGCAGCAAACTTGCGGGCTTATGCTGGGTTTATGTACGGACATCCTGGTAAAAAACTCAACTTTATGGGCAATGAAATTGCTCAGGCCAGTGAGTGGAATCATGATAGTTCCGTAAATTGGCATTTATTAGAATTTGATAAACATAAAGGGATACAAAGTCTATATCGGGACTTGAATGGTTTGTATGCAAAGTATCCTGCTCTCCATGAGCTGGATCATGATCACCGAGGCTTTGAATGGATTGATCATGGCAATGCAGAGCAAAGCATATTGTCTTTTTTACGTAAATCAGACGGACAAAAACAAAAAATTTATTGTATAACCAACTTTACTCCAATACCCCACGATCACTTTTTGGTAGGGGTGCAAGATGAAGGCAGTTATCAATTGTTGCTCAATACCGATGAGAAAAAGTATTGGGGGAGCAGTTACAAAGTGGTGAAGAAAATGACGGCCAAAGTGAATCCATGGAATAATCAGCCAGCTTCAATTAGCGTCAACCTGCCTCCTTTGGCCAGTTTGTTTATTATTTATAAAGGTTAGTAACAATGCATGATAAGACGTTTAACGTATTAGAAGGTGTGGCTCATCCCCCTGGTGCAACGTTAACCGGTGATGGCTGCAATTTTGCGGTGCATTGCCCCAATGCTACCCAAGTGCAGCTCTGTTTGTTTGCTAAAGATACCGAAGAGCAGATAGAGGTGATTCTTCTACCTGCTAAAACCGGAGAGGTCTGGCACGGATTTATTGAAGGGGTAGTTGAAGGACAACTCTATGGCTTTCGAACGTGTGGTGAAAATAATGTGCAACTTGGTTTACAATTTGATTCTCAGAAGTTACTGATCGACCCTTATGTCAAGGCTTTAAATCGTCCTCTTGTGTGGAATGCCCAGCAGTATTCTGGTGATAGCCAGTTTATGATCTCAAAGGGCGTAGTAATAAAACCATCTGAATCTCGTGGCAGAGTGCTTAAACCGGTTATTCCTTTGGAACAAACTATTTTGTACGAGGCGCATGTAAAAGGTATCACCCAACTTCATCCGGATGTGCCTGATGAGCATAGAGGTAAGTTTTTAGGCCTTGCTCACCCTGCCATTATTGCCCACTTGAAGTCATTGGGTATTACGAGTGTGCAGTTAATGCCCGTTATGGCATTTATGCCAGAGCGTTACATTACTGAAAAAGGCCTGACCAATTATTGGGGATATAATCCCATTAATTATTTCAGTCCTGAACCTCGCTATGTCGTTAAAGACGCCGTCAGTGAATTTAGAACTATGGTCGATGCCTTGCATAGTGCGGGATTGGAAGTGATTTTAGACGTAGTGTTCAATCACACCGCAGAAGGGGGGATTGACGGCCCAACCTTAGCGTTTAAAGGTTTAGATAATGCATCCTTCTATTTATTCGAACACAATGAATATGGCACGGTTGATTATCGCAAATACGTCAATAATTCTGGATGTGGTAACAGCGTCAATACCGCTTACCCTTATGTGCTCAAATTGGTGATGGACTCATTGCGTTATTGGGTGCAAGAAATGGGTGTAGACGGTTTTCGTTTTGATCTGGCCGCCAGTTTAGGTCGCGACCCCTATGAGTTTTCAAGTTTATCCGGCTTCTTTAGAGCCATTAGACAAGATCCCGTATTGTTAAATACCAAACTTATTGCAGAACCGTGGGATATTGGTCATGGCGGTTATAGATTGGGGCAATTTCCGTCAAATTGGTTAGAGTGTAATGATAAATATCGTGATACGGTAAGGGCATTTTGGCGAGGTGATAAGGGCCATACCAGTGATTTTGCTACTCGTCTACTGGGCTCTAGAGATATTTTTCCAAAAGAACGTCGCACGATTCACTCGTCAGTCAATATGGTGTCTTATCATGATGGCTTCACCCTGCAAGATTTAGTGAGCTATAACGAACGACATAATGAGGCAAATGGCGAGCAAAATCGCGATGGCCATGGTCATAATTTGTCGGCTAATAATGGTATTGAAGGTGCTACGAGTGATACACAAATTAAAGCCCTACGAGAACGTCAAAAACGCAATTTATTTGCAACCTTAATGTTTTCTCAAGGTATTCCTCATGTATTGGGTGGTGATGAATTGAGTCGCACACAATTGGGAAATAACAATGCCTACTGTCAAGATAATGAAATTAATTGGTACGATTGGTCTCAAACTGAAAGTCGTCAAGATTTTTTAGACTTTTGTCGCCGTGTTATCGCTATTCGCCGTCAAAGTGAGTTGCTAAATCATCTCAATTTGGAAGATGATAATTACACTTTAGGCCACAATGTCGACAAAATTAATTGGTACCGGCCAGATGGCGAAACAAAATTAGTAGATGATTGGCATGATCATAATAATCAAGCATTTGCAGTTGAGTTAAAAGGTGTTGTTGCAGCAGATACCTCTGAAACTGCTGCAATGGCAGGACGTTGGTTGATGATCTTTAATGCAACGGATCATGATGTTCGATTTAACTTGCCACAACTGAGCCAGGGGCAGGGCTGGCAAATTAGTATTGATACTCGATACTCCAAACTTGAGCAGCAACCGCAGGTTGCAGTAAGCCTTGTTTATATGCAGGCATTCAAGAGTATTTGTTTGTTAAAGGCGGTGTAAGCAAGGCGAGCCTACTCAATTTGAATAAATTCAGTTAATTTGGCCTAAGTACTTACTTGACTTAATTAAGGGCACAGTAATATAACTGTAATAGGGAACGGGATACTTTATTAAATTTAAGTAACAACGACGGTTGGAGTGCCATTTTGAAGTTAACTGAATCGCAGTGGCGGGATAGATTAAGCGTTGAAGAATTTAAAGTGTGTCGTGAAAAAGATACCGAGCGACCTTTTACAGGACAATTGCTCGACAATAAAGCAATGGGTGACTACGTCTGTACATGCTGCGGGAAAAAGTTGTTTGATTCTAGCCAGAAATTTGATTCAGGTTGTGGTTGGCCTTCTTTTTCCAGCCAGAGCTCAGAGTCAAACGTTGGCTATCAAGTAGATAATAGTTTAGGTATGCAGCGTATAGAAATTCTTTGTTTGCATTGTGATGCACATTTAGGGCACGTTTTTGACGACGGCCCAGCACCGAGTGGGAAACGTTATTGTGTCAATTCAGTTGCAGTAAAATTCAAACCTAAATAATCACTTCAGCGCTCAAAAAACGCTCGTTTATCGGGCGTTTTTTAATTTAATCACCTCAATATAAAAAAAAATTATGAAAGTAAATTTCATATGATTTATACAATTCAAAGTTCTACAGCACATAAAGCCACATAACTTCGCTATTTTATTTGGTTTTTGTGATTAACCCGCTCTTCATTATCAGACTGAAGGGTAAAGTGTAGAAATATTACTAATTTATTGGCTTAAAATGCTGTTTTTAAATTGTTTTAGTAATTTAGTGTCAATTTGGCTATTCGCCGCCCTTTCATTAGACTATCGCGGTTTTGTGCACAGCAGCGCTGTCAATCCCTAAACTTAATTCAAAAGCCGGCTGGACCTGTAGCAAGGCTTATCAATTTTTATTCACTGTAGGTAGTCACTTTTAATTATGAATCAGCAATTAGAACAGGAATTATTAAGCAGTTGGCAGGAAAGACAAGAATATGCCGAGCAAATGCAGCCCCTTCTTGGCAAATTATATCGTAATCATGCCATTGAAATTTCAGTTTATGGTCGTCCACTGCTTGGTGCCAGTGCCATTGATATCATCAAAGCGCATCGCTCGGTTAGACTAAAAGAAACCAACAAATTGAGGTTACGAGAAAGTTGGCCCTTGTTAGAAGCGATGAGTCATATGTCGTTGGCGCCTGCGCATATTGATTTGGGCAAACTCGCCTATGCCTTCCACTATGATCCCAAATATGCTGACTTGTCAGTGGAGAAATATTTAGAACAGCAGCTAAGTGAAATCGTGGGTGTACATGATACGCAAGAGCCTCAAGATGTCGTTTTATACGGCTTCGGGCGTATTGGCCGCATATTAGCCAGACTATTAATCGAGCGCCAGGGTAAAAATAACAAACTACGTTTAAAGGCTATTGTTGTGAGAGGGGGTGCTGCAGGCGACCTTGAAAAACGTGCCAGTCTGTTAAGACGTGACTCTGTGCATGGGCCGTTTAATGGCAGCATCACCATTGATGCAGAAAAGAATGCCATTAAAGCGAATGGCTCTTACATTCAAGTCATCTATGCCAATTCTCCGCAAGAAGTGGATTATAATCAATATGGTATCGACAAAGCCATTGTGATAGATAACACCGGCATATGGCGTGATGAAGAGGGCTTGAGTCAACATTTACTGTCAAAAGGCGTAAGTAAAGTGCTGCTGACTGCACCGGGTAAAGGCAAGATCAAAAATATTGTTTACGGCGTTAATCACCACGACGTTGACTCACAAGACCGTATATTATCTGCTGCCAGTTGCACCACCAACGCCATTACGCCGGTACTTAAGGCCCTAGATGAACGTTTTGGTATTCAAAGTGGACATGTAGAAACGGTTCATTCATTTACCAATGATCAAAATTTAATTGATAACTTTCACAAAGGTGATCGTCGTGGGCGCAGTGCGGCACTCAATATGGTGATTACTGAAACGGGGGCAGCCACAGCAGTAGCGAAAGCCTATCCAAAATTACAAGGCAAACTGACTGGGAGCTCAATTCGTGTGCCCACACCCAATGTCTCACTTGCCATCCTAAATTTACATTTAACGCAAGATACCACTCGGGAAATCCTCAACAACTATTTGCGTGATGTGTCGCTTTTTTCTGATCTCCAGCATCAAGTCAATTATACCGCGTCAAGTGAAATAGTTTCGACCGACCTTGTTGGCACCAGAGCGCCTGCAGTGGTGGACTCAAAAGCGACTATCGTGGTTGGTCAAAGAGCGACAGTGTATGTTTGGTACGATAATGAATTTGGTTATAGTTGCCAAGTGATGAAAGTGCTAGAAAAAATGTCTGGCTTAAGCTCTCCGACCTTACCGCACGCCACAGTTAAAGTGTAGGTATTTGCTAAGCTCTGCTGTAGTAGGGCTCATCGCGTTTATTTTATGAACATTTAAGTGGGAAAAAACATATTTTTTCCACTTTTTACTCCCCTCATTCAGCAGTTATAACCTTTTTTCAGGAAGCTGTGTTAAATTACTGCGGTCGAATTTTTAAGAGAATGAACCGTGAGAATAAGTTGCAATTTTGATAGTGGAAATATCGAGGTTATTAGTGCCTCATTACCTAATGACATTAAACTGAGTATTAGAAAAGACAATCAATCAGATTTTTATCAATGGTTCCATTTTAAACTTGAAAGCCGTGCTTTTTTGTCTCATCGCCTGAGTATTAGTCATTTAAAAAGTTCTGCATACCCAGATGGCTGGAAAAACTACCAAGCCGTGGCCTCATATGATCGCCAAGAATGGTTTAGAGTGGATACTGAATTTGATGGTGAAAACTTAATTATTCAACATACGCCAGAATATGATCATATCTATTTTGCTTATTTTGCTCCCTATAGTTATGAACGCCATTTAGACTTGCTGGCCTGGGCTCAGCAATCCCCACTTTGTCAGCAACAGTTTTTAGGTGAAACCTTAGATGGCCGCGATATGTCTTTGTTGGTTATAGGCGAGCCAGAAGAGGGTAAAAAGGTAATTTGGCTAACAGCTCGTCAACATCCTGGTGAGACGATGGCAGAATGGTTTATAGAAGGATTTCTTGAGCGCCTGTTAGACGAAAATGACGGTGTGGCTCGTCAATTGTTAGATAAAGCTGTGTTTTATGTTGTGCCAAATATGAATCCAGATGGTTCGGTTCGAGGCCATTTACGCACCAATGCCCAAGGTGTGAACTTGAATCGTGAATGGGCTAATCCCAGCGTGGCCAAAAGTCCTGAAGTATTTTATGTTAAACAGAAAATGCTAGAAACCGGTGTTGATTTGTTTTTAGATGCCCATGGTGATGAGGCTTTACCTTATAATTTTGTTGCTGGTTGTGAAGGTAATCTTGGTTATTCTCCTCGTATAAAAAACTTAGAAGACAGCTTTAAGCAGTACTTTCTTTTAGCCACACCTGAGTTTCAAGATAGCGTTGGTTATCCTAAAGATAAACCGGGCGAAGCGAATCCAACAGTTGCCACTCACGCCGTTGGTCAACAGTTCGATTGTTTAGCCTTTACCTTAGAAATGCCTTTCAAAGATAACATCGATTTACCTGATTCGGCTTATGGTTGGTCTCCTGTGCGCTGTAAACAGCTGGGTGAAGATGTAATGATTGCTATGCGTGGTGTAGTTGATATGCTGCGTTAAGATTGATAAAACTGTTACGATAAAAATAAAAAGACTGACTAAAATAATAATTAGAGGGGAAAGCAGTGGAAATATTTCATAATTTTTTAAAGTCACTTGACGGCATGCTGGGTGGAGCCTTTTGGTTTCCTTATGTGCTGTTAGGTACCGGTTTGTTTTTTACAATTTATTTGAAATTCCCTCAAGTTAGATATTTCAAACATGCTTGGAAAGTAGTGCTGGGAAAATATGATAAGGCTGATGCGCCCGGCGATACTTCGCACTTTAGAGCACTGACCACAGCGTTATCAGGCACTGTAGGTACAGGAAATATTGGTGGTGTAGCCTTTGCTATATTTTTAGGCGGGCCAGCTGCTCTTTTCTGGATGTGGGCCACCGCTTTCTTTGGCATGACCACCAAATTTGTCGAAGTGACCTTATCCCATAAATATCGTGATAAAACCCCTGATGGCACTATGGCGGGTGGTCCCATGTATTACATGGATAAACGTCTCAATATGAAGTGGTTAGCCGTGGCGTTCGCAGTCGCAACCGTCATCAGTTCTTTTGGTACGGGCAACTTGCCGCAAAGTAATGGTATTGCTACCAGTATTGAGGCGACCTTTGGTTTTGATCCACTTATCGTAGGTAGCGTTTTAGGTGTTTTACTGGCCTTAGTTATACTCGGCGGTATTACCCGTATTGCTGCGGTGACCTCTAAAATAGTACCTTTAATGGCACTTATTTATTTAGTCGGTGCTGTTTCAGTTATTTTTGCTAATTTAGAAAATGTGGGCCCTGCTTTTGTTTCTGTTTTATCCGATGTATTTACTGGCTCAGCAGCAACGGGAGGATTTCTCGGTGCAACTATCGCTTATGCCTTTAATCGAGGAGTAAACAGAGGATTGTTCTCAAATGAGGCAGGTCAAGGTTCAGCGCCTATTGCTCACGCAGCCGCTAAGACTGATGAGCCCGTTTCTGAAGGTATGGTCTCAATATTAGAGCCCTTCATTGACACTATCATTATTTGTACTTTAACGGGCTTAGTGATTCTTTCTTCAGGTGTCTGGAAAGAAAAACATTTGAACACCTTTGATCGCACAGATATGGATATTGTTGCTGGAGCCTACCTTGAGTCCAGTGATAGCGATAAAAAACAACTATATAGTTATCTAAACGGAATAGGTGGAAGTAGTGTCGAAGAATTTAATGGTGAAATTCAAGTCGTCAATGGGAAAGCCGTCAGCACTGGATTTACTATTATCAATGCCCGCTCATTAGCGGAAGACGTTACCTTTACTGTGGGGGATCTTGAAGATACCTTCACTGGCACTCTTAAGGTGGTTGATGGCCAATTACTCAAAGATAATATTATCGTAACCGGTTATTCTTTGATTCACTCTGCCAGCTTAACTGCCGTGGCGTTTACTCGCGGTTTCTTTGGCGAATCAGGTAAGTATATTGTATCCATAGGTTTATTATTATTTGCGTTTTCAACGGCGATTGCTTGGTCATATTATGGTGATAGAGCTATGACCTATCTGTTTGGTCCACGTTCTGTTATGCCTTATCGAGTAGTGTATGTAGCTGGATTTGTATGGGCAGCCGTGTCTGATACCACATTAGTATGGGCCTTATCAGCGGTTGCGATAGTGGTTATGACCCTGCCAAACTTATTTGGTATTATCCTACTTAGAAAGGAAATGAAGGAGTCTGTCGCAAGTTATTGGGAGAGATTTAATAAAGATCATAAATCTTAATTAGCTAAAGATGTATAAGCGCGGCATTTTGCTGCGCTTTTTATTGCAGATTTGCATAGATAAAAATAGTATAAAAAGTTACGTCCAGAAGTAACTTTCAAGTTAGGTGTTTGGAGCAGAAAATGGCATTAGTAGATTGTCCTTCATGTGGCAAAAAAATTTCAGATAAAGCACAAAACTGTCAGTATTGTGAGTTTGCAATTGGTCAAGCAAGTGTCGAAGATCTTGCACGCAAAAATTCCTTAAAAAAATACCTCCAACGCCAAAGTATACAAAATCAATCAATGTTAGCGATGTTATTATTTGTTGGCGGATTTGGTTTTATGTATTGGGGCGGTGTAACCCAGGAAGACCTGCAATTCAAGCTCGCTTTTGTGGTAGCAGTTATTGGTTTTGTTTGGTACATAGTTAATCGAGTACGATTAGTATTTTTAAAAAAATCAGATTGAACGGTAACCGTAAATGAATGTTGAAATACTGCTGCAAAATATGTCAGAAAACGTTTATGAAAAACTGCGAGGTGCAGTAGAAACCGGTAAATGGTTAGATGGCTCACCTTTAACGGAACAACAAAAAGAGACATGTATTCAGGCAGTAATGCTGTATCAGTCTAAGGTACTTAAATCTGACCAGCATATGACCATCGGTGAAGACGGCCAAATTGTACATAAAAGTAGAGAAAAATTTAAACAAGAATTCGCCCAACAATCTTTCGATAATCAAACTATAGCGCGGTTTAAACAGGATGATATTTAATCGTTTTTTTCGTTCCAAACATCTAGACCCTAATCCCCATGTGCGCATTAAAGCCATTGAAAAGTTGAATAAAGAGCTTGCCAATGAAAAGACTGTTTTGCATGAATTGGCGTTTAATGATCCTGACGCAGCCGTAAGTTTGGCCGCTTTACAAAAATTAGATAGTTTTACCCTGTGGTACAAAATGTCTGAAATTGGTAAAGACGAGAGGGTGCTTAAAAAGTCGCAACAAATTGTCGAGCAAATCCTTTTTGAAGAAGGTAATACCGCCTTAAGTGGAAAAGACAAAAGCAGCTTTATTCGTCAATGTAGTGATACTAAATTATTAGAAAAACTGGTCTTTCTACCTTGGGTGCAGGCAGATACAAACTTAAGTCAAACACTTTTAGCCAAGTTAGCAAAACCACTAATAGTCGAAAAAGTATTGTTAGAGACGACTAATCTTGAACTACAAATTAGTTTGTTAGATAAGTTCAAAGACGAAGGCAGTAGCCGTAAACTGTTCAATAAGTTACTTAAAAAAACTCAATCTGAGCAAATAAAACAACAAGTTAGTGCCTGCTTATTGCACTGGGATAAACTGCAACAATTGCCTGTTAGTGTTGAAAAAGACACTTCCATGCTGTTGTCACGCCTATTAGCATTAAAAGAGCATGGTGATCTTAATGTCATTCATGAGCAGCAGCAGTTATTAAGTGTGCAATATGCCGCGTTATCTGAGCAGTTTTTTTGTCTATCCGAGCCTAAAAAGCAGGAGTTTGAACAAAAATGGCTCGAATTAAATCAACGTTTACAAAAATCAATAGACGTCCTGACCCCTCAATGGCAAGAACAAAAAGCTAATCAACAACTTAAAAACGCCATTGCCGAATTACAAGTTGAAAGTACTGAATTGCTGAAAACGGTTAATGTCATTCTGGCTGAGCGCATGGTGGCATTAACTCCTGAAGAACTTGAATTCCAAGGTGAGCAATTAAATCAGTTTTACGCCAAGGTAAGGTCTTTTCTGCAGAGTGTAGAGCATGGCAAAAATGCCCAAAGAAATGCATTAGAAGCAATTATCACTAGCATTATTCAGTGCCAAGAGAACTTAGCTAACCTACCTGCTTTTATGCTGTGCTTAAGCCAAACTAAGGAATTAATCCAGAAATTTACGGCATTAAACTTACCTGATGACGTGAGCCAGATTGATGCGGCTGAACAATATTTACGGGAAGTCAAACAACAATGGCGCGCAATTACGCAAGGCTTTGCTAAAAACTTACCCTTAGACTTAGTTGATCAATGGCAGAAATCTGTGTCGGCGTGGCAAGTGTCTATTAAAAACCTAACTGAGCAAGTTAATCAGGAAGTTACGCGCTGTCGCAATAAATATAGAGCGATTGAAGGCTTAGTGAAGCAAGGGCGTTTTAGACCAGCCATAGATTTATACAACAAAGCATTAATATGGTATCAAAAACTGCCTGAGAATCAGCAAGCAAAGTTAAATAAACTTCATACTCAAGTTAAGCAACAAATTGAGAACTTGAAAGATTGGCAAGAATATATAGCAACCCCAAGAAAACCTGCCATATTGGCTGACGCTGAGTATTTGGTGAGCCAGCCTCTAGATGTAGAGCAGCAGGCGAAGGCAGTAAAAGTATTACGTCAACAGTGGAATAGTCTGGGAGTGATGGACACAGAGTCTGATAATGCTCTTAATCAAGCTTTTGATGAAACCATTGAGCGCGCTTTTGCGCCTTGTCGTGCCCATTATGAGCAACAGCAAGTAGAAAGGGCGCAGAATTTACAAATAAAAACCGATATTTTGGCTGAGTTAGAACTCTTAAATCAAGTAGTCGAAGAGCCTGGGCAAATTTCAAAGAAACTAGCCGCTTTACAGCAGAGATGGCGAGCAGTGGGTGAAGTTGAGTTTACCCTACGAAATAGTCTATACGAGCAGTTTCAGCAGGCAGTTAAACCCTTAAAATTGAAGGTGTCTGCTTTTTACATAAATAATGCTGAACAAAAAGAACGTTTAATTACCAAAGCTAAAAAGCAACTTGAGACTGACTCTATTGAAGAAGCAATCAATCAAATAAAGGCTTTGCAAGTAGAATGGAAAACAATCGCTCATGCAGGTAAAAGGGCCGAAGCTGAACTGTGGCCAACCTTCAGAAAAGTGTGTGATAGTGTATTTGCTAAGCGTAATGAACTTATGGAACAACAAATACATACACAATCTCAACAAGTAGAAAATATTAAACAACAACTTAATAGTATGCAGTTGGCGGTTGAACAAGCGAGTAGTAAAGCTGAATTTGAGCAAGCGCTTGAATTAAAAACCGCTATTGTTGAGCAATTATTGGATTTGCCACATAAAGAGCGCTCAGGGTTTGAGCGGCAACTTGAGGCGTTAGAAAAGCAAGTAGTGAAAGGCATTGCACAACTTGATGTGATGCAAACACAACGACACTATGCGCTTATTTTTAAAGTATTAGCACAATGGCAACAATTTGACCTACTGCCATCACAGAGTAGTGAACTGCCTAATAGTTGGCAGCAAGTTTTCAGTAGCCAAGGAACAAAAAATATCGCGAGTCGCCAAGAACTCACTGTAATGCTGGAGATCGTTAAACAGCAGCCGTCACCACAGTCTGATGTTGCTGTACGCCAAGCAGTGCAAATGCAATTGATGGCGCAAAAACTTCAAGATGGTACTCATGCTGATCCTGATGAATTGTTGCAACAATGGATTTTATTAGGACCTGTCAATGCGCAAGAGCAGCATTTGCTCAAGCGTGTTGAAGGTTTATTCACCCAATAGATAGAAAGGCGCAGACAATGTCAATGCAACAAGATAGCGGGCTTAACTTTTTAACTTTTTACCATAAATGAGTTCGATGGACGCAATACGCTTAAATAAATTCATTAGCGATTCCGGCTTTTGTTCGCGCCGTGAAGCGGATAAATTAATTGAAGCGGGACAAGTGACAATTAATGGTATTTCTCCTGCGCTTGGCACTAAGGTGCTTGCAGGAGACGAAGTTAGGGTCAAGGGCGTGCTGGTGTCAGCCAGTGCGAGCAACAAGTCAGATCGTGTCTATATTGCTTATCATAAACCGGTAGGTATTACCTGCACAACTGAGCGCCATGTGCCGGGTAATATCATTGATGCAATTGGTCACTCAGAACGTATATTTCCTATTGGCCGTCTAGATAAGCCTTCCGAAGGTTTAATTTTTTTAACCAGTGATGGTGATATTGTTAATAAGATCCTGCGGGCCGAAAACGCTCATGATAAGGAATATATTGTTACGGTTAATCGTCCTTTAACTGAGGTTTTTATTCAGAAAATGGCCGGCGGACTTCCAATTTTGAATACCATTACTAAACCCTGTGAGGTCACGATGCGGAGCAAGATGGTCTTTAATATCGTTTTAACACAGGGACTAAATAGACAGATTCGACGTATGTGTGAATATCTTGGTTATGAAGTAGTAAAGTTAAAACGCACCCGTATTATGTCGGTCAGATTAGCTGGACTCAAAGTCGGCCAGTGGCGTGACTTAAATAAAACAGAAGTCGAAGCATTGAATCTTGCCGTACTAGACTCCTCTAAAACCGCTTAACAGTCATCTACCCCCATATACCGTCATGGGCTATGTCCTTAGCACAATTAGCGAGTGGTCAGCTAAAGGTTCACCTCAGTAAGTTACTAAAGGGTGAGCCTTACAAGGGATAAGTGAACTTTAATAATACCAGTACGATAGTTGAATAACACACTGAAACCGGCAAACCCATTTTTACAAAGTGCTTAAACTTATAATTCACTGCACTAAACACCAGTAAGTTAGTTTGATAGCCATAGGGCGAAATAAAGCTAGCGCTTGCGGCAAAGGCCACCGCTAATGCAAAAGGCATAATGTCGACGTTGAGAACTTGAGCTAAGCCATAGGCAAAGGGAAACATTAAGGCCGCTGCGGCATTGTTGGTTACCGCTTCGGTCAAAATTAGCGTAAGTAAATATATCACCACCAAAGCTGCAAAAGGACTAACCTCGGTCATGGCAGGTGCTAATACCTCGGTTAAGTGAGCAATGACCCCTGTATTCTCTAAGCCCGAAGCGAGGCTTAATGCGCCTACAATGACTAAGATTAGATTCAGCGGTAAATTGTTTTTAAGCTCATTTGTATTAGTTACACCTGACACAATTAATAGGGCAAGAAAAAACACTAAACCCGTTGCCAGTGGCAATATAGAGCTAGCAGCAAGGCCAACTACCGCGATAAATCCGCCTAAAGTGATGCGCTCTTGCCAGTAAGTCAGCTTGGCGGGCATTTTTTTCTCAGATAGGATAAAAAAGTTTTTTGCCAAATTATGTCTTTTATTAAAATCAGGCCCGGTTGCTAACAATAGAAAGTCACCTGCTTGCAATTTAATCTCACCTAATTTACCAGATAGGGTCTCTCCATCTCGGCGAATAGCGACCACTGCCGCGTCAAATAATGCCCTAAAACCAATGCTTTTTAAGCTATACCCGATAATTTGCGCCCTATTTGAGATAATCACTTCGGTTAAATTATCTCTTAACAGACCATCAGATTCTGCAAACAACACTAAGCCTTTAATGTGACTTAGGTTACCGACATTTTGTACGTTTCCTGAGAAAATTAATTTGTCGTTAGCTTGAATAATCAGGTCTGGTGAAACTGGAGAAATAAGATTTCTATCCCGAATAATCTCAACTAAGAAAAGTTCAGGTAAGTTGCGCAAATGATTTTGCTCTACACTTTTACCAACAAGTTCAGAGTCTGTGGCTACTTTAGCTTCAATAAAGTAGTGGTTATAATTACTCCCCTTGTTTTCAATGTCGGGTAGCCACGATGAAATAATGAAAATTAAAAATCCACAACTTAAGCCAGCAACTAAACCATAGAGGGTAAAGTCCCAAAATTTGAAACCTTCATGGCCATGCTCAATTAAAAAACTGTCTACTATTAGATTAGTTGAGGTACCAATAAGTGTGACGGTTCCTCCCAAAATAGCGATGTAAGACAAGGGGATAAGTAATTTAGACGGTGAATGATGTTGGTTTTGTTTTACCGGCCCAATTAAACTTGCAACCACAGCGGTATTATTTAATAAAGCGGATGAGAAAAAGGTTAAACCAAATAGACGCCAATAGCTTTTAGTATAATCAGCAGTGATTAAAGTGCGGCCTAAACGTTTGATTAATGAGGTTTTATCAACCGCATTACTGACCAATAATAACAATGTCAGTGTGATTAAACCTTGATTTGTCATGTTATTAATAATCTGATTTAGACTTAATTGTTGACCAACAATCAATACCAACATTGAGACAGCGAAGATAGAAGAAGGGCGCTTATCGGTCACAATAAGCGCCAGAATAGTACTGGCAAAAATGGCAATTACCAGATATTGATTGAAGTCCATAGGAGCCCGAAAATCTAAACTAACTTGCTAATGTCAGTGGCATTCCAATGTGGAAAATGTTTTCTAACCAAGGCATTAAACTCTAATTCAAATTCAGAGTGCTCTTTATCAGTGCTCTTATGGCTATCTTTAACAACATCTATGATCATACCCGCACCCACTGTGCCATTGGTTAATCGGTCAATAATGATAAAGGCACCCGTAGTACGATTTTTGGTGTAAGGGTCACATGCTACCGGTTGAGTCAATTTAATCGAGCCAACCGCAATTTCATTCAGGTTGAGTCTAATAGCCGGTTTGTGCTCAAGAGAATTGACATCAATTTGATACTCAATGTCAGTCACACTACCCGGCACAAATTTAGTGGCGAATTTAAAACCATATTGCTTATTGGGCATCATTGGTTCTTCTGCCATCCACACTAGATTAGTGACATAAGCATTACTTTGCATGGGTAAATTATCTGATTTAACTATCATATCGCCGCGGGAAATGTCTATCTCATCCACTAGAGTTAAAGTCGTGGTTAATGGCGTATGTACGCTCTGTTGTTCTCCCTCATAACTGACAATTGATTTAATCGTAGACTGTTTACCAGAGGGCAGGGCGGTGATCTTATCACCCACTGAAATTTGGCCTGACACGACTGTGCCTGCAAAACCTCTGAAATTAAGGTTAGGGCGGTTGACATACTGCACAGGAAAGCGAAAGTCGTCTAAATTATAGTCGTGGGAAACTTTAATATTCTCTAACATTGTCATCAGCGTTTCACCTTTATACCAAGGTGTATTGGTACTGACATTAACCACGTTGTCTCCGTCTAAAGCGGAAAGTGCAATAAACTGAATATCAGGTATCGTTAGTTGCTTAGAAAACTCCAAATAATCAGCTTTTATTTTTTCATAAACAGCTTCACTATATTCCATCAAGTCCATTTTATTGACGGCGACAATAACATGTTTAATACCTAACAAAGACACCAAAAAGGAGTGACGACGGGTTTGGGTTTTAACTCCAGCACGGGCATCTACAAGAATAATAGCTAGGTCGCAGTTGGACGCACCAGTTACCATATTGCGGGTGTACTGCTCGTGTCCTGGGGTATCAGCAATAATGAACTTACGTTTATCTGTCGAAAAATAACGGTAAGCAACATCTATGGTAATGCCTTGCTCTCTTTCAGATTGCAAACCGTCAACCAACAAGGCTAAATCAACTTTATCACCTGTGGTTCCACTTTTTTTACTGTCTTTAGTAATAGCCGCTAATTGATCTTCAAAAATCATTTTTGAATCATGTAACAGACGACCAATCAGGGTGCTTTTGCCATCATCAACACTGCCACAAGTTAAAAAACGCAACATGTCTTTCTTTTCATGCTGCTCTAAATAACCCAAAATGTCGGATTGAAGTAAGGTGTTTTCGCTATTCATAATTCAATAACTCACTAAAAAATAAGGGTTTAAAACGGATTCTTTTTGATTATAACGCAAGGGAGAGGCATCTTTTGCCAATGCGCTACTGACATCATTCACGATAGTCACGCTTCCGCCTGCTGCTTCCACAACGGCTTGCGCTGCACCCGTATCCCATTCAGACGTTGGTCCTAATCGCGGATATAAGTGCGCTGCCCCTTCTGCTACTAAGCACAACTTTAATGAGCTACCCATTGCCACTAGTTCAGTTTCACCGCCTAGTTCGTCTAAAAACTGTTGTATTTCAGGGCTCTGATGTGAGCGACTTCCTACAATAAGCCATTTATCATTTTTAGTATGAGCTTTAACAGTAATCTCGGTACGAGTATTGTTGCTTAATTTATAGGCGCCTTGACCAACAACACCCACATAGGTTTGTTGCAGTACGGGCGCATAAACAACACCAAAAATGGCTTGGCCATTTTTAATTAGCGCAATATTGACCGTGAATTCACCGTTTTTCTTAATGAATTCTTTAGTACCGTCGAGGGGGTCAACTAACCAATATTCTTGCCATGTACTGCGCTCAGACCATGGGATATTGGCTGATTCCTCAGACAAAATAGGTAAATCAGACACCGCCTTTAGACCGGCAACAATACAATGATGTGCGGCAAGGTCTGCTTCCGTCAGCGGACTTTGATCCGATTTTTCAGAAATACTAAAATCACGTTGATATATTTCCATGATCTTGTCACCAGCGGCATGGCTTAATGCAACAATCCCGTCTATCAATTCCTCATTCAACATGACTCAGAAATCCTTTTTCTAACAATAAATTAAATAATTGATCGGCAGATTCTTCAGCACTTTGACCAGTGAATTCTAATACAACTTCAGGGTTTTCTGGTGCCTCGTAAGGTGAGCTAATACCAGTAAAGTCTTTAATATCGCCCTGACGGGCTTTTTGGTACAAACCCTTAGGATCGCGCTTTTCACATTCTTCAATTGGTGTGTTAATGAACACTTCGATAAATTCATGTCCGCTAAGCAAATTGCGGCAATAATCTCTATCCCGTTGGAAAGGAGAAATGAAGGCGGTAATAACAATCAAACCAGCATCAACAAACAGGCTCGCTACTTCACTAATTCGCCGAATATTCTCAACTCTGTCTTTATCACTAAAACCCAAATCACCACAAAGGCCATGACGAACATTATCGCCATCTAATAAATAAGTATGTTTATTGAATTCAGCTAATTTTTTTTCAAGTAAATTGGCAATGGTTGACTTGCCAGAGCCACTGAGACCGGTTAGCCAAATAACACAAGCGTGTTGCTTTTTTGCTTGTGCCCGGCGTGTTTTATCTACTTCGTGTTGATGCCAAACAATATTTGTTGCCATTAGAAATAACCTTCCATTTTCTTTTTCTCCATTGAACCGGAAGAGTCATTATCTATGACACGCCCTTGGCGCTCGGAGGTTTTGGTTAGCAACATTTCCTGGATAACTTCAGGCAGGGTCGCTGCTGTCGATTCAACCGCACCGGTTAAGGGGTAACAACCTAAGGTTCTAAAACGAACCGAACGCATTTCTGGCACTTCACCAGGGCGCATCGGCATACGATCATCATCAACCATGATCAAGGTACCATCACGCTCAACAACAGGACGAGGCTTGGCGAGGTACAAAGATGGAATTTCTATATTTTCAAGGTAGATGTATTGCCAAATATCCAGTTCTGTCCAATTAGACATTGGGAATACACGAATACTCTCGCCTTGATTGATTTGTGAATTATAGATATTCCATAATTCAGGCCGTTGATTTTTAGGATCCCAGCGATGGTTGCTATCCCGAAATGAATACACTCTTTCTTTGGCTCGTGACTTTTCTTCGTCGCGGCGAGCACCACCAAAGGCAGCATCAAATTTATACTTATTTAATGCCTGTTTTAAACTGGCGGTTTTCATTATATCCGTATGTTTAGCACTGCCATGAGTGAAAGGACCAATGTTCATATCCAAACCGTCTTGGTTGATATGGACTAATAAATCTAAGTCATGTTTATCTGCAATGGTATCCCTGAATGCAATCATTTCACGGAATTTCCATGTAGTATCTACATGTAATAATGGAAAAGGAATTTTACCAGGAGCAAAGGCCTTACGCGCCAAATGCAGCAGTACGGATGAATCTTTTCCAACGGAATACAGCATCACCGGATTGTCGAACTCAGCAGCAACTTCACGAAAAATATGAATACTTTCAGCTTCAAGTTGTTTTAAATGGCTTACATTGGGTATGGCGGTTGGCATAATGTCTCTCACGCTGGATTAGGATATATATCAATAAATTCTATGTATAGAACATAACATGAAAGTCGTGAAATTAAGTAGACAGATTTATGCTATATTCTTATAAATTAAACTAATTCTGATATATGAAGAAGCAGTTTAGGGCTTTTGATACCACATTGTTCAACTAGCTAGTTTTAATCTAATTTTCACAGCATTTTGATTCTTTCTGATGCCCACTGCAGTCCTTGTTGAAAACAATCTAAAGACGGCTCCATGGCATAACCTGATTGATGGCAAAAATCATCAGCAGCTTGCCAATCGGCGGCTTCAAGTAACTCACATAATTTAAGATAGTTGGCTAATTCGCCTTGGCGGCTGATTAAGGCATCTTTTAATGTTTGTGCAATGGGAAGTTTTTCCATTAATTCTACGATATTGGTATCAACCATGGCGTCGAGCAAAGAAAGCAAGCCGATAAGAAAGGCCGATGAAGGCTCAGTGCTGGGTTTGTTCATTCTTACCATTTGCTCACAAAAGCGCGCTCTGGCTAGGGCCATAACCGTTAATGCTTGGGGTTTCCCCTGACTAAATTGGGCAGTGAAAAGGAGTGAAATAAAACGCTTTAGCTCTTCCATGCCAAACATAACAATGGCTTGCCTTAATGACTCTATTTTACCTACACGCTTGAAAACGGGGGACTGGGCATAACGTAATAGTTTAAATGACAGTTCAACATCACCTTCAAAAGTCGCTGATATCTTTTCAATGTCAGGCTCGCTTTTACTGACCTCTGCCATTAAGTTAACAACCGAGAGTTGCGACGGTTGAAATGCAATTGATTTAATCACTTCAGGTTTACTGAAAAAATAGCCTTGAAAATAATCACAACCTATTGCTAAAGCATGTTGAAATTCACTATAAGTTTCTATTTTTTCGGCTAGGAGTTTTATATTTGGATAGGGTCTGACTTCATCTAGTATTTGTTTTATTTGTTCATGAGAAGACAAGGAATAATCTATTTTGATGATATCAATATAAGGAAAAAAGTGCCGCCATAGAGGATCATGTTCATAATCATCTAAAGCCAGTATATAGCCTTTTTCTTTCAAATCTATGCAGGCTTTAAGCAATTTTTTACCAGGTGTTGCGGTTTCTAAAATTTCTACCACGATTTGTTCTTTGGGCAATAATAAAGGATAACCATCCAGTAAGGTGTCATGAGTAAAGTTAATGAAGGCTAGGGTACCTTGGGTTAAGGTTTCAAGCCCCAGATTAAATTGCAGGCCCTCAATTAGCTTGGCTGTAGCTTGATTGTCATTAATTTTGGGGAAAACGTTCTCTAGACTTTGGCGAAATAACAACTCATAAGCAAAAAGAGTTTTGTCTTTATTCAATATTGGCTGGCGGGCCGCATAAAAACTCAAATTAAAACTCCTTTGACTAACGATTTTGTTAGTTTGATGGCGTGAGGTTTCAGTAGAAATCAAACTAAAATTATACTGAAACTCATATATGTACCTTGGACAGTCTTAGCTCGACGTTTACCCAATACACTTGACCTAACATTGTAACACTAGATGCGCCAAATCTTGGAATGAATTGATATTTCAATTCACTTTTATTGTCAAAGCGATTTTTAAATGAATAAGAAGTAGTATCTTACCCTCTGACTACTTACTTCAGGCCCCTAAACGCCTTGAATCTAGCGGATGAATGTTTGAACGAGGGCCGATGGTTGCACCAAGCATAATCTATTGGTTTAACAGGCCGCCGACCTACCATGTTTAAGGCACAAAAATTATAAGATGTATTAATAGCTCTATTGTTTGGCCGTTTGTACAGTGATTAAATACGAGTAACATGACTTGAACGGCTCTTTTGCCATGGAGTAGCAAAATGAAAAATGCGCTAAAAACATCAACACATTATATGCAAGCTATCAGATTTGCAGCCATGACTGTTCAGCAGTTTTATTTAGTGGCTAAGTTACGTCAGGATGTTTTTATAGTGGAACAACAGAGTATCTATACGGATTTGGATGGTTTGGACCAAGAAGCCATGCATTATTTGTGCTGGTCTTCTCAACAGACTGATGCAGAGTTGATAGGCTATGCGCGGTATCGTCAGTTACCTTCAAGCCTCGATTTTAAAATTGAGCGTGTCGTGTTTTGTCAAGCATGGCGCGGAAAAGGCATCGGTACATTAATTATGCGCACTATGTTGCAAGATATTAACGGGCAATGTGAACAAGCTCAAATCAAGTTATCTGCCCAGATTGAAGCACAGTCCTTTTATCAAAATTTAGGATTCTTTGCACAAGGAGATTCATATGATGATGGAGGCATTGAACATATTACTATGAGTTATGGGAGGTAAATCAAACCCTATATTATGGGATTATGCCCAACTTAAGCAGGCACAATCCTTCAATACTCAATCAGGCTAAGGGGTGAAAGCTAGGCCGAAAATTGCATGCTCTTGGCTAGCTTTACTTTCATTTTAATCACATCAGAGGGTACGTCACTGACCACAACTAAACTAGCTTTACTTAAATCAAAACTTTGACTATTCCATTTACCTTCAACAGCATTATCAGTCACATACCCTTTATCATGGGGCACAATAAAGACACTAACCTTACCTGAGTCTCCCTGCATGACTAAATGTAAGCTTTTTATCTTGTCAAAATCACAAAAATTCGCATAGTAAATACGACCTGTACTCGCAGTCATCTCACCACCAAACCGGGCTAGCTTTGCATTAACTTGTGACAGTGTAATATCTTCACTGGCGGCTAAAGCATAATCACCTTCATGTAAAACATGGGCTATTCCATGTTCAGATAAACTCACACCACCGGTATATTGCCAATTGGTCACACTGATCCCGAAGACAAAGGCAATCGAGGCCGCCAAGGCTAATTGCATAATATGGTTTCGTTTGCGATTTGTTCGGTGATTTTCCATCGATTGACGTAACAATAAACGATGAGCTAATCCTTCGGGAACGGCAATTTTACTGGCATGTGTCATCTTGCTATTTAATTGCCTGACATCATTCAAAAATTCTTGTTTTTTAGCATCGTTAGCTGCAGCGTCGAGTAAACTTTTATCAAGGGTACTGGGATCCGCTAAAGCTGCACGACGAAATTCTAGATCATCCATTTTTGCGCCCTCTTACATCATTTGCTTTATCTAAGGCTTCTTTAACTTGATTTCGTGCTCTAAATAATCGTGTCATAACCGTATTTTTATTTAAATTAAGTTGCTCGGCAATTTCGTCGCCAGTATAACCAAACACGATTTGCAACATTAAAGGCTCTCTATATTCTTCACTTAATGAGGCCATAATGGCTCTTAACTCTCTGTGCTCGATTTCAACTTCATTGCTTAACTGCTCATCATCCGCAACACTCACATCGTCAATATCGACTAAATCGAATTGTTTTCGTTCAAAGCGACGGGCATTTTCTCTGCGTAAAATCGTTATCAGCCATGATTTTGCGGCCTTTTCGTCATTAAGTGAGTCAAGGGATTTCCATGCGCGCAGAAATGTCTCCTGAACAATATCTTCAGCTACCGCTTTATCTTTTACTAACCAGTATGCATAGCGAAAAATATCGGTGTGTAGACCCAATACCAGTGCTTCATAGCGTTTTTGTTTATTTGCCATGTCACTAGAGACCGAGGGAGGTTTACTTTGCTTTCGCGAAAACATAATTTAATCCACTGTAGCGCTCAAATTAAGCGATTAACTACTAATCTCAGCATATTGAGCACTCGATTTATTAATCTAAGGATAGTATGCGCGAATCTAACAAACCAGCCTAGTTTGATTTGATATTTCTTCCTGAACTGCGGATATCAGAGACCTTGCAGATAAATCGACTATCTATACTCATTGTTTAACTGCAAGGTGATGTACTTATGCGCTAGGGTAGAGGGGTTTCAATGCTTGCTTGCTTGTGTCTGACTTAGCTGAAGCACCTTTCAAATAAGGTCGTAATGCTTGCTTTAGTGCTTCACCATTCCAATCTGCAGTTGCTTGCCCATATTGCGCTGCCAACATGAGATTAACTTCATTGATTAATTGTTGGTCGCCTAATTTTTGTAGTGACTGTGACAAAGTCAAATGTGATTGTCCGAGTATATTGGCTAAAAAATGGGGTAACAAAATAGCTACAGATTTTTTATCAGCTTGGCTCAATGCTTTGTCAAGTGAGCTCCACTGCGCATTCATAGAGTGCTCTGG
>Ga0163215_100663_pt1 | contig 45678 bp, 43 predicted proteins | sample SynspAceP_FD_185934 | JGI IMG/M metagenome (GOLD analysis project Ga0163215, IMG submission 185934) | Saline lake microbial communities from Ace Lake in Antarctica - Synechococcus sp. Ace-P (Hybrid Assembly) | ecosystem: Environmental > Aquatic > Non-marine Saline and Alkaline > Saline | place...
GAGCGCCACAGTAGCTTTGAACTTGTCTGAAAAACTGCGTCTCTTCGTCATTTGTGTATCCTGTCTTCAAGCTTGGATACATCTTAGCACGCTGTCCAGTTTTGCCGGACCACTTCATACGGACTCGTTCAAGACCAGCTTGTCCAATGCCAGATCAGAAACCGCGCGGTGCAGACGCTTGTTCTCTGCGTAGCCGCTTCAGTTTCTTGAGTTGTTCCGTGGCCATTCCGCACTCGACCCTTGTTCTCGAACCGATGGCAAATTAGGTCCCGTTTCGTCTTCCTGCGATAATGAATTTGTTCAGTCACACTGATCTGCCGGATCGCTTCAATCCGGGGCATGCCTTGCCCCGACAGAATTTCAACCCGCCGTAACTAAATGACAATCTATTTGGCTTTAGATCTTCTAATGGCCGATTTTGGACCTCCCATTTCCTAACCATCGGGGCGGACCACTTCAAAACGGTAGGTTCATGTGGACAGGAAAATGATACGCTGCACGGTGTGCCGAGAATGACCGCTTTGAGTTTCATGCATCCATGGGGGACCACACCATTGGAGACTTCGGTGACCTCAATGACACAATCAGGCTGTTTGGGTTCGCAGGAATTAACAGCGACAGCGACGCTGTTTGAGGGCCACAGCGCAGCAAACAACAATCTGACGCTGGGCTTTGGCTCGGAAGGGTCGTTGACGTTCAACACGATAAGCGGCACGCCAGAGTTGACCGGTGTATTTGACTGGAGCTGAAAGGCGGGCCACGACGTAGGGCCCTTGCGGGAACTGCGGTGAAATCTTGACAGGAGACGAGTGTGGATACCATCACCACCACGGGCCGCTTAACCCTGGGGCAGCCCGCTCGGAGTGTGATTGAGGCGGCTGGCGACAAAGATTGGTTCGCGACCGATCTGATCGCGGGGTAGACTGATCATGTAATGGTCTTAGGTGTCGGCTGCTTTGGGGGAACACTTTCCGATTTCCGACCAAGACTTTGCGCCCGAAACGATCAGTTGGTTGCGAATGTGGAAACCATCTCCATTGGATCAAATGGCAGGATGTATGGCACATTCAGCTATACACCTGACTAATCCAGCACCGTCTTCTCCGAACTTGATGGGTTTCAGGAGGGCACGGGCATCTATACATTGGAACTGTCGCGAATGGTTTCCGAGACCGCAGAAACCCGCGGCACGACGATTCTGTTGTAGCTTGAACAGCCTAATGGCGCAGACGACCATGCAGAGTTAGGCTCCGGCACACCGGATATCGACTGGTTCTCCATGACGCTCGGTTCCGTGCGATCCTATGTCATCGAGGTGAAACGAGCGCAGTATCGGTTTGATACGACACGCGACACCCCCGGACAAATATTCGACCCCCCTGACAATCCTGACCGGCTTTCGTGTCAATGCAGAGACCTCAGCTGATTATACTTTCCAGGCAACCAATGGCGCTTTCAGAGAAGGCCTCTACGGCGTCACCCTCAAGACCGTGAGCCCGGTCACCGGCATCGCGGGCAACGACTGGCTGACCGTCCCGGACAATAACGCCTTTGTGCCCGATGCTATCTCGGGCGGGGCGGGACGACATGATATATAGCTCTGACGAAGCTGACGGGCTGGAAGGCGGCGGCGGGCACGATGAGCTGAGCTATCTGTCCTCGGACACGGGCGTCTTGGCCTCGCTCTTGCGCGTCAAAGGCTCGTCAGGCGACGCGGCCGACGACCGCCTGTCGGGGTCGAGACGCTGGTGGGCAGCTATCACGACGACTTCATCTGGAGTGACCACAGAGCGAACCGGCTGGAGAGGTGCTGCGCTGTGCGGACCGGGATTTTATCTTCTGACGTAGGCAAGCTGGGCACGGTCCAGTGCCAGCATATTGGATATTTGTTTGGGCCTCTTGTCCTGCGACCGCAGCGATGACGTGCAGCACAAAGCACTTCGCCTCCGCCACATCCGCCGCCGTAACCTCTACCCCGCTTTCCAGAACGTTTGCGATGAAGGCGACATTGCGGGCGAGACGGTCCAGCGTGGCAATGAGCTACACAAGCCCCTGCCCGCATTGCCTCAGCCAGCGCACACGCCAACTTAGGACAATCTGCATGCGTGCCGCTTTCAAGCTCGACAAATCCCCCCATTACCTCGCCCCGGCCCAGGACATACGCCGCAACCTCCGCGCGTTGTGCTTCCAACCCCAAACCGCTCTTGCCCTGAAGTTCAGTGGATGCGTGAAGGTAGGTAACAAATTGCAAGACGAGTTGCTTTCAACCTCAACATTCCTCAACGGTGTCAGATTTTACCAAGTGTATAATAGCTCTAACACCTTCTGGACCGCCAGATTGAGCAGGTAACTGCCACTGACGAAACTCTTGCCGAGACTGCACATGTCCTTCGATTGGTTTCTGGTAGCGGCCCGGTCACCAGCGCAATTTTTATCGCTGAAATACCCAAAACCCGCCTGATCACAGGGGAACATGCCGCCGCACTGTCCAGCCTTACGCCCATCGCAGCCGTCGCACGGAAACCCGCCGCATACGCTAGCGCACTGTTCAAATCACGTCAGAGCTGGACCGATCAACCTGCCAGAAACATGCAGTTTCTAGACTTTTCGGGGCCCGAAGTCACCTATCGTAATCACCTGATCCTTATCACGGTCCATCAGTTCAAACCATGCTGAAGCTTGAGACAGAAACTCATCGCGCGTCACCTGACCGTCTTTGTCCACGTCGTTGAAATCACGTCCCATTGCACGCGAGAACACAGCCATGGGTCCAGTGTTTTGGCCGATGTTTTCCTTGATGTCAGTTTCGCGGGTTTCGTCAAAGAGATCGTACTCGGCCGCATTCAGGGCGCCGTCTTCATCCTGATCGAACATGGAAAATATCTCGTCCCGCTTTTGCCGAGCTTCCTCGGCGGTCACCTTACCGTCTGAGTTCATGTCCCAGTTTTCGATAAAATGCTCGCCGGGAACGGGCTGTTGTGCGGCGGCGGGCAAGGCCGCTGCCATTGCGGTAACGAAAGATAGAATTACACGACGTTTCATATTGTTTTCCTTTTGCAAGATTTTGAATAGAGGGAGATCAGCCGTCCGCCTTTTTGCGGAAAAGCGATTGCGCGGTATAGACAAGGATCGCTGTACCAACGGCGCCCATAACGGCGACGCCCAAAAGCACAATCAGATCAACAGGACCGCCAATGTCGCGCAGATGCGAGTGGGTCATGACTTGCACGAAAATCACCGCAGCAACCGCGCCGAACGGCATGGAAAGCTGTGCAAGCAAGAACTTGCGCATCGACATTGCGCGGTCGCGCACGAGTACATAGAAATATCCAAGCGTTACGATCAGGGCGGTAGCAACCATCGCCCAGAAAAGAGTCGCGCCAAAAATTTCTTCAAACACCGCAATCAGCGTCTCAGGTGTTAGTTGGTCCATTTCAGCTCTCCTCAGGCTTTGCCGCGCAGCATGGCGTTGTAGGTGGCTTTCAGGGCGACCTCTTTCATCAGCCAACTGATCCACAGCTCCTCCAGCGGTGCGATCACGCCGGGGAAGGATGGAGTCAGGTTGTTGTGATAATCGAATTCGACCAGCATCGCGCGGCCGACCCGTGTGATCAGCGGGCAGGACGTATAGCCGTCATAAACGGCAGTGCCTTCCCCGCCATTGATTGCGGCGACAAGATGGTCCTCGACCACCGGCACCTGCCATTTGACCGACGCGGCCGTTTTTCCCTTTGGCACACCCGCGACATCGCCCAGTGCAAAAATGTCGGGATAGCGCCGGTGGCGGAGCGTCTTTTGATCCACTTCGACCCAGCCCTGATCGGTCCATTTGTCCGCCCAGCTGAGGCCCGACTGCCAGATCACCTCTGGCGCACGCTGCGGCGGGATGACGTGCAGATAGTCATAGGCCAGCTCTTGGTCTCCCTCAGGGGTTGCAAAGGTCGCCAGCTTGCGGCCCGGATCGACAGCTTTCAGAACATGGCTGTAGTGCGGGGTGATCCCGCGATCCTCGAACAGCATCCGCACTTTCTCGGACACAATCGGCACCCCGAAAAGCGAGGCATCATGCGAGGCATAGTGCATTTCATGCTTGCCCGCACCGGCAGTGCGGCTGGCAATATCTTCGATCAGGAAGGTGTGTTTGAGCGGCGCGCCTGCGCATTTCATCTCTGTCCCCGGACGGGTGAAAACGCCCACGCCGCCCTCTTGCGCGAATTTCGACGCAGCTGCCCATGTCTTGGCCGCATATTCAGGACCCGCATAGAGCGCACCGATCCCGTTTGAGCCGACAAGATCCAGCGAGAAGCCTTCGATCGCGTCGTGATCCAGCACCAGACCGGGGGCCACGACAAGAAAATCATACGGAACAGCTTGACCGCCGGTGGTGGAAACCGTCTTGGCCAGCGGATCAATCGCTGCCGCAGCTTCCGAGATCACTGTGATGTCTTTGGGCAGCCAGTCCGTGGTTTTCGATTGCGTGTAGGAGGCCGGTTTCAGCCCTGCGGCCACCAGCGACAGGCCGGGCTGATAGAGGTGCGTGGTGCTGGGATCTAGGATGGTGATAGCCGCCCCCTCCAGCCGGGTCACCAGCCGGTTGACCAGCGCTGTCCCCGCAGCCCCTGCCCCGATAATCACAATGCGCGCCGAGGTGCGCATTTTGGCCGCTTGCGCAGGCCCGGAAGCGGTCGTCGCTGCTGCAATCCCGCCGGCGACAAGGCCCAGAAATCCGCGCCGTGAAGCGTGGGGTGTATATAGCTTATCCATTGTTATCTCCTTGAATACCCCGACCTCTTCGTGGGCCTTATCGTGAGGAAGGGACGCCCCGCACAAACGGGGCATCCGGTGCATTACCAAGCCAGAGTGGCCACGTCGGGATTGAACAACAGCCCCTCGACCACAGGCCAAGTCCCCATTGTCACACCATCGATATAGTCAGCTTGCGTCAGCCCGGCTGCTTGCGAGCAGGCCGCGCACATGATCACCTGGCCACCGTCCGCCATGAATGCGGTCAGCATGTCCTGAATGGACATGTTCTGCTCGCGCATCAGACCATGCACATGGGAGGGACGCTTCTTGTCAGCCAGATAGACCGCGCGCACGTTCAGCCAGATCGCCACTGGCGAATGGCCGTTCTTGAGTACCTTTTCATGGGCAAAGCTGATCGCCTTGGCCGCAGACCATGTGTCATCCGTGGTCAGGTTGACAAACAGCCCACGGGTTTTGACATCGGCATCCTGCGCATGGGCCATGGGCGCCATCAGTGCAATTAGGGTTGCGATTGCAACAAAGAAGGATTTCAGAGCACGCATTGGACTCTCCTTTCTGGATATTTGGGACAGGCTCAGAAGCTCATCACGGTGGTGTCATCCGCAATAATGGCGGCACCCATCGCGTCAGGCGCGGCGGCGGTCACGCCGTCAACCAGCACGGAAGCATCCGCACCCTTGCCCGGCAGATAGATCGCGCAGACCTGAACCTTCAGGCCGTTTTTCTGCATCATCATTTTCATCAGGCCCTGGGGGCTGGCGTCTTTTGGCGGCTGGCCTGCGGTTGCAGAGGAAGGTGCATCCTGAAGGGCGATGTCACCGGCAGGGCCACACAGCAGCATCTCGGCCTGCGCACCGGCGGCCATTGCGTTCATGGTCAGCACCATCGCCATCAGTTGCGTCTGCGGCTCGGGCGCAGTGAGGATCGTGATCAGCTTGTTGGGTTCTTCGGCCTGGGCGGTGGTGGCCAGACCAAGGGCAAGCGCGGAAGCGGTGAGGATTTTCGAAAGACGCATGTTGGTACTCCTTTGATGCGTTGGGTTTTGGTTATTCAGGCACACAAATGGTGCCCGCACGGATCGCCATGGCGGTCCGTACGATGAGCAGCGCAACCACACAGACCAGCAGCGCCAGCAGCCCTGCCCCGATCCATTGGTGCGCCGCCGATCCTGCCTTATGCGCATAGCCAAAGCTGGCAATGGCAAGAGCAGCGATAGGGAATGACAGCGCCCACCACGACAGCGCAAAGGGCAAGCGGCGCAGTTTGAGAGCCTGCGTGGTGACGAGCAGCGCGAAGACATAGGCAGCACTGAGCAGGAAGTGGCCAAAAGACCCTGTCTCGCCACTCAGACGCAGCCATGCCGTGAAGGCGACTGCAGGCGGTGCGACGAGGATCATCAGCGTTGGCACCATCTTGCCCGGCATGGGATCGTGGAACATCAGCCGGTTCATGACCAGAGTCAGCAGCACTACCCAGAAGATCAGCCCACCCGAAAAGAACAGCCACGACAGCTCGATGTACCCCAGTTGTGCGCCTGCCAGCGGCACGATCACGTTGCCTACGGCAGGGATGAACCACGCAGGGGTCATCATCTGCGTCTGGAAGGGCCGGTGGCCAATCCAAGCGGAGATCACCGCCAGCGCCAACGCGCCTTGCAAAAGGGTCGCAAACAGCCACAGCGGTTCGGCCACTGCTGGGACCACCTCCAACAGGGAGGTGGCGAGCAACAGCAGCGATATCGAGATGGCGGGAAAGAAGGCGATCTTGACCGGGTGCTGCCATTCCTCGGCCAGCATATGCGGATAGCGCAACCCCTTGGCCAGATAGGCAACCGCCACTCCTGCCAGCATCGCAACCGACAGCACGAGCACCCCAAGGGATACGGTGTGCCCCAGTGCAAAGCTGGCCTCACCCGCGCGCAAAGCCAGCGTCAGCCCCATCATCCCCATGCCAACAGCAAAGAAGGTGACAGGCATATGCGCCAATCGGGAGGTGTTCAGATCAGGGGCGGCGGAGACAGACACGGGTCATACTTTCTTTAGATTAACATCAGGTTGGAGGCACGGCGACAGCAGGGCACCACCGCCGCCGCACCACCACCACGGTCAGGGCCGTGGATCACGGGCCGGGGCGCGCGCGCCCTCGGCAATGGTTTGTTCGTCTTCTCTCAGCTCAAGCCACATTGCATTCATGACGGCAAAGATGGCGGCCAGTGGAAGGCCCAGAAGCCATGCGAAATACCACATTGTTTTGTCCTTTCTTCAGTAGACGGAGTGGGAGTTTTCAGAAACGTCAGCCTCGGTAACCTTGCCCCAGAGCACTTTGTAGACCCAGGCGGTGTACATCAGGATCAGCGGCATAAAGATCGACGTGACCACCAGCATGATGAACAGCGTCAGATGCGAGGAAGAGCTGTTCCAGACTGTCAGCGAGGATTGCGGATCGCTGGAGCTGGGCATGATGAAGGGGAACATGGTCAGCCCCACCGAAGAGATCACGCCAAGGATCGCCATCTTGGAGAACAGCAGCGTCGAGACTTCGCGCCCTGCTCGCAGCCCAAGGAAGGTCAGCAAGCCACCCATGATCCCCATGACAGGTGCCACTACGATCCAAGGGCGGTCCACATAGGACGCCAGCCAGCTGCCGGTCCGCGCCACTTCAAAGTGCAGCGGGTTGGAGGGGCCGTCGGTCACATAGTCACCGACAATGGCAAACCCCTCGACACCCACCGCAAGCCACAGGCCCGCGAGGATGTAGGTGCCTACAGCCACCAGCGCCGCGATGGAGCCGATGGCACGGGCGCGGGTCTGCACCACGCCCTCTGCCTTCAGCGTCAGCCAAGCAGCCCCGTGCATCACCAGCATTGTGAAGGATACGACACCGGCAAGGATGGAGAAGGGATCCAGCAGGCCGATGAACTTCATATACCATGCACCCTCGTAGATGGTGTGCAGATCATCGGTAAAGTGGAATGGCACGCCCTGAATCACGTTGCCCACGGCCACACCGAACAGCAGCGCAGGGATGGCTCCGGAGGCAAACAGCGCCCAATCCCAGCTGGAGCGCCAGCGCGGATCATCTCGCTTGGAGCGGTATTTGAACGCCACAGGCCGCACGATGAAAGCCGCAAGGATGACAAACATCGCCAGATAGAAGCCCGAGAAGCTGACCGCATAGAGCGGTGGCCAGGCAGCAAAGATCGCACCACCCCCCAGAACGAACCAAACCTGGTTACCTTCCCAGACGGGGCCGACTGTGTTGATGGCAACGCGCCGCTCGATGTCGGATTTGGCCACGAAGGGCAGCAAGGTGCCAACCCCCATGTCAAAGCCGTCCGTCAGGGCAAAACCGATCAGCAGCACCCCCAGAAGGCCCCACCAGATCACGCGCAGTACTTCGTAACTTATCAATTCATGCAGGATCATATCTCTTACTCCGCAGGCATGGCGATGGCATCGGCATTGCGCCGACCGGCCAGGCGATCATTGTGACGGGCATTCCACTGGGCTGTTTCGTCCACGTCCTGGAACGGCCCTTTGCGGATGTATTTCACCATCAGGCCCATCTCGATGATGAAGAGGACGGTGTAGAACACCACGAACCCTGTCAGCGTCATCGCGACTTCGGTCATCGACAGTGCGCTGACAGACATCGCGGTGGGCAGCACCCCGTCCACAGTCCAGGGCTGGCGCCCGAATTCGGCAACGAACCACCCCATTTCGGCCGCAATCCACGGCGCGGGGATCATCCAGACCGCAAGGTGCAACGCGGGACGGGGGAAGTTCATACCTTTGAAAGATGCGCGATAGAAGAAGTAGAGCATCGTTCCGATGAAGCCGAAGCCTAGCGCCACCATGATGCGGAACGCCCAGAACAGGGGCCAGACGGTGGGCACAGTGTCATCAGCCGCCGCCTTGATCTGCGCCTCGGTCGCATCCAGCGGGTTGTCCACGTATTTCTTCAACAGGAAGGCAAAGCCGAGATCGGCCGAGTGTTCCTCAAAAGTGGCCATGACCACAGGATCGGTCGCATCGCGGTTCTCGCGGACCTCCAGCAGCGCTTCATAGGCGATCATGCCGGAACGGATACGGGTTTCGGCTTGCGCCACCAGATCATTGATGCCCGGAATTTCAGTGTTCAGCGAGCGTGTGCCGATCAGACCCATCGCCCATGGAATCTCCAGCGCATAATGTGTCTCGCGGGCTTCCTGATCGGGGAAACCTATCAGATTGAAGGGGGCGGGCGCCTCATGGGTGTCCCACATCGCCTCGATCGCGGCGAGCTTCATCTTCTGGCTGTGCGTTGCAGAATAACCGGATTCGTCACCCAGAAGGACGACGGAAAACGCCGACGCCAGACCAAAAGCGGCACCCACGGTGATCGAGCGGCGCGCCAATTCGATGTGGCGACCCTTGAGCAGATACCAAGCCGAAACGCCGATCACAAAAACAGACGCGGTGACATAGCCCGCCGAAACGGTATGCACGAATTTTGCCTGTGCCACTTCGTTGAACAGCACGGCAAAGAAGTCCGTCATCTCCATGCGCATGGTCATCGGGTTGAACTCCGCGCCTACCGGGTTCTGCATCCAGCCATTGGCGATCAGGATCCACAGCGCAGAGAAGTTGGAGCCGATGGCAACCAGCCAGGCCACGGTGAGGTGGGCCACTTTGCTGAGTTTATCCCAGCCAAAGAAGAACAACCCGACAAATGTCGCCTCAAGAAAGAAGGCCATCAGACCCTCAATCGCCAGCGGCGCACCGAAAATATCGCCTACATAGTGGCTGTAATAGCTCCAGTTCATACCGAACTGGAATTCCATGGTGATGCCTGTGGCCACCCCGAGAACAAAGTTGATCCCGAAGAGGGTGCCCCAGAATTTTGTCATCTGCCGCCAGATCGGGCGGTTTGTCATGACATAAACGGTCTCCATGATCGCGACGAGGATGGACAGCCCCAGCGTCAGCGGCACGAAGAGAAAGTGATACATGGCTGTCATCGCAAATTGCAGGCGCGACAGCTCAACGATACCGAATTCCATATCTCTTGCTCCAGATATCAGGGGGCGAATCCCCCACGAAGTTAAATTCCAATGCAGGAATGTATCTGCGCTTTCCGGTCAACTGACCTTGATCTGGATCAATAACATGTATTTTTAATATAAGTTATAAGAGAGGGATAATTCTATCGGCGGCAGCCTTCTCGATCCCGCGATGGGCGGCGATCAGAATGGCAGCATCTGGCAGGAATTGTCTGATCCCGGTCAGCACAGCCTTGGCCGTAGAATGGTCCAGCCCTTCGGTCGGTTCATCCAAAAGCAACACATCAGGATGCCGCAGCAGGGCGCGCGCAAGGGTCAGGCGGCGGGCCTCGCCACCGGACAGGCCCTCACCGCGCGCGGTGATCACAGTATTCAGTCCGTCACGCGCCCGCAGCGTATCGGCCAGCTGCACCGTCTCCAGCACTTGCCAAAGCTCGGTGTCTTCGAGAGTAGGGCGAGCAAGGCGCAGCGCATCGGCCACTGTCCCCGACATCAGCGCACTGCGCTGGGGCAGCAGCGTCACCTGATCGCGCAATGCGGTCTCGTCCCAGTCGTCTACCCCCACACCTGACAATGTCACCCGTCCCAGTGCCACAGGATGCAGCCCAGAAGCCGCCAGGAGCAAGGTGGATTTGCCACCCCCGCTGCGCCCCGTAATCGCAACAGTCTCGCCCGTACGGACGGTCAGGCTGATCCCTTGCAAGAGCGGCGTGTCAGACAGCGGGCGATGCAGGGTAACATTCTCAAAACAAAGACCGCCCTCCCCTTTCACCCTCGTGCCGACAGATGGCAGCGGCTCTGGCACGACAACATCACGCACGACCCGTCGCGCGGCCTCCGTCATCCGGCCCAGATCGCTTGCTGCGCGGCGCAGCGGGGCAATTGTTTCGGCCAGCGCAAGGGTCACGAAAAACGCCAAAGCGGCAAAAGCCGCCTCGATCTGGCCGGACTGCACAAGCGTGATGCCCAGCCATAGTGTACCCGCAGCCAAGACAGTCCCCAACATCACCAGCGCGGCACCCGCCAGTCGCTCGGCGCTGTCCTGAACGCGGCGCAGCATGCGGCGCCGCTGGTCCGCCGCCAGCACATGATCCGATTGCGCCACAAGTTGACCCTGAACTGCCAAATCAAGACGACCCCGGATCAGATCGATGAACCGCGCACGAAACGCCTGTGCTGCGGCCTCTGCGCGACGCGACAGCGTTACTGTATGCCGCACAGTACGCCAGAAAATCACCACAGCGCCAAGGCTGTAGCCCAGACAGACAAACAAAGCGATCCGCAGATCAACCAAGGCCCAAAGGCCCAGAAAAGCACAGATCTGTGTTAGAACACCCGCCACAAGCGGCAGGATCAGTCGCAAGGGCACACCGTCCAGCGCATCAATATCCGCCGTCAGGCGGTTGAGCGTTTGCGCGCCGCGCATCCGCACCATCCGCGCATAGGGCGCGTCCAGAAGCCCGGCCAGCAGGCGCAGGCGCAAGGCCTCCAGCGCGCGCAATGTGGCGTCATGGGTCAGCACCCGTTCTCCGTAGCGTGCTGCGGCCCGGCCAAGGGCCAGAAACCGCACCATGGCCGAGGGCCGGAAAACATCAAAAACAGCGCCCAATCCAGCCAGACCCGCTGCGGCTGCCGCCGTGATAAACCAACCGGACAGACCCAGCAGTGCCACCCCCATCACCAACACAACAAAGCTGAGCAAACCACCGCGAAACAGTGCAATCCGCTGCTCTTTCAAGATAATGCGGAAAATATGCCAAAGTGCTTTCATGACAGATCTCCTATCCGGATGATCCGGTCAAACTGCTTGGCAAAACTCTCGTCATGGGTGGCCACCACCAATGTGGCCCCCCTGGCCGCCTGCCCTATCAGCCCTTGCGCCACAAGCTGCGCAGAGGCCGCATCCAGATCGGCCGTCGGCTCATCCGCGAGGATGAGATCAGGCTGGTCAAACACCGCGCGGGCCAGCGTGAGGCGGCGCGCCTCACCCCCCGAGAGCCCGCCACCGGATTCGCCCAGCCTCGTATTGAGCCCCTGCGGCAAGCTGGCCACGACATCTGCCACCGCCGCTTGGTCCAGCGCATGAGCGAGGTCGCCACTGCGGCCCATCGTGATGTTGTGCCGCAAGCTGGCGTTGAGGAAATGCGGGTTCTGCGGCATCCAGCCGATGCGCGCGCGCCACGCGTCTGCGGTGTGCTGGTCCAGCGGATGGCCCGCTACCGTCACCTCGCCCGCCTGTGCGGCCACCAGCCCCGCCATCATCCGCAACGCCGAGGTTTTGCCCGCCCCGCTTGGCCCCATGAGCGCAACACTCTCGCCTTCAGCGATGTCGATATCGCGCAGCATCTGGCCGTTTGGCAGAACGCAATGGCGCAAAGAAATCGTGGCCGGACCGGCCAGAGGTGCTGCACCGCCGCCCTTGCCCAGCAACGGATACGCCTGCTCCGCCTCCCATACCTCCAACTCTTGCAAGACCGCATCCGCGGCGGCCTTATCATGCCACGCGGCCGACAAATCCCGCAAAGGCTGATAGAATTCGGGTGCCAGAAGCAGCAGGAAAATTCCTGCCTGCGGGCTCAGGATGCCACCCCAGGCGCCAAACTCCAGCGCGCCGAGCAGTGAGAACCCGACGTAGACCGCAACCATGGCGACACCGATCGCGGCAAAAAGCTCCAGCACCGTGGAGGACAGGAAAGCCACCCGCAACACCGCCATCGTGCGGGCGCGCAGATCACCAGCCTGCGCTGCAAACCCCTCCGACACCGCTGCGCGCGCGCCCAGCAAGCGGATGTCTACAAGAGCGGACAAACGCTCGATCAACAAATCATTCAGACTGCCGATCTCGATCATCTGGCGTTCGCTTGCCTCCTTGGCCGCCATGCCGACCAGAGCCATGAAAACAGGGATCAGCGGCCCCGAGATGACAAGGATCAGCGCCACGGCCCAGGATTGCGAAAGCGACAGACCCAAAAGAACAATCGGCACTACCATGGCGCGTGCACGGGCAGGTGCATAGCGCGTGAGATAGGGCACCAGCAGATCCAGCTTTTCACTCGCCAGCGCGGAAATACCCCCCGCCCCTCCAAAACGGCTGTCTTGGGCGCGCGCAGCCTCTGCCGCCACAATGCGGGCGCGGGCGGCGTGTACCAGATCCTCCGCCGCCTTCTGGGCCAAAGCTTCGGCATAGAGACCGATCAACGCGCGCAGCCCGCCAAGAGCGAGATAGGCCAACGCCACCTGAAAAGGCGCGATATCAGCGCCCGTCAGCAGCCCACCCAGAACATAGGCGACCAACGCGGCCTGCACCGGCCAAACAAGACTGGCCAGCACAGACAGAGCGGATGCGCGCTTTGGCTGTTGTGCAAGGTCCAGCCAAGGGTCGCCCTGCTGCTCTGTGGCTGCGGCACTTGATGCACTGATACTCAAAACCGGCCCTCCAAACTTGACCCGTGGATGTGAGATATCGTGCAATTTTGTAAAGTGATGTGATCTGGATCAAATACTTTGCCTCTTTTATCGGGCAAAGGTGTAAAAGTGACATTCAGGATAAGAGAATTATGCGGCTCACCACGAGAACCAACCTAGCGTCCCGCATTCTTATGGCCTGCGCCGTGAATGACGGAAGCACCGTGCGCACAGCGGAAATCGCCAAGAAATGCAACGCTTCGGTCAATCATCTGCTCCAGGTCGTCAACCAGTTGCAAACCAGCGAGTTTATCGAAACCGTGCGCGGGCGCAATGGCGGGCTGAAACTGGCGCGCCCTATGGAGCAGATTTCGATTGGCGAGGTGTTCCGCGACTTTGAGGCCGGTGTGCCCTTTGCCGAATGTTTCGATCTGCTGGGCAATACCTGCCCTTTGTCCGAAGCCTGCCGCTTGCGCAGCTTTATCTCCCGCGCACTAGAGGCATTTTATCATGAACTGGATATGGTAACGCTCGCGGATCTTGTGAAAGGCAATTGCGGCTTGTCGGCTTTGCTCAGCCTGACGCCACAGCTGAGCTGTGACGGCCCGACGGCACCATAGGGTATACCGGCCCTGCCAGTGCAAGGCCGGTTTCGCAGATCATTCCGCAGGAACCGCCTCGGCCCGGGGCTTTGCCGCGAAATGCTGGCGGTTGAGGCGCAGCACCAGTGCGATCATCATTACTTGTGCCAGCAGCGCCAGAGCGGACAGGCTCCAATAAGCACCCCCGAACTTTTCGATTAGGCCAGCTGCCACCAGACCCTTGTTGGTGAAGAAATGCAGCATCACCGACAGCGCCACACCGGGGCAAACCAGCGCATAAGAGCCCGCCGAGGTCTGATCCCCAAAGACGAAGTCTTTGAAATAGCCCTGACGGCGCAGCACCAGAAGACCGAGTAGCAAAAACAGGATCTGCACGGTCAGCATCCGCGCAAGAAACATCATGGTACCGCCCGCTGTATCATGAATGCCAAAGCCTACGTGCAAGCCGTGGTTCTGGCGCAGGAACATGATGCCAAGCACGGTCATGATGGGCACGATCACCATCAGTGTCGGGCCCGCCTCGCGCGCGGTGCCATGCTGTAGCATGGAGTTGAAGGCCGTCACGGCAGCGATCACCGTATAAAGGATCGCAGCGGTGCCAAAGAAAGTGGACAGGACCAGCGACGTGCCAATGGTCAGGACATTGCTGCTCATCGCCGCAGGGGCGGAGAGGCCGACAGCAACCATCGCCAACGCGAAGGCAGGCAGCAACTGCGCAAAGGAGTTATGCGCGGTCACATCAAAGACGCCGCCTTTGGTCAGTACTCGACCAAGGAAGTCACCAATGAGCGCAAAACTCCAGACGCCGATCGCAAGGAAGGCAAGCAGCGCGAATGGAAAGAGGTATTCAACAACCAGCCAGAGCTTTGGCACAAACACCAGCCCGACAATAAACATCGCATTGACCGTCATCGCCATAGCCAGCGGCCCAGCCAGCAGCGTCGTCTCTCCGTTTGTGTTGCGCAGAACCTTGTAGCCGTCCGTCTTGCGAAAAGATGCCAGCGCTTTCGTGTTCCAGATCAGCAGTTTCACATTCAGGAATGCAAAGACGGCTATGCCTGCCACCGCCACAGCAATGGCAAGCTGCATCGCCAGACCACCGGTCGTAAAGGCCGCCAGCACATCCTCGAATATCGGAACAGGGCGCCCCGTGTGCGGCACCCAGAACATCAGGTACATAAAGAACGTCACGGTCAGCCCCCCGGCCCCCAGCGAGGCCAGAAAATAAAGCGGGGAGTAGGTATCAACGGGCCTCGAATCTACAGTGTTCACTTGAAAACCTCCAACAATATCTGATTTATTGGGATCAATCATATTCAACTTAATGAATTTATCTTTGATTTGGATCAAATACCGGCATCAGCCACTGGATCAGGCCATCCCGTCCCTCCGTGGTGCATCACAACGCATAAGTAGAGAAAAATCACTCAACGGAGTTATAGCCTCCACTGGCAGGATTCATCGGAGCTTCAGGTGGGATCTGTCCCAAATTTTTTGACGCTTGAAAACGCCCTTTATGCGGGCACAAATATACTGGGCGCGCCACAAACTGCTGCAATGCGGTGAGAGCGGCTGCTTATTTTGGCGGACACCAGGTTGGATAGTGCAGTCCTGCAAATTCTGCTGGGAAAGATCTCATGACATCGAATCTGCGATGGGCTGCTGCACGCAAGGCGAAGCGAGATAATGGCATCTCGCTTCGCAATGTGGACAGACAAAATACATCTCGATGTTTGAGACACAATCGCGGATGAATTCGATACAGATCGAAGAAAGGGACAAGCTTTTTGACGAGGCCTGCTGCTGAGGGCTGTGGAAAGGCGCGTTTTTGGGCTCTAACGAAGCTGTGTGAGTTCGGAAGAACCAACATCCTCTATCGACGATACCCCCAGTTGGCCCAACGCGCGGACAAGTTCCAATTTCAGGATATCCATTGCACGCTGTGCCCCTTGGGCCCCGCCCGCGCCCACGCCATATGCCAGCGCGCGCCCAGTGAACGCGAAATCCGCGCCAAGGGCTTTTGTACGCAGGATGTCAGCGCCGCGCCGGATACCGCTGTCCAGAATGATCTTCATGCGGCCTTCAAGAGCTTCGACAATGGGTGGCAGCGCCTCGATGGTTGGTGGGCCAAACGCCACCTGACGACCACCGTGGTTCGACACGACGATGCCGTCACAGCCCAGATCTGCACATTTGATCGCATCGGACGGATGCAGGATACCCTTGACCAAAAGGGTTCCCTTCCAGCGGTCGCGCAGGCGCTTCAAATCTTCCCAGGTGAATCCGGGCGTAATGAGGGTTTTCTGCACATCGGCGTAAGACGTAGCGGCCTGAAGTAGATCCGCATAATTGGCGATATTGGGTTTACCGTGGCGTAGTGTCGCCAGCGACCAGATCGGATTGGCGATCAGGCCTGCAACCACCTCGGGCGTGATCTTGAATGGCACGGCCAGCTGATTGCGAATGTCGCGGTCGCGTTTACCGGCGGCGGGGACATCTGCGGTCACCATCATGACCTTATAATCGGCGGCCTCTGCGCGGGCGACCAGCCCCTCCGTCACCGAAGCATCGCTAGAGACATAGAGCTGGAACCAGCCGTTTCCGGCTGCGGCCTCGGACAGCCGCTCAAGCGTTGTGGAGGCGGCCGAACTGGCGACGTATGGAATGTTCTCCCGCGCGCAAAGCCGCGCGAGGATCAGGTCGGCATCGGGCCAGAAGGCGTTGAGCATTCCGATAGGCGCCATGCCGAAGGGTGCATCGAAGGTCTGGCCAAACAATGTCGCACGTGTGTCGATATCAGAGACATCCACCATGTAGCGTGGTGTAAGCTCGACCTCCTCGAAAGCCTCGGCGTTGCGGCGCATGTTCCGCTCGGATTCCGCACCTCCATCCACCAGATCAAAGGCGAAACGGGGGATGCGACCCTTCGCTCGGGTCCGCAGATCATCGATCGAGGCGGCGCGGTCCAGCCCCATCAGATCGACCAACCGCCATCGATGGCAAATGCCTGCCCGGTGGTAAACGCAGACATATCCCCCGCGAGGTAGCACACCATCTCTGCAATCTCGTCCGGTGTGCCGAACCGGCCCATGGGCTGGCGCGCGGTGAAGGCGGCGTGGGCCTTGTCAAAATCCCCCGTCGCCTTGAGGCGGTCTTTGAGTGATGGGCTCTCTACCGTGCCGGGGCAGATCGCGTTACAGCGGATACCGTTTTGAACGAAGTCAGCGGCGATGGATTTGGTCATCCCGATGATCGCCGCCTTGGACGCGCCATAGACAAAGCGACGCGGCGCGCCCTTCTCGCTGGATACGATGGAGGCGATGTTCACGATGGAGCCGGAACCATGTTCGAGCATGCCGGGCAGCACCGCTTTTGTGACCTGGAACAGGGATTTGGCGTTGAGGTTGAACGCCCTGTCCCAATCCGCATCCTCACAATCGAGGATCGTACCGTCGTGCACCCAGCCCGCGCAGTTTACGAGGATCTGAAGGGGCGGCAGAGAGCCGACCAATGCCGCCACCGCTTTTGTATCCAGCACGTCCAGTGCATGACCTTCGATGTTCTGGTTGCCTTCGGCGACAGATTGCACCGCCGCCCCGTCGATATCGGTTGCGATGACGGTGGCCCCGCGTTTCGCAAGGGCCTCCGCGCTGGCGCGGCCGATCCCGTTGGCAGCGGCAGTAACAAGTGCGGTTTTTCCGGTAAGTGTTTGTTCCATATTTCCTCTCTCAGCGTGCAAGCCAGCCGCCATCGACGGTGAGCACGCTTCCATGGCAGTATGACGCGGCGTCGGAGGCCAGAAACACCGCCGATCCGGCGATTTCCGACGGGTCCGCAAAGCGGCCTGCGGGGATCCGCTCCAGCAGCGCTTTGGAGCGGTCGGGGTCGTCGCGCAGCGCCTGTGTATTGTCGGTGGCAGTGTAGCCCGGCGCGATCGCGTTCACATTGACGCCCTTCGAGGCCCATTCGTTGCACAACGCGCGGGTCAGACCCACGACGGCGTGCTTGCTGGACGCATAGGCGGGGACCATCAAGCCGCCCTGCGCGCTCAGCACCGACGACACAATGATGATCTTGCCCGAACCTTGTGCCACCATATGCTGACCTGCGGCCTGAGACAGCAGCCAGACGGAGTCGAGGTTCACCGACATCACCCGACGCCAGTCCTCCAGCGGCATGTCGGTCGATGCCTCGCGGTGGATGATGCCTGCGTTATTCACAAGGATATCGAGCCCACCCAGCGCGTCGCAGGCAAAGCCGATGACATCAGCAGCAGCGGCCTGATCCATGCCGTCGAAATCCGCCTTCACTGCGGCAGCCTTGCCGCCCATCGCCTCGATCTTGGCGATGGTCTCGTCAGGTTGGTGGCTGCGGTAGGTCAACACCACATCGGCACCGGCGCCGGCAAGGGCAAGGGCAATGCCCTCACCGATGCCCGTCGCACCGCCGGTGACCAGCGCCTTCCGGCCCGTCAAATCAAACGGATTTGCCATGCTCAATACCTGTTTGCGATCGGCAACTCTTCTGCGGGGAAGAGCGAGATCACCTCGCAGCCGTTTTCAGTCACGACGACCTCCTCCTCGATCCGCGCGGCGGAGTAGCCGTCGGTGGCAGGGCAGTAAGTCTCCAGCGCAAACACCATGCCGGTCTTGATCTCCATCGGGTGGTCCATGCTCACGGCGCGGCTTATGATGGGCCGCTCATGCAGGGCGAGGCCCAGACCGTGACCAAACTGCAGGCCAAAGGCTTGATCCTCGTTCGCGAAACCGAGGCTTTCAGCGGTGGGCCACACGGCTGCAACCTTATCGGTAGAAACCCCCGGCTTGATCATCGCAATGGAAGCGTCGATCCATTCGCGCGCCTTGACGTAAGCGTCGTTTTGCGACGGCGTCGCGCGGCCAACGTTGAAGGTGCGGTAATAGCAGGTGCGATAGCCCTGATAGCTTTGCAGGATGTCAAAGAATGCCTGATCACCGGGGCGGATCAGCCGGTCAGTGAAGTTGTGCGGATGCGGGTTGCACCGCTCGCCGGAAATGGCGTTGATTGCCTCAACGTCGTCCGATCCCATTTCATAAAGCATTTTGTTGCTCAGCGCGACGATGTCGTTCTCGCGCACGCCCGGTTTCAGCTCCTCGTAGATCATATGGTACACACCATCCACCATGGCTGCGGCCTGTGTGAGCAGCTGGATCTCGTCCCAGTTCTTGATCTCGCGTGCGGACAGCATGATCTGCTGACCGTCGACGACATTCAGTCCTTCCTCTTGCAAGGCGTGGAACATGGCGGTTTCAGCATAATCTACGCCGACTGGCATATCTCCCATGCCTGCATCGCGGATCAATCCGGCGATTTGCTTGGCATATTTCTTCATCAGGCCAAACTCTGGCGGGATGGTGCCGCGCATGCCGACCACACCGGCCAGACAATGGCTCGGCTCCAACCAATCGGAATGCCGCTTGTGGTGCTCGGCAGCAGATCCGAAATCCCAGACATAGGGGCTATCGTCACCGGTCAGCAGGCAGAAACGGCACATCTTGTCGCGTTCCCATTCGCCGATCTTCGTGGCCGACACATAGCGGATGTTGTTCACGTCAAATAGAAGCAGCGTGCCCGCCTCCGACGCTTGCAGCGACTGGCGCGTGCGTGCCAGACGGTAGCGGCGCAGGCGGTCATGATCGACCCGCCGCTCAAAATCGACCGAGGTATGCCCCCATGCCGGGAGACGCTCGCGCCATTCCCAGTTTGGCTCAAGGTCTTGGGGGGTAAGCAGGTTCGGCATCAAAGCTCGTGACATAGCATTCTCCTTCGCGGGAGCATGCCCCCGCGTTGTTTCAGGTGTTAAAGCGAAAATCGGTTACTGGATGCACCAGCCCCCATCGATGTGGATCATCTGGCCGGTCATGTAGTCGCTGTCATCGGACGCAAGAAACGAAGCAGTGCCAACGATGTCCTTGGGATAGGAGACGCGTTTGATCTGAAGGGCATCGCGGACGATGTCGTCATAGGCCTGCCCCTCGCGCTCTTTGAAGCCGATATCAACGAGATCCTTGTCGAGCTGCTCCCACAGAGGGGTGACGACCACGCCGGGGGCATAGCCGTTGACGGTAATGTTGTGTTCGGCCAGACCAATCGCGCCGCAATGAGTCAACGCGAGGCAACCATACTTTGACGTACAGTAGACCGTCACATCCACCAGCGGTTTGCGCGAGGCAATAGAGCCTACGTTGATGAGCTTGTAGGGATGACCCTCCATCGGGCCCTGGTCGATCATCTGCCGGGCGGTCTCCTGCATGCCAAGCCACATTGCCTTGGTGTTGACGTTCATGATCATGTCCCAGTTGTCTTCGTCGATATCCATGAAGAACCGTGGCTTATTGAGACCGGCGTTGAAGACGCCGACATTGATGGAGCCGAAAGCATCGACTGTCGCAGCGACGGCGGCCTTGTTGTCCGCGCGCTTGGTGACATCCATTTTGACGGCAATGGCTTTACCGCCACCCGCAGCGTTGATCTGATTGGCCATTTTCTGGGCTTCATCCCCATCCAGATCCCCAAGGCAGACATTGGCCCCCTGCACCGCGAAGGCCTCGGCATTGGCCGCACCCATGCCACGGGCGGCTCCGGTGATCAGTATGTTCTTACCTTCCAGACGCTTGGGGTCCATGATCTTTCCTCCTTGGATCTCTTATGGTTTGTTTGGCTTCATCAGCGCATCGGCTCTTGTCTGGGCCGCTCTTAGCGCCTCGCGCGGGGTCGTGATGCCGCGCAGCATGTCGTGAAATTCCTCGCCCAGAATCCGGGTGATATCGCTGATTTCCGGCACGGGTGGACGGGGCCAGAATTGCAGCTCGTCTCGCCATGACATTTGCTCCACCGCGTCGAAAATAGGCGAAATGCTCCGCACTTCAGGGTCGGCGCAAACCGAATAGCGCGCGTTCGTCCGGCTTCCATTTTGCACGTACAGTTTTTGCGCTGCGGGCGATGTGAATGTGCACAGCGCATCTACCGCCGCCGGAATACGCTCCGGAGCAAGGTTGGCAGGGATGCCGAGGACATAGCCACCGACCGGCGCGATCTGGCGTCCGGCCTGTCCGGCGGGATGCGGCAAATAGCCGGTCTGCCCGCAGGCAGGCGAGGTTTCATCCTGCTCGAAATAGGGTGCAAGAAGGGTATAGCCGTAGGCCATTGCGATGTTGCCCCCTGCATAGGCGCGCACGCGCTCGTACCAGGACATCGACAGGATGTCGGGCGGAGAATATCGCAACAATTCCAACAGGAACTCCGCTGCACGCAGACCCGCGTCAGTGTCGATAACGGGACGGTACCCTCCTTTTGCCAGATCATCTGTGTCAAACCCGCCAGCGTTTGCCTTGAGATCCAGTACGGGCTGGCCAAAGTCAGCCAATGCCATTAGCGCCGTGTGCCCCAAAGCCGTCCCACGCGCCGCGTTCCATGCAACCCCGTACCGGCCACGCGCAGGATTATGCAGCGCTTTTGCCGCATCAAGCAGCTGATCTGTCGTCTGGGGTGGCTCCAACCCGGCCTGCGCAAACAGATCGCGTCTGTAGAATAACAACTCCGGTGTAGTTTGCGCCGGCGCACCATAGGCCCGCCCGCCCCAATGGACAGCTTTCCAGCCCGAGGCGTTGAAGTCCGCGGGATCGAGTTGTTCCAGATCCATGACCTGATCCAGTGGCGTCAGAACACCCTTGCTGGCGAATTCACCAATCCAGGGCAGATCGACAGCAATGATGTCGTAGAGGCTGGTGTCGCGCTCGGCGTTCCGCAAGGACTCCTCGCGCAAACGGTCAATAGAAAAGGCGCGCTGGGAGATTTTGGTCCCAATAACCTGCTCAAACTGGCGCTTGAGATTATCCATAACCATGAAAGTCGGGTCACCATGGGCCAGCACACGAATACCACCGGGCGCCTTCAATGGCACTGCCAGCACACGAAGCGGCGGAATGGACTGTGCGGCTTTGTAGCTGCCGCCAAAGTAATAATCTTCGGTCTCGTCGGACCCGGCAATTCCTCCAAACCTGCGCTCGGCCAAACGGCCCACGCGCCCCGAGATCAACACCCACTGCTCCAGCAGTTTCTCGCTGGGATGAACGGAAAAGCTTTTTCCGGTCTTCGTGCGGGGACGCATTTCGATCAAACCTGCGTCCTGCATCTCTTTCATGCGGCGGGTGGCTGTCGCATAGGGAACGTGACTTGAATTAATGAGCGAGGTTGGCGTGATCGATTTTCCCTCAAAGTGTCCGCGGACAAGATGCATGGCCATGCGCAGATGCGGGCTTGGCGCCATAACATCCAAAGTGGCTTCCAGCTCGTCACTCAAATCTTCGATGAACGACACGATCTCAAGCGTTTCGGTCAACGCTGGTGGCGCGGCCGGTGTGCTTAACGTATGTCTTGTCATCGCATTCACTTTGGGTCCTTTGCTTTGTTGCTGCCCAAGGCGCAGCTCAATATCACTTTTGGATAATTTGTTGCTTCCCATCCCGTCGCTCCTTAAGTTCACCGACTTGCTATCCAAAACGTATGCAAAAAATATCCATATTGATAATTTTTTTGTCTAATACGGATATTTTTGCGGAAGCCAGCAGGGTAAAAGTGTTCAAACTTGTGAGCGTTGACAGGTTTTGCTGGACGACGACATAGCGTCCGGGAGGGACGCCTGAAGAATTTGCAGCCATCTTGGGAGGAGACCCGAATGACAATTCGCACGACATTAATCGCATCGACCGCCATCGTACTGGCAGGCGCCGCCGGTGCAGAAACTATGAAAATCGGCATCACACAGAATAACGTTGGCGTGGACAGCTACCAAACCACATATGAAAGCGCGTTCATCGCAGCCGCCGAAGGCAACGCCGATGTTGACGCGGTCGTTCTGGACGCAGGCGGTGACGTTGCGCGCCAAATTGCCCAGATTGAAGATCTGATCCAGCAGGAGGTCGATGCCATCATCATCTGGCCCACCAACGGCGAGGCTGTGATCCCTGCGGTGCGCAAGGCGCATCAGGCGGGCATCCCGGTCGTCGTGACCAATTCCAATATTGCGGAGGCCGGTTTTGATTTCGTCAAATCATTCTCGGGCCCGGATAACATCACACAAGGCGCACGCTCGGCCGAGATCATGTGCGACAAGTTCAAGGACATGGGGATCGAAGGTGAAGCGCAGGTCGTGCATATCACCGGACAGCCCGGCTACACGACAGCGATCGAACGCGCCAAGGGATTCGAAGACCGGTTGCCCGAGGTTTGCCCCGACGTCAGCATTGTGGATACCCAGCCCGGTGACTGGAACCGTGAAAAATCACAGCAGGTGATGGAAGCGTTTCTTGTCAAGTATGACAACATCGACGGTGTCTATGCGGGCGATGACAACATGGGTGTTGGCGCACTGAATGCCGCCAAGGCTGCGGGACGTGACGGCATCATCTTCGTCGGCGCAACAAACTTTGCCGTAGGGTATGAGGCGATGGCCGCCGGGGACTACTGGGGCTCGATCTATCAGTCCCCCGTCGACGATGCCGAAGCGGCCCTGAAAACCGCTATCGATATCCTCGAAGGGAAAGAACTGCCTTTCCTGAATTACTTCGACACCCCGAAGATCACCCAGGACAACATGGGCGACTATACCAAGCCAGTGTTCTAAAGGGTTCTCCCCGTTCGGGGCGCGCTCAGTCTGCGCCCCGAATGTAGTTGGTTGCAAAATTTAATCGGGGGTACGCCACGTGGGACGGCTTCAGGAGAGAGTGTGCATCGTGACAGGTGCTGCGCAAGGCATTGGCCGCGCCATTGGTGAAGCGCTGCTGGACGAGGGTGCGGCGGTATGCTTCGCCGATCTGAACGGTGAGAAGGCGGCGCAGGTCGCAGAGAGCAACCGCAGCCGCATTGGACGGCACGAAGCTGGCATCATGTCCCAACAAGTCGATGTGACCAACCGCGAGCAAGTACGCGCGATGATCGCCCACACTGTCGAAAAATTCGGGCGTCTGGATGTAAAATTCAACAATGCCGGTGTGAACAAGCCCATGAACTTCATGGATGTGACCGAAGAGAACTGGCATTTTATCATGGGCGTGAACGGGCTCGGCTGTATGATCGGCATGCAGGAGGCTGCCCGCCAGATGATCGCACAAGGCGGCGGCGGCAAGATCATCAATACCGCCTCGGTCGCGAGCAGGCAGGGATTTGACAACGTGGCCCCCTACTGCGCTTCGAAATTTGCGGTGGTCTCGCTGACCCAGTCGGCGGCGCGCGACCTTGCGAAACATGATATTACAGTCACCGGCTTTGCGCCGGGTGTGGTGGCGACTGAAATGTGGGAGCAGGTGGACAAGGATCTCATGGAGATCGGTGCCGCAGAGCGTCCCGGACAGGCGATGGATGAATTCGCCTCCGAGATCCTCAAAGGCAGGGTCGCAACACCACACGACATTACCGGGACAACGACGTTTCTCGCGTCACCGGAAAGCGATTACATGACCGGTCAGATCGTCATGATCGACGGTGGAATGACTTTGGTCTGACATAATCAACGGCAGGTTTCCTGCCGTGCGCGTTGAGACGGCTCACGACCTTAGGGAGGGGATCATGGCAGAAATTACCAAACAACAGATCGGGAGCCTTTTGGCGAAACAGGGCATCCTGATCGCTTTCGTCGCTTTTCTGATCGGCTTCACTATCGCCAATCCAAAATTTCTGACTCCCGACAACATTCTCAGTGTGGTGCGGTCCTCGGCGATCCTCGGGGTCATGGCCCTTGGTGTTACCTTCGTCGTCATCAGCGGGAATTTGGATCTGTCTGTGGGGTCCATGATGTCTTTCTCCACGATCGTCGTGCTTGATTTACATGACAAAATCGGTCCCGCACTGGCCATACCGGCGATGTTCGCCATGACGCTGGCCTTGGGCGCGCTCATCGGGTTTCTGGTGGGGTATCTCAAACTCAATTCTCTGATCGTGACTCTCGGTATGCTGTCGGCAATCCACGGCCTGACGCTGACCTATTCGGGTGGCAAAAACATGGATATCGCTGACAAAGAAGGCACCTGGTTCAGCATATTCGGTCAAGGATCGGCCTTGGGTCTGCCGGTGCCTATTTTGATATTCATTGCGGTGGCTGCACTGTTGGGAGTGATCCTGAGCAAAACGAGCTTCGGGCGAAAGGTCTATGCAGTGGGCGGAAACGGCACTGCGGCCACCTTTTCCGGCATCCCGAGGGCACGCACCGTTTTCATGTGTTACCTGATGTCTGCCGCCTGTGTGGCAACAGCCGGCCTTATTCAAGCCAGCCGCTCGCTGGGGTCGCAAAATACCGTTGGTCAAGGGCTTGAACTTGAAGTGCTGGCGGCTGTTATTCTGGGTGGTGCGTCGCTATTGGGCGGCTCGGGGACGATCTTCAAAACCGTGATCGGCGTTCTGATCCTGGGGTTTATCCAGAATGGATTGCTGCTGATCGGTTTGCAGTTCTACGTCCAGTTCATCGTGACATGGGTCATCATCATCCTTGCAGTCTGGCTCGATATTGCAGCCAAACGCGGCAAGCTCTGGTCGCCAATCGCGTGAGGGAGGAAAAAACATGAAACAGGGCACATTTTCAAATGCACTGAAGAGCGGCGCAATTTGGGGCTTCATCGTATTGGAGCTGATCTTCTTTAGCGTTTCAGGCGAATTCCTATCCATGTCCGACAAGGCCTTCATGGATTGGAACAACATGCTATTGTTGCTTAAACAATCCGCTCCGATCGGCATCATCGCGATGGGTATGACCCTCGTCATGGTCAACGGCAACATCGACCTGAGCGTTGGCGCCACCTTTGCAATCGCGGCGATTGTGCTTTTGGACAGTATGACGTGGCCCATTTTTGCAGGTCTGGGCGATTGGGTCATACCCGTCGCATGGCTACTGGCCCTCACCACCGGTACCCTTTTGGGTGCTCTGAACGGTCTGATCGTCTGGAAAACAGGCGTTGACGCCTTCATCGTCACGCTGGGGTCCATGCTGGGCTATCGCGGTTTCGTATTCATGTTCAACGGAGAGCAGCCCACAAGCCATCTGAACTGGACATTGGTAGATTTCGCCGAGGCTGAATTCCTCGGTCTGGCCACTGCCTCGTGGTTCCTGCTGGCAGCGACATTCGTGATCTGGTTCGTGATGACCAAGACGGTACATGGCCGGAATGCTTATGCCATCGGCGACAATCGCGAAGCGGCTGTCAACGCTGGTATTCGTGTGGGCCCGCACATGATGATCAACTTTGCTATCATCGGTTTTCTCGCAGCCCTTTCGGCAGTGGTGTTCTATTCCGAAAGTGGCTCGGTCAACCCTAATGACGGCCAGCTTTACGAGCTTTGGGTAATCACTGCGGTCGTGCTGGGCGGCACCAAGATCACCGGCGGCGCAGGCAATGTGATCGGCACCTTCGGCGGCGTTATTGCCATCCAGCTTTTGCGCAAGGGATTGGGACACATCGGGGCGGATACTTCGACCGTAAACCTCGTAATCGGCCTTATTCTCGTCGCTGTACTCATTCTGGACAGACAGCTCAACATGAAGGGCAAAGAGGAGTTGAAGATATGACCGATACAAAACCTGTGCTGCGCCTCGAGAATATCGTAAAGATTTTTCCCGGCGTTCGTGCGCTCGACGGTGTCTCCTTCTCTGTCATGCCGGGTGAGGTACATGCCTTGATGGGAGAAAATGGCGCCGGCAAATCCACGCTAATGAAAGTGCTCGGTGGCATTCACCAACCCGACGGTGGCACAATCTACATGGGTGACGACGCAGTTGTAATGGCAGGCCCGCTGGAGGCAAAGGCCAAGGGCATTGTCTTCATCCATCAGGAACTGAGCCTGGCCGAAGAGCTGAGCGTGGCGGAAAATATCTACCTCGGAGAATTGCCGACAAAAAATCTGGGCCGCGTAGATTGGACAAAACTGGCCAATCAGACCAACGCAATCCTGAAAAAGCTGAATGTGGGCTTTGATGCCAACACGCGAGTAGGCGATCTGTCCATCGCCAACCAGCAGATGGTCGAAATCGCGCGGGCGCTTACCGTGGATGCCAAGGCGGTGATCTTCGACGAACCGACCGCATCCCTGACGGATTCGGAAAAGGTGGTTCTCTTTGATGTCATCTCCGATTTGCAGGCGACCGGTGTCGGCATCATCTACATCTCGCACCGGATGGAGGAGATCTTCAAAATCACCGACCGCGTCACCGTTCTGCGCGACGGCCAATATCAAGGCACTGTGGAGACAGCAGACAGCACCGAAGAATCGGTCACGCAGATGATGATCGGCCGCACGCTCGATCTCAGCCGAAACGCATCGCATCACGAACTTGGCGATGTGGCTCTTGAGGTGCGCGGACTAAGCTGTGGCAAGCTTTATCAGGACATAGACTTCGAGGTTCGCAGAGGCGAAGTGGTTGGCTTCTACGGCCTTGTGGGCGCTGGCCGGACCGAGATCGCAGAAACACTCTTTGGCCTGCGTGACCCATCCGCCGGGCAGATCCTGCTGGACGGTGAAGAGGTCAGGATCAATTCACCCGCCGATGCAATTGCGCGTGTATCTCGCTGGTCCCCGAAGACCGTAAAGGACAGGGTCTGGTTCTTGGAATGAACTGTCGCGATAATATGTCTCTCGCCCAAATCGACGATCTGAAAGCAGGTCCCTTCGTCGCAGAGGGCGCGGAGATGGCGATCTTTGACAAGTATCACAAACAACTCGATATCCGAACGCCGGGCTGGAAGCAGCAGGTCGGCAACCTGTCGGGGGGCAACCAACAAAAGATCGTCATTGGCAAGTGGCTGTCGATGCACCCCAAGGTTCTGATCGTGGACGAACCCACGCGCGGCATTGACGTAGGTAGCAAATCCGAGATCCACAAACTCCTGCGCGAACTCGCGGCCCAGGGCTACGCCGTTATGGTCATCAGCTCGGAAATGCCGGAGGTTCTGCATGTATCCGACCGCATTGTAGCGATGTATTCGGGCCGTATCATGCGCACGTTCACCTCTGACGAAGTCACTGAAGACAACCTGATCCAAGCTATTTCAGGCATGACATCCGAGCAAGTCGCCTGATGACCGTCGGGTTTGCAGGATTGGTCCGCACACTGGTTGGAGACATCGGGCGCGTCACAGCGCAAACGCCGCGTACTTCGGCAAAAGCGTGCGATGCCGTCCAAACAATGCTGCCATATGACGCCCAGTCAAAAACTGAATATTGGCGCATGGTCGCCTTATGTCACGCGCAAGCACCGCATATTCTATTGTTCCATCAGGCATGAGTTGGACAATTTGGAAGTCTCGCAGGTCACTGAAATACTGCGCCGAAGCGCTCTGTCGGCGGCAAAAGGCGCATCAGCCGACACTCCAAACCTATAAGTTAAGGAAGCTACTATGAAACTACTTCGCTATGGTACCCCCGGAGCCGAAAAACCCGGAATGCTTGATGCCTCTGGCCGTGTACGCGATCTTTCGCATGTTGTGGATGACATCGGCGGCGCAGCCTTGCGACCCGATACCATGAAAAAGCTGCAAGAGATTGATGTTGAAACGCTGCCCCTCGTAGACGGGATACCTCAGAAGGATCTGCGCCTTGGAGCGTGCGTTGGTGGCATAGGGAAATTTATCTGCATTGGTTTGAACTATGCCGACCACGCCGAAGAAGCAGGGATGCCAATACCGCCTGAACCGGTGATATTCAACAAATGGACCTCGTCCGTCGTTGGTCCGAACGATCCGATCCAGATCCCCCGCGACTCCGTGAAAACGGATTGGGAAGTCGAACTCGGCGTCATAATCGGTGAACCGGGTGCCTACATCGAGGAGGCAGACGCCATGCGCCATGTTGCGGGTTTCTGTGTGATAAACGATGTTTCAGAACGTGAATTTCAGATCGAGCGCGCTGGGACCTGGGACAAGGGTAAAGGCTGTGACACGTTCGGACCGACTGGCCCATGGCTTGTCACTCCGGACGAGCTGGCAGATATCGACGATCTCGACATGTGGTTGGATGTCGACGGCGAGCGCCAGCAATCCGGGTCTACCGCGACGATGATCTACAAGGTGCCGCATCTGATCGCCTACTGCAGTCGGTTTATGAGCCTTCAATCAGGAGATGTAATCTCGACTGGCACACCTCCCGGCGTAGGTATGGGACAGTCGCCGCAACGCTATTTAAAGGGAGGTGAAACGGTGAGCTTGGGCATCTCGGGCTTGGGTGAACAATCAGCATCGGTTCTGCCTTCAAACCGTTAGACGAAGCAATAGACCTGATCCGGTTTCGTGCCACCCCGAGTGATCATTAAGCCCCATCGGTTCGAAAGCAACGGGCCTTTTCCAGCCCGGTGCTGAGTGGCGGCAGGGTGGGGGATAGAACCCGACGTATTCGAAGATTTTCGTCTAACCGCGGCGCTTTTCCTTAGGTGCCCCCCCCCGCTCCTCCTTGAGCCTGCGGTCATCGAGGCAGAGCGGGTCATTATCTCGAGCGAGGCTCGTATCCCTGTTCGAAACCATGTCGGTATCTAGGTTCGCCGTGATCCACTTGTTCAATCTCGACAGGCCAGCCCCGAGGTTATCGGCGACCTGTTTGCGCCCCACTCATCGGTTAAATGTATCACTGCCGGGCAATGGGCAGCCCACTGCCCAGCGCGAACTGCCCCGCATCTTGGCGAAATTTATCCGTCCGTTTTAATCTTCTTTGAGGCAGTAATTGATATCCAAAGAGCCGGACTTAACCAAAACAAGGCCACTCTTTTTCAGCCCGCATTCCCGACTGGATCAAGGTTGGCGCTTGGGCCATCTCCGTCTTTCAACTTGTCGAATTCTATATAAAAGGTCGAACCGACGCCAACTTCACTGGCGTAATCGATGGTGCCGTCGTGGCGCTCGACGATCAGCTTGGCAATATTGAGGCCCAGGCCGGTGCCACCAATCTTGCGAATATCTGACGCATCCAACTGGCTGAACTTTCCGAATACGCGTTCTTTGGCGGACTCTGGAATGCCTATGCCTTCGTCCTGAACCGAAATACGGACGCGGGTGCCGAGGGTCTCCACGCGCACTTCAACCGCACCGCCTTCGTTGGAGAACTTTATAGCGTTGGACAGCAGATTGCTCATCACCTGGATCAATCGTTTACGGTCACCTGTGATCCGGCAATACTCTCCGCAGGGGGCTACCGTTACGTTGATGTTAAGCTTGCTAGCATAGCCTGTAGTGGATTCCACTGCTTCGTACGCAAGGTCGTTCGCATCGACTTTGTCGAATTTGAACGCCCCCTCGCCGGCCTCGATTGCTTGTACGTCGAGGAGGTCTTCGACCAGACTGGCGAGACGTTGCCCGTTCAACGTCGCCATGCGGATCAAGGGCTTGAGGGTCTCGGGCAGCTCGCCGAGCTTGCCACTTTTGACAATCTCGAGTGATCCGATGATCGAAGTCAGCGGCGTGCGTAACTCGTGACTGACGGTCGCCAGAAACCTCGACTTGATCTCAAGGGCTGCTTTGGTGCGCTCACTTTCTTCGTTGATTAACTTCATCTTTTCAAGCCGCTCCTGATAGCTCAGGTAGAACTTCAAAGATATGTCGCCGATAAAATAGAGGACGAAGATGGTCGTGAAGAACTCCAACCAGATGCTGGAACTGAGCGGTGGGAGATAGCGAAACACGTCGATTAACGCGATGAATAGAAATGCGAGCAAATATATAGAAAGACGCAGCAGCAGGACGCCTATCATTTGGCTATTGTACATCGCTGCAAACACTGATGCCGAGAACAAGAAGAAGAGCGGCGTGAAATGCCCGGCTGACGTCTGCTGCAACGCAATATTTATGACAAAAACGCTGATCGCTATCGCGCTCAGAGATGTGTTCAGAGCAATGCGCTTGAGGATCTGTCGACCCACAACCGGATTTTGGCCATCCCAAGCTTTGGACTGACGCCCAAGGAGCATGTCGAGCATTTCGGTAAGAGTTACAAAAATATAGCACACGAAGATTGAAATCGGATCGAAGTAAAACGCCGTCAGTACCGCTGAGGAAAAGAAGCTCCCCTGCCGCTTCCAAACAAGCTGATTGGAAAGCGAGATGTAGTCTTTGATATTCTGTTCACGACCATGAGAGGTGAACCAATCCGCCCGGGTCGCCCAAATTTCTTTAGGGTTTTTCATGCTCGCCTCCACGGATATACGCAAGTTAACACGTATAGCACGCAAGCTTTTAACTTATAGCTCAAATCTGTTGAAAATAAGGCACTAGAGAAGTGAAGTTAAATCTCTTGACTTAGCGCAGTTTGAGGCAAAATTTCAGCAAAAAATATAGCCAATTGAGCTTATCACCACGCGATACATATCAGACTGCGACTGCGGTCCGTAGCATGGCGAATGCAAGCTGGATGCGCCAGTCAGGCAGCCTCGGAGCTGTCCCGCTTTGAAGGCTCGTAAACACCCGAAAGGTCTGGAAACGCAATGTTGGAATGTGGGACCTCGTCCACCGGACCAAAAACCGGCGTGCGCGCCAAAACCGCGTCGCGCTGTTGCTGAACTTTTGCAGTCAAAAGCTGGATGGGTTTTTCCAAACCCGGGTAACTGCGTGGTTCAAGAACTGTTTCATAGCCAAGGTAGCGGCGATAAAACGCAGCATGCTCAGCCCGTACCGGAGCTAGAGCCAAGTCGGTGTTGTAGAAAATCGTGGCGAGAAAAGGGATGCGCAGAACCAGAAAATGCAATGCCACAAGCCGTTTGCGGGCTGCAGGGTCAATCACAAAACGAGTCGAGTCGAGGACCGTCTGTCCGCGTTTGACATCATCCAGAATCTCGGGGAATACCTCCAGCGTCGGTGATACCAGCGAAAGCTTGGACACAAGGTGCAGACGCACAGACGCCGAAATTTCCCCATCCACCTCAACCGCGATATGGATGCAGTTTGCGGTCCTGTCGAATGCGTCAGTCATCATGCCGCTTTCGTTTTCACCTATCGACCGTTCGGCGCGATAGCATCTGTAGCGCAGACGGTATATGTTCTCGAGTTCCCGGCTGTCGGTCACAACCTTGTAGCGGGAGCGCTTCAGCGCCTCGATGACCCGCCCGTTCATGATCGGTCCTTGCGCGCTCACGGTTTTGCTTGACATACGAGCAGGTCGCTGTAGCCACGATAAACAGTCTGCTGTCTGACGATCTCCAAGCCGGCTGCAGTGGCAGCAGATGCGATTTCTGCTTCGGTGTGCGTCCAATAGACGCCGTTCGTTTGTGCCTTTAAGATGGATTTGTTCTGTTTGGCAATTTCCCGACCCTGCCAAAAAATCCGAAGCGCGCCGACGAGACCGTGTTCTTTTTTTATGCTTGAGAACAAGTAGCTGCGCCAGTCGGCGACGTTCATGTAGCGACCGAGATCGACGAGGTAGAGCCAGCCCCCCGGACGGAGCAACCTACGCAGGTCTGATAGCCGCTGCTCTTGATCAGGCATCGCGTAAAGCGCGTGGACGCAAATGACCAGATCAGCGGTGCCCGGAGCATTAACATTTTCAAGCGCTAGGGCGTCGTATTTGATGTTCCCTTGAGTACCCAATTTGGACTGCGCCGACGCGATCATGCCAGCGTCGGGCTCCATCAAGCGTATCTCGCTCCCCGGAAATGCACGGGCCGCGATCTCGGTGTAATTTCCGGTGCCGCCACCGATGTCATAGATCAATTGCGGCGTCTCTATGGTTGCAAGGAAAGCCTCGAAATCCTGAAGTATAGCCTGATACGCGGGGTTATGTTCGGACAGCAGATCATAAGCCTTTGCATAGGCACTCCAATCGGCACGAACCGACCCATCGTCCACTTCAGACCTATCGACACCCAGAGGAACTGACTTCTCCACACGAGCGTTTGACGGCATAGAGGCGGAATTCGGAAATTTAATTTCCTGGCCTTTTTGCGAAGCCTCACTCTGTGTTGGATCGTGAAGTTTCAAGAGTGACATTTCGAAAAAATTCCCTCAATGAGGGAATATATTTCCCCTAATACGGGAATCATTAACTGATTGTTTCCAAATTTGCAACAGTGTCCATTCGCATTGCTGCCCTGAACAGGGTGCATGGCGGACGAGAAAACTACTCTGATTTGAATATCTGTGCGAAATTGGCACCTGGCTGAAAACTGGAAAAAACGCCTTTAAATTCCGTGGCTACCGGTCGGCCTCAGGACCGCCTGCGACCTACGAAGGTTACCCGGACTGACCGCGCGAGACAGCTCAACAAGTCACAAGTTCGCATTGCAGAGCAGAATTATGGCGCTGAAGAGGCGGAAACATCGGGTTTGGAGCAAAACTTTCGCTGATCCGCCAAAATACGACCTCAATCCTTTGAGATAAACAGGCAAATCGTAATGTTGCAGTTGGTTTGGAGTGATGATGAAAGTACTACTGGTTTATGAAGACCTGACCGTGCCAATAGCGGGATATGACGATCCCTTAGTGCTGGAACTTGTCGCTCATTTTCTGGGCATCGCAACGCACCACAACAAAAACGCTGCACCATCGACAAGCGCAAGGCTTCATGTCATCTCTGAGACGCATGACGAGTAGATTTTTCTTGCGATTATACACGACTTGAGGCGTACTGCTGCGGGTTTCGTGGGCTACGACTTAAGCTTTAACCGCTCTCCTCCCATCGCGTCCGAGCAAAGCGCCCCTTCTGTATTTGGATAGCATGGCTAAGCTAGGGCGCTGTGTGAGGCCGGTTGATCCTGCCGAACACGTTCCGGTCTCAAGTCGCGCTCTTGGCCTTAAGCCGTCCTGCATCTCGTGATCAGCCGTGTATCCCTTCGTTGGTTTTGGATAGATCTTAGCCCGCTGTCCAGTTTTGCAGGACCAACTTAAACGGGGCAAGTGTGTTGTTCTGAGGTTGCGAGGCATTCTGCTCCCTGTACGTGAGCCTCGGACCGAGCAACTTCATCCGATTATGTGCCCGAACAGGTTTCTCGAACCGTCTGTGCGATATCTTTGAGTTGGTCTGCCAGTGGGTTTGTCTTCCTCCACACCATTCCGATTGTGCGCGTAGGTCTCGGCGGGGGCAAGCGCACAACGGCCACCGGCGCCGAACGTGTTTCGATCTGGACTGCCATATCGGGAATAAGGGTCACTCCAATTCCCGCTCCGACCATCTGAACCAAAGTTGACAGGGAGCTTCCTTCCATCAGATCACGCGGAAGGACTGATGATGCATTGCAAAACGACAACGCCTGGTCGCGGAAGCAATGCCCCTCCTCCAGCAACAACAGTCGCATCTCACGCAGCAAATCGGAGCCGGGCACCGGCTTGTCCTTATCACCAGTCGAACGCACAAGAACAAATTCCTCCGCGAACAGGACTTCTTCGTGCAAGGAGGGTTCGGAGATCGGTAAAGCGACGACAGCAACATCAAGATTGCCCCCCATGAGACCCTCAATCAGTTTTTGCGTTACCGCTTCGCGCGGGCGCACATCAAGCCCGGGGTAGTCCTGGGTCAAACACTTGATCAGATGCGGCAGGAAGTAGGGTGCAACAGTTGGTATGATCCCCAACCGGAGGCGCCCGAAAAGCGGCTTCTGTGATGCCCGCGCCAGATCACCAAGCTCGTCCATCGCCTGAAGGACTTCGCGTGCGCGGACAAGGAATGTCTCGCCAAAACCTGTCAAATGAAAGTGTTTCGGCCCCCGCTCGACAAGCGGCGTGGCAAGAATCTCCTCTAGCGCCTTCACCTGAACCGAAAGCGCTGGCTGAGAGATGCCGCAATCCTCGGCCGCATTGCCAAAATGGCGATGTCTGGCCAGCGCTTCAAAGTAGCGAAGCTGTTTTATAGTAATATCAATCATACGATAAAGTTATCACAGCCATTAGAAATTGCAATTTCTACATATCGATAGACTGGTGTAAGGGTTTTTCCAGAGGAAGGAATGTTCACTTTTTTGCTCTGGATCCGGTAGGATCGTCATAGTGAAGATGTACCTTGATCAAGCAAACACTCTTTCCGGCAAACGGAACTACAAACAGCGATTGGAAATAGAAATGGACGGCAACGACAACGGCTCAATGGGCAAATGCCCGGTTATGCACGGCGCGAACACCGCCAGCAGCTCATCAGTGATGTCTTGGTGGCCGAACGCGCTGAACCTGGACATTTTGCACCAGCATGACACCAAAACCAATCCGATGGATTCGGATTTTGACTACGCGGAAGAGCTGAAAAACCTTGATGTAGACGCGTTGAAGAAAGACTTGCACGCTCTGATGACGGACAGTCAGGAATGGTGGCCTGCGGACTGGGGACATTACGGTGGCTTCATGATCCGTATGGCCTGGCACTCGGCTGGCACATACCGTCTGGCCGATGGCCGCGGCGGTGGCGGCACAGGTACCCAGCGCTTTGCGCCCCTGAACTCCTGGCCCGACAATGTCAGCCTCGACAAGGCACGCCGTTTGCTTTGGCCGATCAAAAAGAAATACGGAAACAAGATCAGCTGGGCCGACCTGATGATCCTCGCAGGCAACATCGCCTACGACTCAATGGGCCTGAAGACATTCGGTTTTGCCTTCGGTCGTACTGATGTGTGGCATCCGGAAACTGACACCTATTGGGGCGCAGAGAAGGAATGGCTTGCCGATAGCGATGGACGCTATGGCGACCTCGAAAACCCGGCTACCATGGAAAATCCGCTGGCCGCTGTCCAGATGGGCTTGATCTATGTGAACCCTGAAGGCGTCAACGGTCAGCCCGATCCGGCCCGCACCGCGCTGCATGTTCGCGAAACCTTTGCCCGTATGGCAATGGACGACGAAGAAACCGCAGCGTTGACAGCAGGCGGCCACACAGTCGGTAAATGCCACGGTAACGGCAACGCGGATGCGCTCGGCGCGGAGCCGGAAGCCGCTGATGTTGCAGATCAGGGTTTCGGGTGGAGCAACCCCAACGGCACGGCAAAGGCAAGTGACGCTGTGAGCAGCGGCATCGAGGGTGCCTGGACGACAAACCCGACAAAGTGGGACATGGGCTACTTCAAGTTGCTGTTCGGCTACGAGTGGGAATTGAAGAAAAGCCCAGCAGGCGCCAACCAGTGGGAGCCAATCGACATCAAGGAAGAAGACAAGCCTGTCGATTCCTCAGACCTTTCTATCCGTCGCAACCCCATCATGACCGATGCCGACATGGCCATGAAGATAGACCCGATCTACCGCGAAATCTGTGAACGCTTCATGGCTGATCCGGACTACTTCTCGGACACATTTGCGCGTGCATGGTTCAAGCTGACGCACCGCGATATGGGCCCCAAAGCCCGCTACATCGGCCCCGATGTCCCACAGGAAGATCTGATCTGGCAGGATCCGGTTCCAGCGGGCAGCACAGGTTACGACGTCGCAGACGTGAAGGCTAAAATTGCGGATAGCGGCCTGACATTGGCCGAAATGGTCTCGACCGCTTGGGACAGTGCACGCACTTACCGTGGCTCCGACATGCGCGGCGGTGCAAACGGCGCGCGCATCCGTCTGGCACCGCAGAAGGATTGGGAAGGCAACGAGCCTGCCCGTCTGGCCAAGGTTCTTGGCGTGTTGGAAGGCATCGCTGCGGATACAGGCGCAAGTGTTGCGGATGTGATTGTTCTGGCCGGTAACGTCGGTGTCGAGCAAGCCGCGAAGGCGGCAGGCTTCCCTGTTTCGGTTCCTTTCATGCCCGGTCGCGGTGACGCCACCGACGAGATGACCGACGCTGAGTCTTTCGAGCCGCTGGAGCCCGTTGCCGACGGTTACCGCAACTGGTTGAAGAAAGACTATGCGGTCAGCCCCGAAGAACTGCTACTGGACCGTACACAACTGATGGGCCTTACCGCCAAGGAAATGACGGTTCTTGTCGGTGGTATGCGCGCCATGGGCACAAACCATGGCGGCACGATGCACGGCGTGTTCACAGACCGCGTCGGCGCACTGACGCCGGACTTCTTCGTGAACCTGACGGATATGGCGTATTCCTGGCATCCGGTCGAAGGCGGAACGTACGAGATCCGCGACCGGAGTTCAGGCGAGGTGAAATGGACCGCAACGCGCATCGATTTGGTGTTCGGCTCCAACTCCATTCTGCGTTCCTATGCTGAGGTCTACGCACAAGACGACAATACCGAGAAGTTCTTGAAAGACTTTGTCGCCGCTTGGGTCAAAGTCATGAATGCTGATCGTTTCGATCTGACTGCCTAAACAAACGACAGCCCCGCGCATCTTTGAAAGGATGCGCGGGGCTGTTTTACGAATGGTACCGGATCTGCTCCATTCGACATCGGGTGCAGCATCTGACTCAAAGCCTAACTCAACACCGAACCGACAAGGCGATGGGCAACTCAAGGCAGTAAGGCTTTGAGAGCCACGCCCCGTAGAGTTACCAATGATTGTGCTCTCTGGTTTGAACGACCACTGCCGCAGGGCTTTGCAAAATTCAGCAGTTGCTCAACGCCGCGAACCCTATTTGTCACCCCGACATTTCAAACCGGCATTCTTCTGCAACCGCCAGCCGTCCGCGCTCACGCGATCAGATCAGGAATCTCGTGCCTACAAAACGCGTGTATATCACCCGCGCGGGCAAGCCAGATACGATCGCGGTGGCCGGCGATATGAGACAGCGCGCGGCGCAAATGGCGGAGCCGGTAAGGTTGCCCAACCAGATACGGGTGTAGAGCAATACCCATCACAAGGGGCTGTGCAGTAGATTGCTCGAGCATCTCGTCAAAGTTGTCGATGATCATATCCGCAAAATAACCAGCGCCATCCTTGCGGGCCACGATGGATGGAATGTCGTTGACCTCTTGCGGATAGGGGATTGATAGCAAGCGCCCGGACGAGGTTTGCATCCACACGGGCTGGTCATCCATGCACCAGTTCAGCGTGTAGCCATAACCCGCTTCGGCCAGCAGATCAGGCGTGTCGTGAGTTTCCGCAATCCAGGGCGACAGCCAGCCCTGCGGCGCGGTCCCTTCGGCGTCAGACAGAATTTTGGTCGCCTCCGCGATCAGTGCGGCCTCATCGTTGCGCCCAAGGGTGCTTTGACGTTCAGCGTTGGTGCGCCCATGGCCCACGACCTCGTCTCCGCGCGCACGAAAGGCAGCCATCAGCTCGGGCGCATAGCCGTACATCGCGCTGTTAGCGATAATGCTGGCCGGCAAATCGAGAGCATCGAACATCTCAAGCATGCGCCACGCCCCCACACGGTTGCCATAATCGCGCCACGCGTAATTGAGCACGTCCGGTTGTGGCCCGCCAGGAGCAAGCTCTGCCCCCAGCCCGTCGCCAAAGGAGAAGTGCTCGAAATTGAGACCCAGATAGACCGCAAGCCTCTTGCCCTCGGGCCAGCTGTAATCCGCGCGCTTGGTGATTGCGCTGTAGGTATAGCGCCCGTGATCGCGCAGCACTACAGCGCCGCCTCTGCCAGCCCTGCCTTGTGTAACAGAATCTCGGCGCTGTCGTTCCACACATCGGTGCTGATGATCTTGCCATCACGCACGACGAATTTGTCCATATAGCGGTTGGTCTCAAAGGCAGTACCGTCTTTCCATTCACCGTAGAGGTAGCCGGTGTTGTAAACATGCACATCGCCAGTCTCCGCATCCAGCGCCGCGTCCGTGCGCAAGAACCGTTTTTTGACCCAGGCGTAGCGTTTGGCATTGAAGGCCGCACTGTCCGCAGGACCGCCGAACTGGCGTCCACCTGTGAACACCAGCTTGAAACCTTCACCGATATAGGCCGCAGCCCCATCCGGGTCCGGCACCATGGAGCGTTCGAGATAGGCTTCGACGATGGCCTTGGCGGCCTGCGCGGGATCGGTTCTGACGTTCATGTTGCAGCCTTTAAGAGTGGTCGTTGAGAGAGCGATGCGCGCCACAGCCAGGCGCGCACCTTGATACTGAAGGATCAGTTCATCGTAACCGAAAAAGCACGCTCTTCCACCGGGGGCAGGAAAGAGCGATCAAAGATCTCGGATGCTTCGGGAAGCGTCTCCAGTCCGTAGCCCTCCGCGATGATGGCAATGGAGCGTGTGAGGCGTTCATCGACCAGATCACCGATGCCGGTCTCCGAGACTTCGGGGGCGTTCATCAACTTGGTCAAAGCGAACTCAAGCCGCGCACGCTCAAGATCTGCATCCACAAGGTTGTCAAAGGCCATGATCGCCTTGACTGCGACATCCTGATTCTTGGTGATCTCCATCGTGGCGCGGCTGACCGCGCGGACCAGTCCCGCCACCGCTTCGGGGTTCTCTGCGAGCATCTCGCGCGAGACCATCATGCCGTTGGAATAAAGGTCCATGCCGTAGTCTTCATAGTTGAACCAGTCAAAATCTGCTGCCGGGTCCTTGCGGTTGGCGATCAGGTTGAACCAGCTGCTGACGGTAAAGGTAAACGCGCCGTCAATCTCCCCGCGGATCAGCATCGGCTCTTGCAGGTTGGGCGCGAGGCTTTCGTATTTGATCGTTTCCGGATCAATGCCGTTCAGGCGCGCAAATACCGGAAACAGCCGCGTCGTCGGCGTACCCTGTGCGCCGCCCAGCGTTTTTCCTTCAAGCTCTTTGGGCGATGTCAGCCCCAGCTCTTTCGGGACAGCGATCGCAAAGGGCGGACGGTTCCACATCTGAAATACCATCACCGGCGCCTCGCCCGGGCGGGCGGCGGCGTTCTGGATGATCGCGTTGATATCACCAAAGCCCGCGTCATAGGCACCGCTCATGATCCGCGTGATCGTCGCCGCCGAACCCTCGCCCTGGTCAATTGTGACATTCAGCCCTTCTTCTTCGAAATAGCCTTCATTCAAGGCCACCAGAAACGGCGCGTCACTGCCTTGGGTCTTCCAGCCCAGCGTGAACTTGATATCCGTCATTTCGGCTAACGCGGGGCTGATACCGGCCAAGACCGCAAATGCCGCGCCAAATAGGGTATGCTTCATAACATTGATCCTTGTGAGTGATGTGGGGAGGAGGTTTCAGGTAATGGCAATGTCGGTGTCCCGGGTTGCCCACCCGGTCACCCGGCGCTCCAGCACAGAGAAGAAGGCGTAGAGGATCACCCCCAGCACCGCGAGGATGATAAGCCCGGCAAACACCAGCGAGACCTGAAAATTGGAGGACGCCGTCATCATGACGTTGCCGATGCCGCGGTTGGACGCGACAGTCTCTGACAGGACAGCGCCAACGAAGGACAGTGTGATCGCCACTTTGAGCGAGGCAAAGAAATAGGGCATGGTGCGCGGCAGGCCGACATTCCACAGGATCTCGCGCTTGGAAGCTCCCAGCGTTTTTAGAACATCTTCCAGATCAGGCTCGGTGGTGGCCAGTCCGGTGGCGATGTTCACGACAATTGGGAATACGCAGATCACCATTGCCGTGAGGATCGCAGGCGTGGTGCCCGAGCCGAACCACAGCACAAAGATCGGCACTACCGCAACCTTGGGAATAGACGAAAAGCCCACCAGCAGCGGATAGGCTACCGCATAGGCCACTTTGGATGTCCCCACCAGAACGCCAAGCGCCACACCGATGCCCACCCCCAGAACAAATCCGATCAGAGTGGAATAGAGGGTTTGCAGGATATGCGGCCACAGGATCGGGAATTTGACCCAAAGCGTCACGAGGATCTCGGAGGGGCGCGGGAGCACGAGGTCAGATACGTTCAACAAAACGCACAACACTTCCCACGTCAGGAAAAAACCGATGATCAGCGAGTAGGACATGATCTTGATGCGTTTGGCTTCGGTCATTTTGGTGCCTTTTATGTACGGACCTGAGCGATCAATTCGCGCAGGCCTTGGGTCATTTCGACAAAGTCGGAACTGTAGATCATGCCGATGTCGCGCGGCTGGGGGATAGTGACCGCCTGATCCGAGATGATACGGCCGGGACGCGCGCTCATCACGCAGATACGTTTGGCAAGAAAGCCAGCCTCGCGCAGATCATGCGTGACCAGCAGAACCGTCGGCTTGCGGTCAAGGTAGAGGTCCTGCAAAATCTGCCAAAGTTCCTCGCGGGTAAACTGGTCGAGCGCGCCAAACGGCTCATCCAGCAATAACAAATCAGGCTCATGGACCAGAGCGCGGCACAGGTTGGAGCGTTGCAGCATGCCGCCCGACAGTTGCCACGGATAGTGGTTGGCAAAATCCTTCAACCCAACCTGCCCCAGCAGCGCGTGCACACGGTCGCGGAACGCGCCCTTGCGGTCCTGACGGTAGGTCGATTTGAAGGGTGCAACGATCTTGAGCGGCATCATCACATTTTGCTCAATCGTCAGCCATGGCAGCATGGTCGGATTCTGGAACGCCATCCCGATACGCAACTGCTTGGCCGAGGCTTCACGCCCGCCCACAAGCACGACGCCCGAAGAGGGCGTGATCAGATTGCTCACCAACCGCAGGATCGTAGACTTGCCGCAGCCGGACGGACCGACAAGGGCCACAAAATCCCCCGCCTCCATCTCCAGCGTTGTAGGAGAGAGCGCGGTGACCGCCTGCTCACCACTGCCGAAAACAACGGAGGCAGCCTGCAATTGCACCGCGGCGCGTGGCGCGGTCGCGGTTGGGCTTGCTACAGCCTCAAGAGGTACGGGATGTTGGGCTTCATGTTTCATTCCTTGATTAAGGATCAAACCCGAAGCTACAGAAAGAAACTAAGTAAATATTTTTAGAATTAGAAAGTGAGCGCTCGAAAAACTGGCGTCGCGTGGCCAATCTGCATAAAATAATTGCAGCGTGGAGACGGACTAGTGGTCCGTGACGCCAAGCAAGCCCGAGATCACTTTCACTGCATGTACGCGACGCTGTGCCTGCCATTCCGAGTCGCCCAGATCACGGCCCACCACAACACCCAGTGTCGCAGCATTGTTCAAATGATGAGCCGAGAGCGCCACAATACTCAGATAGAGCTGCACAGGGTCGGGTTTGCATGTAAACGCCCCGCTGTCGAACCCACGCTCCAGCAGCTTGCCAAGGGCCACTATCAACGGCTGAGACATGTCCCGCACCAAGCCAGAGCGCTTGATATACTTGCCGTTCAACAGATTTTCATTGCGCGTCAGTTTCAGAAAGTGCCGGTTGGTCACAAAGTAATCGAAAGTGAATGTAACCAGTTCCTTGATCTTCTCCGACGGGTCTCCCTCGTCAAAATTCAGACCCGCCTCTTGCTTGCGAATATCCTCGAACGCCTTGTCCAGCACAGCAACATAAAGCCCCTCCTTGTTGCCGAAGTAATGGTAGATCATCCGTGAATTGCAGCTGGCGGCCTGCGTGATCCGCCCGATCCGCGCGCCGTGGAACCCGTGCTCGGCAAATTCGTCGGCTGCCACAGACAGGATCTCCGCCTGCGTCCGCGCCGCATCCCGACTGCGAAAAGTCGCAGGTTTCCTGGTTTTATCTAATGGAGACATGTATCGGGTCTGAAGCCTCACCTAGGACAACGGCACGCTGTCTTAACATCATTGCCGCGCAATATGAAGAGGCTGAGCCCGCCCTCCACCCTGCCATTGAAACGACAATACCGCCGCAAGCCGGTGGGCCGACACCGGACGATCTCGCGGGTAAGGTCCGGCGCCGGATCGCAAAAGCGCCCGATCATGATCGCACTAGCGCCTACGTCAGATGCTATGCGCCGCATCCACCATGGCGCGCGTCATTCCTTCGGTGCCGTTAGGACTGATGACGACAATCATGTCATGCACCCCAAACGGGCCGGGAAAACATAGCCTAAAGACGGATCGGTTCTCGATGGAAAACCCGAGCCGCGGCAGGCTGGCTGGGTCTTTCCCAAATATGCTTTATTCGATATCATCCGCCGACAAGATTGCACCGCCTTACGCAATTTGCCGACAGAATTACCCGAGTACTCTTGTGACGCCGCTTTCAGCAATATTCGAAAAGTCAGACCAAATTGGAGCCAGTCCACCCATAACTTATCGCAACAGTACCACGGTTATTTGTGCGTCGCATGCCGTTATCGCAGAGGATCCAACACTGCTGTAAAACGGATTTAGCCCTTGAATTTCCGATTGAATTTTTTTCTGGGATGATCCATCTGGACAATCGGCGCCAGAGGGATTTAGCTGGCGCCCGCAGGCCAACTGGCCGCCATACCGACAGAGGACACAACGTCCCGTGGGTATGTCATATTCTTTCGGGAGGTCTTCATGGATCGTCGTTCATTTATTACCAAAGCCGGTATCGCGGGCGTAGGCGCCACAGCCGCCAGCCTGTCCACTCCGGCGCTTGCGCAGGGCAACATGACCTGGCGCATGGTCACAACCTGGCCAAAGAATTTTCCGGGCCTCGGCGTTGGCGCACAGCGTCTTGCCGACCGCATCACTGCCGCCTCCGGTGGTCGCCTGACTGTACAGGTCTACTCGGCCGGCGAGCTGGTGCCACCGCTTCAATCTCTGGACGCAGTCATCGACGGCACCGCCGAGATGAGCCACGGCGCCGCCTACTACTGGCAGAACAAATCCGCAGCCCTTTCCTTCTTTACCGGTGTTCCCTTCGGCATGACCACGCCAGAGCTGACAGCATGGATCCGCTATATGGGCGGTCAGGAAATCTGGGACGAGATCTATGACCAGTTCGGCGTACAGGGCTTCCTGTCGGGCAACACCGGCACGCAGGCCGGCGGCTGGTTCAAGAACGAACTGAACAGCGTTGCCGATCTTCAGGGCGTGCGCTTCCGCACCCCTGGTCTGGGCGGTCGCGTCTGGGAAAAACTGGGTGCCACAGTCACCAACATGGCAGCAGGCGAGATTTTTCAGGCGTTGCAGTCCGGCACCTTGGACGCGGCAGAGTTTGTCGGCCCTTACAACGATCTGGCACTGGGTTTTCATCAGGTCGCCAAGAACTACTATGTGACCAGCTTTGTTGAATCCGGTCTGGCGACCGAGCTTGTCGTGGACAAGAAAAAATACCAAGAGCTGCCAGCAGACCTTCAAGCGATCGTAAAAGATGCAGCTCAGGCAGAATACGATCAGGTCTCGGCCGACTTCTACGCAAACGACCCGCGCGCCCTGCGCACGCTGATCAACGATCACGGCGTAACAGCGCGTCAGTTCCCCGACGACATCATGGAAGCCGGTGCAAAGGCGTCGCAGGAAGTGATCGAGGAGCTGCTGTCCAGCGACGATCCACTGGTCAAAAAGACAGCCGAGAGCTTTGTTGAAGCGCTGGGTATCTTGCGCGAACGTACAGAAATGGTCGATCTGCCCTATCAGGTCGCACGCCAGAAGTACCTCAAGTACTGATTTCTGCTACACGCTAGAAAAAGGGGGCCGGACATCACTGTCCGGCCCCTTTTTTTATGTCAGTTCGCAATCAGCCGCGGCAGCCATGTGACGATCGACGGAAAGGTAAAGAGGATCCCAATAGCTGTAATCTGGAGCACAACGAAAGGCAGGATGCCTTTATAGATCGCCGAGGTCGGCAGATCATCCGGAGCCACCCCGCGCAGATAAAACAGCGCGAAACCGAACGGCGGCGTCAGGAACGATGTTTGCAGGTTCACACCTACCAGCACACCCAGCCAGACCGGATCGACATCAAGCATCAGCAATACCGGTGCAGTGATCGGGATCACGATAAAGATAATCTCGAACGTATCCAGGATAAAGCCCAGCACAAACATGATCGCCATCACAACGGCAACCGCCATGAGAGGGCCGCCAGGCAGGTTGGAGAGGAACTCGTGAACCAGATTGTCACCACCCATCAACCGGAACACGACCGAGAAAACAGACGCACCGAGCAGAATGATGAAAACCATCGAGGTGATCGTCGCCGTGGCAACGGCGGTTTCACGCAAAGTCGTGAAGGACAGCCGCCAGCGGAGCGCCGCGAGAATCATTGCACCCACAGCCCCCACCGACGCCGCCTCGGTTGGTGTGGCGATCCCGCCGAGGATCGAGCCGAGCACCGATAGGATCAGGAGCAGCGGCGGCAGCAGTGACACCACGACTTCGCGCCCCAAATCTTTCTTTTCCTCCGCAGGAACCGGTGTCGCCGGACAGCTTTCCGGATCGGTGATCGCCTTGAAAATAGTGTAGGAGAGGTAAAGCCCCACCAGCAAGAAACCCGGCAACAGGGCCCCTGCGAAGAGATCCCCGACAGATACGGCCGTGGGGGCGAAGTTGCCCTTCGCCATCTGCACCTGGCTGTTGATGCCCGAAAGCATATCGCCCATGAAAATCAGAACCGTCGATGGCGGAATGATCTGGCCCAAGGTGCCGCTGGCACAGATGACACCCGTTGCCAGTTTAGGATCATACCCGGCCCGCAGCATTGCGGGCAGAGAGATCAGACCCATGGTGACCACAGTCGCCCCCACCACGCCGGTAGAAGCAGCCAGCATCGCACCTACGATAATCACCGAGATACCCAGACCGCCGCGCAAGTTGCCAAAGAGTTTTCCCATGGTCAGCAAAAGCTGTTCGGCGATATTGGACCTCTCCAACATCACCCCCATGAAGATAAACAGGGGCACGGCGACCAACACCTCGCTGGTCATGAACCCGATATAGCGGTTGGGCAAAGCGCCGAAGTTGGACGGGTCGAACACGCCAAGCGACATACCAACAGCGCCGAACATCAACGACACACCGGCAAGCGTGAACGCGACAGGGAAGCCCAGCAGCAAAAAGCCGATGATGCCAAAGAACATGAGGCCGGCGAGCAGCTCTCCGATCAGAACAGGATCCATCAGAGGACTCCCTCGTTGTCAGGTAGGTTGGTTGCGGCGCCATAGCGCTGGGAGAGGGGTAGCAGATCTTCGCGCCCCGCCAGCACGAGGATCGAACGTAGAATCATCGCTACTCCCTGAAGCGCCAGCAGCGCT
>Ga0163215_100664_pt1 | contig 45161 bp, 50 predicted proteins | sample SynspAceP_FD_185934 | JGI IMG/M metagenome (GOLD analysis project Ga0163215, IMG submission 185934) | Saline lake microbial communities from Ace Lake in Antarctica - Synechococcus sp. Ace-P (Hybrid Assembly) | ecosystem: Environmental > Aquatic > Non-marine Saline and Alkaline > Saline | place...
TTCTGGAATGTGCAACTGTCCCGCATCCGTGCAAAACATAGCACCGATGTCCAACCGGGAGTGACACATGATCCGTACCACTTTTACCGCAGCCTTGGCTGCTATGTCTCTTGCAAGCGCTGTTGCTGCACAAACTGCAATGCCCTTCGCGCTTGACTGGAAATTCGAAGGCCCGGCGGCGCCCTATTTCGTTGCCATCGACAATGGCCATTTTACGGCCGAGGGCCTGTCTGTCGAAGTTTCCGAAGGCGCAGGCTCGCTTGACGCAATTCCAAAAGTGGCCACCGGGGCTTTCCCTGTTGGATTTGCCGATATCAACAGCTTGATGAAGTTCCTCGACCAGAACCCCGGTGCTCCTGTGAAGGCCGTGATGATGGTCTATGACAAGCCACCCTTCGCTGTTGTTGGACGCAAATCGCTGGGGATCGAGACCCCTGCCGATCTGGCTGGCAAGGTGTTGGGCGCGCCGCCGCCGGATGGTGCATGGGCGCAGTTCCCGATCTTTGCCGCTGAAAACGATCTCGACATGGCGTCGATCACCGTTGAACCCGTCGGTTTCCCTGTCCGCGAACCGATGCTCGCTGAAGGCAAAGTGGCGTCCGTGACAGGCTTTTCATTCTCGGCAACGCTGAACCTGATTCGTCTTGGCGTGCCAGAGGACGACCTGACTGTCCTTCTGATGGCTGATCACGGTGTTGCCCTTTATGGTAACGCGGTCATCGTGAACACTGAGTTCGCCGCTGCAAACCCCGAAGCCGTCAGCGGCTTTATCCGTGCTGTCGCCAATGGCTGGAAAGATTCGATTGCCGATCCCGACATGGCGATGGAAGCCCTGATCAAGCGCAACCCTGCTGCCGATGCCGCACTGGAAAAGCGCCGCTTTGAAATGGCGGTCAAGGACAATGTGGTCACAGATTGGGTCAAGGCCAACGGAATGGGCGGGATTGATGCAGCCCGTATGGAAACAGCGATCGAACAGACAAAGTCGGTCTATGAGTTCGTGAACGCTGCCGATGCCGCGCTCTATTTCACCTCCGACTATCTTCCGACCGATGGTAGCCTGTCGCTGGAGTGATCTGGCATAACTTACTTTTGACGCTCCCCGATTGTCGGGGGGCGTCTGTTTTATGTGACGCAGACCGGGGCCGTGTGGGCGTATGACCAACCTTATCGAGATCAAGGGCGTCACGCACGCCTATCGTACCAAGGCAGGCCCTCTGCCAGTACTCGACAACCTCAATGTTTCGGTGCCCGAAGGCGAGTTTTGCGCTGTTGTCGGGCCGTCAGGTTGCGGTAAATCCACGCTGACGCGGCTGGTTGCCGGCCTGATGAAGCCTGATCAGGGCGAAGTCTGGCTGCATGGTGAACGCGTGACATCGCCGCGCAAGACTGTCGGGATGGCGTTCCAGAATCCGGTGCTGCTGGAATGGCGCACAATTCTGGACAACGTCATTTTGCCGCTTGAGATCGTGGCCCCCCGCATGCCGCAGCGCGACCGCGAGGCGCGCGCCATGCACCTTCTTGAAATGGTCGGCCTCAAGGGGTTCGAGGGTAAGCGCCCTTCTGAGCTTTCGGGCGGGATGCGGCAGCGCGCCTCGCTGTGCCGGTCCATCGTGCACAAGCCCGATGTGCTGATCATGGACGAACCTTTCGGCGCGCTTGACGCCTTTACCCGCGAAGATTTGTGGCAGACAATGCGCGATCTGCGCGCGGCTGAACCCTTTACCTGTGTGCTGATCACCCATGATCTGCGCGAGTCCGTCTTTCTGGGCGATCAGGTGATCGTGCTGTCGGGCCGTCCCGCCCGCACACAGCATGTGCTGACGGTTGATCTGCCTGCGGACCGGACGATCGAAAGCCTCTACACCCCGAAAGCCACAGAGATGCTGCATCTGCTGCGTGAACAGATCCGCATCGCGCAGGGCCGTGACGGAGATTTGCACTGATGGAACTGTTCAAGAAAATCGCCGTTCCCACGCTTGCGATCATAGCGTTCTTGTTGTTCTGGGAATTCATCGTCTGGGTCAACGACTGGCCCAATTACAAGATGGCCTCGCCATCCGACCTGCCGCCTGCCTTTGCGCGGTATAGCCATCTGTTCATCGAGATGGGCTGGCAGACGCTGTGGCGCACTGTGGCCGGATTGGGGTTGGCTGTACTGTTTGGCACGCTGCTTGGCATGGCGATGGGCTTTTCAAAGATCGCGCGCGATGCGCTATATCCGCTTCTGGTCGGGTTCAACGCGATCCCGAAGGCCACGCTGGTACCTGTCATTGCGCTGATTTTCATCGGCCAGCATGATTTCAACACGGTTCTGATGGCCTTTCTGATCTCGTTTTTTCCCATTGCCGTGTCGGTGGGCATCGGGCTGTCCACACTTGAGCCCGAGTATCGCGACATCCTGCGCAGTCTTGGTGCTTCGAAAATCACCATTTTCCGCAAGATCGCTCTGCCCAAGACCCTGCCCGAGTTTTTCGGCGCGCTGAAGGTCTCGGTGACGCTGGCCTTTATCGGCACAAATCTGGTCGAGATCGTCTCACCCCACGGGCGCGGCCTTGGGGCATTGTTCAAATCCGGCGAGACAAACGGCGACTACCCGCTGATGTTCGCCGTGCTGATCGCCCTCGCGATACTGGGGATCGTTTTGTACTATGCCGTTGTCGCGCTGGAGCGTATCTTTGCAGGCTGGGCGGAAAGACCGCAGAGTTGAGGCGGGCAGGCGGGCATTAGGCTTGGCTGCACCCGTTGAAACGGCAGGTTAACACCTTTCCAGTCTCTCAAAGACCGGATAGGAATAAGCCATGATATGGACCTTGCCGAATATCCTGACTGCAGGCCGGTTGCTGGCCGCCCCCGGTGTGGCGGTAATGTTCCTTTATTTCACAAGGCCCTATGCTGACTGGTTTGCACTGGTCCTGTTCGTTACCGCCGCGATTACCGACTGGTTCGACGGCTATCTGGCGCGTAGCTGGAAACAGGAAACACGCATGGGGGCGATGCTGGACCCGATAGCCGACAAGGCGATGGTCGTGATCGCGTTAATGGTGATTGTGGGCTATTCCTCGATGTCGCCATGGCTTGTCCTGCCGGCAACCGTAATCCTGTTCCGCGAGGTTTTTGTGTCCGGACTGCGCGAATTTCTGGGGGATGTGTCCGGCACGCTGAAGGTCACCAAACTGGCCAAGTGGAAGACGACTACCCAGATGGTCGCGATCGCCGTGCTGTTCGCGCAGGGCGTGTTCGAGCATTATTTCGGCATGATCATCTTTGGCATGGACGAGTCGATGGTTATGGCCATCATCGAAGGCCGGCAGCCCGATATGGAGGGCTTGGGATGGAAACTGCAAGGCATGGTCTGGTCCGGAAATGTCGGGCTTGGGCTGCTCTGGCTTGCGGCTGCGTTGACGCTGGTTACGGGGCTGGATTACTTCCGCAAGGCGCTGCCGCTGCTGGGGGATGACAGATGATCGACGTTCTTTATTTCGCATGGGTGCGTGAACGCATCGGCCTGCCGCGCGAGCAGGTGAACACGCAAGCCACCACGGTGGCAGCGCTTGTGGAGGAGTTGCGCGCGCGCGAAGACCGCTATGCGCTGGCATTTTCCGACCTGTCATCTCTGCGCGTGGCCGTGGATCAGGAGTTGACTGATTTTGATGCGCCTCTGGCAGGTGCACGTGAAGTCGCCTTCTTTCCGCCCATGACCGGTGGCTGAAACGGAGGGGACGATGCGGATTGTCTTGCAGGAACAGCCTTTCGATCTGGGGACCGAAGTCAGCTCCTTTGCTGCAGGTCGGCACGATATGGGCGCGGTTGTGACATTCACCGGCGTGGTGCGGGATAATCCGGCCAAACCGCTGGGGCGCATGATGATCGAACATTATCCCGGCATGACCGAAAAGGCGCTGGCAAAGATCGCGGCCGAAGCGCAGGCGCGTTGGTCCTTGGGCGATGTACTTGTGATCCATCGTTACGGAGCGCTGCACCCCGGTGAACAGATCATGATGGTCGCCACAGCCGCGCGCCATCGCAAGGACGCGTTCGAGGCCGCCGAATATCTGATGGATTACCTGAAATCCCGCGCACCTTTCTGGAAGAAGGAACAGGGTGCGGACGGCGAAAATTGGGTCGATGCGCGATCCGAGGACGAGGACGCGCTGAAACGCTGGTAAGCTGGCAGGCTGACGGCGGGTTACCTGACGCTAGGTTTGCGTTGCCAACAAGAAGCCGTTGCCGTTTTTGTGCACTTGGAAACCACGACAGGGAAACTGAAATGTCGATTGTTCTGGACGAATTCATCACATTCCTTGGCCCACGTGTGGAAGGTCAGTTGCAGGGAACGGCCAAACTGGTGATCGCCAACGAAGGTGCCGTGATGCTGGATCGAGACGGCGCCCGCGCGGGCGACGAGGCGGCGGATGTGACGCTTGCGGCCTCGGAACAGGTGTTTCGCGCGATCCTGTCAGGCGACCAAAACCCTGCAACGGCCTATATGACGGGCAAGCTGAAGGTGGATGGAAGCCTGCAACGCGCGTTGAAAGTCAGTGCCATCCTCACAGTCTGACATGTTGCACATCGGGCCTGCGTCGCGCCGCTTCAGCGCGCCAAAGCGCGCAACTCCTCGTCGCGGGACAGCACCGGGCCGGCACTGATACCGTCCAGAAAGTCATCGACCAGCCCCACCGCCATGTCAGAGGCTGGCAGGAACATGCCCGCGCCGCCTTCGGTCACGCTCAACGCGATTTGCCAGCGGTTTGCTTCGGCCTTGCAGGCAATGGCCCGGTCCGCCTGCCCATCGGCGCTTTCAACGATGATCAGGCGACACAGGCCCAGATCGGTCTCGAAACTCCCCAAGGCGCGGGCGGTGCCACCGTCGCTCAACACCACACTGCCCCCTGTGGCTGTGCCCGCCAGTGCGATTGCTGCCGCGTGCAGCCCGGCAGGGGGCGGGGCAATTCCGCGTCCGGTCAGGAAACTGCCAACGCCCACCGCCAGCACCAGCGATGCCGCAAGTGTCATCGGCCATATCGACATTCGTGCCCTGCTGACTGCCCTGTGCAGGGGAACGACGGTCTGCTCGGCTGTGGCATCTGCTTGCCCCATGGGGGTTGTGAGGACAGCGGCAATCAGATGATCCGGTACCGGACCTGGGTCCATCGCCTGACGCAGCACAGCGGCAGTGCGGGTGAACTGCGCATAGCGCGTTGCAAGCGCAGGATTGGCGTTGATCCGCGCAAGCAGTTTGCTGGCATCGGGTTCGGTCAATTCGCCATCGGCTAGGGCCATCAATATCTCGTCGCTCGCATTCTTGTCGGTTTCACTGCTCATCGGGGAAGTCCCTGTGTCTGTTCGCTGCCCTGAACCAAGGGAACAGGCAGCGTGTCCAGTATCGTCGCCAGCGCCAGCCTGCCGCGCGACAGGCGGCTCATGACCGTGCCCTCGGGGATGTCCAGCGCCTGTGCCACCTCGCGGTAGCTGAGACCCTCGACACAGACCAGCATCAGCACTGCGCGCTGGTCTTCGGAAAGGCGGTCCATCGCGCGGCGAACCTGCGCCAGATAAAGCCGCGTTTCGGTCACGTCACGCCCGTCCTCGCCCACCAGCGGGCTGAAGATATCCACATCGTCCAGCGTGACGGTCGGGCGGCGGGTCCGGTGCCCGTCGATCCAGGTGTTGCGCATGATCCGGAACAGCCAACTGTCCAACCGCGTGCCGGGCGTATAGCTGTCGATGTTCCGCAGTCCCTTTTCCACGGTCTGCTGGACCAGATCATCGGCCTGATCCTGCACACCCGTCAGACTGCGCCCGAACGCTCTGAGGCGTGGCAGCAACTGGATCATCTCGGTGCGGATCGCGTCAGACAAACGGGTCACTTTCTTTCCGGCGGAACTGGCATATTTTTCAACTCGGACAGATAACGCGCTGGCAACAAATTTATTCCGCCGAAACAGGAAGACTGCGAATTTTCTTGTTGTCCAAGGAATATTCTGACCACCGCATGCGTTTTCGTCCCTGATAGATGTGTTGCCGTCGTTGCGTCAGGCGACAATGCCGTCAAAGTTGCCAGATAGAAGGAGACAGGGACATGCCGGACAAGCGCAACAAAGGGGTCAAACCTGACAGGGCGACTGATATGGTGCGCCGCAGTCTGCTGCGCCGTATCGGTCTTGCCAGTACAATGGTCTATGCGGCTCCTGCACTCACAGCGCTGGGGATGGCGCATGCGTCTGGTGGCAGTGGCGGATCGGGTGGCAGTGGCGGGTCGGGCAGCTCCGGCCCCGGCTTTTCTGGTCCCAGCCGAGGGTCGGGGGGAAATCCCGTCCGCCGGCAAAGCCAGCCACGCGCGCAGCAGGCTCAGGCCCCGCGGCGCCGCATCCCCGTGCCACCGCCCGAAATCGTGCTGGCCTTGCCAAACGGTCAAAGCCTCACCGCCGCCGAGGCCGCTGGCTACCGTGTGATTGCAACGCAGGTCAATGCCACGCTGGAGCGGACCCTGTTCCGTCTTGGCCTGCCCGCAGGCCGCAATCCCGATCAGGCCCGCGCTGAACTGGCGGAACTTCTGCCGGGTGCTGCTGCGGATCTGAACCACCTTTACACCCCCGACGAGTTTCTCTGCACCGATGGTACCTGCGCCGCGCACGAGATGATCGGCTGGTCCGGCTGGCCCAGCGCCTTTGCGCCGAAGATCGGGATGATCGACACTGGCATCAACGTCGATCACGAGGTGCTTGTTGGCCAGAAGCTGACAGTTTTCCAGACCGATCTTGGCGCACGCGATACGGCAGGGCGGCAGCATGGAACAGCAATTGCGGCGATGTTTCTGGGGCGGATGGGCAGCCGCGTGCCCGGCCTTTTGCCCTATGCCGAGTTGATCGCGGTCGAGGCTTTCCATCGTGGCGGCACAGGCGATCAGGCCGATGCCTTTTCTCTGGCCAATGCAGTGGATATTCTGCTCCAACAAGAGGTCAGTGTGATCAACCTCAGCTTTTCGGGGCCGGAAAACGCTATCCTGCGCGAGGTGACCGAGCGTGCGGCACAGCGCGGAGTGGCTCTTGTAGCGGCGGCAGGCAATGGTGGGGCCGGGGCACCGCCTGCCTATCCGGCGGCATGGCCGCATATATTGGCCGTTACTGCGGTTGACAGCAACGAGCGCATCTACCGGCAAGCCAATCAAGGCCCCTATGTCAGTTTGGCAGCTCCGGGTGTCGGGATCTGGACAGCTGCCTCGGTATCGGGCGGACGGTTGAAATCGGGCACTTCTTTCGCGGTGCCGTTCGTGACGGCTGCGTTGGCGGTGCAGCGCTTGCGTGCGCCGCAAGAACCCGTGGCTGCATCTATCAGCCATATGATCGACTGCGCGCAGGATCTGGGCGCGGCGGGATATGATCCGGTGTTCGGGCACGGTCTGGTCTCGGCGCCGGGGGTCTGCAAGGGACAGGCTTCCGATGTTTTTTCGATCAGCGGGGAATAGATTGCCGTGCCACAGCGTTCTTTTTTCATGGCCGCATGAGGCGGTGCCATGAATGAAAGGATAAAGATCATGTCTGAACAGAATGGTAAAACAAACCTGTCTCGCCGTACGCTGCTTGCGCGGCTGGGTTTGGCTACGGGTGCGATTTATGTTGCCCCGGTGATGATGCATCTGGGTGCGGCACATGCGTCAGGTGGCGGTTCGGGCGGCGGATCAGGTGGCGGTTCGGGCGGTGGATCAGGCGGCGGCTCTGCTCCCTCGGCCGGTTCTGCGCCTTCTGCCGGTTCCGGTCCTTCGGGCGGATCGGGTCCCTCAGGAAGTTCCGGCCCTTCGGGTCCGGGTCGTTCGGGTGGCTGGTTCAACGGCAGTCGCACCTCCAGAAGCGGGTTTTGGGGTGGGGGCAGGAACTGATATGGTTGCACCAAACCATGTGCAGAAAAACAGAGGCGCGCGTGCATTTCGCGCCTCTTCCGACGTAACACAAACGTTGCGCTTTCCCGGCCTTGACGGGTCCATCCGCCTTGAGAACGCGCCTGAGGTTCTGGCTGCGCTTAACGCCTTGATGACAGGGTGGATACCCGACATCGTGTCGGCCACGCAGGGGATGGAGGCGCAAGTGAAGGATCAGATTTCGCTGATCCGGCGCGCTGGAAGCCGCATGGATCTTCATTCGCCCTGGCTGGACGAACCGCTGACAGGCCTTCAGGTGGCCAGTGCCGCCTGTGGCGTCGTGGCCGATATCTCGCAGGCGTTTTGCAACCAGCACCGCGATTGCTACGGATTGCATTGTGGAGCCGTGCAGATAAATGGCCAGCTTGTTGTTCTGACCGGACCTGCGCGGGCCGGAAAAAGCACGTTGATCGCGCGATTGACGGCAGAACCCGACATGATGGTGTTCTGCGATGACATTCTTCCGGTTCTCGAAGACGGCTTGGCCTATGGTCTTGGGCTGGCACCGCGCTTGCGTTTGCCTTTGCCTGAGGGTGTCACCGATGCCTTTCGCGCCCATGTCGCGGCCTATCTGGGGCCTGCCGATAACCGCTATGGCTATCTGTGCGGGCCGAATGTCGCGCCACATGGCACGCGCGCTCCCCTGAGGGCGTTGATCGTTCTGGCGCGGGGGCAGGATATCCCTGCAAGACTGCACCAGATGGGGACAGCTGAAGCCGTGCAGCATCTGGTGCGGCAGAACATCACGGCCCCCGCCGAGGGGACTGGCCATTTCGATCAGGTCACCCGTATGGCCGAGGGTATTGTCTGCCTGAAACTGGTCTATAGCGATCTGGAGGATGCGGTGGCCTTGCTGCGGCAGGCTTTCGGGAATGAAGACATGCTGGCATCAAGCGTTGATATCGCCCCTGCCTTGCCGGCGGATCTTGAGCCGGTGATGCATCTGCCGGCCCTTCTGGAACAGAGCTTCAGGCGCAGCGCGCATGTGGCTATCCGCGCTGTGGATGACGACCTGTTCCTGTGGCACGCCACGGAACACAGTTATTTCCATCTCAACCCGGTGGCCCGCGCGATCTGGACGCTGTTGGAGGAGCCTGTCACCGGTACCGCGATCGCCGATATTTTATGCGATGGGTTTCCCGATATTCCGCGTCAGCGGATCGAAGGGGATGTGGCGGCGTTGCTTGGGGCTTTCGCGGCAGAGTTGCTGGTGCAGCCCGAAGATTGATCAATGATCTGCCACAGCCTGACAGGCCAGTGTTTACCGCAAATCGATAGCCTTAGCGCGCACTGATCTTTTCGATATAGGCGCGCATTTCCTCGGCCTCGTGGCGGGCTTCGCGCAACCCTTCCATCGTGGCGGAAAGTTCGGCTTCGGTCTGGGCCAGCTGGTTGCTCAACTCGGCCTCGCGCTGCTGCATATAGGTGATGGCCTGATCGCGCGTCTCTTCGGCCTCATGCAGTTCTTGCGCCATCTTTTCCAATTCGCCCATATCTGCTTTGGACACGCGGGTGAAGCGGTGGATCAGCCAGTTGGCGAACCAGCCAAGACTAAAGGCGACGAAAAGGATGACCGCCGTTGCGACAATAAATTCGGTTCTGTTCACTCGCCTGCCTCGTCCTCGTTGTCGTCAGACGGGGTTTGGTCTCCGCCGTCAGCATCCGTATCGGTCCCGTCTTCTTCCTGAGGGGTTTGCGTGTCATCTGCAACCCCCTCTTGGGGTGTCTCCCGATCTTCGGACTCTTCGGCAACAAGGCGGAACTCGATCCGGCGGTTGGCTTCGCGCCCTTCTTCCGTGCCATTGTCCGCGATGGGCTGGTCCATACCATAGCCGATCGCAGTGATCGACGAGGTCAGAACACGGCGCGCGCGCAGCGCATTCAGAACCGCTTGGGCGCGGGATTCGGACAGTTTCTGGTTCATCTCTACGCGGCCCTGGCTATCGGTGTGGCCACTGATTTCAAGCTGCAGGTCGCCACAATCCTTCAGGATGTCCGCAATATCGCTGATGATCCCCGCAGCGGCCCCGTCCGGCGTGTCCGATCCGGGCTCGAAGTTGATCTTGCGCGACGACAGGATACCCTTGATCCGTTCCATGCATTCATCCGGCGTGGGCAAGGCGGCAATAGGGTCCAGAGACTCGTCATAGGTCACGTTGATCGTGAAATCCGCGGTGTCGCCCAGTTTTTCTGCCAGAAGGGCTGCAATCTGGCTGCTGGCGCGGTCGCTGCCGGTGATGCCGGTCACCGTCAAGGATGTCTCGGTCACGGTTGTCATGCCGGAGGTCAGTTTAGACAGTGATTCAAGCCCAGCCAGCACACGTACCATCCAACCGTCAGGCAAGGTTTCGTCACTGCGTACGGCGGATAGCACGACCTCGGACCCGAACCGCGCCTTGGCATAGTTTTCCATGATTTCGCGGCTGGTGTCGTCGCGGATGCGGCCACGCAGTTGTACCGCGCCGTCGTCGGACAATCGGGCCGTAAACTCGACCCGTCCACCGCTTCCGGGTGTCTCGGGGGCAGGCAATACCGCCGTCAGAGCAAAGACGTCGGGCAGACGGCCTTCCAACTCTCCGACGACCCGGTCGAACAGGGCCTGATCTGTCCCCTGTTCGGCCAGCAGGGTGATGTCGGCATCGGTGAAGGTCACAGAACCCGACCCCAGTTCAGCCAGAGCAGCGATAGATTGCTCGACCGCACGTCCCCAGTTCGGCGAGGGGACACCAAGGCCGATTGTGCAACTGCCCCTGTCCTCCATGCCGGCGGTACGGGCGGCAGCCAGAATGCGGCCTTGTGCTTCTTCGGTATCGGCAGAGCAGGCATCAAACCGGCCTTTGCCGTCGGCAATCAAAAAGCGCAGGTTGAACGGCGTGATCACCGGACGCGGGGACGAGATATCCAGCGCCAGCCGGACCCCTGTGGGCACACGCCGCGCCAGATCGACCTCTAGTTTGCGGCGTTCCTCGATGCTGTCGGCCATGGCCGTGATCGACACCCTGTCAGCCGAGATCGAGACTTTTGCGCGCTGCATCGCCTCAAGAGAACGGATCCCAAAGCTGAGGGCGCGTTCCCATTGGGCAGGAACCGGGTAGTCGGCGGTCTCCAGCAGATCCGTGACCTTCCCGTTTGTGGCAAGAGGCACCAATCGTGCCAGCACATCAGCGCGGTCGGTCGCTACGGGCACCAACCCGATCAGGGAAATGCCGCTGTCATTGCGCAGGATTTCGACTGAAAAGCGCGGCGGCTTGATGATGCTGGTATCCGTGATGTCCATTGCGTCGATGACGCGGGCCGCATCGACCACACTGCCTGCGGTGGACAGGGCCTTGAAACGCTGCGCCTCGGACGGGGCGGTTCCGGTCAACTGGACCTGAAGCCCGTCGGCTTGAACTTCGGCCCAGGACATTGCGTTCTCGTCCAGCGCCAGCCGGACACCGTATTCGGAATTGTCCTCAATCGCCTTCACAGCGAAACCTGCTGCCACAAGGCAAAGGCCCGCAGCAGACAGGAAGGTCAAGGCAACGATGGCAATGGCGGACAGGCGCATGAAACCCCATAGCTTTTGAACAGATGACCCGTCTTAGGGTGCCAGAGGGTCCGGCGCAATCATGCCAGTGCCGCACCGGCGAAAAACAGCAAGGGCAGCAGCCCCGCATCGCGGTTGGACCGGAACAGCCTTAAAAGGCCGTCCATATCGGCCGGATCAAAACGTGCCATCTGCCAACGCATATGCGCCAGAAACGCCAAAGGCCCGCCCATTGCGATCACACTGGGCAGCATATCCGCCCCCGCGCCGCGTGTCGCGGCCAACACCGCCAGCGCCATGATCAAGGCGCTGCCATACATGAAAGCGGTCAGCCAGACGGGGCTGGCCTCGCCGAAAAGGCGCGCCGTGGATTTGACCCCGATCAGGGCGTCATCCTCTGTATCCTGATGGGCATAGATCGTGTCATAGAACAGCGTCCAGACAATGCCTGCCAGATACAGGATCACCGCAGGCCAGCCAAGACTGCCGGTATGCGCCGTCCAGGCCAGAAGCGCGCCCCAGTTGAAGGCCAGACCAAGAAAGACTTGCGGCCACCATGTGAACCGCTTGGCAAAGGGATAGATTGCCACTGGCACCAGTGCGATGATTCCCAGAATGATGGCGGCGGTATTGAATGTCAGAAGGATGCAAAAGGCCACCAGTGCCTGCGCGATCATCCAGCCAGCCGCCTGTTTTGCGCTGACCTGCCCCGACGGGATCGGTCTTGAGCGTGTCCGCGCGACCGCCCCGTCGATATCGCGATCCGTGATGTCGTTCCATGTGCAGCCCGCCCCCCGCATCAGGAAAGCCCCCAGCGCGCAGCCTGCAAAAATCCACAGATCGAACAGCCGCGCCTGCCCGTCATACAGCATCGCCAGAGCCAGACCCCACCAGCAAGGCAGCAGCAGCAGCCATGTGCCAATCGGCCTGTCCGCCCGGCTAAGGCGCAGATAGGGCCGTGTGGTCGCTGGTGCCATGAAGTCAACCCAATTGCCGCGCACAGCATCGGACACTTGGCCTTTGGGATGTGTCTTGGCCTCTGGCGTCTGGTCCGGCGCGGTCATATGTTGTCCTCATGAGTGATGCAAAAATCCGCCTCTTTGTAGATCATCCGCTGGGTGCGGGGCAAACGGTTCCTCTGGACCGCGATCAGGCGCATTATCTGTTCGGCGTCATGCGGCAGGTGGCCGGAGCCGGCATTTTGCTGTTCAACGGACGGGATGGCGAGTGGTTGGCCCGTGTCGCCGATGCGGGCAAGCGCGGTGGCGCGCTTGTCTGCGAGGTGCAGACCAAGCTGTTGCAGATGCCCCCCGACCTGTGGCTTGTCTTTGCGCCGATCAAAAAAGCGCGCACCGATTTCATTGTCGAGAAAGCGGCCGAGATGGGGGCCACGCGGATCATTCCTGTGCAGACCGCCTTTACCAATTCCGAACGTATCCGGCAGGACCGCTTGCAGGCTCATGCGGTGGAAGCAACTGAGCAATGCGGCGGAACATTCGTGCCCGAAGTGTCTGACCTGATCCGGCTGGACAGGCTTTTGGCTGACTGGCCCGCAGAACGGCAGCTGATGTTTTGCGACGAGGATCTGGCGCAAGGTGGCTCATCGGCCTTGCCGGACCTGCGTCCCGATGCGCCAACGCAACCTTGGGCCATCCTGATCGGTCCCGAGGGCGGCTTTTCCCCTGCGGAACGCGCGCGGCTGCATGCCTTGCCATTCGCTTATCCCGTAAGCCTTGGCCCCCGCATCTTGCGGGCCGATACTGCGGCGGTTGCGGCGCTGACCCTGTGGCAATTGCACTTTGGTGACTGGATTTCTTCGCCCGAGGTGGCCGAATGAGCTTTGTGCGCCCCGAAGTGCTGCGTGTCTTGCGCCGCTGGCGCGGGGTGCTGACCGGTGGTGCGATTGCCACCATTGGCATTTGGTGGATCGTCACCAGTATTGGTCTGCTGGGCTGGATCGGGTGGGTCGTTCTGGCGGCGGGTCTGGCGCTGTCCTTCACCGGATTGCAGAGGTTGCGCTTTGCGGTGGGGCAGGGCGGGCCGGGTGTTGTCAGCATCACCGAAGGGCAGGTGGCCTATTTCGGTCCGCTGACCGGCGGTGTTGTGGCCCTTTCGGAACTGACACGGCTGGATATCGACCATAGCGGCACGCCCGCGCATTGGTGCCTGCACCAGCCCGGACAACCGGTGCTGGCGATTCCTGTGACGGCTGAAAATGCGGATGCGCTTTTCGACAGTTTTGCAGCCCTTCCCGGCCTGAATACTGAACGTCTGTTGGCGCAGATGCATGCCACCCGCCCGCACATCGCCGTGATTTGGCAGCGCGATCTGCCCGCTGCGCGATTGACACTGCCGCGTTGACGCGGCACTCCTGCCCTTTGAACAGACGCACAAAAGAAACTCGGAGAGCCCAGCATGTCCATCCCTCAATCCGGCGGCGGGCCGATCGAACATCCCTCCCAACTGACCGAATATCTTGCGTCCGGTTGCAAGCCCAAGTCAGACTGGCGCATCGGGACCGAGCACGAGAAGTTCGGCTATTGCATGGATACGCTTGCACCGATCCCCTATGAGGGGCCGCGCTCGGTACTGGCTGTGCTGGAAGGGCTGCGCGATGCCCATGGTTGGGCACCGGTGGAAGAGGCGGGCAAGCTGATCGGTCTGGTCAAGGACGGTGCGAACGTCAGCCTTGAACCGGGCGGGCAGCTGGAATTGTCCGGTGCCGCGATCGAGACCATTCACGAGACTTGCGACGAGGTGAACCAGCATCTGCGCGAGGTCAAGGATGTGGCCGACAAGGTCGGCGTCGGCTTTATCGGATTGGGAGCCGCCCCTGTCTGGACGCATGACGAGATGCCGCTGATGCCTAAGGGGCGTTACCGTCTGATGGACAGCTATATGCAGCAGGTCGGCACTAGCGGGCAGACCATGATGCGACGGACCTGCACCGTGCAGGTGAACCTCGATTTCGCCTCCGAGGCGGATATGGTTAAGAAACTGCGGGTCGCCATCGCGTTGCAGCCTGTCGCCACTGCGCTTTTCGCCAACTCGCCCTTTTTCGAGGGGCAACCCAACGGTCATAAAAGCTGGCGCGCCCGCGTCTGGCGGCACCTTGATCCGGCGCGCACGGGCATGTTGCCTTTCGTGTTCGAGGATGGATTCGGGTTCGAGCGCTATGCCGAATACGCGCTCGATGTGCCGATGTATTTCGTCTACCGCGACGGGAAATATATCGACGCATTGGGCATGTCGTTCCGTGATTTCATGGACGGAAAACTGCCCGCCATGCCGGGCGAGACACCGACCCTGTCCGATTGGGCCGACCATCTGACCACGGCCTTCCCAGAAGCGCGGATCAAGAAATACATGGAAATGCGCGGGGCCGATGGTGGCCCGTGGCGGCGGCTTTGCGCGCTGCCCGCCTTCTGGGTGGGTCTGATGTATGACCAGTCTGCCCTTGATGCCGCATGGGATATCGCCAAGGGCTGGGACGCGGAAACGCGCGAGGCGCTGCGCGTGGGCGCCAGTGTCGATGGCCTTCAAGCGCAGGTCGGCAAGATCAAGATGCACGATCTAGCGCGTGAGGTGCTGTCCCTGTCCGAAGCGGGTCTCAAGGCGCGTGCCTGCCCCGGTGCAGGTGGCTTGGTGCCGGACGAGACGCATTTCCTGAACGCGCTGAAGGAAAGCATCGAGACCGGCAAAACCCCTGCGGACGAATTGCTGGACCATTATCATGGCGACTGGAACGGCGATCTGAGCCGGATTTACGCCGACTAACAGCTACTGACCCGAAGCCTCAGCCGCGCCTGCGCTATTTCTGGCCGACTTTTGGTTCGGTCCCTGCGCGCAGGCGCGCGATATTGCTGCGATGCCGCCAAAAGATAAGCAGTGTGAGCACAATACCCAGAACCAACGCCTGACCCTCACCCAGCATCACGATCCAGATTGTCGACACGGCTGCCGCTGCCAGTGCTGCCAGTGACGAGATGCGCGACGACGCGGCCACAATCAGCCAGCTGACACAGACCGCCAGACCGACAGGCCATGCCAGCGCAAGGATCACCCCGATATAGGTGGCCACACCCTTGCCGCCCTGAAACCGCAGCCATACCGGATAGCAATGGCCCAGCATCGCGGCCAGCCCCGCCAGTTGGGCTGCGTCCTCGCCCGCCAAGGCACGGGCCAGCAGCACGGCAACCGCACCTTTGGCCCCGTCCAGCAGCAGGGTCAGGGCTGCGGCGGTCTTGTTGCCGGTTCGCAAAACATTGGTGGCACCGATATTGCCCGATCCGATCTCGCGCAGATTGCCCAACCCCATGACGCGGGTCAACACCATGCCGAACGGGATAGACCCCAGAAGATAGCCGGTCACAGCCCAAAGGATCAGCAGTGCGGGCAGGGTTTCGATCAAGGGCATCACAGGTCTCCGAACACGCAGGTGCCATTCACAAAGGTTGCCCGCACCTTACCTTGCAGGCGCGCCCCGTCAAACGGGGTGTTCTTCGATTTCGAGCGCAGCGCGAAACGGTCCAGAACGAAGGGCACATCGGGATCGAACAGGACCAGATCGGCAGGCGCGCCGACAGACAGCCGCCCCTGTGGCAGTCCCAGCCGTTTGGCGGGGTTCATCGCCAAGGCACGGAACAGCTGCGGCAGGGTCAGATCGCCGGAATGGTACAACCGCAAGGCCGCAGGCAACAATGTCTCAAGTCCGACCGCGCCCGATGCGGCCTCCTCGAACGGCAGGCGCTTGCTTTCCTCGTCCTGCGGTGTGTGCATCGAACATATGATGTCGATCACCCCGTCGCGCAGCGCTTCGATCACGGCTAGCCGGTCATCCTCGGCCCGCAACGGCGGCTTGACCTTGAAGAAGGTGCGGTAATCGGCCAGATCCAACTCGTTCAGCGTCAGATGATGGATCGAAGTGCCAGCGGTGATATCCAGCCCGTTGGCTTTGGCACGTGCCAGCGCAGGCAGGGCGCGGGCGGTGGTGATCTGGTCGGCGTGATAGCGCGCGCCGGTCATCTCTAGCAGCGCGATGTCGCGGTCCAGCCCCATCCGTTCGGCCATGGACGACACAGCGGGCAAGCCGCGCAACGATGCGAACTTGCCACTGGTGGCCGCCGCGCCCTCGGACAGGCCGGGGTCTTGCGGATGTGCAATGACAAGCGCCCCAAGGCTGCGGGCATAGGTCAGGGCACGGGAGAAAACCTTTGTGTTGCGCACCACATGGTCGCAATCGGTAAAGGCCACGGCGCCTGCATCCAGCAGAAATCCGATCTCGGTCATCTCGCGACCCTCGCGGCCCTTGGTCAGCGCGGCCATGGGCAGGACGCGGACGGGCGAGGCCTCGTTCGCGCGCCGGGTGACGAATTCCAGCGTTTCCGGGCTGTCGATGGCGGGGGTGGTGTCGGGGCGCGTGACCATGGTGGTCACCCCGCCCGCTGCCGCTGCGAGGCCAGCGGAGCGGAACGATTCCTTGTGCCGCTCGCCCGGTTCGCAGACCTTGACACCGATATCGACGATACCAGGGGCAAGGCAGACGCTGCGGCCGTCGATCAGCCGCGCGCCGTCGGGCACTGCCACTTCGGCGCCCACTGCGGCGATCCGGCCATCCGCGATCAGCAGCGATCCTGAGGTGACGGTTCCGGCCTCGGGGTCGATCAGGCGGACGTTCTGGATAAGCGTGGTGTTCATGCGGCCCCCCGGTCTTTGGCGTCAGGGTCGTCTTATCCTGCAGCGCCGGTCCGGTCCAGCGGGATAAAGGGGCTTGGCCTTGGTCATGTCCTACCGTGGGACAGAAGCCCATTTTAATGATTTCAATGGGTTGAAGGCGCGTGTGAAGGAAATTTTAACGATTGGAGGGGTTTTTCGGCAGAGTGTGGCTGAGGTGGCTGGCGCGTGGGGTGGCTTGCTCCTGCGACATGAGGAGGGGAAGGCGCGTTGACCGGATGCCTTATCCTGTCGTGGCGTCCCCACGCGCAAGCAAGCTGCGCAGCACCGCGGCGTGACTTGCCGTCGAAGTCTGGTTCGATTCCAGTGTGTACCTTCCTCAACCGTAGTGCCGATAGACCAGATCGGTAGGATCTGGCCGTCTTGCCTTCGCATCCAGCGTCGCGCCGAGCCTTTCAGCCAATTGGGTAGATCGCGCGTTATTGGAGTCGATATAGCTCACGAGTGTTTCAAGGTTCCTAACATCGCGACTCCATGTGCGGAGAGCGGCGGCCGCTTCGTATGCGAAACCTAGGCCTTCTGCCTCGGGATAGAGCAGCCAGCCCAATTCCCACTCCGGGAACAGCGGGCCTGAATTGATGCCAACTTGCCCATAACATTCACTGTCTGCCGTATTCTCAATCATAAGAGCACCGCACCCAAACAGGCTCCATTGAGCGTGATCGGCACAGAACATGCCCCAAGCAACGGCTAGAGAAAAGGGACCACCCATATAGATGGAGCGATCTGAAGTCATAAAGCTGTGATACCCGGTCCAGTCTTCTGCTCGCATAGGCCGCAGGGTCAGGCGGGTGGTCATGAGCGTCGGGGTCTTAGTCATGAGATGCATATTTCTCCCGATTACAACATTCTCATCACAAGTTGATGACCCCTCCGTCCCCCACAACGGACAGAGACCGGTTTCGACCCTAGAGCATCCCGCCGCGACCCATGGCCTGTTCGATTTGGGCGCGCGTGGCGGTATTGTCGGCTTGGTATTTGATCAGGTGTTTGTCGCCTGCGTGGGTGATGATCTGCACGGCCGATCCCAGTGTGTTCACCGCCTTGATCTGCGTCAGCGGGATGGCGTGGCCTCCGGGGCCGAGGAGGCGGCGGTTGGTCAGGTCCCAGCGTGTGGCGAGCTCGTCCGAGGCGATATAGGCCCCGCGCAGCGCCACGGCGGCGAGGCCACCGACGGCCCCGGTCCAGATATGGGGATTGCCCATCGCCCAGAGGATGACCATGCCGAGGCCCATCGCGGCGGCGGCCATTGCGGCGTGGTCGCGGCGATAGGTGGCGCGGTCGGGGGTGAAGCTGTGCTGCACGCCCTCATCAGGGGCCAGCGCTGTGCTGGGGGTCAGGGACGAGGTCAGGGACGGGGACGGGTCGCGCGGCGTCATCCGGCCATCCAGACCAAGAGTGCGGTGAAAAGAAACATCACCACAAGCGCCGCCATGGCCACGCGGCCCGACATGGCCGCATTCGAGACGGGTTTGCGGGGGCGGGTCACGGGCACGTCTTGTGCGCCGCCTGCGGGGAGCGGCTCGAAACGGATCGGCGCGGATGTTTCGCGGTAGGTGCCGATCAGGGTTAGGGCGGGGGGGATGTCCAGCGTGAGGGCTTGGCCTGCGAAGGCGCGGGACAGGACGATCAGGATATACCCGTCCAGCGCGGCAAGGCGGGTGCGGTCGGGGGCGATGGCCTCCTCGTCCAGCCCCAGACCCTCGGTCAGGTAGCCGGTCAGGCCGAGGCCGGTGAGGTCGCGGATGGCGAAAAGCTCGGTTTGGCTGGTGTCGAGGGCGGGCCAGCCGATGAGGGTGGCGGCGGCGGGGGTTTGCGGCAGCGCGCCCGGTGGGCCGGGGGGCGTGTCGCGCAAAATGGCGTTCACCTCTGCCTCGGGAAGATTGACGGCAAAGACGCGGACGGTGCGGTGGTCGTCGGCCGGGATGGTGAGACGGGCGGTCACACCATCACCCCTTGCGCGCTGGAGTGGCGCGCACGGCTTTCGCGCAGGTTGCGTGCCAGCAGGTCCATTGCGGCCATGCGGACGGCAACGCCCATTTCCACCTGTTCCTGAATGACCGAGCGGTTGATATCGTCGGCCAGCGTACCGTCAATCTCGACCCCGCGATTCATCGGGCCGGGGTGCATGACGATGGCATCGGGTTTCGCATGGGCCAGCTTTTCGGCATCCAGTCCGAAGCGGTGGTAATACTCCCGCTCCGACGGGATAAAGCCGCCATCCATGCGTTCTTTTTGCAGACGCAGCATCATCACGACATCGACGTCCTGAAGCCCTGCGCGCATGTCATCGTAAACCTCGACACCGAATTCACTGATCCCTGCGGGCATCAGGGTGGGCGGACCGATAAGGCGGATGCGGTTTTCCATCTTGCCCAGCAGCAGGATATTGCTGCGCGCCACGCGGCTATGGGCGATATCGCCGCAAATCGCGATGTTCAGGCGGTGCAGCCGGCCTTTGGCGCGGCGGATCGTCAGCGCGTCCAGCAGGGCTTGCGTGGGATGTTCGTGCCGCCCGTCACCTGCGTTCAGCACAGCGCAGTTGACCTTCTGCGCCAGCAGGTCGACAGCACCGGAATGGGGGTGGCGCACGACCAGCAGATCGGGATGCATCGCGTTTAGCGTCATCGCCGTGTCGATCAGCGTCTCACCCTTCTTGATGGACGAGGCCTGCATCGACATGTTCATCACATCCGCGCCCAGCCGCTTGCCTGCCAGCTCGAAACTGGCCTGCGTGCGGGTCGAGGCCTCGAAAAACATGTTGATCTGGGTCAGGCCCGCTAGCACATCGCCGTGTTTCACATCGCGGCGGTTCAGGGCGACATATTGATCCGCCAGATCAAGCAGCGTCGTGATCTCCAAAGGGGATAGCGGTTCGATGCCCAGCAGATGTCTTTGGCCGAAACTCATGCGGGTCTCCTCGGGTTGATATGCCGCTTATAGAAAGACGCAGGCCTTGGGGCAAGGATGCGCGGCGCGCTTTCGCATGGCCGTGCAGCGCGATACTGTGGTGCTATGGAATCGCATATGGATCATCGCAGCGCACGGGCCCTTCTGGAATGGCATATCGACCTCGGGGCCGATGAATGCATTCAGGACAGTCCGATCAACCGCTATGAGATGCCCGATACAGCGCCTGTTTCCATCCGTAAAGCGGCACAGGTCGTGCCAGATCCGAGCCCTGCACAAGCGCGTCCGCAAATCGTGGCGATGGCGCAGGTCGATACCGTGGCCGAGGCGCGCCGTGCCGCGCAGTCCGCGCCCGATCTGGCGGCGTTGCAGGCAGCATTGGCGGCCTTTCCGCATTGCGACCTTAGACGCGGGGCGCGCAATCTGGTGTTCGCAGGTGGCTTGCCGGGGGCGCGGGTGATGGTCGTGGGCGAGGCCCCGGGCCGGGACGAGGATCAGGAGGGGCAGCCTTTCGTGGGAGCAGCGGGTCAGTTGTTTGACCGGATGCTGGGCGCAATCGGGCTGGCGCGGGATGCGACAGAGCCGGATCAGGCCGTGTATATCACCAATGTCCTGCCATGGCGCCCGCCGCAGAACCGCGATCCTGTCGCTGATGAAATCGACATGATGCGCCCGTTTCTGGAGCGTCACATCACGTTGGCAAAGCCCGATTTGCTGATTCTGATGGGCAATGCCGCTTGTGAGGCGCTGTTACAGCGCAAAAGTATCATGCGTCTGCGCGGTACATGGGGCGAGGCATTGGGCCTTCCGGTCATGCCAATGGCGCATCCGGCCTATCTGTTGCGCAATCCTGCCGCCAAGCGCGAAGCTTGGGCCGACCTGCTGGAGGTGCGCGCAAGGCTGGATCAGGCCGGTGGTAGTGCATGATCGTCGATCCGCTGGTTTTGCTGGCCTTTCTGCCCGCCGCGCTGGCGCTGAACCTGACGCCGGGGGCGGATATGATGTTCTGTCTGGGGCAGGGCCTGCGTGCGGGACCGCGTGTCGCTATTGCGGCCAGTGGCGGCATAGCGCTGGGGGTATTTTTCCATGCAGGGCTTGCCGGATTGGGGCTAAGCGCGTTGATCGCAGCCATGCCCGCCGCGCTGGATGTGATCCGCTGGATTGGTGTCGCCTACCTGCTGGTGCTGGCGGTGCAGGCCTTGCGCGCGCCCGTCCCGACAGCGGCGCAAGCGCGGATGGTCCGGCCAAGGGCCGCTCTGCGCGCCTTTTGGCAAGGACTGCTGGTCAATCTGACCAATCCCAAAGTGATCCTGTTTGTTCTGGCCTTCGTGCCGCAATTCGTCGATCCCGCGCGCGGCGCGGTGCTGGCACAGTTCCTGATCTATGGCGCGGTCCTGTCGGTGGGCGGTTTTGTCATCAACGGGGCCGTGGGCGTCTTTGCCGCAGGGGCGGCGGGGCGGATGGCTGGCAATCTGCGACTGGCCCGTTTGCTGGGGTGGATCAGCGCGGGGATATTCTCGGCGCTAGCCCTGCGGCTGGCCCTGATGCAAAAAGGATAACGCATGTCCCGTATTGACCAGAGCAAAGAGTTCCTGCCGGTGCGGATCGCGGTTCTGACCGTCTCCGACACGCGCAGTGCCGCCGACGACCGCTCGGGTGATACGCTTGTTGAACGCTTGTCGGGTGCGGGTCATCATCTTGCTGCGCGCGCAATCATCCACGACGAACATGTCGATATCGCGCAACAATTACGCGAATGGATTGCTGATCCTGCAATAGATGTGATCATTTCGACGGGTGGCACCGGCTTGACAGGGCGCGATGTTACGGTCGAGGCGCATCGCGATGTCTATGAGAAAGAGATCGACGCATTCGGTACAGTTTTCACCATCGTGTCGATGCAGAAGATCGGCACCAGTGCCGTGCAAAGCCGCGCCACAGCGGGTGTTGCTGGTGGCACCTATCTGTTTGCCCTGCCTGGAAGCCCCGGTGCCTGCCGCGATGCATGGGACGAGATCCTGGCCTTCCAGCTTGATTACCGTCACCGGCCCTGCAACTTCGTCGAGATTTTTCCGCGACTTGATGAACATCATCGACGGAAATAGCACGTATCGTCGTATCATGGGTGTCACGGGCTTGTGGCTTGGCAATTCCTGCCGGGCAGCTAGGCTCTGACGCCGGGGAAAGTCCCGCCTTGCAAGGATCGAAGACAAGATGAGGTTTCTGCGCCAGAGCCTGACCGGCCTGTTCCTTTTGTCGCTGACGCTGGCCCTGTTGATCATGGCGGGTCAGACCCTGCGCGAGGCGGTCCAGGACCGCCTGTCGCGCGAAGCGCGCATGCCCGAGGGGCGTGAGCGGGTGTTTTCGGTAAATGTCGTAACCGCCGAGGTTGCGACCGTGACGCCGGTTCTGACCGCGTTCGGTCAGGTGCAAAGTGTCCGCACGCTGGAAATCCGCGCCGCTGTCGGTGGTAGCCTTCTGGAACTGGCGCCCGAGTTTGTCGAAGGCGGGATGGTGACCGAAGGGCAGGTTCTGTTCAGGATCGATCCGGCCGATGCCGAATCGGCGCTGGCACGGGCACGGGCGGATGCCACGGATTCGGTCGCCGAAATGCGCGATGCGGCCCGTGCGCTGGAACTGGCGCAGGATGAATTGCTGGCCGCCGAGGAGCAAACTGCCTTGCGCGAACGCGCAGCCTTGCGCCAGCGCGATATCGCCGCGCGCGGCATCGGCTCCGAGGCTGCTGTCGAAACTGCTGAATTGGCCGCAAGTGCGGCGCGGCAGGCCGTGCTGAGCCGCCGTCAGGCCATCGCACAGGCCGAGGCGCGGCTGGCGCAATCGCAAACCCGTCAGAACAGATCGGAAATTGCGCTGGCCGAAGCAGAGCGGCGGCTGGACGATACGGTGGTCCGTGCGCGGTTCTCTGGTGTCCTGAGCGGGGTCACCATCGTCGAGGGGCGTTTGGTGTCAGCCAATGAACAACTGGGCCAGTTGATAGATCCGGACCGTCTGGAAGTGGCGTTTCGTGTCTCGACCGCGCAATACGTCCGCCTACTGGATGCTTCTGGCAAGTTGAGCGATCTGCCCGTGCGTCTGCGGCTGGACATGTTCGGCATTGATCTGGAGCGTGAGGCGCGCCTGAGCCGTGATGGGGCCGCCGTGGCCGAGGGGCAGTCGGGACGTCTGCTTTATGCTGCGATCACCGACCCTGCCGGGCTGAAACGCGGTGATTTCGTGACTGTCGAGGTGGACGAGCCACCGCTTGACCGCGTCGTGCGCCTGCCCGGTTCCGCGATGGACAGCAGCGGCACCGTGCTGGTGCTGGGCGAGGCAGACAGGCTTGAGGTGCTGCCGGTGACGCTGGTGCGGCGGCAGGCCAATGATATTCTGGTGCAGGGCATCGGTCTGGAAGGGCGCGAGGTCGTGGTCGAACGCTCGCCGCTTCTTGGCGCGGGAATAGGCGTGCGTGCGCTGCGTCCCTCGGCACCTGCGGTCGAGGCTGTGACAGAACCCGACTTGATGGAACTGACAACCGAGCGCCGCGCACGTCTGGTGGCGTTTGTGCAAGGCAACGACCGGATGCCCGCCGAGATGCGTACCCGTTTGCTGACTCAGCTTCAGGCCGAGCGTGTCCCCGCCGAGGTGGTGCAGCGGCTTGAACAGCGGATCGGAGGCTAGGGCGGATGGTCCGCAATATCCCTCCGGTGGCAGGCGGCATCCTATCCTATTTTGTACGCCACAGAACGGCGGCGAACCTTCTAATGGTGCTGATGCTGGTGGCAGGGCTGTTTGCCGCGCCGAACATGCGCGCGCAGTTCTTTCCCGATGTTGTCATCGACAATGTCTCGGTCAGCGTGGTCTGGCAGGGGGCGGGTGCCGAGGATGTGGACAGGGCCATCGTGCAGGCGATGGAGCCTGCGCTGCTGTCGGTTGAAGGTGTGGCGAATTCGACGTCCTCCAGTAGGGAGGGACGCGCGTCGATCCTGTTGGAGTTTGATCCGGGCTGGGACATGGGCCGCGCCGCCGAGGATGTGCAATCTGCCGTCGACCAGATCACAACCCTGCCGGGCGAGGCGGAAGAGCCGCGCGTGCAGCGCGGGATCTGGCGCGACCGTGTCACCGATGTCGTGATCACCGGGCCTGTCGGTGTGGATCAACTGGCGCGCTTTGCCGACGAGTTGGTGATACGGCTTTTCGCCGAAGGCATCACCCGCACCACAGTGCAGGGGGTGGCATCACCCGAAACGCTGGTCGAGGTCGCATCGGTCAATCTTATGGCATATGACATCACCTTTGCCGAGATCGCAGCCGTCATCGCAGCAGAAGTGACAGCCGATCCGGTCGGGGATGTGACAGGGGCCAATGCGCGGGTGCGGACCGGATCGGGGCGCAGCAGCCCTGACGAGATCGCCCAGATCGTACTGCGCTCTAACCCTGATGGATCGGTGCTGCGCCTGTCGGATGTGGCGCGGGTTGAAAAGCTGCGGGTGGACAGGGATCGCGGCTATTTTGTCGGCGACAATCCAGCCATGACCGTGCGGGTGGACCGTTCTGCCAGCGGTGACGCCATCCGCGCGCAACGGCATGTCGAATCCGCTGCAGCCAGCCTGCAAGCGACCTTGCCCGAAGGCGTCACGGTCGATCTGATCCGCACGCGCGCCGAACAGATCACGGGACGTCTGGATCTGCTGATCAGCAACGGGCTGACAGGATTGGCGCTGGTGGTGGGGATGCTGTTTTTGTTCCTTAACGCGCGCACAGCCTTCTGGGTGGCGGCGGGGATACCTGTTGCGATGCTGGCGGCGATTGCGCTGATGTATGCCTTTGGTCTGACGCTGAACATGATCAGCCTGTTCGGGCTGATCATCACCTTGGGTCTGGTGGTGGATGATGCCATCGTGGTGGGTGAACATGCCGATGCGCGCCACCGGATGGGAGAGCCACCTGTAGTCGCCGCCGAGAACGCGGCGCGCCGCATGGCGATGCCCGTCTTTGCCGCGATGCTGACAACTGTGATCGCCTTTTTCGGGCTGGTGGTGATCGGTGGTCGCATGGGCAGCCTGATCGCGGATATCCCCTTTACGGTGATTGCCGTGCTTGCGGCGTCCTTGGTGGAATGTTTCCTGATCCTGCCGCACCACATGTCGCACGCGCTGGGGCATGCGGTAAAGGATCACTGGTACGACATGCCCAGCCGCTATGTGAACCGTGGCTTCAACTGGGTGCGTGACCGTGGATTCAGGCCACTTATCGGCCTTGTCGTGACGGCGCGCTATCCGGTTTTTGCAGGGGTGATCTTGTTGCTGGCGATACAAGTCGGATCGCTTGTGCGGGGCGATGTGCCGTGGCGGTTTTTCAACTCGCCCGAACAGGGTAGCGTCACCGGCAATTTCTCGATGCTGCCGGGGGCCAGCCGCGATGATACGTTCGAGATGATGCACGAGATGCAGCGCGCCGCAGCCGAGGTTGCCGCGGGCTACGAGGCCGAACACGGCCGCCATCCCATCGCCTATATGATCGCTGAAATTGGCGGCAATTCAGGCCGATCCCTGCCCGGCACGGAAGATACCGAAGCCGATCTGCTGGGGGGCATCTCGATCGAGATGATTGACCCCGATCTGCGCAGCTATTCCTCTTTCGCGTTTGTGGCGGATCTTCAAGATGCGGTGCAGATGCACCCGCTTGCCGAGACGGTCAGCTTTCGCGGCTGGCGGTCCGGCCCTGCCGGAGAGGCGCTGAACGTGCAGTTCTTCGGGGCAACAGCCGAAGGGCTGAAAGCGGCCAGCGAGGCGCTCAAGACCGCATTGGCCCCTTTCCCCGAAGTCTCGGCGGTCGAGGATACGCTGTCGTATGACAAGGAAGAGCTGATCCTGAACCTGACACCGCAAGGGCAGGCGATGGGCTTTTCCATCGACGAATTGGGGCGCGTGCTGCGCCACCGCCTGAACGGGTTGGAGGCCGCCACCTATCCCGAAGGGCCGCGCAGCGCCTCGATCAGGGTGGAACTGCCGAAGGGCGAGCTGACCGCCGATTTCATGGAGCGTATGCAATTGCGCGCGCCGTCGGGGGCCTATCTGCCGCTGTCCGATATCGTCAGCGTCGAGGCGCGGGCGGGTTTTTCAACAGTACGGCGTGAAAACGGGCTGCGCGTGATCACCGTGACGGGCGATATATCCGAAGACGATCCGGCCCGCGCCGCCGAGGTGATGCAGGCGCTGCAAACCGAGATCCTGCCGCAGATCGCTTCCGAGATGCAGTTGGAATACCGTCTGGCGGGCCTGTCCGAGCAGGAAAGCGATTTTCTGTCGGATGCGCGCACGGGTCTGATCCTGTGCCTGACAGGGATTTATCTTGTGCTGGCCTGGATATTCTCCAGTTGGACACGTCCGGTTGTTGTGATGGCGGTGATCCCCTTCGGGCTGGTCGGCACGATCTGGGGCCATGCGCTGTGGGATGTGCCGATGTCGATGTTCACCGTTGTGGGGTTGCTGGGTATGACCGGCATCATCATCAACGACTCCATCGTCTTGGTCACAACGATTGACGAGCGCGCCAAGGACCGCGGGCTGGTGCCTGCGATCATTGACGGGGCCGCAGACCGCTTGCGCGCAGTATTGCTGACGACGCTGACGACTGTTCTGGGGCTTGCGCCTCTGCTCTATGAGACGTCGTCGCAGGCGCAGTTCCTCAAGCCTACAGTGATCACCTTGGTCTATGGTCTGGGCTTTGGCATGGTGCTGGTGCTGTTGATCGTGCCGGTGCTGATGGCGATGCAACAAGATGTCGGACGCCAGATCACAGCGCTGAAACGCGGGTTGCGCATGCGCCGTACAGCCCCCGCCCTGCGACTGGCGGTGGTCGGGGTCATGCTGTGGCTGAGTGCGACGCTGGGTTGGGTTGTGTGGCAAGGCAACCTGCCTGCAGGACTGGCCGCCATGTTGCCCGCAGTGGCGCTTGATGCGCCAATGACAACTGCGCTGGCGTTGTTTGTGGCGGGCGTTGTGGCTGTGGTGCTGACCACCTATGGCGCGGTGGCGCTTTGGCAGATGCGCCGTCAGCGATCGGTGTGACCGCCTGCTGGCTTACCGTCCTGTGCAGCCATGGATGTCTACGGCCCTGTCCTGACCCAGTACGGTCATCCTGAGGCCGGAACGATCCAGCGCAAAGACCTGACCCGAGACATGCACGAGTTCTGTTCTCGCGGTCAGCGTACCGCCCTGCCGGACACTTTCCGTCTCGGCCACCCAGACCTGCGGATCTGCCGTTTCGATCAGAACAGTCTCGGGACCGCCTGCGCTGGGCATATCGATGCTTACGCTCAGCGCCAAACCGTCGCGGATCGGGTTCAGTGTGCAGGTGACATTGCCAACATTGCCGCGGGTGGCGCTGACAGGCTGATCCGCCAGTGCAGTCCGGATCTGGTCCTGCTGCAGTGCTGAACCGCTTGCTGGAAGATCCAGCGTGAAATCGAACTCGACCGGCACACAGATCGTTGCGCAGATACCGATCTGCATCCGCGCGGCTATTGTGGCGGGCTGGCCTGCGTCCTGTGGCGTCACCCGCAAAGGCAGCACCAGTTCGCGTGCATAGCCGACGGTCTGCATCCCGTTCTGGCTGAACACATCAGGTGTTGGCCAGATCGGGGTGACATCGGACAGATTGTTCGATCCTTGCAGATCCATTGAAGGCGGAATGCCCGCATCGCCCGGCGCGCGCCAATAGGTTTTCCAGCCGGGGGCCAAAGTCAGATGCAGGGCGGCCATATGGCTGCCACCGGACTCACTCCAGCCCGGCAGCACGCGGATCTGCACCATGTCCGCCGGATTGTCGGATTGGGCCTGTGCAGGCACAGCCGCAGAAGCGACAGCAAGACCAAAGGGCAAGGCAAGAAGAAAACGGCGCATCATCATGTCTTGGTCATGCGCGAAACATTGCCCAAGGACAACTCACATTCGGGCGATTACCGCGTGTTGTCTGCGCGATCAGGTTGATATTCACCTTTGCGGCAGATGCGCGCTTGTTTGCAGACAGGGGCAGGTGCAGTCTGGCATCATGCTGGAAGAGGCATATATGACACCCATGAGCGAAGCAGACCCGACGAAACCGACACAGGACCGGCTGGATCTGACCGGCAAATTGCTGATTGCCATGCCAGCCATGGGCGATCCGCGTTTTGCGCGTGCCGTGGTGTTTTTATGCGCGCATTCAGAAGACGGGGCGATGGGGCTGATCGTCAACAAGCCCGCCTCTGATCTGCGGTTGCGCGGATTGCTGGATCAGGTGTCGATAGACATATCGCCCGTCATGGCGGACAGGCCGGTGCATTTTGGTGGGCCGGTCGAACATGCGCGGGGTTTTGTGTTGCATTCGGGGGAATACGAATCGCGTATCACCACATTGCAGGTCTCGGAACCATTCGGGATGACAGCAACCGTCGACGTGCTGGAAGATCTGGCGTCGGGCCAAGGCCCCAATAGTGCGATCGTGGCGCTGGGTTATGCCGGATGGGGTCCCGGACAGCTAGAAAGCGAGATCGCGCAGAATGGCTGGCTGACGGGCGATGCGACGCCCGATCTTGTCTTTGGCACGCCGGATTCCGCGAAATGGGAAGCAGCCTTGCGGGGCTTGGGTATTGATGCGCTGGCCCTATCCTCATCGGCGGGTCGCGCCTGAGGCAGCGGTTGTCTAATGGATATTTTTAGCAAGAAGAAACGGCTGTCTGTCCGTGTTATGGACGGGGAGCGGCCGCGCGTTTGAGCCGGTCATTGATCGCGCGACCCAGACCCCGTTCGGGGATAGGGGCCACGGCAATGCCTGCCATCCCCAACGCATCCAGACTGTGCAGATGCGGAAAAAGATTGGCTGCCGCTTCGGTCAGATCCGCAAGGGGCGAGAGGTTCAGATTACACTCCACCTCGCCAAATCCCAGCATCACCTCGTCCGGTCTGGCTGCGGTCGCGTTCAGGCGCAGGCGGGCGGCGGGCGCATAATGCGACTCCATCTGGCCCGGTGCTATCAGGGTTTGCGGCGCCGTGTCCTGCACCGGGTCCGCACCAAGCAGCGCTGCAATCTGTTCAACCGGCACACCGCCGTGGCGCAGCAGGCGGGGCGCACCGGTCAGGCCTATGATGGTGGATTCCAATCCCACTGGGCAAGGTCCACCGTCAAGAATTGCCGCGATGCGCCCGTCAAGACCCGCGATGACATGCTGCGCCGTGGTCGGGCTGATCCGGCCTGACGGGTTGGCAGAAGGGGCCGCGACAGGACCGCCAAACGCGCCCAGAAGCTTGTGCGCCAGCGGATGCGCAGGCACGCGGATCGCAAGGCTGGGCAGGCCCGCCGTCACCAGGTCGGACAGCCCCGCATCGGCACGCAGGGGCAGTACCAGCGTCAGGGGGCCGGGCCAGAAGGCATCGGCCAAAGCCTCGGCCTGATCCGACCATGCGACATAGGCGCGGGCCTTATCGGCGCTGGCGACATGCACGATCAGCGGGTTGAAACGCGGGCGGCCTTTGGCCTCGAATATGCGGGCGACGGCCAGATTGTTGCGCGCATCCGCGCCCAGACCATAGACCGTTTCCGTCGGAAATGCGACCAGCGCGCCGTCGGCCAGCAGACCGGCAGCGCGGGTGATCCCCGCCTCGTCCGGGTCAAGCAGTTCGGTCTTGATCATTCTGTCCGTTCCAATGACGCCGCGTTTTGGTTGAAGGTGGCGAACGTTCGGGTCACCTTGGGTCAAGCAAGCTGCATACAATTGCCATGCGTCTTTGCCAAGTCTCCGGCCGCAGGGTCGCAGCACAAGAACGTGGCTTCAAGGAGAAGACCGATGCCCTATCGTGCGCCCATCGATGATTTCCGTTTTATCTTCCACCATGTTGCCGATTTGCCCCGTGTCACGGCCACGCCCCGTTTCGCCGATGCCACGCCGGATGTCATTGATGCGATCCTGATCGAGGCGGGCAAGCTGTGCGAGGACAAGCTGGCACCGCTGCAACGCACAGGCGACCAGCATCCCGCGAAGCTGGAGAACGGCAAGGTCCGCACCACGCCGGGCTATGCCGGAGCCTATGCCGCGATTGCCGAAGGGGGCTGGGTGTCCATCGCGGCCAGCCCGGAATTCGGCGGTATGGGCCTGCCGATGACCGTGACCACAGCGGTGAACGAGATGATGAGCGGGGCCTGCCTGTCGCTGCAGCTGAACCCGCTGATGACGCAGGGCCAGATCGAGGCGCTGGAGCATCATGCGAGCGACGCGATCAAGGATATCTATCTGCCAAGGCTTGTGACCGGCGAATGGTGCGGCACGATGAACCTGACCGAGCCGCAGGCGGGCAGTGATGTGGGCGCGCTGAGCACCAAGGCGGTGGCCAATGGCGATGGCAGCTATGCGATCACGGGGCAGAAAATCTATATCAGCTGGGGTGACAACGACTTTAGCGGCAATGTCTGCCATCTGGTGCTGGCACGCTTGCCGGATGGCAGGCCCGGTACCAAGGGGATCAGCCTGTTTCTGGTGCCCAAGCTGATTCCGGATGCAGATGGCCATCCCGGCGTGGCCAATACCCTGAAGGTTGTCAGTCTGGAGCATAAGATGGGTCTGCATGGCAGCCCGACTTGTGTGATGCAGTATGAGGGCGCGCAGGGCTGGCTGATCGGGCACGAACATGACGGTATGGCCGCGATGTTCACCATGATGAACAATGCCCGTCTTGGCGTAGGCTCTCAGGGTATAGGCGTGGCCGAGGCTGCGACGCAGCTTGCGTTGAGCTATGCGGCGGATCGCAAGCAGGGGCGCACGCCGGTCGGTGACGGCAATGGCACGATCATGGATCACGCCGATGTGCGCCGGATGCTACTGACCATGAAGGCCGAGACATTCGCCGCGCGGTCCATTGCGCTGGCCTGTGCTGTCGCAATCGACATGACCACCGCCACAGATGAGGCGGAATGCAAGGCGCGCGCCGCGCTTTTGACACCCATCGCCAAGGCCTTTGGAACCGATACCGGCATCATGGTGGCCGATCTTGGCGTGCAGGTGCATGGCGGTATGGGCGTGATCGAGGATACAGGTGCTGCGCAGTTCAGTCGTGATGTGCGGGTGACCGCGATCTATGAGGGTACCAACGGGATTCAGGCGATGGATCTGGTCGGCCGCAAGATGATGGACGGGGGCGAGGCCGCGTTCCGTCTGCTCGACGAGATCGAGGCCCATGCCGAAACGGCGCGCACATCCCATCCCTTGATGGCGGAAAAAGTCTGGCAAGCCAGTGAATCGCTGCGTGAAACTGTCGAGTGGCTGGTGGGTCAGTCCGACATGACCACACGTTTTGCCGGATCGGTGCCCTTCCTGCGGGCCTTTGCCCGTGTCTTGGGGGCGCATTACCATCTGCGTGCGGCATTGGCCGAAGGAAATGAAGGCCCGCGCGTCAAGCTGGCGCGTTTCTATATCAACCGCCTTTTGCCCGAACATGTCGCGCTGCTGGCACAGGCCATGGCCGGGGCCGATGATCTTTACGCGATGTCCGCGACCGAGCTGTGCGCGTGATGGACGGCGCCGTAACAGGCATCCGCTATCCGTGGGAGGTCCCGCCTGAACCGGGACAGGCCATCATGGTGGCCGAGGGTGTGTTGTGGATCAGGTTGCCGCTGCCAATGGCGCTGGATCACGTCAATATCTACGCGCTGGACGAGGGGGACCACTGGAGTATCGTCGATACGGGGATGCATTCCAGAACATCTGTGGCGTTGTGGCAGGATATTCTAAAGGGTGTGCTGGGCGGCAAGCCTGTGGGCCGGGTGATCCTGACACACCATCACCCCGATCATGTTGGTATGGCCGGATGGCTGATGGAGGATCAGGGGGCAACTCTGTGGACAACACGCACCGCGTGGCTGATGGCGCGCATGCTGATTCTGGACAGCGAGGACAAGCCGAGCGAACAGGCCAAGACTTTCTGGCGGCAGGCGGGAATGGATCATGATATCTATGCCAAGCGCAGCAATGAACGCCCCTTCAACTTTTCCGATATCGCCTATCCTTTGCCGGTCGGCTATCGCCGTTTGCAGCAAGGCGATGTGATCTCTGCGGCGGGACGTGACTGGGATGTGCATATCGGTGCCGGTCATGCGCCCGAGCATCTGACGCTGTGGAGCAGGGACTGCAATCTGGTCATTTCCGGGGATCAGATATTGCCGTCGATCAGCCCGAATATCGGCGTCTATGCAACCGAGCCTGAGGCCGATCCTCTGGCCGATTGGCTGGAAGCTTGCGAGCGGCTGTCATTGCTGGCGGGTGACGAACATCTGGTGCTGGGCGGGCACAAGCTGCCGTTCACAGGGCTGCCCTTCCGGATGCGCCAGCTGATTGACAACCATCATGGCGGTTTGCGCCGGTTGCTGGCCCATCTTGACCAGCCGCATACAGCGGGCGAGTGTTTCGGGCCGCTGTTCAAACGCAAGATCGACACAGGCACCTATGGTTTGGCACTGGTCGAAACGGTTGCGCATTTGAACCATCTGCATAGACTCGGTCAGGTGACACGGGTGGCGCGTGATGATGGCGCATGGCTTTGGAAAGCGGTACGCTAGGCCGTCTGTGAAACCGGAAGGATGGCGGGATGGAAACCAAGATCAGCACGGTTGCCGAAGCGCATGAACGCGATCCCGTCCTGCCGCGCCGCTGCGATGTCCTGACCGAAGGCGCACCGGACGAGGCACCGCAAAACCTTGTTCCGCTGGATGATATCGACATCGAGGACAAAAGTCCCGCCGAATGGGCCTATGACCGGTTGGTGATCTACATTCAGGAGTTCGAAGCGCAACTGGATAACCAGCACGAGGTCGCGATGGGCTTTGCCGGAAGCGATGCCGGCGTCTTGCAGATCGAAGGCATGGGGTTTTTCGACCCTGATATCCTGACCTTCCATGGCACGGACGAAGACGGCGTGCCTACGCAGCTGATCCAGCATGTCAGCCAGCTGAGTGTGATTCTGCGCGCCATGCCGAAAGCCGCACCAGAGGAGGCTCCCAAGCGGATCGGATTCCGCTTGGCGCGCAAACACGACACGCCCTAGAAGCGAATTTCACGCCGATGCGCCGTTTTGACAGGATGACAGGGGCGAAATTTTACGGTATCCGCTACCCAGATTTGTGCATGACGGGCACATCAGAAGCTAGCAGAGGATGTTTACAATGGCAGATCACAAGCATGGCGAAATGAACACCGAGGTTCAGGAAAAGACCTTTGAAGGGTTTGTTCGTGTCTCAGTATGGGTCGTTGTCGCGTCTATCGGCATCCTGCTGTTCATGGCTTTGGTCAACAGCTGATCCGACGCCCTTTGCTTCAAAGACTTTCGGTTTTCCGATGGACAACCGAATGCTTTTAAGTCTCTCCAATAATGCCGTTTCAGGCCAAGAAAACCTAAGATTTCTTGCCGAAACCGCTGTGATGATCCGGTAGGTTGCCCATGCCCTTGCCACGTCTTGTACTGGCCGTTCTGGTCACGGCCGGCATTGCCGCTTGCGCGCCAACACCCGAGCCTTCGCAATCGCTGCCGGATTCCGAAATTGCGGCCAAAGTCTATCGCCACAACGGACCGCCCGCGCTGACGCTCTATACAATGGTCAATAACTCCAGCGGATCGGGGGCGCATACGTCCTTGATGGTGAACGCAAGCCAGCGGGTGATTTTCGACCCTGCGGGATCATTCCGCCATCCGCGCATTGCCACGCGCAATGACACCGTCTTTGGGATCATGCCGGTGATGGAAGACACATACACGCGCTTTCATGCCCGCAAGACATATCATGTGATCGTGCAGCATGTTGAAGTGTCGCCTGAAACAGCCGAGCATATCCTGCAGCGGGTTTTGGCAAAGGGTCCGATACCGCGTGCACAATGCGCTGTCAGCACCTCGGAACTGCTACGCGATGCGCCGGGGCTGAACGGTGCAATCCGCTCAACTTGGTTTCCCAACCGGCTGGCCGATCAGTTCGGCCGCCTGCCGGGAGCCACGACCGAGCGGCTTTATGAATACGATGATGATGACCGGTTCAAGGCGCTGGAAGTCTTCGACGCGGACCGCGTGAAAGCCTCGCAGGACGCTCAGGCCGCACGGTCTGATACATCGCAGGCGAACAACTAGCCCATCAGGTAAAGCAGCAGATAAAGCATAGCTGCGCCGCCGAAAATAGCGGCCAGCACGTTCCTTGTCGCATAGCCCACAGCCAGCGTGGTCAGGGCAGCAGCCAGCCGTGGAATGTCCAGCACGCCATCGGTTGCTATTGGCCAGACCACCAAGGGGGCGACCAGACCGGGCAGAACGGCCACGGCTGTATAACGCAGGTGGCGCATCACCCAGTCGGGCATCGGGCGGTTGCCGATCAGACCCAGAAAGACAAAGCGCAGCCCGAAACTGCCCAGTCCCAGCAGGATGATCACAGTCCACAGCGTGCCTTTGGCGATGACAGGATCGTTCATGCCTGTGCCCTCCGGCTCATCCACAACTCGACCTGCGCGCCCACCATCATGCCGCCGATCCCCGCGATGATCAGGCCCAGATTGAAGGGCACAAAGACAAACAGCAGTGCCAGAACGACCGATGCCAGCGCCGCCGCCTTATGGGCCAGTGTCCGCAGCGCGGGCGCAATCATCGCGATAAAGGTAATCGGCACCGCGAAATCCAGCGCCAGACCGGTCGGCATTGCACTGCCGATCAGCGCGCCAATCACGGTCATGGCATACCAGACAGGGATTACCGGCGTGACCGCTCCAAAATAGAAGGCCATCTTTTGCGTCGGGGTCCAATCGCGGTTGCGCTCATAGGCAAGGATGGAACAGGCATAGGACTGATCCACCATTACATAGGCGGCCAAAGCCCGCTGCCAGATCGGTGTTGCGCCAAGATGCGGGGTCAGGGAGGCCGAATACATTGCCATCCGCAGGTTCACAGCCAGCGCCGAGGCCAGTACGATCACGGTCGGCGCGTTTTCCTGCATCAGTTGCAGCGCGGTGAATTGCGCGGCCCCCGCGATCACGACGACGGAAAACGCCAGTGTTTCCCAGACATTCAGCCCTGCCTCTGTGGCGACCACGCCAAACAACAGCGCGAAGGGGGAAACAACCAGAATGAAGGGCGCACCGTCGCGGACGCCCTTCCAATAGACGGATTTGGTGGTGGTGACAGTCATCATGTGCCTTTAGAACAGGGCGTGTCACACCCCTAAGCGGTGGCACGGGGAGATTCAATTGCCGAAAGAACGGGTTGCAGGCGTTATCCTAGCTGGTGGGCAGGCCACCCGTATGGGTGGTGGCGACAAATGCCTGCTGGACTTGGGCGACGGGCGCTTACTGCTTGACGAGATCATGATGCGGCTGAACCCGCAGGTTGATCGCCTTGCCCTGAACGCGAATGGTGATCCGGCGCGCTTTGCCTCTTACGGTTTGGCGGTGCTGCCGGACAGTCTGAACGATGCAGGCCCGCTGGCAGGCGTGTTGGCTGCGATGCGATGGGCGCGGGATCAGGATTGCGGTGCGGTGGTGACGGTGGCGGGGGACACGCCGTTCTTTCCGCCCGATCTGGTGGTGCGCCTGATGGCTGGCGGCGAGGGCCACAGGGTGGCTATGGCCGCAACGGACCGTGTGCATCCGGTTTGTGCCCTTTGGGATACCGCCCTGATCGAAACCCTTGTCGTGGCATTGGCGAAAGGTACGCGGCGCGTGGCGGAGTTTGCAGCCCTGCAAGGCGCTGTAACGGTGCAGTTCCCGCAGACCGGCGCACTTGATCCGTTTTTCAATATCAACACCAAAGCCGATCTGGATCAGATGAAGCGGATTCTTTCAAGTACGGGGCAAGGATGAAGGTTTACGGGGTCATAGGCTGGAAAAATTCCGGCAAGACCGGGCTGATGGAGCGGTTGATCATTGCACTGCGTGCGCAGGGTTTCACTGTCTCCAGCGTCAAGCACGCGCATCATGCGTTCGATATCGACCAGCCCGGCAAGGACAGTTTTCGCCATCGTCAGGCGGGCGCGGGCGAGGTGCTGCTGGCCTCGCGCCTTCGCTGGGTCTTGATGCACGAGAATACGCCGGATCAAGAGCCACCGCTCGCAGAGCTTCTGGCGCGGCTTTCACCTGTCGATATCGTGCTGGTCGAAGGCTATAAACGCGACAGCCATCCCAAGATCGAGGCGCATCGCATGGCGACGGGCCAGCCGCTGATTGCGCCGGATGATCCGACGGTGCGGGCTGTGGCCAGTGACACGGTTTTGCAGTTGCCGGACATGGGCTGGCATGGGCCGACCTTCGATCTGGATGATGCCGACAAGCTGGCGCGCTTCATCCTGTCCGATCTGGCGCTCTAGTCGAAAATCCCTGCGACCCGACCCAAAAGCATGAAGGCGCGGGCAGTACGCGTGTTGGACAGATCCGAGATGTCCCCGTCTGTCGCGTCACGTTCGAATTCGGTGAACATCTTGTCGAAACGGCGCAGGAAATGATGCGCTGCATCGCGAAAGATCGGGTCCTGTTTCATGCGTCCTGCCGTCAGCGCCAGTGACGACCGGTCCCGTATGCCGCCAAGCGCCGCAATGGAACGCCCACGTTCACCACCGGCAAAACTGCGCCAGACCTCGGGGCGGGCCATGTCAGGGCGCAAATCGTCCATATAGATACCGTCCTGCGACAGCAGTGTCAGCACATCCTGACTGGCCTGCACCAATTGTGCCGTCTGCCGGTCACGCAAAGCCTTGCGAAGAGCAGTGAATCCCACCTCGTCATCGGCGGTTTCAGGAAAATTCAGGGCGCGGATGAAATCCTCGCGCGACAGCGGCGGGCCTATTTCCTCGGCCGGGGTGCCAAGGGGCAGGGCGGCTTGATCTTCGGTCCCGTTTTGTGCGGGTGCGTCGGGTTTTGAGCGCAAGGGCGTTGCCTGCGGGCGCGACGAGGTGAATTTGGCCAGCGCGGTTTCCGTCTTGCGGGTGGCTGCCGCGATCTCGTCCAGTTTGCGGGCGACCGAAGGCTCTGAGCCCATTGAACGGCCTTGTGACTGGGCAACATAGGCATGACGTATCGCGTCGATGGCGGTTTGCAGGCGCTGGCTTTCCTCGCGCATGACACGGCTGGCGCGGGCGGCGGTCGCTGCAACCCAGATCATCGCCACAGGCATGAACATGGCCAGAATCGTCATCAGAAAACGCAGCGGTCCACTGTTGTCGGCTGTTTCGACAGCGGATGGCAGCAGCAGAAAGAATAACCCGCAACCCATCAGCCACAGCAACGACAACGCTACGGCGATCACCTCGATCGAGGTCACCTGTCCGCCCCGCGTGCGATCATAGATCCCGAGCGGGGTGGATTTACTGTCGTTTTTGCCGATCATTGGCCTGAAATTCCCGCTCAAATGGGGTCAGATATAGGCGATTTTGACGATTTCGTAAGATTTCTCACCGCCGGGTGTTCGCACTTCGACGGAATCACCCTCATCTTTACCGATCAGGGCACGGGCAATAGGCGATCTTATGTTCAAAAGACCTTTTTCGATACTGGCTTCGTGTTCTCCCACGATTTGCCAGGTTTTTGTCTCTTCCGTACCCTCGTCGACCAAGGTCACCGTAGCGCCGAACTTGATCGCGCCGGATAGGGCTTTGGGGTCGATCACTTCGGAGAGCGAGATGATTCCCTCAAGCTCCTTGATGCGACCCTCAATGAAGGACTGCTTCTCGCGGGCTGAATGATATTCGGCGTTTTCGGACAAATCGCCATGCTCACGCGCCTCGGCAATCGCCTTGATAATCGCGTGGCGTTCGACGGATTTCAACTGTTTCAACTCGGCCTCAAGCGCGGAATGTCCTGCGCGGGTCATTGGTATCTTTTCCATCGGGCGGGTTTCCGTATTCTTGAACTGCGGGAAGGGGGCCGGTTTGAATTCGTGCTTAAGTGCGCTACACCCTGCCCCATGGCGCACAGCCTTTGCAATAGGCGAAGCCATAGGGCGGCGTAACTAAGCCAAACCGGACCTCATTGTGGTTTTGGCGCATTTAACGTCGTGTCGCGATTGACGCGCAATGCTGCGGCGCGGTAACCATCGACGCAATTTTGTTGCGCGCACTGTCAGAAGGAGCCTGCCATGTCGGATGTGATACGCGAAACCATGGAATATGACGTCGTCATCGTGGGTGCAGGGCCTGCGGGGCTGTCAGCGGCCATTCGCCTGAAACAGCTTGATGCCGACCTGAGCGTCGTTGTTCTGGAAAAAGGCTCGGAAGTGGGCGCACATATCCTGTCGGGTGCTGTGCTGGACCCTGTCGGCCTTGATGCCCTGATCCCGGACTGGAAAGCCAAGGGCGCGCCCCTTAACGTGCCTGTGACCCATGACAATTTCTATATGCTGGGCGAGGCGGGCGAGGTTCGTATCCCCAACTGGCCGATGCCGCCGCTGATGAATAACCACGGTAATTATATCGTGTCGATGGGCAATGTCTGCCGCTGGATGGCAGAACAGGCCGAGGAACTGGGCGTCGAGATTTTCCCCGGCATGTCCTGCTCCGCGATGGTTTACGGCGACAATGGCGAGGTCAAAGGCGTGGTCGCGGGTGAATTTGGCCGCAACCCCGATGGCAGCATCGGCGACGGCTACGAGCCGGGGATGGAGTTGCACGGCAAATACGTGTTCCTCTCTGAGGGCGTGCGCGGGTCACTGTCCAAGGAAGTGATTGCCAAATACGAGTTGTCCAAAGGCAAGGAGCCGCAGAAATACGGCCTTGGCATGAAGGAAATCTGGGAAGTCGACCCCGCCAAGCACAAGCAGGGCACCGTGACCCATACGATGGGCTGGCCGCTGGGCAGCAATGCGGGCGGTGGATCGTTCATCTACCACCTTGAAAACAATCAGGTCTATGTCGGGTTTGTGGTTCATCTGAACTATCGCAACCCGCATCTGTTTCCCTATATGGAATTCCAGCGGTTCAAGCATCACCCGATGGTTGCAGAGCTGCTCAAGGGCGGCAAGCGCGTGGCTTATGGCGCGCGCGCCATCACCGAGGGCGGCTATCAGTCCATGCCCAAGATGGTCGCGCCCGGCGTGGCGCTGCTGGGCTGTTCGGTGGGTATGGTCAACGTGCCGCGCATCAAGGGCAACCACAACGCGATGCTGTCGGGCAAAGCCGCTGCCGAGGCCGCGTTTGACGCGATCAAGGCGGGTCGTACCGGTGACGAATTGAGCGATTACGAAGTGGATGTGCGTCAGGGTGCCATCGGCAAGGACCTCAAGCGCGTGCGCAACGTCAAGCCGCTGTGGTCGAAATACGGCCTGCTTGCCAGTCTGGGGCTGGGTGGGTTCGATATGTGGACCAACACGCTTGGCTTTTCACTGCTTGGCACGCTGGGTCATGGCAAGTCCGATGCTGCGGCAACCGAACTGGCCGACAAGCACAAGGCGATCGACTATCCCAAGCCCGACGGCAAGCTGTCCTTTGACCGTCTGACCAATGTCAGCTTTTCCATGACCAACCACGAGGAAAGCCAGCCCTGCCATCTGCAACTGCGCGATCCGTCGATCCCGATTGCCGTGAACCTGCCGAAATACGCGGAACCCGCGCAGCGCTATTGCCCTGCAGGGGTCTACGAGGTTGTCGCCGAAGAAGGCAAGGACCCGCGCTTTGTGATCAACTTCCAGAACTGCGTGCATTGCAAAACCTGCGATATCAAAGACCCCAGCCAGAATATCAACTGGGCGACACCGCAGGGCGGGGACGGACCGAACTATCCCAACATGTAGATGCTGCCCCTTTGGCACTGCCTGTCGGATAATGGGCAGAACACAAGCGAAAACCTGATCAAAGGGGCGGCTGATGGCCGCCTCTCATTGCGTTCGGCCGCAGAAGCGCTAATTTGGATGCCAAGTGCCTGTGCATGCCACGGGTGGCCCTGAGAGGCGGGGCTTTGACCAATCAGGAGGCAAAATAGTGACAGGCAGAGTTTTGGCAGGACGGCCATTATGGGCAGCGCTTTGTGTGGCAGTTCTGGGCGGTGCAACCGCTGGCACGGCAGGGGCAGAGCCCAACACCGGTGCCTATCTTGCCGCACGCCAAGCGGTGCTGCTGGGTGATTACAAGGCTGCGGCCGACAATTTCACCCGCGCGCTGACACGTGACGCATCGAACCCGATGCTGATGGAAAATGCTGTGCTGTCTTTCCTGTCGCTGGGTGAATTGGACCGCGCCTTGCCGATTGCGCAGCGCATGGAAGCGGACGGGTTGCAAAGCCAGGCTGCAAGCATGGTGATGGCTGCGGCAGAGGCGCGCGAGGGCGCATTCGACCTGCTCGTGACCCGCATGACCGAGGATCGCGGGACTGGACCGCTCGTCGATGGCCTGACAATCGCCTGGGCGCTGATGGGCAAGGGCGATGTCAGCGCGGCCTTGACGAAATTCGACACATTGGCGTCCGAAGACGGCCTTGGGCCTTTTGCCGGTTATCACAAGGCACTTGCCCTCGCGATGGTCGGTGATTTTGAAGGCGCCGAGGCGTTGTTTGCCCAAGAGGCCGGTGGCCCCTTGCAAATGACCCGCCGTGCCCTGATTGCCCGCTTGCAGATCCTCAGCCAGTTGGACCGCGACGCCGATGCGCTGGCCCTGATGGACGAGATGTTCGGAACCGATCTTGATCCGGTACTGGCCAGTATACGCGCCGCGCTGGCCGAGGATGCGATGCTGCCGTTCAACGTGATTTCCAGCCCGGTTGATGGCATTGCCGAAGTGTTCTTTACGGTCGCGGCCTTTTTGCGCCGCGAGGCGGGGGATGAATACACGCTGCTTTTCTCGCGTGTGGCCAGCTATTTGCGCCCTGAGCATATCGATTCCCTGCTGCTCAGCGCATCTTTGCTTGAATCGATGGAACGGTATGAACTGGCGGTTGCCACCTATCAGCAGGTGCCCGCGAATGATCCGTCCTTTCACGCTGCCGAACTGGGCCGGGCCGAGGCGTTGCGTAAACTGGACAAGCTAGATGCCGCTGTCGAGGTGCTGGGCCAGTTGACCCGCAGCCATAGCGATCTGCCTGTGGTCCATGTGACGCTGGGCGATCTGATGCGCCAGCTGGAACGGTTTGATGATGCAACAAAAGCCTATGACAGGGGGCTGTCGCTTTACACCTCGGAAGAGCCGGCGCAGTGGTTCATCTATTATGCCCGTGCCATCGCCTATGAGCGGCAGGACATCTGGGACAAGGCCGAGGCGGATTTCCGCAAGGCGTTGGAGTTGAACCCTGAACAGCCGCAGGTCCTGAACTACCTTGGCTATTCGCTTGTCGAAAAAGGTGTGAAGCTGGACGAGGCGCTGGATATGATCGAACGTGCCGTGGCGGTACGCCCTGACAGCGGCTATATCGTCGACAGCCTTGGTTGGGTGCTCTACCGGTTGGGTCGCTATGACGAAGCGGTGGTGCATATGGAACGCGCTGCCGAACTGATGCCGGTCGATCCTATCGTGAATGATCATCTGGGTGATGTGCTCTGGGCCGTCGGGCGTATGCGCGAGGCACAGTTTCAATGGACACGCGCGCTGTCTTTTGATCCCGAGGAAAAGGATGTGACACGCATCCGCCGGAAACTCGAGGTGGGGCTAGATGTCGTGCTTGAGGAAGAGGGCGCGGAACCTCTGGCACAAGTTGCGAATGGCAACTGACAAGGGCGGTGTCACAGCCCGCCATGTCGAACTGGCTCCGGCCAAGATCAACCTGACCCTGCATGTCACCGGCCAACGCGCCGATGGCTACCATCTGCTGGACAGTCTTGTTGTCTTTGCCGATCTGGGTGATTGGCTGACCCTGTCGCGTTCCACCACGCCTGCGCTTGATGTGTCGGGGCCGATGGCTGAGGGTGTGCCGCAGGGGCCGGAAAACCTTGTGTTGCGGGCAGCACGGCTGATGGGGGCCGATCTGGATATCCGGCTGGAGAAACACCTGCCCGCTGCCGCCGGTATCGGTGGCGGATCATCCGATGCAGCAGCGGTGTTGCGCGGTGTCGTGGCTCTGGAGCCGGGGCTTGCCCTGCCGGATGATGCGGGCCTGTCGCTGGGGGCCGATGTGCCGGTCTGCCTTTTGGCCCGTGCCGCCCGCATGCGCGGGATCGGCGAACAGGTCACGCCTGTTGACGGATTGCCTGCGTTGCACGCGGTATTGGTGAATCCCGGTGTGGCTGTTTCAACCGCCACCATTTTCCGCAACCTTGCGCGCAAGGACAACCCGCCAATGCCTGACACGCTGCCGCGCTGGGCGGATGCCGCGGAACTGGCGCTTTGGCTTGCAGGGCAACGCAATGATATGCAGGCGGCCGCCATCGCAGCCGCACCGGTCGTGGGCGAGGTCATTGCGGCACTGGCTGCAACTCAAAACTGCCTGCTGGCGCGGATGTCAGGATCGGGTGCCACCTGTTTCGGGCTTTTCCCCGATGCGAGAGCGGCAGCGCAAGCCGCGCAGTCCGTTGCGGTAACGGGTTGGTGGGTCAAGGCTGTGCGGTTGCACTAGGCCAAACTGCTGGCGGTATCTACAAATGCTGACGCTGTATGGATATTTGCAGCAAGAAGAAGCACAGGATGCTATTTCAGGCGGGCGACAACGTAATCCGCAAGCTCGGTCAGCATCTGGCGAAGGGGGTGATCGGGCAAAGCCTGCATGGCGGCTTTGGCGCGGTCTGCCCAACCCAAGGCATCGATCCGTGTTGCGTCCAGCGTGCCATGTCGCTGCATCAGAGCCATCGCATGGTCAAGATCGCCCTCGCGCTGGTCGCCCTTCTCGATGGTGCGGGTCCAGAAGGCGCGCTCCTCGGTATCGGCCAGTGCGACGGCCTTGATCACCGGCAATGTCAGCTTCCGTTCGCGAAAATCGTCGCCGATGTTCTTGCCTGTCTGCTTGGGGTCGCCCTCGTAGTCCAGCAGATCGTCCACGATCTGGAACGCGATCCCCAGCGCATCGCCATAATCATAAAGCGCCTGCACCTGTGTGGCGTCTGCCTCTGCAATCACGCCCCCGGCTTCAGTCGCGGCCGAGAACAACGCGGCGGTCTTGCCGCGCACCACCTTGAGATAGACCGCTTCATCAGTCCTCAGATCCTGCGCGGCGGTCAGTTGCAGAACCTCGCCTTCCGCGATGGTCGCAGCGGCGTTCGACAGGATTTCCAGCACCCGCAAATTGCCCGGCTCGACCATCAACTGAAAAGCGCGCGCAAACAGGTAATCGCCCACCAGAACCGAGGATTTGTTGTCCCAGAGCAGATTCGCCGTGGGCCGTCCGCGCCGCTGGGCGCTTTCGTCCACTACGTCGTCATGCAGCAGCGTCGCGGTATGTATGAACTCGACCGTGGCAGCCAGATGTACGTGATACGGGCCGTGATAGCCGCACAACTCGGCTGCGGCGAGGGTCAGCATCGGGCGCAACCGCTTGCCGCCTGCGCCCACCAGATGCGCTGTCACCTGCGGGATACGCGGCGCATGTTCCGAGGCCATGCGCTGGGCGATCACTGTATTCACCGCCTCCATCCCGCTGGCCAGATGCAAGGCGAGTTGTTCATGCGGTTTGGTAGCTGCTTTGACGTCTGCGCGATCGAGGCTCATGTTTTCCCTGCTGCACGGGTCGACAAGTCGCACACCATGCCGTTATCTGCCTAATATGAAACAGTTGATGCGCACCAATAATCCGGTCTCGATGGCGATGGCGACATCGCTGCTTCAGGGCGAGGGTATAGACTGCTTTGAAATTGACGTAAACATGAGCGTCCTCGAAGGCAGCATCGGCATACTGCCGCGCCGCCTAATGGTACGCGACGAGGATTACGACGCAGCCCTCATAGTGATTACCGATAATGGCATGGGTCCGGATGGATGAGGCGGATCTGAGCCGCAACGCCTTTCTGGGCGGGCGATTGCAGATATGGCAACCTATCAAGGGCTACCGTGCCGGTGTTGATCCAGTGATTCTGGCGGCCTCGGTTCCGGCAAAGCCGGGGCAATCTGTGCTGGAATTAGGCTGTGGCGCAGGGGTTGCGTCGCTTTGTCTTGCCATGCGTGTGCCGGATCTTGTGCTGACGGGGGTAGAGCTGCAACCGGACTATGCCGATCTGGCGCGACGTAACGGCGATGCGGCGGATGTGCCGTTCGAGGTTGTGACCGCCGATCTGACACAGCTTCCCGCGACACTGCGCCAGCGCCAGTTCGACCATGTGATCGCCAACCCCCCTTATTTCCGGCGCGACCAAAGCACGCCGGCCAGCGACGCCGGACGTGAAGCAGCACTTGGCGAGGGCACGGCGCTGGCCGATTGGGTGGCGGTCGCGATGCGCCGCGTCATTGCAGGCGGCTATGTCACCTTCATCCAGCGCGCGGATCGCCTGCCCGAGTTGATCGCGCATATGTCTACAGGGCTGGGCACGCTGGAGGTGCTACCCCTGATCCCGCGGCGCGGGCGCGATGCCCAACTGGTGCTGGTCCGGGGCCGCAAGGGGGGGCGCGCCGCCTTCCGGCTGGCTGATTCGCTGCTGATGCATGACGGGGCGAGCCATATTGGTGACCACGACGACTATACTGCGGTGATGCGCGCGGTGCTGCGTGAAGGCGCTCCGCTTGTGTTTTAAGCGAAACAACCCTGCATTGCAGCCGATTGTTAGGAAAATATTTGCCGTATGCTGCGGACGCAGCGTGACACAAAGCCGATTGTGTGTTGCACTTGTCATGTAACGTTTACATCAGAGAGGAGACTGCCCATGAGCTTGAGTTCGCATGTCGAGGAACTGAAGAAAAAACACCGGACACTCTCGGACAAGGTTGAAGAGGCGCAACGCGCACCAGGTGTCAAAGACACCGAAATCGCGGAACTGAAAAAGCAGAAACTGCGCCTGAAAGAAGCGATCGAAAAATTGAGCGCTAGCGCCTGATCCCCAAATTTAAAATCGAAATTCCAAGCTTTGCCTGAGGTTGTGTCTCGAATGTGGTGGAAATTCTCTGGCGGCGATCTCCGAGTGGTTTGATTTGCACCTGATCAGGCTGCGAGGTCAAGTGTCATGGGCTCGATGGGTTGGCTGA
>Ga0163215_100665_pt1 | contig 45140 bp, 40 predicted proteins | sample SynspAceP_FD_185934 | JGI IMG/M metagenome (GOLD analysis project Ga0163215, IMG submission 185934) | Saline lake microbial communities from Ace Lake in Antarctica - Synechococcus sp. Ace-P (Hybrid Assembly) | ecosystem: Environmental > Aquatic > Non-marine Saline and Alkaline > Saline | place...
GCTTGCGTTGAGATTTTTGTCGTAAAAAACCACAATGCGGCAGGGGTGCCGTTTTCCGCTAGCCCAAAATTGTTTCACGCGAGATCAGCCCTAAGTCCACGCCATTCCAGTCGAGCTCTGCAGAGGTGCCACTCGACAAGGGAGATCTCGGTCGCCAGCGTCTTCCTGCAAAAGCGGTGCGCCAATGTTGCCGACGGTCCTCGGCGGATTTCGGTTCGCCGAGGACGATTTTTCATCAAATCATGGGACACTGGAGCCATGCCTTGAAAAACCTCGATCCTGGGGTCGGCGCTCGCTTCCGTCGGATGAACCCCAATGATCGCCAAGTGCCGCTGTCGCCGAGACTCTTGACCGAATTGAGGGCCTACTGGCTGACGCGCAAGCCGAAGCGGTTCCTGTTTCCCGGCAGCCAACCCGACAAACCCTCCAATCACACGTCGATCCTCAAAGCGATCAAGAAGTCTGCGGTTTTGGCGAAGATCAGAAAGAAGGTGTCGCCGCACACGCTTCGCCATTCTTACGCGACGGGACTACTCGAAGCGGGCGTGGACTCGCTACCTGACCGGCGGCCCGATCAGTAACTCCCGGATCGTCGCGGCGGACGAGCATGAGGTCACGTTCATTGCCCAGGAAGGCGCGAAGGAGGGCGGCGAATCGAAGCAAGTTCCGATCACGCTTTCAAGCCTGGAGTTCATTCGTCGATGGTGCCTACACGTCCAACCGGACCAGCTCACCAAGACACGATACTTCGGGGGCTGGAGCAGCGGCAAGGTGGGTGAATACATGGAGAAGTGCGTCAAGCAGACGGACGCGGCGGGAGTGCCGCTTTCGAGCGACGCGTTGGAGTTCCCTCCGGCAGAGTCGGAGTCAACCGAGACGGTGTCGAGCGAGCTGCATTGCCCGCAGTGCGAGCGGCCGACGCTGCGGCTGGTCGAGACGTTTCCGCGTCCAGCGTGGAGAGAGGTTTTCTCACGAGGCAGCGCAGCGATGCTGGCGTGGTAGGGCGTTTCTTTGGAAGCTGACGATCGTAGGTTCTGGGATGGTGCGTGTGGTGAGGGTTTTTACGGTTGGTACCTGGAGTACGTGGTAGGCAGGGTAGAAAGTGCATGCGAGAGATCGCCGGGTCGGGAGTGTGCTCATCCGTTCCTACCGGGGCTAGAAATGGAGTGCTACTACGAGATACAATAAGTCGAGATACAATGAGTCGAGTCGCTTCGGAGGCCTCCCTGATCAGGGAGCGTCCAGTGTGGCGACAAAATTTAATGCACGATCAATCCGCTCGACAGGCGTTTTAGCTCAACTGAGAAGTTGAGTTTTTTCTCGCCTGTCATGCGGATAGATCGCAATTCGTTATTGGACTGAGCCTCGAATGAATCAGAAGGAATTGCTATGCCCTAAACGATTTCGTCCGACACTATCGATCTCGTGGTTGCTGATACTTTCCGCTGCCGTATCCGTTGTGTTCGGTTGGTACGCGAGGTCTGCTCCTGATCGCGCACGAGCGCGAAGCCTAGACGCTGAGGTCTGCCTTTCGATTGACCACGGGGCTTCAATTGGTCACATCTATTATACCTGGACGACTACGCCTCCCCGACTGCCGATTCTCGACGCTAGCGGCGATGTTTCCCCGACTTCCTGCGGCCCCCACGTCGACTTATCAAAGCTGCTCCTCGAGCCCGAGAGTTTCGACGATCTGGTTCCAGTCCTTCGCCAACTACTCCCTGGCGATGGCCGTTCACACGTTGCGATATACTTGCATTCAACAACCACTGGGCGTACAACGATCGTCCAAACGGCTGCTTTGGAACTTCCCCACTGCATCGTATTCGACGAATTCCGACACTACTCGAACCGCACCAAAACCGGCGAATAACAACGGCGGTGAACCGCAATTCGTTGAACGCGGCTATCGCAATTCGACCGAAAGCTATCACCATGGATTTCTATATTACTTGCAACTGCTCATATCGAACCAAGGTTTCACCAGTAAGATGCGGTGAAACGATTCGTTGTGTAAGTGGCGAAAACGTGGCGATCCCTCCTCTTTCTGAGTTGAAATCACAGAATGAAGCGGAGTCAATTGCGGCTTCACACGCACAATTGAATAATGACCATCACGTGAACGACCCAAAACCCGTACGCTATTGGGCGTTCCCAATTGCGGGCTTGCTAATTCTCTACGGCCTGTTCCAAGCCGTTACACTTTTCGACAGACTTGACGTGGGACCGCAGATTATCGGAATGCAAGTTGGAGTTGCTGCGGTTGCGATTCTCGGTGGTTTCGCCATGTGGAAATTCGCAATTCCACGCGGTTAGCTTGTGTCAACTCCAGAGCCCGAAGACTTGCTTCGCTATCCTGATCGACGTGCCGGATCTCACTAAAGAGGGTTCATCCGACCGAAGCGTGTGCCGACCCCAGGATCGAGGTTTTTTAAGGCATGGCTCCCGTGTCCAATGAATTGATGAAAAATCGTCCTCGGTGAACCGAAATCCGCCGAGGACCATCGGCACCATGGGCGCACCGCTTTTGCAGGAAGACGCTGGCGACCGAGATCTCCCTTGTCGAGTGGCACCTCTGCAGAGCTCGACTGCGTTTGCTCCGGCTCACGTAGTCGACCAGCATCCATATCTCATGCACCAATCTCGTTGGACACGGGAGTCATGCCTGGAAAACTTCCGGCGCGCGCTTCCGCCGTATCATCCGAAAAACGTCCCGCAAATGTTGATGTACGAGACGCCAGCATGCCAGCGTTGGTGAGGAGCATCGGGTTGATTGAATCCCTTGCCTTTGGTTTTCGTCTTACTCGTTTTGCGACCGAGGAGATCGGCAGCGCTGAGCACGCGATAGACCATTGCGGCACTGACGGCGACGACATCGGCATCGGCATCGAGCATCATGTAGGCCAGGCTAATCGCTGTCGCCACTACCGTGGCTAAAAGCGCAACTTCAAAACGCGTTAGTGTTGGATTCACGCTCAATCCCTCGCTAACGCGTCGGGTTATGGAACACCGAGTCGTACGAGTTCTACCGAATCGATTGACAAGACCTGCTTATCTACGCGTTGCGATTTGTTAGCGGCTCAAAATCAGCTTCTTGAAAGTCGGCCACCTCGCTCAACCACCGCTGCTGCACGAAAGCCACGTGAGCAGGGTTCTCGCAGTAGGCGAGGTATTCGCGGTGCGTCTCGAATTGCATCGAAATGCCGAATGTGTGTGGACTCTTTGAACTCGTCTGCCGACGGATTTGAAAGTGCTGCACGCCGGGAATCGCGATGAGTTCCGACGCCGCGTTCAGAAACTCCGATTCCTCCGACGAGCCCGGCGCGTGGATCAGCCGGAATGTCACGGTGTGTTCAATCGCAAACGTTGTTACGGTCATGGTTTCTTTCTTTCGGTTAGCGACAGCGAATCAATTGTCTGAGTAGTGGATCTTGTTAAAGATCCACTACTCTTCGACGAATTTTGTTGTTTTGCTGTTGTTTAGGGTTGGCTACTGTTTCGAATCTTTTGTTCGGATATAAAAAATCAGGTCGGCGAAGTCCTGATGCGTGATGTTCTTCTCGAGCCCGTCAGGCATCAGCGACAGGCCGGTGCTGCGAATTTCCTCGATTTGGTTGCGGAGGATCACATGCTGTTTGTTCTCCTTTTCGACCAGCGTGATGCGGTTGGCGGTTTCCGAAGCGATCATACCGGTGAAGATGCGACCGTCGTCGGTCAGCACGACGTAGGTCACGAATTTCTCATCGACGGCCGCGCTGGGATTGAGGATCGATGTCAGTAGGCTGCTTGTCTTCGAATCGGTCAGCGAACGCAGGTTGGGACCAATGTCATGGCCAACGTCATCCAGTTTGTGACAGTTAGCGCAGTGTGTCTTGAATACGGCCTGGCCCCGATCCGATGAGCCGGCCAGGTTGAGAGCGGCTTGATGTTCGAGCAATACCTTGCGGCGATCAGCGTTGCCGGAGTCAGCAAGAAGCCTGGAGATACGTTCTCGAATCGCCTTGTCTTGGTAGGCCAAAAGCGATTGACGCGTGGTGGCGTCGATTTCGGCGCGTGCCACTTGACCTTTCTCGATGGCGTCCAGCAGCGCCGTCAGCCAACCCGGTCGACTGGCCAGAACACTGAGAGTTTCAGACCGTAATCCCAACGCGTGGCTTCGCCAGCCGGCTAGCAAAATTTCGCCGATCGTTGGATCCGATTGACTGCCCAGGTGGCGAACGACCGCGAGCTGGATTGCCGGGGAAGTCTGCGGCGTCAACAGCGATCGCAGTTGGTGAAGATCTTCGGCACGTTGGTCCAGATGTCGGACTAGCAGTCGGACTGCGGCCGCGCGGAGAGAGTCGCTGGCCTGCGTATTCAAAATCGTCGTGCGGGCGCGCTCGATGAGCGCCGCGATTTGACGAAGCATTTCCCGGCTACGATCGCCTTCCTCGCCGACCAGTGCTTCGAGCGACGTGCCACGCCGCTCAATCGCGTCGAGCAGTCCGGCGACGGTTTCGAATTGCCACAGCACGTCGGCAGTTTGATCGATGCGAAGAATTGACTCCAGCCCATCCAGCGTGGCAGAACACTGCTGCGCCATTTTTTCGAGCAACGCTGCCGCCGACGTGTCGCCGCGCCATTGCAGAAGTTGTCCTGCCAGATCACGTTGCGGACCATTGGGGCTGTCCAGAGCGGCGACCAATTCCGCTGTGTCGAGCGCTGCGAGGTTTTTGATCTCGCCGCTGTCCGGGCGGAAACGAAAGTCGCGACTGCCCAGCACGATGGTCTTGTCCGTTTTGACCGCACGCAGTTGGCGATCGGGACCGTAGGTACCATGATGCGCGCCGTTGGCGCAATAAATCCAGTTATCGAGTCCCCAACTCAAACCGTTCACACGCAACTGTTGGTTGCCCTCCTGGAATCCCGAATAGAGCACTTCACGCTTGTCCGCTCGCCCATCGCTATCGGTATCCTCGGCATAAAGAATTTCGGGCGCTGCGGTGATCAGCACGCCGTCACGCCACGGCATGATTCCCGCGGAAAAACGAACGCCGTCCAGGAAGAGCGTCGAGTGATCGTACTTGCCATCGTCATTGGTGTCCTCCAAAAACCGAATCCGTCCGCCCGGTTTGCCTTGACCATCCATGCCCAACGGAAAGTCGGCCATCTCGGCCACCCACGGACGACCGTCCGTTCCCCAGGCAGGTGCCACCGGCGAGCGTCGCGGCTTGTCGGCAACGTTCTCTAACAGACCGAGCAGCGCGTCAGCGATCTTCGGTTCGGCCTCGACTTCCAATCCGGCCGTTCGTGCGGGCCAGGTCGTGTAACCACCCAGCGCGTGTTGGTCGGGCGGTGGAATGTAACCCTGTGCTGCGTTGGCCAACTCGATATTGAACGTCGGCACCAGCGGGCCCTGCGCTTTCAGCTTCAGTCCCGTGATCCCGTAGACTTCGTTCGGAATGGCCGTGATCCCCAATCCGCCGATGCGAATCGCCTGCAATTTGATTTCGACTTCAGGCTCCTCGTGCAGGTAGATCGGCTCGCGGGCATAAATTTTCGGTCTCGATTGTGGCAAGCGATCGCCGATCTCGGCCAGCACCGATTGCGCCCACTCCAACCGCTGCAGGTCCGCAATGCGCCGCCGCAGTTTCAAGCTTGTTTCGGCCATCGCCAGCGAAACCCATTCCTGATACTCGATCGATTTGTAAGCATCATGTGCGACGCCGGCGACCTCGAGCGTGTATTGATCCAAGTCGCGCTGCGGCGCAGGTTCGCTGTAGTCCATCCACATGCTGTCGCCGCTGGTTCCTTGCGACGTGATGCCGACAAAGCTCGCATCATCGTCTTCAACGCCGATCAAGTCGGCCAATTGATCACCAAAGCGTCCGCAGAAATCAGCGGATACCGGTGACGCGCCGTAATAGTGCATCGCGTAATTGGCCAAGACAACGAGCGGTCGACCGGCCGCGGTTTGTATCGACAGCAGCGACAAATCGGGGTCCGCCGGTCTGGACGGCCCGACATGGTTGGCACTCTGATGGCCTGGATGCATGTGGGCTCGCACGGTGCGTTCTCCGAACGGATCGGTTTCGATTCGATCAGGGCGATAGATCCATCGACGACAGTGGTTATGTTCGTAGCCCTTCACCACCGTCCAGCCCACCTTGGCCGCGGTCAGATTGCCCGCAGCTTGTTGAATGCTCTTGGCGATTTGTCCGGTCAGGAACTGTGGATAGTCCGGGTCCGCGCGGCTGCCCAAGCATGCCAGTGCCGACGGTGCCGAATGCGTGTGGGTTGCGGAGATCAGCATCCGCTCGGTCGGAATCCCAGTCGCTTCATGAGCCACCTGTTTGGCGATGTCCAGCAACTCGCGTGGGATCATCAAACTGTCGACCACAACGATCGCCAGCCGCAACTGCCCGCCGTCCAGAACCACCGCTCGCGACATCAACCGATCATGCGCTCGCGTCGCTTGTGCTTCGTTGAAGCTGTCATTGACGATCACAGGGAAATGCGTTGGCGTAACGTCAACCGCAGCCGCTCCGGCGCGAAACACGCCTTTCGCCGGAGCCTGTTCTTCCGCACAAACGGCGAGCACGCCAATGCAAAATGCGGTAACGCAAAATACGTCGATGAACCAAAGGCTGCGAATGATCGCTGGATTTGCTGGACGTGAAGCGTGATCCGGCATAACAGATGATCCTTGTCGGGGCGGGAACCGGCGGACACGTCAGGCACGATGTACGACGGTCAAGGGAGCGGCAAGAACGAGAGCATCAGCCATCCGTGCCGACGTTCGGATCGAACCTATGGTAGCATCATTCGTTGCGTGGCTTCTACCTGAGTACCAAGATCTCGATTTGGCCAGACGCCAGATCGTCCCTGTGAGTACGGGGGCGGTATCATGTCAACAATATGCCTCGCGTTCCTCAATGAATTCGATTCTCACTATGAAGCATCTTCATCGTCGCGTGCTTTCAGTCATCAGCTTACTCAGTTTTGCGTTTCCATCGCTGGCTGCGGTTGCTGCAAACGACCAAGTTTCTAACAAACCGGGGGCTTCGGCAATGCACGAAGTCGTGCTCGGCAACGATCAATTTCTCGTGAGCGATGGCTACGAACTGAGCAAGGCCGCCGCCCCTTCGCTGGTTACGCGGCCGACTGTGGCCGATTGGGACAGCCAGGGGCGTTTGGTGGTCATCGAATCAGCGGGTGCGGTCGGGAGTACCCAAGAGCAACTCGAAGACAAACCGCATACGCTAATCCGTCTGGAAGACGAAGACGGCGACGGCGTGTTTGATCATCGAGAGGTCATTGCAGAAAACCTGAGCTTCTATTCAGGCGTCTTGTGCGTCGGGAACGATATCTACGTTTCCGCGCCGCCGAGCATTCTGAAGCTGACCGATCAAGACGGGGACGGTTTCTACGAGCAACCAACGGTGTGGCATGACGGTGGCACGCTGACCTATTGCGCCAATGACCTGCACGGACCTTACGCGGGTCCCGATGGCTGGATCTATTGGTGCAAAGGCGCGTTCGAAGAACAGACACACCATTTGATTGACGGAACGCAACTTGTTTCCAGCGCTGCACATATTCTGAGAAAGCGGCCCGAGGGCGGTCCTGTCGACATTGTCAGCAGCGGCGGAATGGACAATCCGATCGAGTTGGCGTTTCTGGCCAATGGCGAGCGCTTCTTCACGAGCACATTTCTGCAACATCCCTCCGGTGGACGCCGCGATGGCATCGGTCATGCCGTTCGTGGAAGTGTCTTCGGCAAGCAGCATCAAGTGATCGATGGACTGCCGCGAACCGGCGGGCTGATGCCCATCATGACGCATCTGGGCCCGGCGGCACCCAGCGGTCTTACGCGACTCCGTTTCGGAAATGACGATGACGATGTGCTGGTATGTGCTCAGTTCAATTTGCACCGCGTCTCGATGCACACGCTGGTTTCCGACGGTGCCACCTACCAATCGCTCGATAAGGATTTGGTTTCGTCAGACCGTCTCGATTTCCATCCGACTGATGTGATCGAGGATCGAGACGGATCCATCGTCTTCCTGGATACGGGTGACTGGTACGATCTGTGTTGCCCGAGCAGCGGGGTGGAAGGCAAACGATCGACCGGTGGAGTTTATCGTTTGCGAAAGGCAAGCAGCGCGAATCCAACCATTGTGGCTAGCGATGAAAAAGACGGGAACGCGAGTGTTGTTTTGAAGTCGTTGAATGATCCGCGGTTTGACGTTCGAGATCAGGCGCTGAGTTGGATACTGCAACATCCGCAGGAAGGCATCGCGGCGATTCGAAAAGCGATGGAAAACGTTTCAGCGAAACCGCACATCGCCATTCGCTACGTCAACGCGCTTTCCAAGATGGAGACGCCTGAATCGTCAGTTCTGCTCAATGGATTTCTAGCGGATGGTTTCTCACCTGCGGTTCATCATGCCGCGCTCAATGCACTGACGCTGGGCAACAATGTCGACATCGAATTGGTCCATTCATTGCTGGTCGAGTCGGACGACCCCGCCGTCAAACGCGCTGCTGCTGAGTGCATGGGAATGCACGCAGCGGAGGCGAGTGTTGACGTGTTGATGGGGGCGGTGGATGAGCAGACGCTCTCGGATCGAGTGCTGCAACACTCGATGTACTACGCTCTGATCCAGTTAAACCAGCCCGACCGGGTTGCCAAATATCTGAATGCCTCGCATGCCGTTGCTCAACAACATGCCGCATTGTTGGTGATGCAACAGATTGCTCCCACGCAGCTTCAAGGGGATGATCTTTTTCGTTTATTTGATACTCCCGACGACGCACTGCGAACGCTTGCCGCAAACGTGATGCGTGGCAACAAGAGTTGGGCTGCCAGCCTATTGGAGCCGTTGACTGCAAGAACGCTCGAGCTGGAAAGTGATTCCGCAGCGAGAAGGAATGCTGAATCCGTGTTAGCAGCATGGATCGAAGAACCGGTGCCCATGAAACGGTGGAAACAAAAACTTTCTGACCCTGCGACGGGATCAAATTGGCTGGCATTGCTGACCGCGATTCCGGTCTCGAAGATTCCGAACGATTGGGATGAAGCGATCGCGTCTCGAATCGCGTCTCGAATCGCTGCGAGCACAGGTGACGCCCCGCTGGCAGTTGCCGACTGGCTAGCACGATCGGGAATCAATGCAGCGAATCACCCTCTGACAACACGAGCACTGATTCAGTTGGCGGGCGGCCACGTCGATAATCCAAAGCAACAGCTTCGCATCGCGGCGGCAATACCCGCCGGAATCAATCCTGATTTGCACGGACTTTCGCAAACGCTGGCGGAATCTCTGCTGCAAACTAACGACACCGAACTGCGTGACCTCGCTGTTGCTGCAACGCAAAGGCTGACTCTCGATCGTTCCGTCGCTCAGGACATGTTGTCTCGATTGAACGAGGCGAGCACACTCACTCTGCCTTCGTTGGTCGAGGCGATTGCTGGCAGCGATGCCTCAACGGCCGAACTCCTGCTCGAACAGCTCGCGACCATGCCTTTGGCCCGCACCTTGCCGCCCACCTTTTTGCCGTCGGCTTACTCGAAGTACCCTGAGCTCGAACCGCGTGCCAAGGAAATCGCAGTGCAGTTATCACAGGGGCCACCCGAAATGGTGAAGAAGCTACAAGCACTGCTTTCTGCGATGCCCAAAGGAGACATGGTGCGAGGAATGCGGGTGTTTCATGGGACGAAAGCTGCTTGCGGTGCATGTCACCAAATGGGTTACGTTGGCGGCGACATTGGTCCCGAACTGACGAGAATCGGCAAGTCGCGTTCGCGATTGGCGTTACTCGAAGCCATTGTCTTCCCGAGTTCGCATATCGCTCAAGGGTATCGCAGCGTCCAGGTGTTGACCGTCGACGGAAGAATCTCCAGCGGTCTGATCCGCCACGAGACAACCGAAGAACTCCACCTAGCAACGGGAACGGGTCCGATGATTTCGATTCACAAGGACGAGATTGAAGAACGACATGAGAGTGCCGTGTCGATCATGCCGAACGGGCTGGACGGATCCATGACCCAGCAAGAGTTAGCGGACGTCTTGGAACTGCTTTCAATCTACACCTCTCAGAAATAAGGTTTCTTATGTACTCGAGTGTCCGAGTTTTTGTTTGCTTGTTGGCAGCCACTTACTGTCTGCAAGGTGAACGTTCGTTGTCTTTGTGCTGCGCTCAGTCAACTGCGACGAATGGGTTGGCGACGACCACCAAAGTCACGAGTAGCTCCAACTCGATTCAGTTAGAGAACCAGTATCCAGGCGCGCGAGACTGGCAACTCACTCGTGTCCGTCTCGACTCCGGCGGATTTCGATCGCCGTGGATCGAAGGCTACTGTTCACGACAGAGTGTGAAGGCTGGCGAAACCATCGATATCTTTGTGTCCACCAATCCCCTACGACAGTTCAAGGCCGAATTCTTTCGCATGGGCTATTACGGTGGACGTGGCGCTCGGCTGATGAGAACGGTCGATGAGATTGACGGCACGATTCAGCCGGAGCCGGCCATCGGCGAGAAGAACCTTCACGAATGCCACTGGTCATCTTCGCTACAGCTAACGATTCCGGATGACTGGCTCAGTGGCGTGTACCTGGGACGACTAACGACCAAGCCCGAAGGCGTTGAAGCCTACTGGCAAAGCTATGTGATCTTCATTGTTACCGACGATCGACCCGCCGACGTTCTGTTTCAATGTTCGGACAATACCTGGCAAGCCTACAATCGCTGGCCCAACAATTACTCGATCTACACCCATCCCAAAGGCAATCAAGGCCCCTGGGCGGATGTTAGTTTCGACCGTCCGTACGGGCGAGAAGCTCAGTACGCGGATGTCGTCAACGATCCACTCACGGTGGGTTCGGGCGAATTTCTGCCGTTCGAATTCCCGCTTGCCTACTGGTTGGAGAAGGAGGGCTACGACGTGGCCTACTGCTCCAACCGTGACATGCTGACGCCCGAACGTGGTCTGCGGTGCAAGGCGTTCGTGAGCGTCGGCCATGACGAGTACTGGGATATCCGACAGTTTAATAGTGCCGTCGCCATGCGCGACGCAGGTGTCAATATGCTGTTCTTTTCGGGCAACAGTGTTTGCTGGGTGACGCCGTTTCGCCAGTCATCGACGGGGCAGGACAATCGCATCATTTTCCGAGGTGGTCCCTACGGTGCCGACAACGAGTACGCTGTGAATCGAGAACGAGACCACGGCCCCTATCCGCATCGCGGGCCAGACGAAGGTTTGCTGATGGGGGCCAGAAACATCGAGCCTGTCAACGGCGGCGGCGACTGGATTGTGACCAAGGCGGATCACTGGATGTTCCAGGGAGCCGACGTCAAGGACGGCGACTCCATCCCCGGCCTCATCGGTTGGGAGTACCATGGACAACCCGCAGACATTGACGGTCTTGAGATCGTGGGCGCGGGAACAGCTTGGCAAGGCGGAGTCAATCCGCAGCAATGGACAGCTACGATCTATCCGGGTCCTAAGCACAATTTCGTCTTCAACGCCGCTACGATTTTTTGGGCGCAAGCCGTCAGTTCACCGCCCGGGCACACGCTGCCCTGGTCGCACTGGAGCCGTCCGCATGGCCCCGATGATCGAGTCCAACAGATTACTAAAAACCTATTCGACCGAGGTGTCGGCAAAAATTGACTCAAGTCATGGACCTCACGAATGGCGTCGGCAAGTCGCAGTTTCTCGGCGTGCGAACTTCGCCCGCAACCACCAACTTCCCCGTGGAAAATTGGTTCATCCGGCGGACGCCTGGGTTGGAGGTTTTTTAAGTACTGTCATATTCGGAACGAAAATTTGCGATGCGGGCGGACATCTTGCAGCACCACCCGTAAGATAGCTTTCTTGACACTCAAAGTCCACTGTTTGTCGGCCGGCCAGTAGTCACCCTCCTTGAGGAAAATGGTCGAGCGTCCATTGCCTAGATTCAAGGCATGGTAGATCGCATTCTTCTCATCGGCGCGTTTGGGACGGGGCATCCGCAAAGCTTAGCCACCTTCAACCTCGCCGCAAAGAGTCCTGACCCCTTTTCTTCGTCTGACCCCTTTTCTTCGTCGACGCGGTTGAGGATAGTCTTGAGTTGCATCGTGTTGATGTGCTCGTAGTGTTCGTGTTTGATTTAAGACTCTGCACAAATACTACTTTCCCCAGCACGATGCTTTTCACGTTTTTTTTTCGAGAGAGAGAGTTTTTTTGCCTTGCGATCTGATCGCCCTGCGCTAGCAGTTGAGGGCGATCAGATCGCGAGGTGAAAAAATGTTGGGTTAGTTGACGTTCCCCATTCTAGCTGCCTCAAGCACTGGTCCCTAAAAACGCTCCATATCAGTGTTTTTTACCCACAGATTCTGCGGATGGCTAATCTTAACGGGCGATATGGAGAGGACATCGACTATCGAGATCCGTCGAAACCACCGCTGGTCGGCAGAAATGCACAGTGGGCCGTTGACTGGCTGCGGGATCACGGTCCAGGGCAAGTCGCCACGCTGTGACGCGGCACGCAAGTTCGCTCGATCGAAATTGCTCATGATGCCAACGACGCGAACCGGAGATTGCCGGTACTTGGCCACCAGTTGACGCATCGGAGCGTCCATTTTGCCGTAGTCATCGCTGGTGCTCTGAGTGAAAACCAGAACGACAATCTTTCCACGAAACTTGCTCAATCGAAAAGGTTTTCCGTCGATGTCGGCAGCCGCGATCTCCGGTGCCGGACTTCCAACGATGACTTGATTGATCGCATGAGACAGTCGCTGCGACGCCGAGCCACCCGTGCGGTAGAACTGGACTTCCACATCGGAGTATGCATCTGCCAGACGATTTAGCTTTTCGTTCAAGTCTTCGCGTCGCTGCTTGATATCGGTCGCCTCAAGTTTGCTCAACATGGCTTCGATCGCGATTCACATCTCTGGGGTCGCACCGCTGAGTCGTTCATTCGCGGAGGTGCGAATCGCGTGTAGTTGCGATTCGGCCGTAAGCGTTTCCTTGCCACGAATGATTTGACCAATCAACGCCTCAGCCTGTGCCTTTCGATAAGGACTCTTCTCAACGAGCCCCTGCAGGAAATCGTCTGCTTCTGGAACAAACGGTCCACCGCCCAAAGTGGCGACGATGGATTCCAAACCCTCATGGTGCAGGTAGTGCTTGAGTCGACGCTTGACAGCTTCAACACGTCCCTTGGCGGCGTTGGAGTCTGGGTCGCCCACGCTCCGAGCTATCTCCGCCACCTTCACTAAGGACTGCAATCCCGTCTCCGTGCCACGATGTTTTTCTTCCAACGCCAAATACTTGGTAGGCATTAATTCTCGCGGGTCCAATTCTTCGTACATGCGATTGAGTTCGACCTCGTCTTCCGCTTGCTCGGCTGCGAGACTGTAAGCCGATTGCGTTGCCCACGGCCGAAAGCACGTCTTGCGATAAATCATCCGCGTCGGCGTGTTGCGGTCCTTTCGCTAGAGCGACCCGAACCACCAACGGTCGATAGACAGCAGCGAACTCGCACCAGGCTTCTTCGGAAGCCGGATCGGTCAGGCTGGCAATCAGCGACGCTCGTGTTTCCGGTCCCTGCAAAATCAATTCTCCTATCGACAGATCACATCGTTCACCAAAACGTTACATCGTGGAAGAAGATTTCTTTCGCACGGCTGCCATATTCGGGCTGGCGATTGAGTCATGTTTGCGGCAGCAAAGATTAGCCGATGGGCGTTAGCCCGGGTTGCCGGTGTGGAAACCGGGGCTAACTAAATCGACAGCCCGTGTTCTCCCTCGGGCTGCATTGAATACGGAACACGACTTCACGACATCCTCTCTTGACCTGGCGAATTCGTTCGCTAGGATGAAGACAGATGAAGCGAATTCGTTCGCTCCGTCAGTTTAGTAGTTTCCACCCGCGAATGGTCCCCCATCATGGCACGACACGCTTCTTCCCAGCCGACTGAGGTTGAACTGCAGATTCTGCGAATCCTGTGGGATGACGGACCGAGCATCGTTCGGCACGTTCACGATTCGCTGCAGGAGTTTAAGCAAACGACCTATTCGACGACGGTGAAAATGCTGTCAGTGATGCTCGACAAAGGGCTTCTGAAACGGGATGAGAACGCGACGCCACACGTCTACCGGCCTGCCGCGCCGCAGCAGCGAACGCAGAAGCGAATGCTCGGCGACTTAATCGAAAAGGTCTACGACGGTTCGGCGACGGCGCTGATGCTGCACGCTTTGTCGAGTAAAAAGGCGACGCCGGAAGAGTTAAAAGAGATTCGCGAGTTGCTGGACCAACTGGAGGACAAGTCATGAACGGTGCAATCTTTTCCGAGATCGGACAGCGAATCAGTTGGACGTTGGTGCATTCGATCTGGCAGTTCGCGTCGGTGGCGGTGGTACTTGCCGCCGGATTGCGTGTGCTACGCGGGCGTTCGCCGCATGTGCGGTATGGATTCATGCTTGCCACGATGGTCGTGATGGCAATCGGATCGGTGGTGACGTTCTGCGTTGTCTCTCCGGAGCTCCAAGTCGTTCAGTCGCAAGTCGCCAGCGCTTCGATGAACGCCGAAAGTAACGACGGAGCATCATTGATGCGTGGTAGCGTGTCTGCTTCGTTGCCACTCGGAGTGATGCCGGAATCGTCGTCAGCCTCTGAGGTAGTGGACCTTGTAAAAAATCCATCCGGCACGGGATCATTAACAAGATCCACGACCGATAGCTTCCACGCGTTGCTTGTCGGGTTCGTTCAAAGATGGATGAATCTGATCCTCGCTAGTTGGCTAATCGGGATGTTGGTTCTATCGATCCGGCCGCTGTTGGGCTGGCGGGCGACCCGTGTTCTCCGCTCGCGCGGTCGAACGACGATTTCGGATTCAATCACAGCCGTCACCACGCGAGTGGCGGATCGTTTGGGTGTTCGCCGCGTCATTGAGGTGGCTCAGTCCTCACTCGTGGAAGTGCCCACGGTGATCGGATGGCTGAAACCACTCGTGTTGCTTCCCGTCAGCGCCGTCAGCGGATTGTCATCCGAACAACTCGAAGCTGTCATCGCACATGAATTGGCTCACGTCCGACGGCATGACTACTTGGTCAACTTGTTTCAATTGGCGATGGAGACCGTGTTCTTCTATCACCCAGCGATGTGGTGGGTATCGCATCGAATGCGAGTCGAGCGAGAAGAATGCTGTGACGACATTGCCGTCCACATGACCGGAGACCGAGTCGGCTACGCGAAGCTATTGGTGTGGCTGGAAGAATCACGTGGTAACTCCGCCGGGCAAACACTCGCGATGTCTGCGGGCGGCGGATCGCTGCTGAGCCGAGTGCGTCGTATCGTTTCCACTCCATCCGAGACCACCGGCGTCGGGCCGCTGGCGGTCATCTGCATCGTCAGCTTAGTTTTCGTTGTCGGCTCCGTGCTTGCTTCCAATGCCAGTACCTCACTGGCCGAAGAAACGGGCGTAACCGATGAACAAGGCTCTGCGGTACAGGTTACAGACGATCTTTCGGTGGAATTGCTGGCAGTGATCCCACATCAAGCGTTGGCTGAAAAGGCATGGCGACCCGATGGTACTCCGTTCGATCAAGCACCTTCGCTTCCAAGCATTCCGAGCAACTCGAGCACGAAGACGCTGAACGGCTTTGATCTGGTGGTCGAGTCCAAGGGACTTGGAGAGTCTCGAAACCCTGTTTGTCGTGCGGACGGTCGATATACAATCTGGAACGTCAACGAGGACGGTTTGGCCAGCATCAATCTCGCACCGAGAGAAAAACGGAAATCCACGACGTTGAAGATCGGGATTCCCGATAAGCAGTGGGGGCCATGGGTGTCGGTTGACGCTGCTGGGCAAATCATCGACCCTGTCATCATCCCTCCGCGTTTGCAACCAGCCCACAACGCGATCCGAGTCCACACTGCACAGCCTTACGGCGACGGAACGATCTTGCGGTGGGCCTGCGATCTGAATGAGCGCGATCTGGCAACGTTCGATCTTGTCGCGATCGACACGCAAGGTGAGCGACACAAACTCACCGGGAGCACGCTCTGGGATGACGAAGACGAAACAACACGAAGTGCAGAGGTGTTTGATCAACCACTCGACCAAATCGATCACTTCGAGTATCGGCTGCGTCCGTACCGACACTGGGTCACGTTCGAGAACGTCTCGCTTGAGCCAAGCCAGCGAACGAACTTCAAAACGACGGTCGAATCGGTAGCAGTTCCGCCGGCCGACGAAAAGGTCTCGTTCTCGGGCCGCATTGTCGGCCCCGATGGTTTGCCCGCAACGACAGAGGGTTGGATGTACTATTCCGCCAAGCATCAAGAAGGAAGCTATCTCGGCACCATCGGGGAGTTCACGGATGCGTTTCGATTCAAGTCGCGTCCTGGTGAATCGTTCCTATCGTTTCACTCGAAAGGTTTCGCACCAACATGGACGCCCAAGATGGAGGTCGGACCGGGGGATGTCGTTGAAGGAATCGTGCTGCAACTCCAAGCTGGGGAACACGTCACGATCCAAATTCAAGACAGCGATAACAATCCGGTCAACAGAGCCACGTTGATTGCACATCCCGTGATCCACGGTGGCGTCGAAGGACCGAACTTTCCGATATCGGTTCCGACCGGTGTCGTCAGGCTCGAGCATCTCGCCAAGACGGAGTACCGCTTTGGAGTAGAAGCCGCCGGTTTTGAAGCGTTCAAGAGTGGAGCGTTACCCATTCCGCCGGACCGACGATTGGTCCTCACGATGCAGCGGGCCCGCGCCGACGATCGCAGGTTAAGAAAAGGTACGCGGCCTCATTTCAATCGCTGATCGAATTGAGTCCTGGAACCTTTGTCTTGTCTGTGGACCTTGCCGCAGTGATGGATCTCATTTTCAACACATGATTCCGCCGTCGATCACGAGTGAAGACCCGGTAATGAAACTGGAGCGATCACTCGCGAAGAAAAGTGCTGCCTCGGCAACGTCGTTCGGAGTTCCGAGACGCTTCACGCACGTCATTTCGATCGTCTCGTCGATGATGCTGTCGGCGTTGGGGAACGCTTTGACAGAATCCCAGATGAGCGGCGTGTCGATCGGGCCGGGGCAGAGTGCGTTGACCCTGATGTTGTGCTTCGCATAATCCTGAGCCAAATTTTTCATCAATGGAATCAGCGCTCCTTTGGACGCGCAGTAAGCGGGGTGTTTCGGAAAGCTTTTGAAACTCGCGATCGAGGCATTGATCACGACGGTTCCGCCTCCGGCCTCGATCAGTTTGGGAAGACCGTAGCGACACAGATAATAAACGCCGTTGAGATTCACCCCAATGGTTTTTTCCCATGTTTCGAGACTGATCTCCGTGGCGAGCCCGTTGCCGAGAATCCCCGCATTGGGCACGAGTATGGTCACTTTGGAAAAACGCTCCGCAGCGAATTCGACCAAGGCTTCCACCTCGGGTGCAGAGGAAACGTCCGCTTGATAGAACGCCGCTTCGCCTCCCGCGTTGACGATTTCGTCTTGGATTTTCTTCCCGCGTTCTTCGTTTCTGCCATTGATGACAACGGACGCACCTTCGGCCGCAAAACGACGAGCGATGGCCTCGCCCATTCCACTGGTGCTGCCCGTTATGATGGCGACTTGGTTCTTTAAAATCTTACTCATTTTCCTTCTCGTAAATTCAGGTCGATGAAATCGGCTTGGACCGAGGTGAGTCCGCCGTCGCAGCAGACGATTTGGCCGGTGACGTAGTCCGACATTTCGGAGCAAAGAAAGAGCAACGGGCCGACATGGTCACGGCAATCCGCCATCCTCCCCATGGGAATGGTCGCCTCGTGGGCACGACACTTTTTCTCGTCTTCCCACAGGGCTTGAGTCATGCCTGTTTTCGTCGTGCCCGGCGCGAGTCCATTCACGCAAATTCCGTCCGCTGCCAACTCGGTCGAAAGGTTCCGGACGAGAGCGTCGAGTCCCCCCTTCGATGCGGTGTAGGCGTGAAGGCCGGGGTATCCGAGCCTCGCGGAAATGGAAGAGATAAACACAATTTTTCCCATGCTGCCTTTTCGGAAACGGGGAAGAAGTGCCTTCGTCAAGAAGAAGGCGCTCTTCAAGTTGACGTTGAAAACCGCGTCCCATGCTTGCTCGTCAAACTCGGCCACGGGCGACGCGAGATTGATTCCCGCAGCATGGACGAGGATGTCGACTTCCCCTCGCTCGGTACCAATTCTCTCCATCGCGGAAACGATCTCACTGGTCTCCGAAAGATCGACACAAACAGCGGAGATCCTCTCATTGTTCCCGTCGATGCGGACGGTATTGATATCCAGTGCAATGACATTCGCCCCTGCGTCGGCGAGGCCCTCGCAAAGGGCGTAGCCGATTTCACCACCTCCGCCGGAGACGATGGCCAGTTTTCCGGACAGGTCGATTGTAATCATCGGGTTCACTTCCAGTTCTTGAGTTCAACTACCTGCTTCGTCTTCTGCGATTCATCTGCCGCGAAGACGATTTGCAGACTGGTCATGACCCGGTCTTGGTGATGGGACATGTCGGTATCGTATTGGATGCAGTCGATGAAAGCCTGTTGTTCGAGAAAGGCGAGACCTTCGTGGTCGGGTTCGTCGACCTTGATGATCTCGTCTTGTTTTACGAACTCTTTGTCCTTCTGTTCGGCGAAGTGCCGGATGATCGTGTTCGCCTCGACGTGATGATCCTTGTCGTCGGAGCGGTCGGACGCCACGGAGATGCTCGCGGCGCCCTCCGGCCCGACGATGTCTTTGATGAAGTAAGCCGTCTCGCTCATCATCGGCCCCCATCCCGCCTCATACCAGCCGACGGACCCGTCTTCGAACTCAACTTGAAGTTGGCCGTAGTTGCAGATATGCTCCGGAACTTTGTCCCAATTCCGGCACCCGATCGCGTGAACCCGGACGGGTCGGCACTGCGCCATCTGATACATGATGTCCACGTAGTGAACCCCGCAATCGACGATGGGCGACTGCACCTGCATGATATTGAAAAGGGTGTCGTAGAACTCACCTTTGGTTTGTTGGTTCAGGTTCATCCGCATGGCGAGCGGTTTTCCGAGTTCGTGTGCAATTTCGGTAAATCGACTCCACGACGGATGAGTCATGAGGATATAGCCGACGTAGAGTTTGCGTTCGACCTTGTTGGCGAGGTCGAACAATTCTCGGCACTCGTCCATGGTTTCGGCGAGCGGCTTCTCGACGAAGACGTGCAGACCTCTTTTCAGGGCGGTGGAGACATAGTGATAATGCGAATCGGTGTACGTGCTAATCGCCACAGCGTCGGGCGACGTCTTTTCTAACGCTTCGTCAAAATCAGTGAACCGAGGAACGTCACCCTCCAGCGCGGCGGCCAACTTCTCCGAGCTGCCAAGATTTCTGGTGACGATGCCAACATTCTCGACACCATCGAGTTTCTGATAGGCTTTGGCATGCAGCGATGCCATGAATCCGGCCCCCACGTTCAGCACTCTGATCTTATCGCTCATCAATTCGATTCCTATTTCTAACAAGTTCAACTGTCACATTCGCAGGGGTCTGATTCATCGCCTGAGAATGCATGGATCCACAGGCGATGGAACTCCTTTTCTGCGTTGGTTAAGCAGGTTCGGAAAAGTGTTTCGGTGTATTAGCCGTTTTGGCGTTAGCCACGGTTCTCGCGTTGAATCGGGGCTAACGCCCAAACGGCTAATAGTGTTACACGTAATGAATTACGGAACTTGCTTAGGCCCAGCCGTCCCGATATTCCCTGCGCAAGAATTGGTTCGCCGCGGGATTGTTTGTGAACCCCAGTTTCTCTGCGTCCCATTCTAACAATGTGGCGGTCAAGGGTTCACGCAGTTGGGACCGCAGGGCTACATTCCCCAGCAAAATCGCTTCGGTCATCGGGCCGGCGACATCAAAATTGGAACCTGCCACCGGTCCGCCCTTACAGGCTTCGATCCATTCGAGGTGGTGTCCTGGGGAGCGTGCAAGTTTCTTGGGCGGCGTGCCGTAGTCCTTGGCTCGCTGTTCGGGATAGAGCTTCCAACGGATCCAGTCGGACATCAGCACGGCATCGTCTTCACCAACCAACAGAATTCCATTGGGTCCCATTACGTCGCCCGTTTTGATTGCGTTGGGACGCGGCGGACGCAGGCCTCCATCGTACCAAACCAGTTTCAACGCCGCTTTGTCCCCACGAGCAGGAAAGTGGAACGTGATCATAGAACCGAGCGGATACGTCTCATCATTGACTTGCGTGGACGCCGCTTCCACTGTGGTGGGAGCTCCCAACTGGAGAGCTCGGAAGACAGGGTCAAAGTAGTGGCAGGCGATGTCGCCCAGGGCACCGGTGCCAAAGTCCCACCAGCCTCGCCAGTTAAACGGTGCGTAGTCTGGATGATAGGGACGCTCGGGTGCCGGCCCCAACCACAGGTCCCAGGCCAGTGAATCGGGAACCGGGGGCTGATCCGTCGGCCGCGCGACACCCTGTGGCCAAAAGACGTCCGAAAGTCCGCGCAAGGGTCGGTCCGTCCAGACGTGAGCTTCGCGGATCTGGCCGATCGCGTTGTCCATGACGAACTCTTGCACCACACGGGTCTGTTCCGCAGCCTGCGCCTGATTGCCCATCTGTGTGGCCACGCCCGCGCCGCGGGCCGCCACGGTCAGTTCTCTGGCTTCCCACACCGAATGCGTCAATGGTTTTTCGCAATACACATGTTTGCCAAGACGAATCGCCGCCATCGATGCTGGGAAATGATGGTGGTCGGGGGTGCCGACGATCACAGCATCGATCTGTGACTCCAGCTCCCCCAACATCACGCGGTAGTCCTTGAACTTCTTGGCGTCTGGAAATCGTTGGAACATCGCCGCCGCGCGGTTTTGATCGACGTCACACAGAGCGACAATGTTTTGTGACGCCACCTCCTGGATATCTCCCGCTGCTCGGCCACCGGCACCAATGGAGGCAATATTCAGTTTTTCGTTGGCAGCGTAGGTGCGAGCGGACCCGGACTTCAGGATCATGAAAGTGGAGGCCGTCGCGGCGGCAGCTTGGAGCAGAGTTCGGCGGTTGGTGGTGGGGATCATCTGAAATCGACCTTTACGGAACGTTAGACAGGAGGTGAGGTAAGCAGGCAGGCTCCCAATGATAGATCAATCGGACGCCGCGTGCTGCCCGTGGCGCGAGTCATTATCAACGATGTCGGTCAGCCCGTTTTCATTTCGTATCGATGACTTCGTTGGCAGTGTAGCTGATCGAAGGTGGAGCCGATCGAAGGTGTCGAACACGTTTTCGGTTCACCGTGCGACCAGTTCGTGATCGGAGTCCATCGGGTGGCCATTCACAATCCCACGGTCGCTGGTCACGTAGAGCTTCGTCTGCCACTCGCCCAAGAGTCTTGGAATCTTTGCGGCATCAACGCGGCTGAACTCAAACAGTTCGACACGCTTGCCAGGCACGAATGCGTGAGGTCGAAAACCCTTGTTATTCGGTTCATCCGACGGAAGCGTGCGCCGACCCCAGGATCGAGGTTTTTCAAGGCATGGCTACAGTGTTCCATGATTTGATGAAGAATCGTCCTCGGTGAACCGAAATCCGCCGAAATCCGCCGAGGACCGTCGGCACCATGGGCGCACCGTTTTTGCAGGAAGACGCTGGCGACCGAGATCTCCCTTGTCGAGTGGCACCTCTGCAGAGCTCGACTGCGTTTCTGCCGGCTTACGTAGTCGATCAGCATCCATACTCATGCACCAATCTCGTTGGGCACGGCAGTCATGCCTGGAAAACCTCCGGCGCACGCTGCCGCCGGATCAACCCTTTCTTTCGCTGCGTTGGCCAGCTCAAAGATCCGGAGGACTTGACTGCGGTTGTGGATCGCTATCCAAGCGACATGCAACCATCTCTGCTGGAAATTATCGTTAGAAAAATGGTGAGTAGTACTGAGGCTAGCGAGTAGGCAAACTGAATTCCAAGCCAGCTTCCCCGCAGAGTTTGAGTCCAAGCCATTCGAGTTTGAGTCCGTTTCACTCGGTATCTGGATGCCGAATTGATTCACCCGAGGTGCGTAAGCACATCGTCACGATTCATTAGGTGCAACCACGCAGCAGCGTCTCTCTGAGACGTTGAGAATTGCGAGTCTCAGAGAGAGCTCGCCTACATGAGGTTCTGCCGAACCCTTTTCCGCCGACGTGCTTCGCTGTCGCTTAACAGAAAGAACGTTGATCGTGTTTTGCAGTGACAATAGCCCGGTATTCAATGATGATCACATCGACGGATCGGTCAAAATGCTGGGCGAGCACGATCCCAACGGACCTTATCGGTGTGGCAGGTTGTTGAACGAATCTCAGTTAAGAAAGTAATCGTTCAAGAACGATTGTCGCGCGTCCGGTGAGGTGCGAGCGAACTGCACCATCGCGTAAAGTCGTTGTTGATCGCGGCGGAGTTTCTCGCTCAACAAGTCTTTGTCGAACACGTTCGGATCGAGTTCGCTGATCAGGTGGAAACACTCGGGTGTTCGTGGGCCCGCGATGACGCCGTGGCGGTCGAGCATCGCGATCGCGGTTTCGAGTCGGTGGTCGTGGGGACTGACGCGTTGCAATTGTTGGTTCAACCAATCCAACCCGAACGCGTCGCATCGGTCGCGATGCTGTGTCAACGCATGGATCAAACGGTCGTAGTACCCGGCATCGGGGTTGGCCCATTGGATGAACTGCATTTGCGTCATCAGGTCGGCTTGATCGTACAACCACAAACACCGGCTCGGGAGATCGTCGCGACCGGCCCGGCCGATCTCTTGGTAATACGATTCGATCGAACCGGGCGTCTCGACGTGAACGATCAAGCGGATGTCTTGTTTGTCGACGCCCATCCCGAACGCGGGTGTGGCCAACACGGTGTCGGCGGCTCCGTTCATGAATTCGTTTTGCATGCTGCGTCGTTGGCCACGCGACAGGTCACCGTGGTAGGTCACGTGATCGATGCCGAGGTGGCGAAGTCGGTCGCTGAAACGCAGCAGCGTTTTAATCAATGAGAAATACACGATCGTGCCGCCGGGCTTTTCCGAGTACTCGCCCCACAAGTTCGCATCGCCCAGGGCCGTGATCAGTTGCGTGTGTTTTTCGTCTTCATCGACGACCGATTCGACTTCCATGGACAGGTTCGGTCGATCGATGCCTTCATGGAACAAAGTGATGTCGTCGGGATCGATTCCCATTTGGCGATAGATATCCGTGCGGCACTCGGCGGTCGCCGTCGCGGTCAGAGCGATCGTGGTCGGGTTGCCGAGGGATTCGCGGATTTCAGCGATGCGGCTGTAGTCGGGCCGGAAATCGTGTCCCCATTGGCTGACGCAGTGGGCCTCGTCGATCGCGAGTAAACGGACGTTTCGTTTGGCGATCGTTTCGAGAAACTCGGGTTTGCGAAACCGCTCGGGCGTCACGTACAGCAACCGATACTGGCCCCTGGCAATCTCGTCTTGCCGTTGCAAACGCATGTCCCGATTGAGGGAGGAATTGATCAGTGTGGCGTCGACGCCGCGGGCCGACAACGCGTCGACTTGGTCCTGCATCAGCGCGACCAGGGGCGACAATACCAGCGTCAAATTGCCATCGCCGGGGGTGGCGGTGAGTGCCGGGATTTGGAAGCACAACGATTTCCCCCGCCCGGTGGGCATCACAACCATCGCGTGCCGGCCCGACGTCACATGGTCGATAATTTCGGCTTGGCGAGGTCGAAACGAGTCGTAGCCGAAATAGCGTTGGAGCAGGTCGATCATCGAACGGAGAGGCAATGGGTCAGTTGGGTCGGACGGGTAGATGAGGCAACGCGTGTGGTTTGTCTTGTCTTGTCTTGGGTAGCGGTGTCTTGCTAGTGTGAAGGCGATGCACGATTTTTTCGCAACTATTCAGCCTGATAGTAACCCGACGCGTAAGCGAGGGATTTCGTCCGCGAAACGCTGTCCCTCGCTTACGCGTCGGGTTATTAAAGTTACACGCCGACTGTTCTTCTCATGAGCTTTTCCCGTCGTCCGGATGACCGCCGCCGTCGCCTGCTGATTCAATCGGCCTCGGCGAGCGCCGTCAATCCGTCGGCCGGGTCCCGCAGCCGGATCGAAGAATTACGCGAGGCCCGCCGACCGGCGGTCGCGTACGGGTCGCGGGTGCGGCAATGTTTGCGTGGGCGTTGGTTCTCGTTGGTGCCGGTGTCACGTCAATCGCTGGTCAAAATGTCGGCCGCTCTCGGCGTCGGTGTGCTTGCATTAGTCATCGCCAACGACGCGACGGTTCGATTCGGGTCGATCGCCAACCGTGAACCGTTCGTGGGTGTGTTTCAGATGAGCCGACCGGGCAGCCTCGGTCGATACGCGGTCGGTTTGATGTATTTGGCTCTCGCCGGTGCGGCGTGGATGGTTTATCAACTGCGTCGGTTTCGCAACGACGATTTCAGTGGCAACTACAACGTGTGGCAATGGATCGTGGGCGGCTCGATCGCCGCGAGTCTGGCGACCGTCGTGCCCCTGCTCGCCATGTTAGGCGGCGGGATCGAGTGGATCATGGGCCAACGGATCGCGCTCTCCGGCCAGGATTGGATCGAACTTTTTTTGATCGTCGGCGGTGCGATTTTGGCGATGCGTTCGGTCGCCGAAATGTGGCGTTATCGCGTCGGGTTGGCTCTCCTGTTGATCGGTTGGGTGTGGGTTGCGATCCCGATTGCGGTGGACTGGAATATTTTGACGGTGCAGACGAACCTGCGTTGGACGCTGGTGACGTCGGCCCCTTTGATGGCGGTGTCGTTTTGGTTTGCGGCGACGACGATCTATTTACGTTCGCTTTACTGCGAGGTCCGAGGGATCGAACCGGCGGCTGGGTTCTTTGACCAATTCCGTGAGACGATGCGACAACGACAGATCGAGCGAAGCGAAGCGGCGGCGGAACTTGCGGCGGCCAAGGCGGATGCGAAAGCCGCCGCAAAGGCTCGCGTCGAAGAACGCGCCGCTGCCAAAATCGCTGCCAAAATCGCCGCCAAAATCGCCGCCAAAGCTGCCGCGAAGAAGAATCGTAAAACCACGCCGCCGGAACCGGTCGAACTCTCCGATTCCGATGACGGGGCCCGGGACAACCGAGAGTCCAAGCCTGAGAAAGAAAAACGCCGTTGGCTCGGGCTGCGCGGCCCGGCCCAACTTCGAGACATCGACACCGACACCGACGCGACGACGAGCAACGCGGCGTCCGGTCGCGAGAATAACCGGAATGCCGACAACCGTGACGACGAGTCCGGACCTGCAACCGCAACCGAGCCACCGGCCAAAAAACGCCGCTTTGGACTCGGAGGAATGATGAAACGTCAACCGGCACCCGAGGTATCCGAAGACGACATCGACTCGGACTCAGGGGACGACGATGATCGGGACGATGGCCACAACGACGCACCAAATCAAGCTCGCAACGAGTACCATTCGGGGGACGAGTATGACGACGACTCCGACGAGGAAATGTCTGACGACGGGGTCGATTGGTCCAGCATGAACAAGTCCGAACGGCGGAAAATGCGGAAACAACTCAAACGCGGCGGAAAGGCCGCGTAAGGTGCGCTTTCGCAGATCGCTCGAGCAGCTTAGAATCCTGAGCGTCGTTTTTTCCATTCGCCCCGATCACTCTTCTCTGAAAGAGTCTTTTTCATGACCGCCACGGCTCCCTCCGCTGCCACCGCCTCCGAGCGCGTTTTCAACTTTTCCGCCGGACCTGCGGTATTGCCGGAATCGGTACTGTGCGAGGTTCGCGACGAGATGCTGTGCCTGCCCGGCGCCGGCGCGTCGCTGTTGGAAATCAGCCACCGCGACAAACTGTTTGTTGAAATCCTGCACGATGCCGAAAACACACTCCGCAGCCTGTTGGGGATCAGCGACGACTACAGCGTGATGTTCATGCAAGGCGGCGCGACGCTGCAGTTTTCCGCTGTCGCAGCCAATCTGCTGCGTGGCACCGGAAAGCGGGCCGAATACCTGACCACCGGCTCGTGGGGCAAGAAAGCGCTCGTCGAAGCCAAAAAGGAAGGTGACGCGGTCGCAATTTTCGACGCCAAGGAATCCAACTACAACCACGCGCCCACCGCCTCGGATTACACCGTCGCCGACGACGCGGCTTACCTCTATTACTGCAGTAACGAAACGATTCAGGGCGTGCAGTTTCCCACCGAACCGAATTGCCCAGAATCGGTGCCGTTGGTTTGCGACGCGTCGAGCGATTTCCTTTGCCGCCCGCTGCCGATCGAGAAATACGGAATCCTCTATGCCTGCGCTCAAAAGAACGCGGGCCCCGCCGGCGTCACCGTCGTCGTGATGCGGAAAGACCTGATCGAGCAAGCCGACCCGAACATCCCCGGTTATCTGCACTACAAAAACCACCACGACAACGATTCGGAATGGAACACACCGCCGACGTTCGCGATCTACGTGCTCGGCAAAGTCGCTCGTTGGTTACGCGACGACATCGGCGGATTGGAAAAAATGGAAACGATGAACCGCGAGAAATCCGACTCGCTCTTCAAAATCATCGACAACAGCAGCGGTTTTTACCGTGGTCACGCGACGCCGGATTGTCGCTCGTTGATGAACGTGACGTTTAATTTGCCGTCCGACGAATTGACATCGAAATTCATCGCCGAGGCGGCCACGCACCAACTCGCCGCACTGAAGGGACACCGCAGCGTCGGCGGCATCCGCGCCAGCCTCTACAACGCCATGCCCCGTGAAGGCGTCCATGCCCTCGCGAATTTCATGACGGATTTCGCCTCCCGCAACGGCTGAGAAACCCCCATGGCCGCGTCCTCAAACTCTCGACGCCCCGACGAACGTGATCTGTCGCAACCGGCCCATTGGGCCTACGTCGATCGCGTCGAAGGCGAGTGCGTGATCAGCGTGTTGACCGATCAGTTGCACTGGATGTGCGAGCTGGGCAGTTGTTTGTCGGCGGAACTGGTCGACCGGCCCCACCCGCCGTTCACGTGGACGGTCCGTCAAGTGTTCGAGCACTGCGTCAACGCGGAACGCATTTTCGGTGATCGAATGCTGCGAATTGCCGCTGGCGATGCAGGAGATCTGCCCGCATGGGACGAGAACGCCTACGCCGACTCCCGTTTCGGACTGGGTAACATCGGGCACCTGATCAGTGAAATGGGGCACCTGAGGCAGGCGAATTCATTGCTGCTCAATCGAATGATTCCGGCGGCCTGGAATCGTCAGGGACGCGTCGATTCCCACCCGGTAACGCCCCGGGGCATCGCGTGGTTAGCGGCCGGTCACATCCAGCATCACTTCGAAATCATCGAGCGACGATGTGAACTGAGCACATGTCGTAAGTCGGGTCGATGAGTAGCTCATCTGGAAAAACGCCGAACCGAAAACGGAATCTTCGGCCCGACCGGCAGTCAGACAGGCGTACGAAAGAACGATCCTCGTTAGCGGCCGCAGCGGCCCACCGACGATTGGTCCAGCGGCCCGAGCACCCTGGAGCACGCCAACGGATTTACGACATTATCTTCGAGGCCGATTGCCGCGCAGGTCGGGCATTCGATATCGGTCTGTTGATCGCGATCATCACCAGCATCGTATTGGTGTCGTTGGAAACGCTGCCTGCCTATCACCAATTCAGTTCGTTGGAAGGGGCCGACGCAGGCACTGCAGTCGTTCCTGGCTACGACGACGGCATCCCGATGTGGCTGATCACCGGAGAATGGATCCTGACGATCTTGTTCACGATCGAGTACGTGTTGCGGCTTTCATGCGTACGACATCCGATTCGATACGCAACGAGTTTTTGGGGGATCGTGGATTTGCTCAGCATCCTGCCGAGTTATTTGACGCTCTTCGTTGATAGCTCGGCGCGATCGTTCTCGATTCTCCGGAGCATCCGGTTGTTACGCGTTTTTCGCGTATTGAAATTGTGGCGAATGATGAGCCAAGCGGACGAGTTGTACGAAGCGATTTGGCGGAGCCGCGACAAGATCATCGTGTTCCTCTCCGTCGTCTTGGTTGCCGTCACGATCAGCGGAACGTTGATGTATCACATCGAAACCGTCATGACGGGCTTCGATCCCGAGAGCGAATTCTCGTCCGTCCCGCAATCCATGTATTGGGCGATCGTGACGATGACAACGGTCGGCTACGGCGACGTCGTGCCTCACACCACGATCGGAAAGATGATCTCGGCTGTCTTGATCTTGCTCGGGTACAGTCTGATCATCGTGCCGACGGGTTTCGTCAGTGCGGAATTCACGGGCATGAAATCGACCGACCAAACCGATCACCATCCCTGCCCGAAATGCGCCGTGACCGAGCATCGCAGCGACGCGGATTACTGCTACCGATGTGGCGCCCACTTAGAACACCCCGAACTCGCTGAAGACTCTGCCCTCGCGGAAGACGAATGAGCTGGGTCTTTTCAATCGCAGGATTCGTTCAATCCTTCGCAGGTCTGCGAAGCATGTTGGGTGAATTCATTCGTCCTGACTCGAACGCCCCACCTTTTCGTAACCCGACGCGATCGACATGAAAACGCTGCGACCCACTTCGGGGTCGAAACCACCTTCTGCTACTCGATACCGGCGGTGTTCGCTACGCCCGACCGCCGGCTAATCGCTGAAACGCCTGCAGGTTAAAAATTGTGGGTAACTGACAGGGCGTGAGCCCCGGGCTAATCGCTAGATCTATTGTTTGCGATTGGTTGTCGAATTCGGGTACCCGTACCTGGGTGTCTTCGGCAAAGAAGGAATCCAACCGGACGGCAGTGAATGAGGTTGCGAACTGGCCGACGAGGCATCCGTTTGCTCGTCGCCGAGAGTTCGCCGTGGGTAGATTGCTCGTTTTGAATTCGAGTTCAACACGGTGTCCGCGTCTTGTTGCGGCACGGTGCTTCCGGCATCCGCTGGATTCGATTCCAATGGTTCAGGTCCGGCAATCGCCGCGGGGAACCCGATCGGCTGAGTTGGTCCTTGTTGCGTCGCTTCCTGCTGCGCTGGACCTTGCAAATGGCGGTAGAAACTCGGTGGCAGATCAATCGTTTCGGTTTCGCGACGCGGCGGTTTCGTTGCCGGCGATCGGGTACTCTCTTTTTGAAATCCGGCAAATTGAGTCGGGGAACCCGACTTGCCGAACACCGCTGCCCGAGCGACCGTGCCCTGTTTTTGTTCGTTTTCGTTTGCGAATGGAGCCGGTTTGTTCATCCCCGGCAGGAGTTTGACGGTCGGGTCGGAGATCACGACGCCGCCGTTGCGACCTTCGAAACGGACGATCAAACTGAGTTGTTGGTTGTAGCCGCCGACCTCATCCCACGGGCACCACACGCTGTACGACGTGCCCATCGACGTGTGGCTCATGTATTCCGCAAATTGGTCGGGCGTGAAGACGAACTTCCGCTTCGGCTTCGGTGATTTTGGCGTGACATCGTCGGCGTCGAACGCGTACACCGCCAACCCGCCGTCGACTTTCACGGGATCAGGACCGTCCTCACTGTAAAAGTAAATCCGTGCGCCGAAACCACGCACGCCGGCTTTCTGCGGTTGATGCAAAACCGTGTCCGCCCACATCACCATCATCCGTGTCGGGACCACCGCCTCTTCCTCTTTCCCGGTCAGCTTTTTCGACCACTCGGGACGATCAGGAAAAAGTTGACACCCGGTGGAACTGGCCAGTAGCAGCGCAACGAGTAACAGCACCGAGGGCACGTAGGCGAGTCTCTCGGAGACTCGCAATTTCCAGCGTCTCAGAGAGACGCTGCTACGTGGTTCCACCGAATTCATCGTGACGAGATCCTTAACCATCAAAATCCACCTTTCAGACTCGAGCCAATCGACGAACCGGGACTGCTCGGTGGCAGCGGCGATTCGAGCCACATCGGATCACTCGGCGTTTCGGGTGACTCGTTGAACGGTTCGAGCAAAGTCATCGGACTCGGTGTGACCATGGGTGCCACCGTCGGCAATTCCTCGACGCCTTGCCCGCGAGGATCGTCGTGCGGGTAGATCACGGGCACCTCGACGTTTTCATAAGAATTCGAGAACATGGAATCCATGATCGGTTCGCCAATGATTTCGCCGTGCAGATTAAACACGTCGCACGCACACCAACTCATCCGAGCCATCTCGGTTTGTTTGAGGCGTTCCATGTCCGATTCCGAACGCACGACGTGCGGCGTCAAAATGATCAACAACTCCGAACGTGTGCTCGACACGGAATCAAACCGGAACAGATGCTTCAAGATGGGCAAATCGCCGAGCCAAGGCACCTTGCGATGAAATTCTTGTTGCTTGGTGGTAATCAATCCGCCCAACACGATCGTTTCGCCGTCGGCGGCGCTCACCGTCGCCTGGGCACTGGCCACGTTGATTCTCGGGCTCCGCACGACCGTGCCGTCGAGCGTCGCTGAAACGGGGATGCCTTCGGATTCAGGACCGACCTCGGATTTCTCCGCATCGATCTCCATCGTCACGTTGCCTTCGGGACTGATTCGCGGCGTCACGCCGAGGATCAAGCCGACGTTTTCGAGCGTGATGGTGTTCTGTTGTCCGATTTGCGTGATCGTCGAACCGGTGATCCGGGGAACGCGTTGGCCGACTTGGATGAACGCGGATTGATTGTCAAGCGTGAGCACTTGCGGTCGGCTGAGGACTTCCAATCGACGCGACTCCTCGAGCGCTCGCAACAACGCGCTCACGTTCTGGCTGCTCGCCGACAACACCAACCCGCCGAAACCGAGTTCGGCGTTGGAGCGTCCCAGGGAAAAGTTCGAGATACCTTGCCCGCCGACATTTCCTGCACCCGAAAGTGCTTGCGACGAACCGCTGTTGCCGAGCGGATTGATATTGTTAAAACCGAATCCAGGTTCGTTCGTTGCCGACACCACGTTTTGCTGCGTCGTTGTTGTGGTCCCAATATTAGGTTCAGTGACATTGGTCGTGCTCGTCACGGTCAACAGATCACCGAGCAAGCTGCGGTCAAACAACACCGAATCCTGAAGCCCAAGTTCGATGCCAAATTCGTCCGTGTTGCTCAGCGCGACCTCGGCGATCAATACTTGGATCATCACCTGCGGCGGTTGCTCATCGAGTTTCTCGATCATCGTTCGGATTTCGTTGAAGTAACGCGGCGTCGCGCTGACGATCAGTTTGTTCGAAACGGGTTCCGGAACGACAACGACTTCTTTCTCCAATTGAGCGAACGGGTTCAACGTCGCCGGGGATGCGTTTTCAACTTGCCGCGTGTTTCGCAAAAACTCGTTGATCGCGAGCGCCACATCGACGGCAGGCGAATTCTTCAATTGGTAAACGATGTTTTGACGCTGCATCGCGTCGGCCTCGTCGAGTCGCAACAGCAGCGCGTCGACAATTTTCAAATCGCCGTCTGAACCCGTGGCGATGATACTGTTGCTGCGAACGTCAACGGTGAATCGCAGCGGCGCCAACGACGACTCGCCTGGCGCGGACGATAGCTGCGCGCTCGACACCGGATCGGAACCCGCTTGACTGGGCAGCAACGATCGCAGCGTGAGAATCAGGCTGGCGGCGTCGCCGTTTTGGATCGGGAAGATTTTGATTTTGGCAACCATGCCGGGCGAATCCAGTTTTTCAATCAAAGCCTCGATTACCTCAAAATTTTCGGCCGGTGCGGAGATGATCAAATTGTTCTTGCGAGCGTCCACCGTGATTTGGACATTGTCCAAAATGCCCGACAGCAGCGTTTCGCCGCGCTCCATGTCGTCGAGCATTAGTTCCATCGCGCTGGGGCGTGACGCGGTTCCTGCGGCAGCAATGGTTTCTCGCAACGTCTCGCCCAAGTCGGCGGCCAAACTGTTTTGAATTTCAAACACACGCGTCCGCTGGACCGTTCCTCCTTCGAGCGTGTCGAGACGTTCGACCAACCGAGCGACCTCCAACATGTCACGCGGCGGCGCGTGAACGACCAACGAATTCGTCCGTGCATCGACCGTCGAGCGGACCGTCGGCGTCAGCTCACCTTGGCGATTGGCAAAGAACGTCGTGATCGTTTGTTGAACGGAGGCCGCCGTGGCATACTTCAACCGGAACAGATTGAACTGACTTTCCGGCGGCACGGGTTGATCGAGTTTACCGATCAGTTCTTTCAAAGCGGCAACGGCATCGCCCCAACCCAGCAACAGAATCGCGTTGGGTTTGCCCAGCGGTGTCACCGTGGCGCGGCCTTGCCGCGTGCCCAACAGACTTTCTTGGGTCTGTTCGATCAGTTCGGTGATGCCTTGGGAATCGGTATGGTTGAGCGGGATCAACTCGATCGCAGGCTGCGTTTGGCGACTCAATTGTTCGAGTTCGCGAATGATTTCGGCGAGTTGATCGAGGTCCTGGTCACGACCGCGGAGGATGATCGCATCGAGGTCGGGCAGCGTTTGGATTTCGACACCTTCGAGCTGGGGTAGCGAGGGGCTGTCGGTACGGGGCACGGCTTGCGTGTTTTGAGTGTTTTGCTCGCCGGCGGGAGCGGGGAGTTCCTCGCCCGCCTGAGTGCTGGCTTGTTGCAATCCGGTGAGCCGAAACAACATTCGTGCTCGCGGGTCCTGCATGTTTGCGCCGTTACCGTTGAGATCAGCATTGTCCGGACGCGTCGACTGAAGCATCCGTTGGACCTCCGGTTGCACGTCACTCTGCAACATTAAAACTCGCTGTTGTGGTAACCCGGTCAGGGCCGACGGTTGCCGTTGATAACGTCCCACGAGTGCGTTCAAGAGACGGCCAAATTGGTCGACGACGGCGGCGGGACCATCGACGAGCACGTCCTCTCGCTGCAAGTCGAAACCGATTCGCAACGTCCCCGAGGGTGTCGCTAGTAACCACTGGGAAGCAGTTTGTTGACTGGCGGGCGTGTCGGCGACCGTCAACCGTTGCCCGAACAATCGCAAGATTTCGGCACGGATGACGTCAGATTGCCCCTTGGGCAGCGGCATCAAACGCCGCGTCGTTTCCAATGCGGTGAGTGCGGACGTCTGCTGAAGTGTTTGCTCGGTTTGCGGGGCGGCGGGCAGACGAGTGGGCTGCGTCCGGGGTGCGGACGAGGGGGTCGAGCTCGACGGTGGAAGCAAGCGAACGGTTCCGCTCGATGGAAGCGCGTCGGCTGTTTCGGCTTGGGCCCGTGCCGGGGATTCCCTCTCCGATTGCTGCGGTGTCCATCTGCTCGGAGCGGTCGGTGGAGTTCGAACTGGAGCTGGTACGGGGGTCTGGATGTCGACTCGCTCGGCAACCTGCTTGAACAGATCATGAGCCCACGCCGGGCCGGTGAGGGTCACCCGATTGTGCTGCGGATCGAGCGATAACCGAATATTCGGCGAGCTGGCAATCAGCGGAGAAAAGACTTTTTCAATTTCCGCAGGCGTTTTGAAACGCATCGCGTACGAAACCGTCACTGGCGTTTCGAGTGTCTGCGCATTGCCAGGGACGGAGCTAATTGAAATCAATAGCACAAGCAGAGTGAGGGTGAATCGTTGGCGAACCGGGGGCATCCTTGCTTCCAGCTTTTAAAATTGGATTTTTTCGCGCCGAGTGCTTCTCAGCCGAAAATCGTGGTCAGGGGTCCGGTTTATGAAAAAACGAATGCGGGTGTCAAGACTCACTGGGGTGCAGTGGCTTGGACAGTCGAACGTCGCACAGAGATCGTGCGACTTTGAAAAAGCCGCGAAGGCAACGTTTTGCACCCCACCCATGAGAAAGCCTAAAAAGAATTGTGAAGCCTAGTGTGAAGAAGCCTAGAGTGAAGCGTAGTGAAGCGTAGTGAAGCGTAGGGACAGAGCACTTTTTCGGGTGGGGTGACTGCACCTACCTTGAGACCGGCTGGATTCACCGGCTTCCCCTCGTTTCAGGAAACAGCTCGGCTGCCCACGAAACGCGGGGGTTTCGCGTTTAGGGCAGAACAAACGTGTTACGATCCTTCGAGGCTTGTTTCATCCGGTTCTCGATACAAAATTTTCCTCCTAGATCGGGGCATCTCCGATCAAGAACCGCCGCCGCGGGGTGCGATCATCAAAATAACTAATCGCCACCTCATCAGGCCCAATACTGTTCGGCCCGAGAATTGCTGTAGTAGGTTTGCCAGCAGGATTTCGCAGGATGCTGCTGGGTCGATGCCTCGACGGCCGCGCCGCTATGGCAGACGCAAGAGGGCGTCATCCCTTGCTGGCAGGGATGCAGAAAGCCTACGCCAGAATTGCGTTAGCATTTTTCCTGGCACGGCAGGCACTCAGGTAGAAAGTGCGGTGAACATCGAGCTTCCTATGTTCGGGAACTCAGTTCAGCTTCGCATGAGTGTGCAGCGGGTGATATCGAGGCGTAGCGTTGAGTAGCCCGCCAATCACGATGGGATCGTTTCATCGGGCACAACGCTGTCATTGGATTCATTCGCACAGTCGTTGGCCCGATGTGACGCGTTTGATCTTGATGCGGTCGACGCATGTCGCACCTCACGACGACGCTCTCTCTGAGGTCGAAGGAGTGAAATACGGTTCATCCGGCAGAAGCGTGCGCCGGAGGTTTTCAAGGCATGACTGTCGATAGGCATGACTCCCGTGTCCAACGAGATTGGTGCCTGAGTAGGGATGCTGGTCGACTACGTACGCCGGAACAAACGCAGTCGAGCTCTGCAGAGGTGCCACTCGACAAGGGAGATCTCGGTCGCCAGCGTCTTCCTGCAAAAGCGGTGCGCCAACGGTGCCGACGGTCCTCGGCGGATTTCGGCGGATTTCGGCGGATTTCGGTTCGCCGAGGACGATTTTTCATCAAATCATGGGACACGGGAGCCATGCCTGGAAAAACCTCGATCCTGGGGTCGGCGCACACTTCCGTCGGATGAGCCTGAAATACCAGTGCTGTGCGCGAACTGGTTCCACAAAGCGATTCGTCTGTCGATTGAGCGACAGTGACACGGTTGATAGGTAACGAGAATTTGCCCGCTCAGCGCTCTTCTTTTGCTCATTGGACGCAGAAGATCATGCCTGGAAAATGCACCGCATTGGATACAGGAACAAACAAGCGGTCTAACCGAGAAAGGACGTCTACGTCTCTGCTTCGCGTTGCTCCTGTTCTTGACATCGCTTCTCGTCTCTTTCTTTTATCTTAGCGAAGTAAGCTGCAAGCTCTTCTTCACTAGCCAGGCCGCTGATGTAGTAGCAGATCATCTCAAAGGTTCGCTTGGTTGCCTTGCCGCCGGTCCAGAGAATGATCAGCAAGCACGCGATGATCGCGCAGTGACACTGGATTTCAATCCCATTTTGACGGTGACTGAGTAGATGCGAGCAACTGAGGAACTGCTTGAAGAATCGAAAGAAGATCTCAATCTGCCACCGCTGAGAGTAAATCAGAGCGATGATTTCCGCTGGGACATCGAGAAGGTCGGTCGCGATTCGTAGGATGCCATCGCTGCTGGGGCCAGTTGAGATTCCTTTGTATTTCGATCGAGTCGTGTGCTCGGAGCACTTCACGCAGATCAACCGGACTGGGTGGTCCGGTTGGACTCGCGATTGCCTGCGGTATCGCGTGCTCAGCCGTCATCATGAAGTCGCTTCAGCAGTGGAGCGACGAGATCCAGGTACTTCAGGCCCACCACGTCTTTGCTTTGAATCTTTACCTTTTTACGAGCAGATGTACCGGTTTCGGGCTATTGAGGTGTCGCGTCTTTAGACTGGGGCGATTGCTTTTGCTTGATAGCGGAGACGCGGATTCGCCATGCCATTCTCCCACGAAGCCGCAGTTTGATCCTCAAGAGATACTTCGCCTCGCCGAGCGAACGGACAAGAGCGGTTCGCTCATTCGTGGTTGTTTGACCAAGTTGGCGCGCTCGTCGGCGTCGGAGTTGGAGTTGTCTTAGTAAAGTGGGGGGGGGGGCAATGCTTGAATCGCGCTCATGCTTGGCTCGTCTTGTCAGGATGGCAGAACAAGTAACGAGCTAGCTGACTAGCGCAAGTCCTGTGCCAAAAGTCCCTCCCGGAAATAATTTTACCAAGTTATTTCCAGGGCAATTTCCGGGCCGAACAGTATTGGGACAAGTCTCTTTGATGAACATTCATCGAAGAGATCTGAAGTATTGGATTTCTCTGGAAGAACGCAACACGTCCTCCTGTCAAAAAAGAGGTTTGACCCGAATGCCGCAGGGTTAAGCATTTCACGGCTAACTGAAGGTGCCCGCCCTTTCCTTACTGCTTGATTGCGGCTTGCTTTTGAGCGTTGAAGGCTGGCCGGGAGATTAACCCTGCGGCATTCAGGTTTGACCCCTTAGATCTCTCGCGGCGTTCCTTAAGGAGTGCAAACGAGCCGATCAAACGTGGGAATATAGACTCCGTTTTGATATGACTCGAGCGTCGAGCGATAAATTTGCTCAAGGTAAGCGGATCGTTCTTCACTACAAACTTCTTTGGCGATAACTAGGCCAAAACAGCAGCGATGAGGGGGTCGAAGGCTGAAATTTGCACAATTCTTCTGGTTTGTTGTTGAGCAAACTTTCAATTCGTTCGAGGGTGTGGTTGGCCTGAAAAAACGGCTGGACATACTCACGAACAAATCTGCAATACTCTTCCGCAGCGATAGCAATGTCATTTTCGTCTTCAATCTGATATTCCGACCTAAATCCCTGACCAGCGGAAACTGCATCAATTCCGAACCAAACAATACTAGTCATATCTCGGAATTGCTGGTGTGTTTGGGCGGCATCATGAAATTGCGATTCGATCCGTTTTTGGCGAAGCGAAAAGCTAGGCTCAATTATTACCCGTGATGAGATCTTTACGACACGAAAATGGCACAGGCGATCAATATCGCGATCCATTGATTTCAGCAGTGCTTCTCACTTTTCGAAAATTTCCAACCCTGAAATACTGATTCGTTTTCGCAGCAAAGCTTGAAGGCGTTTCGAGTTTCGTTAATCATTCATTTGCATCCAAAAATGTTAGCCTCGTAGCCTCGATAGTCGTTCGAGTTACGCCGGGCGCACTACTTGAACTTGAGTCCGCGTCATAATAAGTCCTGCAGGAAACTCCTTTGTGCCAGTGCCCACAACAACTCCTCCAGTGTCCTTTATTTGAGGGTAACCAATACACTGATTTTTTGTGAACGAAGCTGTGGCTGATCCTTTCGCTTCCACTAAACGCAAGCGTCCACCGGCCATGTATCCTCTGTCCACCACGGTAACTGTCCCATCGGATTTTTGTATCCGAACTTGTCGTGAGGCAGTACCTGCATCCGCAATTTCTTCAACTACATCGTGAACCGCACCTTCATGGATAGATCCAGGCTGGACTTCTCCACCGTTTTTTCTTGCAAATTGCCCAAGTTCATTCCGCCCCTGACACACGTTGTGTACCAATACGCCAACACCAGCAACACGATAGACGTGGTGGCCATTGACTTCAATGTTGAAAACCGAAGCAGCATCGCGAAGCGGTTCGATGCTGCGAACGGTTAGCTCACCGGTCAACGTATCAAACGCCATGCCCTCCGTTAGTTCACCCGCTGGAGTCCACTGGCGATTCTCCGGAGAGTATTTTGGGGAGAGTATTTTGGGGCCACCCACAATCCATTGCCCCGATTCATTCTGGTCTCTAGACTTTCGATCAATCTAATTCGCCCGAGGAGCCCCTCATGCCACGCAAGCCTCGTTACGAAGTCGCTGATTCTGCTCGTGTTTAGGTCTTTTCATGCCATTCAGCGGTGTGTTCGACGGGCATTCCTGTGCGGCGATGATCCGCTGACCGGGCAGTCGTTCGAACATCGGCGGCAGTGGATTCGAGAGCGCCTGGAGTTCTTAGTAATCGCCTTTGGAATCGACTGCCTAACCTACATCGTGCTTTCGAGTCACCTGCACGTGGTTCTGCGGAGTCGTCCTGATGTCGTGGCGGCTTGGACGGTTAAGGAGGTCGCCCGACGTTGGCTGCGGCTATATCCTCATCGGCGGAAACCCGACGGGTCGCGTTGACCTTAATCCGATCCGTGCGACGATCGCGGAAACGCCGGAAACGAGTGACTACACCGGGGCGAAGGATCGAATTGACGACCTGAACGAGCGGGAGGATCGCACGCGACCGAGCACGCACGACGGGGAACGCAGTCGTCGGCGTCGCAAGAGCGGATGGATGAGTCCGATCGAGATCAACGAGAAAGAGGACCCGTTGGGAGCGTGTATCGAATCTTCCGGTCGGCGCGCCAGTTCGAAAGGATTTCTGAGCGTAACGATGGCTCGCTACTTGGATCTGTTGGATTGGACTGGACGGCAATTGAAAGCCGACAAGGTGGGAGTCATTCTTGATCACTTGGCTCCGATCCTGACACGAATCGGGTTGGACACGACCGGCTGGTATGAGGTGGTGAGCAAGTTCGGCCAAGGGTTCAAGCGTGCGGCGGAGACGCCGGAAAGCTTGACGAAGAAGGCGATTCGTTGCGGCCAGCATTGGCTGTCCGCTCGAGACACCCGCTGGGTTGATCGTCCCCCTGAAGAACGCCGCTTTGGGTTGCTGATTGATCGGTCAAAGAGGGACTTGAGGGTGTCCGCTGCGCGGATTTCTTCCTAGCGTCGATTCGATCGTGCCCAGTCCGATTCTAGGTCGATGATGGTGGCGAAACTGATTCTAAACCGCTCCTCGCTATCGCAGTGAGTGAACTGGTTTATGGATTGCCTTAATTTGCTCTCCCGAATGCTCTTACCGATATAGAGTAACGGCTTAAACACGCGACATTCAGGTTTGCCCCACTTGATTTCCCCGCACCATCATCACAGAAAGGAACTCCAAAACGATTTTGGAATCTGCTATTGGCCAATGGTAAGACGGTCGCTGACCGATTCGATTTTTCCGTGTTGACCAAAAGCAAAGCGGCTGAAGAATTGCTTGATGGTTTAGAACTGGCGGTTGCCGCAGCATCCTAAGGTTCGACTCGAATCAACCTTCGGTTGACAACCGATTTGCCGTTGGATTCGCTCGAACGGACTTCGATTAAGTGAGTCCCCTGTGTGAGAGATATTGGCATTGTGCCACGCCAAATGTGCGGCGTTGGGTGTGGCTTGGGCAATTCAGTCCAATTTCGCTCGACCCATTTCAGCTCCTCCATCGCCTCTTTCTCGAACGCTGGATCATTCATGATGGCCTGCTGCATCTTGACCCACTGGCCATCGCTATCGATTCGCATTTCGACATTGCTCTTGTCGGAACCGGCAAACACATTGGCCAGAACAACGGTCGATCCCAAGTCACTTGGCTTCACCGCTTCAGGTGCGTAAATATTCATTTGATAATCGGCCGGGCGACCGGCTGCGCGAAATTCCAACGAATACTTCGCGCCATCAAACTCCATAATCGAGTAGCCGTTCGGTCCACCATCGCTCATCGTTGCGTGCGGGATGCCACGTTCGTCCTTGCGGCCCCGCCACCAACTTCCACACACGGTGACGTTGATCACATGATGGTGTTTTTCTTTACCTTTCCAGCCATCTTTTTCACCGATGAAAAGGTGTTCCATGTAGTGCGTGTGGGCAGACAGTGAAACTGCGGCGGGCCGTTGTTCGATCAAACGATAAAGTTCCTGGCGGTCTTCGACACCAATCAACGGGATGTGCATCATCAACACGACTAATTGATCTTTAGGGATCATCGCCAAATCATTCTTGATGAACTTCATTTGACGTTCGCCCAAGCCGCCGAAATAACGCCCTCTTTCACCGTCTTTTTTACCAACCCAGGTGACGTCGTCAAGCACCATGAAGTGAGTCGGTCCGTGGTCGAAGGAGTAGTAGCTCGGGCCATAAATTCGTTCGAACGTCTCGTCGCTGTGGGCGTCGTCATGAGCATCATAGTTCAAGTCATGATTTCCGATCACGTTATACCAAGGAATACCGATCATCGCGATCGCTTGGTTATGAGGTTCCATGACGTCCAGGTCGTCGAAGACAATGTCGCCGAGCGTCACGCCCAGCGAGGCGTCGTGAGCTTTATTGTCGATGATTTGGGCAATGATATCGTGAGCCATGTATTCAACTTCGGCGATATTTTTTGGCTGAGTATCGCCAAATATCAAAGCGCGAAATTTGTCGGGTTCGTCGCGTTTGGTGAGCGGAAAACTGACCGATTTGGGAAGCGGTCCGGTCGGTGCGACGCCAGCGAATCGAAAGTCGGCGGGCGAACCGGCGGGCTTGTGGATATAATAAAACTGTGGCAATTGATTTTGATTGACGGGGGTCATGTAGCCGCGTGGTTTGATGACAAAAATAATGGTGTCATCGGTGACCTGAATTTCATAACGTCCTTCGGCGTCGGTTTTGACAATGTCTTCGCCGTTGCTGACCTTGATTCCGCTGAGACCCGATTCGCCGTCGTCGTATTTTCCGTTTCCATTTGAGTCTTCGAAGACGACGCCCCGTGCGGTTTCGGTCTGCGGTGCCGCATGTTCAGTTGGCGCGGTTGCCGTTGCTGCTGCGGGCTCGGGAGCTAATTGGGCGACCACGGTTTGATTGGCCGACGGTTTCACGCCAGCCGCTTTTTTGTGGACATGGCCTTCGTGAGCACTTGCGATCAGCGGAAAAGACAGCAGCAACGGGATTGAGAAAGCGGTCAACGCGCGGATGCATTGAAATACGGGCATAGGTGAGGACTCGCAAACAAGTGTTCAGGTGGGAAGGCCGCCTGACGCCAGGCGGTCGAATGCCAGGATAGTTGATCCGGTCGATTAATACCTACTTGTTTGGTGAAAAAATTGCGCTAGTCGTGGCCTTGTGGACGGAAGGCGAAGAAAAGCACTGTTATGGTCAAACTAGAAATTTGCAGTGCGCGCAGAACGATACCGGCACTACCGATAGGGTAGTTGTTTGGGACTCAAGGGGAATCACAGGGACATAGGCATTTGACAGGTGCTGACTTGCCACTCTCTAGGGGTAGTGATGGTTTGGTTGAGTTTTCCGTGTTTGAAACCAAAGAGGCGGAAAACAGAGGGACAGAGCACTTTTCCGGGTGGCGAGGCTCCACCTACTTTGAGCTCGGGTGGAGTTCACCGGATTTGCGTCGCTCCCGGAGACGACTCGACCGCCCCGAGGCTCACGAAATGCGTCAACCTCGCGTTCATGCCAGAATTGGCGTGTAGCGATCTTGATCGGCTTGTTTCATCCGGTTCTCGACACAAAGGGAACCGCCGGGTTAGTCGCCCGTCGTGAGAAGTTCGCGGGCGCGGCGGCGAAGATGGTATCGCCGCTGCGTTCGATGACACCGCATCGAATCGATGCACTCCGGACGACCGGCCACACTGCAAAACAACCGCCCGAAATCGCTCACGAGTTCGCACCAGCACGCCGCATCCAAACCCAGCCGGGCCAGGACGGGCGGCAGGCTGCTCGGGGTGCCGCCCCGTTTGCCAGGAACAACCTGCCGGGCCGTCCAGTCAAGCAGTTCCAGATAATCTTCGATCGGCATCGCCTTAGGCAAGAATCCCTTATCACTGCACCGCTCGCCCGATTCACTCGCACGGGCCGATCGGGTCGGATGACTCGTCGATCGACAACGGAGACAGAAAACGATCGGGTTTCTCGGGCGTCGACCATGGCGTCCTCTAATCGACGTCTTCGCTCTCGCTCGGTTCACCAGCGGCGACCTCGGTGGAGTCCTGGATCAACGTTTCGATCCTTCGCTGCACCGATGTGTGATCGCTCGTTTCGAGCGTTTCCGCCATCGCGGCCCGGATCAAATTCAAATCCACCTAGGCCGCACACGCCAGCAGCGAGGCTACATCGGCTAACCGGGTGGCTTTGTGTCGATCCTGAAAAAAGCGACCGTTTTCCAGCTCCTCGCGGTTGGCCCGCATGGCCACGCGTTGGCACAGAAGTCGCATCCACCAACTGAAACTGCTCAATCGCTTGCGGATCTCCACCCGACGAATCGGGCATCCGGCGATCGAGTTAATCTCGGGCTGGGTCGGCGTCATCGGCGATCCATCGGGCCCACGCCGTTGTGGGCACAGCATCCACCAGATGCGAGCCACCTTCACATACCATCCCACGTTGCCACGACATCCGGTCGGGATCTCAATATCAAGTAGAAGTGATTAGATAGAATAGCGAATCCGATCACATCTACTCCAATCGCCCCGGCTGATTCACGCAGATACTCCTCGATCCAAACCTTCCGGTGGTCAAAGTTCTTCCCCGAGATCGGATCCTCTCCCATCAAGAAGCACCGCCGGGTGGTGCGATTATCAAAGTGACCGATCGCCACCTCATCCGGATCAAACACTTCACTGCGAGCCAAACGAGCCATCACACACCTCTCGAACAGAAAAATCAGAACAACTGACAGAATCAGAAAACTCAGCATGCCCTCCCTTTGGCGTCAATGCAACACTCAGAAGGATGCTCTGTCCCCAGATTTGGTCTATCTCAAAGACAAAATTGAGCAACTGCGTCAGGTAGTTGAAGCGACCGACTTTATCGAACGCCGATTCCGTGAACTTTGCCAATGGTTTGAGAATCATGCATTTTACTTCGATCAAGACGCATGCCAGCTAATCAATGATCTAGTCTCGCAAGGCGACAAACGGAAGGGGCAAACAAGTTTCATGTTAATACGTCAGGATTTGAAACCACACGCTGACTTTGATGCGACGTATCTCATGAAGCTGTTCAGTTGGCAATGGTTTGCTAAACCGCTCGCCCATTTGCAAACGTTCGCTGAAGTTTCAGGTGTCGGGTTGCTTCTTCAGAAAAGATGGGCATCCTCGAACGCCGTTTTCATTGCTCGAAGGCGGGATAGGGAACGACAGCAACTTTGGTTAGACTTGGGTAAACCGATTCCCCGCCATTTAACTTTGCGACTCGTCTATGCCGTCCATCGAAACTCTTACGATCGAAGGCTACCGATCCATCGGTGCGATGATCGGGATGAAGTTTGGCCCGCTAAGCATCGTCGTGGGGGCGAATGGAGCGGGGAAATCAAATCTCGTCAGCTTCCTGCGTCTTTTGCAGGAACTCGGTCACGGTCGATTGCAGATGTTGATCAGCAAGATGGGATCGGCCGACCCACTGTTCCATCAGGGGATCGCTAATACAAAACAGATCAAGTGCGATCTGCGCTCCGAAAATTTTCGATACACGCTTCGACTCCAATCGACGGACGCAGAATCCTTGGTGATCCGTTCCGAGCGCATCGGCGAACCGGCAGACAAGCAGTCGTTTGTCGTCTCGGATTTCGATAGCGAATCGAGGCTTTCGCCGGCGAAACAATCGCGGCCGCTGTCACCCGACGAAACGCCCTCCTTTTCGAGCGAGCTGATCGACGACGTCCGAAAGTTGCTTCGCGGCATCAGGGTTCATCACTTTCACGACACCGACGCATCGGCTGCAATGAGGCGATCATGTGGCATCGACCAGACGGAACGACTGCATCACGACGGTAGCAATCTTGCCGCCGTGCTGTATGACCTTCGGACGAATCATCCAAAGCGGTTTGATACGATCCTGCGTAGCCTGAAGCGGATCGCTCCGTTCGTTCAAGACATCAACTTCAGTCACGACAAAGGAGGCGTTGAGGATCGCATTCGAATCATCTGGACTCAGGTTGGCAGCGAATACCGATTCAATGCACAGCATTTTTCCGATGGGACAATTCGATTTCTTTGTATCCTAGTTGCGATATTTCAAGCGAAACCGCCTGGAATGCTGGTTATTGATGAGCCGGAGCTTGGTCTGCACCCGGAAGCGGTAGCTCTGCTGGCAGGACTGCTCAACTCCGCAAGTCATCGAATGCAGTTGGTTGTCACGACACAATCGCCGATGCTGCTATCACAGTTCACGCCAGACGATGTGATTACTGTCGATCAACGCAACGGCTGCTCCGATTTCAGACGGTTGGATGGGAAGCGGCTGACGAAGTGGCTCAAGGATTACTCGCTCGGTGAGATTTGGCAAAAAGGCCTGATGGATGCGGAAGTTCAATCCATCGTGGAGTGGACCGACGAATGATTGATTTCCTAACGGTTTGCGAAGGCCATTCCGAAAGCGATTTTTGCAATCAAGTTCTGCGTCCCTCTCTCTACCCCAGAGGTGTTGATTTTGCAGGGAAGTTGGTGGGCAAGCCAAACCGGAAACTTCCGGGAATTGCAGGTTGGGCTCGCTATCAAGCCGACTTAAAACGAATTGCGGCAGAGGCAAATCAACGAAAGCGATATGTTGGAGTGTTGGTCGACTACTACAGAATGCCACTTGGCTGGCCGGGGCGGAGAACTGCAAGCGATCAGACACTGAAACAGCGTGGTATCCACGTGGAGGAGGAATTGAAACGAGTCGCGGACGAAAGTTATCGCGATTCATTCATTCCGTGCGTTCAACTTCACGAATTTGAATCGCTGTTGTTTTGTGATCCGGATACGACGGGCTTGGCAATGTCGATGGGTCTAGGTGACTTCAATGAAATCTCATGTGCCGCCTCTGTCGAACAGATGAGAGTTATTATCCGGGACTGTGGAAGCGATGTCGAGCAAATCAACGATCATGTCACGACAAATCCGGCAGCAAGAGTTCAGCGTATCTTTCCGGGATTCAGCAAGCCGGTGCAAGGTGTCAATGCGTTGATCGAGTGTGATGTCGACCTGCTTCGTCAAAATTGCGTGTGGCTCGATCGTTGGCTGACAGCAATTGAAGCGTGCGTCTGAATTGATCAAATGGTATCGTTTTGATGGCTGGTCAAAGAGATATATTGGGCTTCGGTTGATTCATCGGGTTGGTGTTCCCGCACAATCGACCAAACCAAACGACGAAAACGCAATGGCGAGACGACTTTCCCGACGACGTGTCGATAATCAATGCGACGAACCTATCGCAGACATGGCGACCATCGGCAAACGCGACGGGAATGTCGGTTGTCTCCCGGAGACCATTGAACCAGGTGAGCAAACAGAGGGACAGAGCACTTTTCCGGGTGGCGAGGCTTCACCTACTTTGGGGAAGAAAAGCGCTGTCATGGTCAAACTAGAAATTTACGATGCGCGCAGACCGATAGCGGCACTACCAATAGGGTAGTTTTTTTGGGACTCAAAGTCCAATGATTTGTTTGCCGCCGGCACTTCTCGGTCAGCATGCAGTGGTTCAGTCTCGCCACCCTGGTAGATATCCGAAGCTCAGTAGCCTCACACTGTCT
>Ga0163215_100667_pt1 | contig 45101 bp, 29 predicted proteins | sample SynspAceP_FD_185934 | JGI IMG/M metagenome (GOLD analysis project Ga0163215, IMG submission 185934) | Saline lake microbial communities from Ace Lake in Antarctica - Synechococcus sp. Ace-P (Hybrid Assembly) | ecosystem: Environmental > Aquatic > Non-marine Saline and Alkaline > Saline | place...
TACCGCAGTCGCACCTCCGCCGGAGGCCGAAGTAGTTGGCTAAACCTTTTTCGTAAGAAACTTTCATTCTCGATTCCAAACCGGTTTTATCCCGGCACTCCATGACTCCCGTGTCCAACGAGATTGGGCGAGGGAGTTATGCCCGGCGGCAGGACGTCGGCGCTTCGCAAACGGGTCCGGATCGGAGGCGTGGAGCTACTACCGCCGGCGGCGTTGTTATTGAACAGGTTTCCGAAGGCGGCCCCGAGTCCGCCACCCCCGAGTCCGCCACCCCCGAATCCGCCGCCGCCACCCCCGGCTCCGCCGCCACCCGCTGCACCCGCCGCCGCCGAGGTCGCACTCGCTCCGACCGCAGGAGCGTTCGATTCGCCGACCGCACCGCCACGCTCGATCCCCCCCTCGAACGCCTGATCGGGATTCAGACCGCCAGCCAATCCCTGTCCGGCTCCGGCCTGAGCCCCGCCTCCCTGAGCCGCCACCGGACCGGCCGTCAGTGCGGCCACGACAATGACGAAGAACATGCGGTGTAACGGAATGTACAAGGTGTTCGCGTTCGTGTCGTTCATGAGATATCTTGAGTAGAACCGAGGAGGGCGGCAGCTAGATAATCGAGCGATGACTCCATTTTAGCTGCCTCGCCTCGATTTGCTCAACCTAAAAACCATCTCAATTTTCACCTCCGATCGGATTGAATTATGCCGTTGCTTGACACGCTTTTGGGTCGTTGGGGATGCGTTTTCCTGGTGAGCTATCTCCTCGTTTCGACCGCTTATTCGCAAGATTCCAGCCGAGATTCGACCCCGGCGAGCGACGCCGATGCCTTCGTTTCGAACTGTCCCCCCGCCTCACGCCTGCTGCCTTCGGACACACTCGCCTATTTGCGGATTCGCAACACCAACGATTTGAAGGTCGGATTCGGACGTTCGTCACTCGGTCAAATGCTCGACGATCCCGCGATGCGTCCCTTCGTTTCGGACACCTACCAAACGCTCAGCACCGTGCTCGAAGAGTTCGCCACCGAAATCGGATTGTCGCTCGACGAGTTGCTCGCGATCCCGCAAGGCCAGGTTGCGTTCGGATTGATCCCCAACGCGCCGCCGGAGGAACCAACCGAGCAAACCAACCGGCGCGGCTCAGGCAACGAAGACCAAGCTGATGACGACGAAAGCGACGCGGCAATCGCCAGGCGTTTACGCAGCAAACGCCGACAACAAAACGGTTTCGCGGGCGTCTTCATCATCGAGACCGGCGAGAAAAATGGGTCCGAAGCGACCATGCGAGAACTGCTAGTTCAGATCGGGGAATTGGCGACCAAAAACCAATTCGTACGCTCGGATGAAAAAATCGGCGACCATTCGGTCTCCTCCTGGAAACGCCCACGAGGCAACGGACCGGAGGTGGAATGGTTCGATCGTGACGGCGTGTTCGTCGTTGGTATCGGCCGTCGCGCCGCCGCTGATGTGCTTGAGCGATGGAACGAGATCGACGCACCCAAGAACCGCAAAGAGGCCGCCGAGGCGTCCGACACCACTTCCGATTCAATCGTCGCCAGCGGCGGAAATCTGTCGAGTAACCCCGACTTCGGCGCCGTCATGACCCGTTCGGTCAGCGCCGAAGCCGAAACGCCCCAGATCACTTTTTTCGTCAATCCGTTCGCGATCGCTCAAAAGATCATTCGCCGCAGCAGTTCGTCGTTCTTCATCCTCCCGATCGTGGATGAACTCGGGATCGAAAAGATTCGCGGCATCGGCGGCAGCATCTTCCGAGGTGGCGACATTATCGAAAACATCGCCCACCTGCACGTCGTCATCGACCCGCCTCGCGACGGATTTTTCGGCGTCATCCGTCCCGAACCCGTCGAGCCCGGCCCGCCGAACTGGGTGCCCGCCGATGTGACGAACTACCTCACGCTCAGCGGCGACATCGCGACCGCGTTTGATAACCTCAGCGAAATCGTCAACCGGTTCGCCGGTGAAGGCGGTTTCGAACGATTCACCGAAGACCGAATCAAGGGCCGTTTGGGCGTCAGTCTGAGAGACGAGCTGATCGCCAACCTGACGGGCCGTTACGTCGGCATTCGTCGCTATCAAGCCCCGGCGGCATGGAACTCGACTGCGCGGTTGGACGGGTTGCAAGTCCGCGATGTTGAGAAAGCACGCGAGTTACTCAACACGATCAAAGGGAAACTGCCCGCCGCCGACATGCGGCCCGAGAACATCGGTGGCGTCCAGGTCTACTTCACCCGCGGCGGTCGTGAGTTGCCCGACACTCTGCGTCAAGCGGAACGCAGCGTCATGTTGCTCGACGATTTTCTCGTCGTCGCCGACAGTCGTGAGATTGTCGAGCAGGCCATCAAGGCCCGCGGTGAAACCACCGAGCGACTGATCGACGACACCGATTACGCGTTGATGGTGTCCGAACTCGGGGCGAAACTCGCCGGGGAGGAACCTTTCTTTTTATCATTTAACCGCGACGCTGAAAGTTACCGCGTGTTCTATGAACTCGCCGCCTCGCCGAGTCTTAGCGGGACACTTTCGCGACAAGGAGAAAACAGTCCGGTGGCAAAGAAATTTTCAGACCTGCTGAGTCGTCAAAAACTGCCCTCGTTCGATGACCTACGAAAGTACTTCAACGTCAGCGGTAGTTTCGGGTACGACGAAGCCGGCGGATTGCACTTCGGATTGATGAGCCTTCGGCCACTCGAGTGAGGTTCCTGCGAAGCCACAGCGAACGACTAAGACGCGTAGCGGAACTCGCCGAGAGTTTCGATCACACCTGAAAACGAAAGTCTTGACGACTTCCACTACGCTCATGGGGACTTGAAAAAGAGGTGCAGGATGAAGAAGGCAACGCCCCTGGATAACTCAATACTTCCGCGGGGTCACACGGCCTTGGACGCGGCAGGGCAATCCGTGGATTCGTAAGAAACCTTCGGCGTCGTCTTGGTTGTACGAGCCGCCGCCTTCCATGGTCGCGATCTCTTCGTCGTAAAGACTGTTCGGGCTTTGACGGGAGGCGACCATGATGTTGCCTTTGTAGAGTTGCAAAGTCACTTCGCCGGTGACCGTTTTTTGTGCTTCGCGGATGAAAGCAAACAGTGAGTCCATCTTCGGCGTGTACCAGAATCCGTAATAAACCATCTCGGCGACTTCCGGGGCGAGCCGGTCGCGGAGGTGCATCAGGTCGCGGTCCATCGTGAGTTGCTCGACGTTCATCAACGCGTTGTAGAGCACCGTCATGCCGGGGGATTCATAAACGCCGCGGCTCTTCATGCCGACGAAGCGATTTTCCACCATGTCGATGCGTCCAACGCCATTGCGTCCAGCGATGTCGTTGAGTTGTTCGACCATTTGGAGAGCGGAAACTTTTTTCCCGTTGAGCAGGACGGGGACGCCGGACTCGAAACCGATGGTCACTTCCTCGGCCTTGTCGGGTGCGTCTTGGGGTGACACGCCCATCCCGAAATCAACGATCTCGACGCCGTTGATGGTGAGTTCTTCGAGTTGTCCGGCCTCGTAGGAAATGTGCAGCACGTTCTCGTCGCTACTGTACGGTTTCGCAGTCGAGGCTTTGACGGGAATTCGTTTGATGTCGCAGTACTCGATCAATTCGGTACGACCGGGGAAGGCATCACGGAACGATTTGATTCGCCACGGGGCGATCATTTCGATGTCGGGGTTGAGTGCTTCGGCGGCGAGTTGGAAACGGCACTGGTCGTTGCCTTTGCCGGTCGCTCCGTGAGCGTAGGCGGTGGCGCCGACTTCGCGGGCGACATCAAGGCAGACTTTGCTGATCAGGGGACGGGCGATCGAAGTGCCGAGCAGATAGATTTGCTCGTACTTGGCTTGCCAGGCCAAGACCGGGAAGGCAAAGTCGCGGCATAGTTCTTCGCGGACGTCGACGAGTCGCGAGGATTTCGCGCCGCAGGTGCGTGCTTTTTCCATGATCGCGTCGCGGTCCTCACACGGTTGGCCCAAATCCACGTACACGCAGTGGACTTCGTAGCCTTGGTCCTGCAACCAACCGAGAATGACGGAGGTATCGAGTCCACCGGAATAGGCCAGCACGCAACTTTTCATATCGAATCCACATCCAAACGCAGGGGAAATCTGTCTATATTGTCGGAAGAGCATTTAAGTGTTCACCGTCCGAACCTGCAAGCGGCAGTCAAAATTGCCGCGTCTTTCTACATTGACATCCCTCCCCACGAACTTCTCAATGCCGTCTTCTGCCCCCCCAATACCACCTTCCGGCAACCAGTCACCCGCTACTGGTGATGCGCCGTCCCCAACGCCGAACTCTGCCCAAGTGTTGGAATTGCTCGCTGCGGTCGCCGAGGGGAAAATCGCGGTGGAGCAGGCGGCGGGCAGCGTTGCGGAAATGATCGCTGCGGCCGACACGGGATTGGCATCTTTGGGCGGCGTGGTCGCGATTCCCGGTGCGACCGTGGACATTGGAAGGCAAAAACGGTGTGGTTTCGGCGAGGTGATTTACGGGGAGGGCAAGAGCACCGAACTGATCATTCAAATTGTTCAGACGCAGCTTGCCGCCGGGCAGACTTGTTTGGTCACCCGCATCGATCCGACCTCGGCGGCCCAAGTCCGGCGTCATTTCCCGCACACGCATCACCAACCGCAAGCGAGAACGCTGCGGATTGCCGAGCGAGCTGAATTGCTCGCCTCCCCCGTGCTCGATGAGAACTCCGCTCACGTCGCCGTTGTGACGGCGGGCAGCACCGACGCGGCGGTGGCCGAGGAGGCGACCGAGACGTTGGCATGGATGGGGATCGCGTATCGGCGGATCGAAGATATCGGGGTGGCCGGCCCGCAACGGTTACTCGCGGCGGTCCCTGATTTGAGAAAAGCCGCCGCGATTGTCGTGATCGCGGGCATGGAAGGGGCACTGCCGCCGACCGTTGCCGGCCACGTCGCCGTGCCCGTCATCGCCGTCCCGACGAGCATGGGGTACGGAGCCAATTTCGGCGGCTTGACGCCGCTGATGGGTATGTTGACTGCGTGCGCTCCCAACATCGCCGTGGTGAATATCGATGCGGGGTTCAAAGGTGCGTACCTGGCCGGCGTGATCGCGGCGGGATTGAATGCTCAAAGGAAACGGCTGACCAGCGAATCGGAATCGACCGCACCCGTCGCCAACAAATCGGCCTGACCAAATTTGATCGGCGGTCTTGTGTTAGAATAAGGCGGAGGCGTCGATGCCGTGACTCAACGCAATCGCGTCTTTCGAACCTCTCTTTTTCTCGACGGAGCACTCTGCGATGAGCACTGCGAACGATTCTCTCCAATGGCAGGATTTGATCGACTACCCCGAAACGGATGGCCATTCGGTGGGTGAAACCGACGTGCATGCCGAGTGGACGCTCCGTCTGCGAGACATCCTCAAACGCCGATACCGAGACCAGAGGGTTTATGTCGCCGGCGATATGATGTTGTATTACGTCAGGGGGTATCCGTCTCGCAGCGTGGCACCCGACAGCTTTGTCGTTTTCGATTGTGAGCCTCGAAGGCGACGGGTGTTCAAGGTTTGGGAAGAACAACGGGTTCCCAACGTGGTCTTTGAAGTTTCCTCGCAAAGCACGTGTCAGAACGACTTGTCGAGCAAGCTGACTATTCACGAGGATCTCGGTGTCGCCGAGTATTTCCTCTACGATCCCGAGGCCACTTACCTCGATCCGCCTCTGCAAGGATACCGTTTGATCAACGGGATCTTCACGCCGATCCAACCAGTAGCGGGACGTCTGGACAGCCAAGAACTCGGCGTGCAGATTTTCCGCGACGGCAATGATTTGGTTTTGGTCGATACGAATTCAGGGAAGATCTGTTTGACCGGGGAGGAAGTGGCGGAGAGCAAGCTACAAGAACGGGAGCGGGAGTTGAAGCAACAGGAAGAGAAGACGAAGGAACAGGAACTGCAGTTGAAGGAACAGGAACGGAAGCTGAAGGAACAGGAAAGAGAGATGAGGAAACAGGAAAGAAATGGTGGGGATCGAGAACGGCCAACTCTTTCCGAGATCGAAGCCGAAATCGCGTCGCTGAGTGAAGAGCTTGCACGTCTTAAGGCGGAGCAAAAATAACGATGGTGTCATCGCGAGCGAGCAAGTCTGCGGTACCGCCGTTGAGGCTGCCAGCACGACAATCCGACGACCACAAGGGAACGTTCGGGCGTGTGCTCTTGATCGGTGGGTCGCGAGGGATGGCGGGTTCGATTTCCCTGTCGTCGATCGCAGCGTTGCACTGCGGTTCGGGACTCGTTGCCGCTGCGGTACCGGACTCGACGCTCGAAACCGTTGCCGGTTTCCATCCGGCACTGATGACGATGCCGTTTCCCGAAGAAGCCGGTCGGTTTTCCACGGCAGCATGGCCATTGCTGCGACCCGAGATCGAAAAACAAGACGCCGTCGGTGTCGGGCCGGGAATGACAACGGGTGCGGGAAGCGTTGCGATCGTGGAAGGGTTGCTGCGGCAGCGTGAAACGCCGCTGGTGATCGACGCCGACGCGATCAACGTGATCGCCGAGCAGGGCTGGTTGAACGATGAGTGGTTCGCACGTCGCGAGCGCGATGCCGCGATCGTGTTGACACCTCATCCGGGAGAACTCGCTCGGTTGACGGGTGTTTCGGCGAAAGACGGTGACGGCCAATTCGCAGCGGCGCAGGAAATTGCAACGCGGTGCCGGGTCACGATTGTCGTCAAAGGCGGCCCGACACGTTTGACTGGGGTCGACCCGAAAACGGGCATCCTGAGCAACCACGTCAACGACACCGGGAACCCCGCGATGGCGACGGCTGGGTGCGGTGACGTGCTGACCGGCGTCATCACGTCGTTGCTCGGCCAAGGGTTGAACGCTTGGGACGCGTCACGATTGGGCGTTTGGATTCACGGACGGGCTGGTGATGTCGCTGAGGCGGAAATCAGTGCGATCGGCATGACGGCTCGCCATCTCGTTGAAACACTCGCGCTCGTGGCCGATGAGATGCTGTAGTGCAGGCTGCTAAGTACATCGGCGGAAACGGTTCGGCAGAACCTCACGTAGGCGAGTCTCTCAGAGACTCGCAATTTTCAGCGTCTCAGAGAGACGCTGCTACGTGGTTCCACCGAATGAATTGTGACGATGTGCTTAGCCTGAGTTTGATCTTGCAGGCTGCTAGCCTGCACTACGCCTAGCGGATCACCAGCATCGTTCGCGCGTTGCCTCGGCGCACGACGACTCGTAAGGGCACCTGTTGACGTTGTGCCTCGGCGAGAATCTGCGTCAGTTGAACGACGGAGTTGATTGGGCGACCGGCCGCTTCCTCGATCACGTCACCGACCTCCATCCCGGCGTCTGCCGCGATGCCTTGGTCACTGACGCTGGTGACGATCAGACCCTGTTCCAAATTGGCGTAACCGTATCGCTCGGCGGATTGCGGGGTGACGGGTTCGAGTTCCGCTCCCCATGCCGTTCCCTTGCCGAACATCGCCATGGCTTGGTCGGTGCGTTCCTGCAAGTTGACGGTGATCTGCATCACGACTCCGTTGCGATCGATTTTCATTTGGACACTATCGCCGGGCGCACGACTGGCGATGTAGTTGACCAATCGCGAACTCGATGTGACGGGTCGCCCGTCGGTTTCGAGGATCACGTCGCCGGGTTGCAGTTTCGCGTTGGCAGCCGGTTGTCCTTCGAGTACGCCACGAATCAACGCACCGTTGCTGACCTTCAACCCAAATTCCTCGACCACCTCGGGAGTCACATCGGCGACTTGGGCGCCCAAGAACCCACGTTGCACGTCACCGTTTTCGATGATCGAATTCAGCACCGGTTGGGCGAGTCCGACCGGGATGGCGAATCCGATACCAGCGGATGCACCGGAGCGAGAGAGGATCGCCGTGTTGATGCCGACGAGTTCGCCTCGCAAATTCACGAGCGGACCGCCGGAGTTCCCCGGGTTGATCGCCGCATCGGTTTGTAAGAAATCTTCGAACCCCTCGCCACCGTCGACGATGCCTTGGACGCGGTTCTTGCCGCTGATGATCCCCGCCGTGACGGTTTGATCGAGACCGAAGGGGCTGCCGATCGCGAGTACCCAATCGCCGACCTGGATCGCATCGCTATCGCCGAACGGGACCGCTTTGAGCCCTTCGCGATCGATTTTCAAAACGGCGAGGTCGGTTTCCGGATCCGTGCCGACGACCTCAGCATCGATTTTGACACCGCTGGTGAGTTCGACGGTCACGATGTCGGCGTTTTCGACGACATGGTTGTTGGTGAGGATGTAACCATCCGCTCGAACGATCACGCCGCTGCCTTGGCCCTGCTGTTGCGGTTGCCGATTGCCTCGGCCCGGTTGATTTCCATCACCAAAGTACTCATCGAAACCGGGCGGCAATTGTCGACGAAGGTTCGGTGGCAGACTTTTCACGCGAGCGGCAATGTCCATTCGCGTGCTGATGCTCACGACACTCGGACGCATCATCTCGGCCACGGTTCGAAACGCGGTCGACATGTCTTGCGCGGTGTCGAGATTCGCGATCGCGACATCATTTCTCGGTTGCTGGTCCGCGTGGGCGTCGCGATTGATGCCGCCAGGGAGACTCATCATCACACCGACGAGAAGGGTGGCGACCCAGGCGGCCGCCAACACGAGACTGATTCGTTTCCATTGCTGATGCATGGTTCCATTCTCCGAAAAGAAATTTGAGGTGAGAAAAATAGGACGTCCATCTCTTGCAGTGTCATGTTCAAGGGCGTGCGCATTGGTTCCAACGACGCGGACACCGGCATCGTTCGCCCGAGCGAACCCGAAGGCAAGAGTGACAGCCCGCAGGCTGCGACAAACAATCCGGTGCAAACAACACACCAACTTAGGCAAACAACGCAACGATTTGGTAAGTTGTTCGCTGGGGATGTTGCAACGCGGTGACGTTCGGTACCCTTTTGGCTGCACGAAGGGGCGTCTGGCTCCCGATAAGATCAGTGCGGCGGGCTAATTTGCAAAGTGAGTCTTGTGAAATGATGGATCTGGACATGATGCAGCAAACTTTGACGGTCATTCTCGCGGGGGGACGCGGTTCGCGGCTCGAACCGCTGACACGAGACCGTGCCAAACCCGCCGTGCCGATCGGTGGTTGTTACCGGATCATCGATTTCGTGCTGAGCAATTGTCTCAACAGCGGCATGCGGCGGTTGCTGTTATTGACCCAGTACAAAGGCCAATCGCTCGACCGGCATATTCACCTCGCGTGGACCAATTACTTCTGCCGCGAACTCGGTGAATTCATCGACGTCGTGCCGCCGCAACAACGTATCGACGACAATTGGTACCAGGGCACCGCCGACGCCGTTTACCAAAATATTTACGCGATCGAGCGGGAAATGCCGGAGTACGTCGTGATCCTCGCCGGCGATCATCTGTACAAAATGAACTACCACTCGATGGTCGATTTCCACCGCCGCAAAGGGGCTGACATCACCGTTGGTGCGTTACCGGTCAGTCTGGACGAGGCCCGTCAGTTCGGGGTGATGCAGGCCGACGTGGACGACCGTCTGATCGAATTCGAGGAAAAACCTGAAAATCCGAAACCCACGTTGGACAATCCCGACGTTTGCCTGGCCTCGATGGGCATCTACGTCTTCAACACCCGGTTCCTGTTCGAGCGATTGTGCGACGATGCAACGGACCCGACGAGCAGTCACGATTTCGGAAAAAACATCATCCCGGCGGCAATCCGTGACAGCAATGTGTTCGCGTTCCCCTTCACCGATGAAAACCGGAAACGCGATGCGTATTGGCGTGATGTCGGTACGCTCGACGCCTACTACGAGGCCAACATGGACCTCGTTAGCGTCGACCCGCAACTCAATCTGTACGATTCGCAGTGGCCGATCCGCTCGTTCCGCCCCCAATTGCCGCCGCCGAAATTCGTGTTCGGCAGCGAGGGCCGCTCCAGTCGTCAGGGTGTCGCGATGGACTCCATCATTTGCCAAGGCGCGATCATCAGCGGTGGCAGTGTGATGCGATCGATCATTGGGGCGGGGTGCCGTGTCAATAGCTACGCCCAAATCGAGGACAGCATCCTGTTTGACGACGTCGAGGTCGGCAGGCACAGCCGGATCCGCCGAGCGATCATCGACAAAGGAGTCCGTATCCCACCCGAAACCGAAATCGGTTACGATCCCGTCATGGATGCCGCTCGCGGGCTGACGGTGACCGACAGCGGATTGGTCGTGATCGCTCGTGGTGAGATGATCCGCACTCACGATTCTGTTCCCTCATTCGCTTAAGCAGGTTCGGGTAATTCATTGCGTAGAACCCCATTACCCGTTTGGGCGTTAGGCCCGGTTCAACTCGAGAACCGTGGCTAACGCCAAAACGGCTAATACACCGAAACACTTTCCCGAACCTGCTTAACGCCGTCGCCATGCCGCCTGTGAATGCCGTTCTCCTGCTCGCAAGTTCACTCCTCGCGGCAGGGTTGCTGGGGATCGGTTTTGGGTTCGGCAGGCGAAGATTAAAAAAACAGGCGATCCTCCTCGCCTCCGATGCTCCCGTCGTTGACGAGGAGGATCGCCGACGGATTGTTGAGATCCTGCAAAATATAGCACGCTGGACCAGCGAGTACTCCGGTAACGTTTCGGATTATCAATCCGACCTGGAACAAATCAGCCGAGAGATGCGGTCGAACCTGAAATCGAAGCGTGGAAACGGGAAGACCCCGGCACCGAACAGTCCGACCGAAGCACAGATCCTCGAAGACGCTCGCACCCTGGCTCTGTTGACTCAAATCATGAGCAGCAACACGGCCCTGCAAACGCGACTCAGCGCCGCCGAACAGCAACTCGAAGAACAGACCCAGCAAATCGAATCCTATTTGACTGAGGCCCGCACCGACAGTTTGACGGGACTGCGCAATCGCCGAGCGTTCGACAAGAAACTCGACGAACTGTTCGCGAATTATCGCGGTGGCGGTAGCTCGTTCGTCCTCATCCTCGTCGACATCGATCACTTCAAAGACGTCAACGATAACTACGGGCACCCCGTCGGCGACATTGTCTTGCAGCGGATCGCCAGCTTTCTCGGAGCCGGGTTGAGCGACGCGAAAATCGTGGCCCGTTTCGGTGGCGAGGAGTTCGCTATCCTGACGGACATCCCGATCCGGATCGCCGCCGGACGAATGAACAAACTCCGTCAACGGATCGCCGAAGAAACCATCCCGGCTCAACGCGAATCCATCCAAATCACGATGAGTGTGGGATTGAGCGAACCGCGAGACGAGATCGTGATTGGTCCGATCGTTCGCCGGGCGGACGAAGCGCTGTACTGCGCGAAAAATCGCGGTAGAAATCGGGTTTATTTCGACGACGGATCCGGCCCGCAACTCTTCGGCGCCCCCGAAGTCGTCCGGAAATGAAACGTGGCCGGGGTTTGCTTTTGCGGCACCAGGGGTTGGCAACCCTGGCTATTCAATGCCATCGCTCCGCGATTGAAGAACAGAAACCCACCTTCAAAATGGGCCGGCAACTCGAACGATTGAGATGCCCGTTAGCCCGATTGCGACATTAAAAGCCGTGGCTAGCGCTGGCCAGTTGGAAATTCTCCATTGCGGTGGCTTGGGAATCTTTTGGGTTTCCTGTCAGTTTGACGCGTAGGATTCGAGCTAGCTGGGTGCGTTTAGACTGAACGGTCAGCCCGAGATTATCGCAGACCCAGAAGTGCACGAACTTGGTCGGGGTGAGCAGCATCGCGGCTTGGATTGTGGTGTTGCTCATGATTCCAAACAAGGCCGCCCAAACGAGTATCAAACTCGTGAAACCGCTTTTCGATTGACTTCCCTCCAGGGCTTTTAGCTTACCAAAACTCGATTGCAAGACCTCAGTGCTGCCAGGCATCCGAAGACCGCTGGGAACTTTTGAACACTCCTGCTCAACACGAGCGATCAGTTCATCGGCCAGCAAACGTTTCAGGTCGCTGTCACAATGTGGTTCCAACAGTGGCCCGATCGCTGCACCGGTCGCCTCACAGTAGCCGACGCGACGAACGAGGTCCAAGCTGGCTTCGGTAATCGCCAGCCAACCGCACCACAATTCGATCTCGCTGCGATAATCATTCAGCCACGCGAACTTCGCTTGCAGTCGCTCATCGCTGCTAAACGAAGCGGGAATCAAACTCGGCTCATCGAGAACCATCAAAATCCGCTGAGCCCAACGAAGGATACTCTGCAAATTCATGTAGCGAGCTTTGCTCTGGAGCGTCGGCGGTACCAGAAACGCGAGTTCCGTCTGAAGCGTCGCGAACTTCGTTTGCGTGCCTGTTTGATAAAGCTACACCAACGCTCATCATCTTTGAGTCGCTTCTTCAAAAGCAGTGCCGCTTGATGCGGAAGGTCTCCAAAGCCCAGTGTTCCAGGATGGGCGTTGCAGTATGTAGCCTTGCCTGGCCTGTTTAGGGAAAAAGAAGTCGAGCGTTTTGATGGTCGCTAGCATCGACAAACTGCTGCCCAGCACCGATCCAACGACAGAAGAGATCGTCGACAAACTGAATGAATGACGCGGCAAGCGTTCGAGCGAATCGATCGGCGGTCCCGGCGGAATGATTGAGACCGGTTGCATTGCCGGTCGTAGGCTCGACGGTGGTTCGCTAGTTGAGGAATCTGGAGGAATCGAGATCGTTAAGCTAAACTGCGATTCACTTTTTTTTGGTGGCGTCTGATCGACCAGAGCGGTCAATCGCTCGATCTCGGCTTTCATCACAATCAATTCTTGCCGCGAAAGCTCGGCTGCCGACTTCCACTTGTCACGACTTTGCGAGACATCGGAAACCCGCACCTTATGTCGGTTCAGCTCGACTTTTGTTTCTCGATACTTATCCCTGAGTTGATCGCGGCTAATCAGGAGCCACCGTGCCAATTGCTTGGGGCGGCTGCGATAGTCATCGAGCATCCCCGGCCGATCATCGGTATCGATCGCTACAGATAAAGTCGTACTTGACATTCCGGGCCTCCGAGCATTCCAATTGCACTATCTGACAGAAAACTTAAATCAGGTTCGCCCCCGAAGTCACCGTGTCAAGATCACATTTCCAACTGGCCAGGGTTAGTCTGGGTTCAACGCGAGAACTGTGGCTAACGCCAAAACGGCTAGTTAAACGCAAACCAAGCGATTTACGGGCAAACCCATACAAAGTGGCGTTGTCCAGCTAAGCCACCGCTGGTGGGCAGACAGGCACAGTGGGCCGACGACTGGCTGCGTCAGCAAAATCTTCGCCCCGAGCCCACTCAATGAAAAGCATTATTCAGGTGCCTCGTCACGCGAACCGCCGGAATCAATCGTGACGCCCAACAGAGGTGGAGCGTCGTGGTACTTTCCAACACCAAGGACTACCCCGAGACGACTTCCAAGCGCAGGCTGCGTCGCAACTGTTCGATCGATCCTCCCGCCGGATAATCGAACGATAATTCGAACGTCGCCCCCGCCTCGCAATCTCGCGGTGCGACCGGCAAAACTAGGCACTGATTCGGCCACGTGACCGCGTTTTGGTTCGGTTCATCGATCGTCAAAATGTTTTGCGTGATCAATCGTACGGCATTGATGTATCCCGCTTGGCGAGCCTGCACTACGAGGTTTCCCGAGAACCGCGACGGGATGTTTTCGGCATAGGCGAGATTGCAGTAAGGCTGCAAATCCGTCAACTCGATCGTCCTCGGTTGTTCTTGCAACGGCGCCTGAAACATCGGCACCGCCGCCGTGTAGCCGGCGAAATCGAACGATTGCTCGACGAGTTGGATCATCAACACAGAAACCTCCGGAACGAAAACCGGCAGTTTCGACGACGGCATCGCACGAAAGTAATTGCGTTTGAAACACCGAATCACATCGGCCTGTTTCTCACGCAGCAAACCCACGTGCAACATTTCGCAAACGACCACATCGACAGGCTCCTCTGGCACGAAATCCGCAGCATCGGCGTGAACCACCGTCACCACATCGGACAATCCGTTGTCCGCGAGGAATCGGCGTGACGTCGCGACGAGTTCCGGATTACGTTCGACGCAGGTCACCCGTGCCCCGCGACGGGCCGCAAACGAGGACAAAATCCCGGTCCCGCCACCGAGTTCAACCACGTGCATCCCAGGCCGCACGGTCAAACCGATGGCCTTGCCAAACGCACCCACACGGTCTTCATCCTGCAACATATTGTAGTGATACAGCAGCGGGATGTACTGCCCGAGCACGTGCTCCTCATTGGTCGAAAAGGAGGCGGGAGAATCGAGAACAACGCCGGTCGGCTGGGTAGGTAGAGTTTCCATTTTCTCTTCCTACAAAATCGCCAGGCATCCCGGCAAGTTCAAAGTCGGCGTCCCCTTCGTGAAATCCGCTTTGCGCTGTCGCTAAGCAGGCTCGGGAAAGTGTTTCGGTATGTTAGCCGTTTTGGCGTTAGCCACGGTTCCCACGTTGAACCGGGGCTAACGCCCAAATGGCTCAAGCGGGGTTGTACGCAATGAATTACCCGAACCTGCTTCGAATCGACGGATCGCCTTGCTATTACCACCAGTTGCAAAACAAGACGACTTTGTTCATTCCAGACGGATCAACTGCCACTGCTCCGTAACGGGTCTGGATTGATCTTGACACCGACAGGCGGTTTCACACTCTCGATCGTGAGTGAGCAGTTACATTTCGAGCTTCTCGATTAAAAACCGCATCCGCGTATCAAAGCGAAGGTTCCTACGTTTGCTCGTCGATTGTCGAAACGTACTCGCCTGCGAACGTCCAACGCTCCCAGTCGAGTCGCCCGTTGGCGCACGGCAAAGAACCCAGACGCATCCTTGTTATCGTGAAACAGCCGCTCCCAATCCGGCCAAATCGCTGGCGTCGTCATGAGCGACAAATCCGGCAGAACGCGTTATGATCAACTGCCCCGCGCATTCGTGTGAATTCGTGAAATTCGTGGCCGATTTTCCCTCACCTCATCAACCCATGATCTCCTCAGGATGTTGAATCTCGTTCGCAAAGAGCTGGTCGAGCACGGGTGGGTGCTGTTGCTCGTTTTGCCGCTTTCGTTTCTGGGGTTCTTGCTCGCACTCGCCGCCGGGTCGCTGCAGGAATCAGGCAGCCCGTTGGACGCGGTTCGCTTCTTCGGATTGAGCGTTTTCATCCTACTCGAAATGGTGATTTGCAACCGATTGGTCGTCCAAGAGTACTCGAACAAGACGCAGTTGTTCCTCGAAGGATTGCCGATCTCCCGAACCGCGATGCTGTTGACGAAATACATGATCGGCATCGGCACGGTTGGTCTCGTCATGGCGGCGTGCTTTGCCGTCGCGCTGATGGCGGCCTCACGGAGTGACAATTTGGATCGCGGGTTCGTCGGGTTGATGGCGGCGAGGTTGGTGGTCTACGTGCTCTGCACGTTCTCGTTCTTTTTCATGATGGGGTTGCTCGGTCGGTATCGCATCGCGATCTACTTGGCGTTGTTGATGATGTGGACGATCCTTGGTCAACAAACCGAATTTGATTCCCAAGAGCACACGCCGTTTGGATTGCTGTCGGATCGATTCGCGTTCGAACGTGTCGTGATGCCCGTTCGGTTGCTAACAATCAGCGCGGTGTCGGGAGCATGTTTCTTGGCCGCGTCGCTATTGATGGGTTTGATGCGAGAGGGCACGGTCGCCGGATTGATGGCCGAGCGAATGTCGCATCGTGAGAAGATGTTCTTGGCGGCGATTTTGTTGTCGATGTTGATGGCGGGAACGATTCTCGATGAAAAGAAACGCCCCGAGCCGTACTCGATCGCCGGCGCCGCAACCCGCAACAGCAACGGCGTGAGCGTCCAAATCGAAAAAGCAAGCCGTGAGCCGACGGTGCTCGCTGCCGGCATCCGTGAGGCCGTTCCAATCGAAAAAACGGGTGAAGACCACGCGGCGGAAGTGATCGCCGATCAGTTGCATGGCGACCTGGTTGCGATCACCGATTACCTGAACGTGCTATCGCCGCCGGAGTTGTTCGTCGTCAACCGTCGCGATCTCGATGCGGATCGGTTTGAACCGGCTCGATTGGAGAACGCCGACGGCGTATTGGTACGAGTGAACTACACGTCGCCCGCATGGTCGCTCGATGAGTTTCGCCCTTTCCTAATCGATGGATGGTTGTCCCACGCGACTCGGTTCCAAGGCATCCACGAACCGCGATGTTGGGTGCTCGAAGGTTTTTCGGAATACTGGCCACGGTCCACTCGTGACGTCGTCGGTGCAGAGTCACCTGACAATGGAGATGCCACCGATTGGAATCCTGCGTTGAAAGTGGATTTACGGGCCGCCTATGGCGCGGCGCGTGGGTTCGACATCCATGACATGGATGATTGGTATCGGTTTCGCGAACGACTCGGCCAACCGATCGTGCGGAGCGTAGCCTGTTCGGCGCTGGTGTTTGCCGAACAGGAATACGGCAAAGAAAAACTGCAAGCGTTCTTGCGCGAAATGCTCGGCGGCGAAGCAACAGGAGACGGACGAGCGGACGTGGACCTTTGGCGACGGCCGGTCGCCAAGGTTTGGCGTGAAACCATGGGCAGTGATTACCGCGAATTCCAATCGGCGTGGGCGGCTGAGTTGAATCGGTTGGCGAAACAGTGGCAGACGACGCTCGTTGAATTGCCGGTGTTGTCTGCAGACGAGCAATTCGTCGCCAAGTCCGATCTGTCGTTCGCGTTGCAGGTCAACGTGGAGGCAGAATCGCTGCCACCGTCCGCTCCGATCAACCTCCGCTATCAAACGATCTCCGCGTTCGATCAGTGGGAAGATGATCTCGAAACTCAATCGCAGATCCAAACCTATGACTCACAACACGACCCACAGCAACCGATTGTCGTCGATCGTTTGTTTTCATTGGGCGAGCGTCTGCGATACACCGCGAGCACTCGGGTCGAGGAACTCGGGTGTGATGTCATCTCATCTTGGCAACGCAGGCAAGTGAAGTGATGGGCTCGTTATTAACCAAAGAACTGCGTGCTCAATTGCCGATCGTGTGGATGATCGTTTTTTTGACAACGATTCCTTACCTCGCCAGCTCATTGACGCAGATTGACTCGATTCAATCGCTGGAAGAACTTTATGGCGAGGGGTTGATCAACATGGGGATGGACTGGGCGATCGTGGCAGGCATTTTGTCGCTGGCGATTTCCTACGGGTTGCTCGTTCGTGAGATTGATGATCGGACGATCGAGTTTCTCGATGCGTTGCCGGTTTCGCGGACTCAGTTGTTTGTCACGAAATGGGTCGCAGCAATGTCAGTGCTGTTGCTGCTGCCGCTGCTTGATTCGGTGGTGATGGTGGGACTGCGTGGTATGTCGATGACGTCGCTGGATCGGAGCTACCATTTCGATTGGGTGGCCACGTCGATATTCTTGCAGTGCGTTCAATTGTTCGGATACTTTTCGATCGGTTTGTTGCTGTCATTTTTTCGGCGCTTCGGATGGTTAATCTTGGGCATCGCGTTATGGACGTTGATGGTATTGGGGCGTTTTCTTCCCCAGTGGAAATTGGAAAACCTGTTGCTGTTGTCGGAAGCACAGTTCGAAGGCCAGCGATGGTTGATCCCTTGGGATTTGGTGATCGGATATGTCGTCGTTGGCGTCATTGCCTCGGGACTCGCGTACATTCTGTTTCTCGGCGGCGGGCGGCGGTTGCTGAAATTGCTCGATGGGTCGGAGTCGCGAGGAAAACAGGTGGCATTGATCGGGACCTCAATTTTGATCGCGATCGTTTTTATCGGGCTTGTTTCGACGGCCACGATCAACATGGAAGATCCGGGTGAGTCCGATGCCGTGCGCGTGCAGTACCCGAGTTGGTCGACCGCGAATCGTCAAACGAAGCATTTCCGCGCGGTGTTCCCAGAGAACCTCGCCGGGCGTGCGGGGGCGATGCTCGACCGGGCGGATGAAACGTATGAAACGGTCGCGGAGTTCTTTGACTACGAGTCCTCGGTGCCGATTCAAATCGACATGACCGGAGCCTCGCAACGGCATCTCGGTACCGCGTATTGGAACAAGTTGAAGATCGACTTAATGGCACACGACGACACCGCTTCGCTGCGACGAACGCTCGGGCATGAGACCACACATGTGATTTTGGAGTCGCTCTCGGATAACCAGTTGCGGGAGAATTTCGGTTCGACCCGTTTCTTTCATGAAGGCGTCGCGACGTACGTGGAGCGGCGGTTCTTCGCGGAGGATTTAGAATCAGAATCAGAATCAGAATCAGAATCAGAATCAGAATCAGAATCAGAATCAGAATCAAACGAAACAACCTCAAACAATCGACTCGGGGCCGCGGTACTTGCCAGTCGCAAGGAGGCGAATTTCGAGCGTTTGATTGACGACGCTCAGCTTCGCCAAGAGCACGACACATTTTTGGCCTACGAACTCGGCGAAGTGTTCGCCTCAGCGGTGGTCGAGCGTTTCGGAGACGATTCGCTCGGGAAACTCGCTCGCTCGCTTGCGGAGAAAAAACACTCTGAAGGATTAAGCGGTGTGGCATTGTGGCGGAGTGTTTTCCAGGCCAGCGGTTATTCACTCAGCGAGGCAGTCGACGAGTACTACCAATTGCTCGAACAGGCAATGCAACGACACGCCGAGACGATCGCGAAACTCAGCGAACTGCATCCGATCATCGAGGCGTCCGATGGCGTGTTGCTGTTGAGCATCGACGTGGAACCGCCGCCGTCGTGGCAGATCGTGATCCGATTCCGGGCGTCGGCTGCCGCAATGGATGATGAGTATTGGATGCAAACGGTCGACGAGGACGGCATTGTGACGGTCTCGACCGAGAAATTTGTCGGGCGGTCGGCATGGTACCAGGTCGGGTATCGCTTGCCCAGCGAGATGCCGATTTTTCAAACCTGGCAAACCGTTCGATTGCCGAGGTAGGCGAATTTCGTTTCCTGTCGATCGCGGTTAGGAACTGAGCCACTTTCGTGGTCATTTCGCGGTCATCGCCGAAGGCCAAGAACGCGAAAGTGCACGGCGTCTCTCATGCATCAGGAACTCGTAAGTCCCGGATAGGCTGGGCGTTAGTGTGAGCCAAGTGCAGTTACCGCGAGGCAACCGTTGCGATTCCTCCGATCAGCCACTCCGCGAAAGTGGTACAAAGTGAAACCGACAGCGATACTCTAAGTGTCGATCGCGGCTAGGAATAGAGCCACCTTCCCGGTCATGGCCGAAGGCCAAGAACGCGAAGGTGCTCAGCATCTCTCACGCATCAGGAACTCGTAAGTCCCGGATAGGCAAGGCATTAAAGCCCATTAAGGTTGTCGCACGGCAACCGCTGCGATTTCTCGGATCACTCCGCAAAAGTGGTACTAAGTGAAACCGCGAGCGACACTCTGGGCCCTCTCCGCCCTCTGCGTTTCGATCCAGCCTAGAAGTTTTTTAACGCCGATGTTGCAGAGAAACGGAAAGATTCCACGTTGGTATCTACATTACGCAAAGAAAAATCCTCGCAAGAGCAGATTTGTAACGGTCCAGGCTAACACCCAGAAGATAGTTGTGTCAGCTTAGAGAGGTGAACGCACAAAACGCCAAGTGACTTTAGGACGATTTCTAAATCCACGTCGATCGTACCGAGAATAGGCATCGTAACTAAATTCAGAGCGCGCAAAAAAAAAGACCCTTCGACCGAAGTCGAAGAGTCTTTAAAAATCTGGCAATACCTACTTTCACGCTGGTGGGCACTATCATCGGCTCACAAAGCTTGACTACTGTGTTCGGGATGGGAACAGGTATAACCTTTGCGATATGGTCGCCAGAAAGACACATCGACGGATATTTCACCGCCGACGGGCCGAGTTGTTTGGTAGTTACATTTGGCAAATTCTTTGGTCGCCTTTCGATTGGCACTCTCTTGAGTGCGGGATATCGGTGGCCAACCCTTCGCCCATTAGTATTGGTTTGCTGAACACGTTACCGTGCTTACACGTCCAACCTATCAACCTGGTAGTCTTCCAGGGGGCTTTCGACATAAAGTCTACGAATCTTAATCTCGAGGCGGGCTTCACGCTTAGATGCTTTCAGCGTTTATCCTTTCCGAAGTTAGCTATCCAGCCGTGCCGCTAGCGCGACAACTGGTACACCAGAGCTTCGTCCAACTAAATCCTCTCGTACTAAAGTTGAATCCTCTCAAGATTCGAACGCCCACGGCAGATAGGGACCGACCTGTCTCACGACGGTCTGAACCCAGCTCACGTACCACTTTCATTGGCGAACAGCCAAACCCTTGGGAGCTTCTACACCCCCAGGATGTGATGAGCCGACATCGAGGTGCCAAACCGCATCGCCGCTGTGGACGCTCGGATGCGATAAGCCTGTTATCCCCGGAGTACCTTTTATCTGATGAGCGATAACCCTTCCATTCGGGATTACCGGATCACTAAGGCCTACTTTCGTACCTGCTCGACTTATGGGTCTCGCAGTCAAGCACACTTTTACCTTTACGCTCTACGCCTGATTACCGACCAGGCTGAGTGTACCATTGCACTCCTCCGTTACTCTTTGGGAGGAGACCGCCCCAGTCAAACTGCCCGACTGCCACTGTTCTTTGCCCCGATTCAGGGGTTCAAAGTTAGAATTAAAATATAACCAGGCTGGTATTTCAACAACGGCTCAGAACACACTAGCGTGCGAACTTCGAAGCCTCCCAGCTATCCTACACAAATTATATCTCAACCCAATAGCAGCCTACAGTAAAGGTTCACGGGGTCTTTCCGTCTAACCGCGGGTATGTGGCATCTTCACCACAACTACAATTTCACCGGGTCTGTGGTTGAGACAGTGCTCCAATCGTTACGCCTTTCATGCAGGTCGGAACTTACCCGACAAGGAACTTCGCTACCTTAGGACCCTCATAGTTAGGGCCGCCGTTTATTGGGGCTTCGGTCGCGGGCTTCGCCGTGAGGCTAACTCTCTTCCTTAACCTACCAACACCGGGCAGGCGTCAGTCTCTATACATCCACTTGCGTGTTAGCAGAGACCTGTGTTTTTGATAAACAGTCGTTAGAGCCGATTTTCTGTGGCCTGTTCCAGCTTGCACCGGACCAGGCGCCCCTTATCGCGAACTTACGGGGCCATTTTGCAGAGTTCCTTAACCACAGTTCTCCCGAGCGCCTTAGAATTCTCATCTCGCCTACCTGTGTCAGTTTTAGTACGGTCAGTTGCTTAATCATCGCAGCTTTTCTTGGACGTCCTTCCAATGACTTCGAGAACTTGGATGCTCTCGAGCTCAACCTTGGCTATAACCGGACATTTAACTCCGGTCACCTCAGTCTTCGCTACGGACATTTCTATTCGTACCGCTCACTTTCTGGACGCCGTCCTTGCTTTGAATACACAACCGGCGAAGGAATATTGACCTTCTGTCCATCCCCTACGCTTTTCAGCCTCGGGTAAGGTACCGGCTAACCCTGGGCGGAATTACCTTCCCCAGGAAACCTTAGGCTTTCGGCGAACAGGATTCTCACCTGTTTTATCGTTACTCATTCCGGCATAATCACCCGATGACGCCAACACCACTCGTTACCGTATGGCTTGTATCTCGTCATCGGCGCTCTCCTACCACTTAAACCGTTAAGGTCTAAATCCGCTGCTTCGGTGAATTACTTACTCCCGTTCATTATCGGCGCAGAAGTGCTCGACTGGTAAGCTGTTACGCACTTTTTAAATGATGGCTGCTTCTAAGCCAACATCCCAGCTGTCATAGCACTTCAACTTCCTTAGTGACTAAGTAATTCTTCGGGACCTTAGCAGGCGATCTGGGTTGTTTCCCTCTCGACCCTGGAGCTTATCCCCCAGGGACTGACTGCCGAGGTACGGTAACCGGTATTCGGAGTTTGGTTCAGTGGGGTACCCCGGGAGGGGCCCCCATCCGATTCAGTATCTCTACCCCCGGTTACTAATTTACTCGACGCTATCCCTCAAGATATTTCGGAGAGAACGAGCTATCTCCTGGTTTGATTACACTTTCAGTCCTCCGCACAGGTCATCCCCTCGGTTTTCAACCCAAGTGGGTTCGGTCCTCCACGCAGTTTAACCCGCGCTTCAACCTGCCCATGCGTAGATCACACAGGTTTCGCGTCTGCAGCAATCGACCAACGCCCTATTCAGACTCGGTTTCCCTTGGGCTTCGTTCCGTCAGAACTTAACCAAGCCGATTACCACAACTCGCCGGATCATTATGCAAAAGGCACGCCGTCACACATTAAAATAGTGCTCCGACCGCTTGTAGGCACATGGTTTCAGGTTCACATTCCTCCCCTAACAGGGGTTCTTCTCACCTTTCACTCACGCTACTGGTTCGCTATCGGTCGTTAGAGAGTATTTAGCCTTACGGGATGGTCCCCGTGGATTCAGTCTGGGTTTCACGTGACCAGACCTACTCAGGTGCTTCTAAGGTGTAATGAAGTTTTCACGTACGGGGCTGTCACCCGCTGTGGCCGACCGTTCCAAGTCGTTCCGTTAACCAACTACAATCCCATATTGAAGTCCTACAACCCCGAGGAGGAAACCCCCTCGGTTTGGGCTATACCGATTTCGCTCGCCGCTACTGACGGTATCGATTTTTCTTTCTATTCCTCTAGTTACTTAGATGTTTCAGTTCACTAGGTTGTTACAGACATGCCTATGTATTCAGCACGCTGCGGTCGGGAATCCCGGGATCATCACTTGTGTGTCAACTCCCCCAGGCTTTTCGCAGACTTCCACGCCCTTCTCCTTCTAACGCCAAGACATCCCCCATGTGCCCTTGATAGATTGGCCACCGAAATCCCGAACTCAAGCAAATCAAAATTGACCACAGCAAGCTGCAGCCAAACTCAACTAACTCTCGAACATGATCTCAATAGGATCTATTAACGATATCACACAGTGGTCAAGCCCTTCTAAGTAGGCCTGACCGCTCAAGAATCCAATCGAAATGAAATACCAGCAATCAATCAGTGCAAAACACTGAGAAAATGATGGCAAATCGCTTCCGAAGAACTTATTTCTTTACCTTGCATTCGTGCCAACTGAACCTCACCGAGACCCAGAAACACACCAACACATGGCGTTCTTTCAAATGTTTTCTACCAAACAACCAAATTGTCAAATATCAGTTTCTCAGATGAATCGCCGAAGCGATCGACCCGAGAGTCGCCATCGAAGACAGCCGATCAAGATCAGGGTCTCTCAGTGAGAGGTGATCTCGGTCGGTCGTTTTCGAGTGAGCGGGAATGTTAGCGACCGGCTCTTCTCTCGTCAAGCGAGGTTCGGAAGAAACTTCTAAGAAAGTTTTCTTCGTCTCTTCGCTTCGTTTCCCTCGGCTTGGAAGTCTCCGGAGCGTTGTTGCTCGCGGGCCGTTCGTTGGCTGAGGGACGGGAAGAATAGCGATTCATCCCGGTGGGTCAAGTGCATCTGGCTTAATCTTTCGGAAATATTTGAGAGACGTACAATTCACCCTGTTTTCCCGACTTCTATCGGTGAAACTCCGTCGTCGGTTTTATTGTTCGTCTCTTCACCTGTTGTTGGTCTTCGCCTTTCTACGCCGGAGGCTGGAGCAAAATCGTCCGTTTTCCGAATGTGACGATTGAAGAAAGTCGCCTCTTGATTTTGATCCATCGTAATTGCGGCTCGGATTATTGGGGCAGTGGCAATTTGTCGTACTCCGAACTCTGGCATATCATGCCCATCGAAGAACGCTCTTCTTATTACCTTGCGACGAAACATGCCCCATGACCAAGAATCTTGACCCGTCTCTGAGCGGAAGTCCCTCTGAGGACTCGAATCCCTCGCTATCCGATCCAGTGCTCGCCTACACGGCGAAAAGTAACCTGGAGGCCCATTCGGTGGTGATCTGGCTGGAATCCAAGGGCCTCACGGCTCACGCGGTGGAGGACAACTCGGGGGTGAGCACTTTTTCGTTGGGTGCTCAGTCGTTCCACAAGCCGCAGGTGTTCGTGGAACGACTGAAGCTTCCTCACGCTCACGGACTGCTAAGGGAATATGAATCGCAACGACAAAACCGAGACGCCGAACTCGAACAGGCCGGGCCGATCGTCTCTCAATGCGAAGAATGTGGCGTTGAAAGCGAATTTCCGGCCGCAGAAAATGGCACCACCCAAAGTTGTCCAAAGTGCCACCGATTCATGGACGTTGGCACGTTCGATTGGCCGGAGGATTTCGATTACGGCGAGGCGGACGAGGAAAACCATGATTTTTCGCCGCCTGACAACGAAGAAGACGCGCTGGACGCTGCGGCGATGCTCGACGAGCGAGGTGATTGGGATCTCGCAGTTCAAGTTTACCAGCAAATCATCGCGACTTGGCCGGAGCATGCCACCTATGCCGGGAATTGCATCGCGGGAATCGAGCGAAAACGCGCGGCAGGCGAGTCCGGCTAAGACGAAACTCGCGGCGCGCTTCGTTTCTGTTGATTGAAGTGGGAGGCGACGGTTTTTCGACCTCGCTGAATTTGCTCGCTCATGAGTTTTCTCGCTAAATCAGGGTCGCGATTGCGGAGGGCAACGATCAATTCGGCTTTGGATTGACACGTTTGCTCAGCGACTTTGTGAGTCAACAAACTCGGATCGCGACGTTGGAACTGGAACACGTGGTAGATGGCTCGATTGTCCAGAGCGACTTTGGCGAGCAGCGGGTTGCGTGACGCCTCCAACAACAACTCGTGGAATTGCTGCTCATCGTCCATCCATTGATCGAGCTGGCTCTTCGTACTGTGCTCGCTAGGTTGACCCTGGAGTTCCTCGGTCATCTTTCGAGATCGGGCCAGGATGTACTCGAGTTCTTCGATTTGGTCGGTCGTGATGTATTTGGCCGCCTCCGCTGCGGCGCAGCTCTCCAGTGCGTCCCGCAGCACGTAGAGGTTGTCGAGATCGAACCTGCTGGCATCCCGAACGAACGCCCCCGACCCAGGCACGTGCTCGACCAACCCTTCGCTGGCGAGTCGGTGGATCGCCTCACGAACGGGGATCACGCTGACCCCGATTTCCTCAGCCAGGGTGCGATTAACCAACCTCGCCCCCGGTTCATACTCGCCATTGGCGAGTTTTTTCTGGAGGTAATCGTACGCTTTCTGGGAAAGACTGGCGGCCATAAGACACGTCGAAGAGCCGCCAAAGCGACGAGAAGAGGAGTAAGAACGAGCGTTACTTTAATCGATTAGGGGGAACGTGTCGACGAGTTTGGGATTCGCCGACCGTTTCCCTCCCCTACTTCGATCCTGAAAAGATCGCGGCGATTACCAGGTGGTTCTCACCTCGGTCCGGCGGTGTTCGCTTCGCTCGACCGCCCGCTTCTCCCTGAAACGCCTCAGGCGTAATCAACTCAAAACGCGCCGAGGGATACAGCCTCTGACACAGATACCCGGTGCGTAAAAACCGCACGATCGAGGGATCAATCGGATAAACTCACTCAACGGGGACAGTACTGGCACCGAAGAGCCTCCGGATATACAGTGTTATAACTTGCGTGTGCATTTGATTCGCCAATTTCTCAGGGAGACGCTGATGGTTCCGCAACGCAGCTCGTTACCAACAACTCCGATCCGACTGACCTGGACTCTCTTGATCGTGTGGTGGCTGGGACCGGGGCTGGGGAATGCTCTCGTACCGGCGCAACCGATGACTTTCGAAACCGCTAAACCGGGTGGTTTCGCTAATCTCGAAACGGGCGTTGGAGTTTGGACGACGGTATCAGGGAACGCATCGATCCAGGAGGGTTTTGGCAAAGATCGCTCGGGTTGTCTTCATTTGTCAGGTGACGAGACGGTCGTCGAACTGGATTACGTTGATTCTCCAACGGGTGAGCAGGAACTGAGTTTTTTATCGGAGCGGTGGACGAGCCAGCAGCCCTTTCGTTTCCGGGTGGAACAACTCGTCGGTGAGCAATGGAAGGCGATCTACAACGGCGATTCGTTGACTCGGGTGGGGCGAACCTTACTGAGCAGCGTTCGCCTGAAACTCCTGAAATCGGATCAAAACCGATTGCGTTTTTTGGTCACGAGCCCGCCAGCCAAAGGCGTGTTGATCGATGAAGTCAACGTCTCACCGGTTCGCCCGCAAATCGTCACCGGTGCGGAGGTCGTGCCAGTGATTTTGCCCGCACTGATCGGCGCGAAATCCAGTGCGTTACTGAAACTCAACATCAAAACAACGGGCTCACTGACCCCGATTTCACTCGCTCAGATTTCCGGTTCCTTGACTCCGGAGACGAATTTGGACGCGTTGTCGTCGATTCAGTTGCACGCGACCGTTGGAGAAACAGAATTCCATGCTGCGGGGATGTTGGGAGACCCGATCGATCCGGCCAAAGCGTTTTCGATCACGGCAAACCAACCGTTAAGCGAAGGTGACAACTTTTTCTGGATCGCGTGTACGTTGAACGACCGTGCGGACCTGGATCGCACGATCGGTGCGGTGTGTGAATCACTTTCGTTTTCGGATGGTTCGGAGATCCGAGTGGACTCGGCCGCGTCTCGGCAGCGACTCGGTGTTTCCCTTCGCGCCGGCGGCGATCAAGGCGTTCACACGTATCGGATTCCGGGTTTAGCGACGACGAAGCGTGGGACGTTGATCGCGGTTTATGACGTTCGCTATCGCGGCGGTGGTGACTTGCCAGGCGACATCGACGTCGGCATGTCACGCAGCACCGATGGCGGCCGGAGTTGGCAACCGATGCAAATCATCATGGACTTGGGTGACGATCCGGCGATGCGTTATGACGGCGTTGGCGATCCATCGATCTTGGTGGACTCCGTCACGGGCACGATTTGGTGCTCGGGACTTTGGAGTCACGGCAACCGTGGATGGCACGGTTCCGGCCCCGGAATCACGCCCGCAGAAACAGGGCAATTCATGCTGGTCCGCAGTGACGATGACGGCGTGACGTGGTCCGACCCGATCAACATCACTGAACAAATCAAACGACCCGAGTGGTGCCTGCTGCTGCAAGGACCGGGCAAGGGGATCACGATGCACGATGGGACGTTGGTGTTTCCGGCGCAGTACCAAGACTCGCTCAACGCGGACAACCGGACCGCGAATCGGTTACCGCGTTCGTCGATCGTGTTCAGCCGTGATTCGGGCAAAACATGGAGTTCGGGCGGTGGAGCCTACGATGATACGACGGAGGCTCAGGTGATCGAGTTGGCCGACGGACAGTTGATGCTGAATTGTCGCTACAATCGCGAAAGCAAACGGGTCGTGATGATGACGAACGACTTGGGCAAGACATGGACGCAGCACGCCAGTCACCGGAGTGCGTTGATCGAACCGGGTGCTTGCATGGCGAGTTTGATCAACGTGGCGAGGGAACTAGAAACGATGGATTCGGAAACGGTCGATTCGGAGTCGGTCGAGAACCCGAACTTGTTATTGTTCTCGAACCCGAATTCCACGAGTGGTCGAAACCGCATGACGATCAAGGCATCTCGCGACGGCGGTTTGACGTGGCCCGAAGAACACCGACTTTTGGTCGATGAACAACCCAGTGCCGGATATTCCTGCCTGAGCATGATCGACGACGAAACCGTCGGTATCCTTTACGAAGGCAGCCAAGCCGACATGACGTTCCAACGAATCAAACTGAGCGACATTTTGGACACGCGTCGATGAGTTCTCAGTTTTTCTCATCCCCGAGGCTAGCGGTCTGTCGATTTAATTAGCCGTTGGGCGTTAGCCCCGGTTTTCACACCGGCAACCGGGGCTAACGCCCATCAGCTAATCTTTTGCTGGCGCAAAAACGATTAACTTGGCAATACAAGCCCGACGCGCAAGCGAGTGCATGCTGTGCTTCCCTCGCTTACGCGTCGGGTTTGTAAATCGACAGGCCGCTAGCGGCCAAAACGGTTCATTCACCAACCTCGTTCCCAGGCTCCCGCTCGGGAACGCAATGCACGGCAGGCTTCGCCTGCCGATATCCCGAAACGAGGCGGGAGCCTCGAAGACAGTGGGTTCCCAGGCAAGAGCCTGGGAACCAGTAGAACCGGACAACACTTCCCCGTACCTCATTCAAAAGGCGAACCCCTCCGATGACCAGCAAACGTTTGAACGGCCTCGTTGCCGCGACCTACACACCGTTGACTGCTAGCGGTGGGCTTCATCTCGACGTGGTTCCGGCTTTGGTGGATGACCTGCTCGCCCAAGGTGTGACGGGCATGTACGTGTGCGGCAGTACCGGCGAGGGCATGTCGTTGTCGAGTGAGGAACGCCGCCGCGTGACGGAGTCCTACGTCGCAGCGGCGGACGGGCGAATCCCCGTGATCGTGCAAGTCGGACACAACAGCGTCCGCGAAGCACGGGACCTGGCCGAGCACGCTCAGGCCGCTGGTGCGGACATCGTTTCGGCAACCTGCCCGTCGTATTTCCCAATCAACGATGCCCAAACGCTCGTCGATTGCATGAACGAAATCGCCGGCGGTGCTCCGAAACTGCCGTTCTACTACTACCACATCCCTGTCTTGACGGGCTCGAAAATCGATATCGCCGAGTTCATGCAAATCGGTGGCGATGCGATTGCCAACCTCGTCGGACTCAAATACACGGACACGAGACTGCACGAGTATCAACATTGCTCGGAACTTCAAAACGGGCGTTTCGATGTCGTTTGGGGTTGTGACGAAATGATGCTCGGGGCACTCGCGACGGGGGCTCGATCGGCGATCGGCAGCACCTACAATATCGCCGCACCGTTGTACAACCAATTGATCGAAGCGTTTGATTCGGGCGACATCAAAGAGGCCAGACGATTGCAATCGTTGTCGGCGCAGATGATTCGCACGATCGGTCGCTACCCGTTTCACGCGGCGATGAAAGCCGTGCTCGCGATGAAGGGATTCGAGGTCGGTGGCTGCCGATTGCCCCAAGGCCGATTGTCGGACGAAGATTCAGCGAAACTGCGTGTTGAACTCGAAGGCATCGGTTTCTTCGAATGGTCGCGTCCAGCGGCGATGGCCTAGGCCCATGAAGCTCCTCGCATTCTGGATCGCCGTATTCGCGACAGTACTTCCGCTGAACTCGTCACTAACACGGGCTCCGACGGTTGCCGCCGGCGAGATGCTGCGTTGGTCCGAGTTACCCGCGGTCCCCGATGAACTCGGGTTTGCGGGGCCGTTCGCGGGCGTTCATCAAGACGCGTTGATTGTCGCGGGGGGTGCGAACTTTCCTAAACCGGTTTGGGATAACGAAAAGGTCTGGCACGACCACATCCACGTGCTGACCCGGACCGACGCCGGTTTCCAATGGATCGATGGCGGCCAACTGGAGCGAGCAATCGCTTACGGAGCCTCGGTCTCGACGCCCGATGGAGTCGTTTGTCTGGGCGGCAACGATACCAGCGAAACGTTTCGGGAGGTGTTTCGATTGCAGTTCGATCCCACCACTCAAAGCGTGACGCGGCAAACCCTGCCATCCCTGCCGATGCCCTGTGCTCACGCGGCGGCGACGTTGATCGGAGGAACGATCTATGTCGCGGGCGGACAAAGCAACGACTCGCTCGAATCGGCGATGTCGAGTTTCTGGTCGTTGGATCTTTCCAAACAAAACGACGCCGACGCGTTCGTTTGGAAAACGTTGCCCGCCTGTCCGGGACCGTCGCGTGCATTCCACCTGAGCGTGGCCCAGCACAACGGATACAACGATTGTGTTTACGTGATCAGCGGACGACGACAAACGGGAGAACAGATGCAGTTCCTACGTGACGTGTGGGAATACTCGCCCGTGACGAACGCATGGCGGCAACGATCCGACGTTCCACGATGCGTGATGGCGGGGACCGGGATCGCGATCGGACAGAGTCATTTGTTTGTGCTCGGCGGTGCGACCGAAAAACGGTTCTTCGACGGCAACGAACTCAAAGACAACCACCCCGGTTTCATCAAACAGTCGCTCGCCTATCACACGATCACCGACACGTGGACCAATGCCGGAACCATGCCGCAAAACCTCGTCACGACGACAGCGGTTCGGTGGGGTGATGACGTGGTGATCCCCGGCGGCGAACTCCGGCCTCGCGTCCGCTCGGCGAACGTTTATCGCATCACGCCGATTGCGAGCACCCATGATTTCGGTGCGATCAATTACGGCGTGCTGATCACGTATTTGGGTTTGATGGTGGGTGTCGGTGTTTACTTTGCGACGAAGAATAAGAACACCGACGATTTCTTTCGCGGCGGGATGCAGATCCCATGGTGGGCCGCCGGGTGCAGTATTTTCGCGACGATGTTGAGCTCGCTCACGTTCACGGGATTGCCCTCGAAAGCGTTCGCTCAGGATTGGGTTTATTTAGTCGGCAACATGACGATTCCGTTGGTCGCGATCGCGGCCGTGTATGGGGCGATGCCGTTTTTTCGCCGGATCGATGCCACGAGTGCGTACGAATATCTGGAAAAACGATTCAACCGGTGGGTGCGATTGTTCGGCAGTGCGAGCTTCACGTTCTTTCACGTCTTTCGCATGGCGGTGGTGATGTCCTTGACGGGGCTGGCGCTCGCAATCGCGACGCCCTTGACCCCGGTGCAATCAGTGTTGTTGATGGGCGTGTTGAGTATCGTGTATTGCACGATGGGTGGGATCGAAGCGGTGATTTGGACGGACACGATTCAAACGGTCGTGTTGCTCGGCGGTGCGGTGCTCGCGATGGCGATCTTGATCTCCGGCGTGGACGGTGGGGCGAGTGGTTTTCTTGCCTCGGCGACGCAGGCGGACAAGTTCCGGATCGCGAACTGGCACCTGGACGCGACGCAGTCCCAGATCGCGTTTTGGGTGATCGTGGTCGGTGCGATCGGGCAAAATTTCTCGTCGTACACCGCCGACCAAGCGGTCGTGCAACGATACATGACGACCGCGACGCCGAGTCTCGCGGCGCGCTCGATTTGGACCAACGCGGTGCTCGCGATTCCGGCATCGATTCTGTTTTTCGCCATCGGGACAGCGTTGTTCGCGTACTACCAATCGCATCCCGAGAAACTCGATCCGACGATCACGACCGATCAGGTGTTCCCGTTGTTCATCTCGCGGGAGATGCCGGTGGGGATCGCCGGGTTGATTGTCGCGGGGATTTTCGCGGCTGCTCAGTCGACGGTTTCGACCAGCATGAACTCCGTGGCGACGACGATCGTGACGGATTTCCTGCGTCCGCTCGGCGTGTGTCACAGCGAGAAAGGTTATCTCAAGGCGGCCCGCTGGGCGACGTTGATCGTCGGTGTGATCGGCACGATGTTGGGTGTCCTGTTCGTGAACCCGGATATTAAATCGCTGTTTGACGTTTTCATGATCGTGATCGGTTTGTTCATGGGCGTGCTCGGCGGTTTGTTCGCGCTGGGTGCATTGACGCGGCGGGCCAGCGGCGGAGGCGCTTTGACCGGCGCGATCATTGGCGGCGGCGTGATGTTTAGTTTGTGGCGATTCACCGCCGTCAACGGATATCTCTACACCGCCGTCGGGATCGCGACCTGTTTCGTCGTGGGCTATCTCGCCAGTACGTTGTTCCCGCGCGGTGATAAGAGTCTCGACGGTTTGACGATTTATGACATTCGTCCCAACCCGACGCGTTCGTTCTGAAGCCCGCGCATCGGTGTGGAATGCGAAAAAGACGTAGCCTGACTCTCCGAGTCGGGCGTCAAAGCGGCAACAATACTCGACTCAGAGAGTCGAGCTACGCTTTTAGCCACGGCAGTGGCGACAGCGAATCAATCATGAGCGTAGTGGACGAGGCGACGAGTCCCACAACCAGAGGACTCGTCGCCTCGTCCACCACCATTCAGCGCGTTTGATTGTCTCGCTGTCGCCCAATCACACTCAAATAATCTCCCGCACCTGCCTGGCTTGGAACAGGCTATGATGGCCGCGGGCCGGTGGCGAGTTCGTCCAGGGCAATTACTTGAGTTTGTGTGCAGGGGCGAATCCGCGATGAAAGACGACTCGATCGAAGAGCTACCGCAACGAACACTGCCACGGTTCTCGATCCGTTGGATAATCGGTCTGGTGACGGTGGCGGCGGTTTTCTTCACGATTTGCCAGCTCGCCGCCAGCGGGACGCATTGGGCACAGATCACGGTGTTGATTGTCGGTATCAACCTCGTGACGTTCCTGGCTTATGCAGCGTTTTTCTTTATCGGCATGGCTTGGGATACGTTTCTGGTCGATCGCCGAGTTGCGAAAAATGCGATGGTCCCAACCAACCGGCCGCTGAATTCCAACGACACGCCGGGGACGTCCACTCGCGTCGCTTGGATCGTCGCCTCGTTGATTGCCAGTTCGGGGGCGGTCGCGTCGGCGGACGTGAACTGGGTGGGGAATTATCCGCAGGGCGCCAATGGCCTGGATTATCGGCTTCAAGTCGGCCTGGATAAACACTCCGGACAAGGTGGTTACAACCATCTGCATTTGCAGTTCAAGCCGACCCGAGGCGCGTTCGCCGCCGATCATGATCTGACGGTGACAGTTTCGAGCCACAGCGACTACAGGACGCAATTGTCGGCAGTCACGTCGCAGTCATTCTCGTTGAACCAGTCTTCCCAAGGGAGCACGGAACACCTCTTGATTCCGCATTTCGGCGCGGCGACCACACTAAGACTTTGGATCACTGAAAACGGAAAGCTCGTCCACCGTCGCAAGTTATCGATCCAAATGGGCACCAACCAGTACGGCTATTCAGACCAACGTTGGACGATCGGTATCATCGATCGTGGGATCAACGCCCCACCGTTCCCGGCACCACCGTTCCCGGACACCCGTGCTCTGACAGCGGTCCTCGGCAACGGCACCACGACACTGGCCCCGATCCCCGAGGACAGCGAAAAGTTGCGGCTTACCTCGAAAGAATCACGAACCTTGGCCCAGCAAACGCAAAACACCTATTTGCAATTTCGGGTCATGTCGCAGCCTGACCTGACGAAACAGTGGTTAGCCTACAGCGATTTGGACCTGATCATGCTCAACGCAGCGACCTGGACCGATCTGATCGAAGACCAACCTGAGGAAGCCGCAGCGTTGCAGCAGTTCGTCGCCGCCGGAGGTGCGTTGTTGATGTACGGAAATGATTCCACCATTCCAACCGCCAAGCAATCGATTAACGCCGGAGCATTCGAAAAACTACCTAGCAGTTCGGTACCGATACCGAACCGCGTCACCGCTCGATTGGAGTTGACTGAATTCAATGACACCTCGCCGCTCACCAATACACCATGGAACGGCGGGTTCATCAAAATGTCACAGCAGTCCGGCAACAGCCAGTTCCAACATCGCCAAGACGTGTACGACGAATTGGCAAAATCGGGCAGCGAAATGACGACGACGATGCCCGCCGCAAAACTGGCCACCAAGATCGAAACGGCTGATTTCGGTTTGGGGAAAATCGTCCTGATTCACGACGAAGACCCTTTCCCAGGGTCGTTTCAGTTTTGGATGGCTTTGGAATCGGAGTTGACTCAGATCGCCGGTGTGGCGTCTTGGGTGGAACGCCACGGAATCGAGTACAAAGTCGGCAACACGAACTACTGGCGATGGTTGATCGAGTCGGTCGGTGGCCCGCCGGTCAAATCATTCCTGACACTCAACACGCTGTTCGTGCTGATCGTCGGACCGATCGCCTACTTTGTGCTGCGTAAACTCGACCGGTTGTATTTACTTTATTTTGCCGCTCCGGCTTTCGCGGTTCTGTTCACTGGCGGCTTGTTCAGTTTCGCGATCTTTTCGGATGGAGTGGGCACGAAACTACGAACCCATCAATGGACTTGGGTGGACTCGGCGAATCAGGCCGTCGTTCATCAAGATCGATCGACAATTTACTCTTCGTTTGGTACCGATTCGTTGCGTTTTGATCGGCAATCACTCGTGCTCGCGGTGCTACCGTCCGGCGTTGAAGATTTCAGCAGCCGTACGGGCACCAGTGCTCCTCCGACGGGACGTGTTCGTTGGACCGACGACGCCCAGATTTGGTCAGGCGAATTCCTTCCCACTCGGTCTCAGGTGCAGTACCAAGTCTTGCGTCCCGAGCTGGGAGCCGCATTGCCGTTGACCTTTCAAAAGAATTCCGAGGAGGAAGGTTTCACCGTCCACAATCACAGTGAGCAAACGATCGGGCCGCTATTCTATTGTGATTCGCGATCGGTTTGTCATTCGATCGACTCGTTGGAGGCGGGACAGTCGGCCGTCATGCAAGTCTCGTCGCAGCAAGCCGTTGGCGATCTAATCGGTGAGGATGAACTTCCTCCGGTTGGCATCGTTCCCAATGTCCGCAGCAGTTGGTCGATGATTTACAACTCGGACACCCCCGGCGATGATCGACCGATGCCGGAGCGGTTGCTGTCGCGTTGGTTGAGACGTCTACCGAAGGACTCCTTTCTCGGTTTATCCGAAGTCGATCGATCGCGATTTCCGGTCGACGATCCTCAAATTTCACTGGCCACGCACGTGATCATGGGGCGAACACATTGAATCATCCTCATGTTTCTTGGGAGGGTCCGGTCATCGAACTGGAAAACGTCTCTCGGTATTTCGGGTCGACTCATGCGGTCGATGACGTGTCATTCAGCGTGCCGCGTGGCAACGTGTTTGGTTACATCGGCCCCAACGGCGCCGGTAAGACAACGAGCATGCGAATTTTGTCGACGTTGGAAATTCCCAACCACGGCGATGCGCGGATCGAGGGACTCTCATCGGTGAACGATCCCGATCGCGTGCGGACTCGGTTGGGTTTCATGCCGGACGCGTTTGGGACGTACCGCAATACCAACTGCGCCGAGTATCTGGATTTCTATGCCCGATCGCACGGGTTGATCGGACGCCAGCGTACGGCTCGGATGCGTTGGGTGATGGATTTCACAGGACTTCGCTCGTTGGCGGATAAACCGATTCGTGGGCTGAGCAAAGGCATGCGTCAGCGGCTCTGTTTGGGCCGGGCACTGATTCACGACCCCTCGGTGTTGATCTTGGATGAACCGGCCGCCGGACTCGATCCCCGCGCCCGGATCGAACTTCGCAAGATCATTCGAACGTTGGCCGCCGATGGGAAAACGATCTTGGTGAGCAGTCACATCTTGACGGAATTGGCCGAGATGTGTGACCGCGTCGGCATCATCGAACAGGGCCGATTGCTGGCGACCGGATCGGTCGAAGAGATCCGAGGAGATGCGGCAACCCACCGACACGTCTGTATCGAAATCCTCGGACCGAGCGAGCCCCTCGTCACGCGTTTGGAATCCAAAGAATGCGTCACGAAAATTCGCGTCGATGGCAGTCGCGTCCACGTTTCCATGACCGGTGATCACGAGACTCAGGCGGACCTGTTGAAGGAATTACTGGATGCCGGCATTCGCGTTTTCCAATACCGCAGCGATGACCAATCGTTGGAAGACGTGTTTCTATCCGTGACGAAAGGGCAAGTCCAGTGAGTGATGAAAACCAGGCCACCGTCGTGGATACGGTCGAGAAGACGTCGTCGGTGCCACGACTCGGTCCGGCCGTTGAGACACCGTATCACCCCCTGGCCACGGACCCCGACGGCGACGGTTTTCTGAATCGGATCGACCGTCTCGTCTTTCGCGTCACCGATCGGTTGAACCCGATCTTGATCAAAGAGGCTCGTGAGTCACTCAAGAGCAGGCAATTCTTGGTCACGTTCTTCCTGTTGTTAGTCGCCACGCTACTTTGGACAGTGCTTGGGATCGTTTTCAATGCGCCGGAAGTTTACTACCTACCGACCGGTGGCAGGATGCTGATCGGGTATTACTTTGTGATGGCGATACCGATTTTTGGTTTGGTTCCGCTGGCTGCCTATCGATCGTTGTCGAGTGAAATTGACAACGACACGTTTGAGCTGCTTTCGATCACGCAGCTCGCCAGTCGTCAGATCATTCGGGGGAAGTTCGCCAGCGCCGTCTTGCAGATGATGTTGTACTTTGCGGCGGTGGTCCCCAGTCTGGCGTTCACGTATTTGTTGCGTGGGATCGGACTCGCCGAAATCGGCATGGTCTTGATCGCAGTGTTGATGGCGGGACTCTTCTTGAGTGCGTTCGCGTTGATGATCGCGCCGATGACGACGGGGTTTGTCGGTCAGTCGTTCGCGATGATCGGATTGATCGCGGTGATCGTATTGAGCCAATTCATCGTCGGAGGCATTTGCTTGGCTGGGGTCATCGAGGCCGGTGTTGCTGCGACCCAGGAAGCGTGGTTTTTCACGGCGCTGACGTCCATGATGGTTGCGTCGTTTGTCGTGCTGTTCATGAAGGCCGGTGCCGCACAGATCGCGCCGGTGACCGAGAACCGAAGCACTTCGATTCGATACTGGATGCTGCTACAGCAGGCGTTGTGGATCATTACGATCACCAGCGTCTTCCTTTACTACGACGATTTGGAACCGATCAATTTTGGTAGTTTTTTGTTGGCGGCGTACTGGTTGTTGGCGGGAACGATTTTCTTGGTCGAGCCACGTGAACTGAGCCCGAGGGTGCGTCGTGATTTGCCCTCGACGTTTGCGACGCGGGCGTTCTTGACCGCGTTGTCGCCGGGACCATCGAGCGGTTATTCGTTCGCCATTTGCACCGGCGGGATCGGGATTCTGAGCCTCGGTCTGTTCGGAAGCCTTGTTGGATCCGGCAAGGTGTCGACCGATCCGATCCTGTTCGGATTGACCATGGTCGGTTACTTAACCGGTTATCTCGGGATCGTGCGTTTGTTGACGATGCCCTTTGCACGGCGATCGAAGCTGTCGTTACCGTTGGTGTTGATCGCATTGTTGTCCGTGTTGATCGGCACTGCTTTCGCCCCCACGGTCATCCATGTTGCGATCAACGGTGATTTGCCGTCCCAGTACAACGACATCGAGATCATGGATTGGGCGTGGACCTCGACACAGGGTTTCGAGGCCTCCGGCATCCCCGCCCATCTCGCCATCATTGCCGCGATCATGGGCGGCGTGATCACGCTGATCAACACCCTCGTGATGCGAGATCTGTACGCCTATCGAAAAGTCATCGTTCCAACGCGAGTAACGCAAGATCGGGAAGAGCGTTCGATTGGATCGTTCCTAAAATGAGCCGTTACCATCAGTCGGCTGCGAGCCTTTTCAAGAGCACAGGAACCAAGCAACCTCCGCCCACGAACGCGACCAACCCTGCTGCGAGTTCGAATTGACAGTTGCTGGCCGCACTCGCATGTGATTTTTGTGCTCATCGATCGTCGTTGTGTCGCAATGTGTTTTGGCCGTGTACAGCGCGAGTTCACCGTACACAAAATCGAAATAAGTAGCCTCGTCCACTACCATTCAACGCGTTTTATTGTCTCGCTGTCGCTAAGTTTATTAGACGGTCCACCTCGGGCGGGTTCCTTTCGAACATGCTGATGAATTCGATCTCGCCACCGAACCCACGTCGCCGGTTTTCTTCGGCGGCTTGGGTTAACAGGTTTCGCCGCATCGCGACCCAGTCGATGCGAGCGGCAGTCTGTTTTTGGATCATCGCCGCGATCGCAAGCCCCATCAGGGTTTTCCCGCTACCGGTCGGGCTCTCAATCACAATGCTCGCGGTTCGAGGGCTATCGGTGGTCGACTCGCGGGCGAAATTCTCCAGCGTCTGGCGGATGATGCGTTGCTGGTACGCTCGCGGTTGAACCTGGCAACGTCTCAGGAATTGGTTCGTTTCAAGATCGAAATCGGTTGAGTGTGAAAGAGGCGGCATCGGATGCCCTGGGAGAGAGTGATCGAATCAGTGATGAAACTGACTCATTGGAGACCCAAGGGGTAACACGATTGGTCACCCTTGCCGAAAAAACAAGAAACAGCGATTGGGAAAGATTTTGGACGCAGCCTCGGTCATAACCCTTCCGCGTGGGGAAAGCCGAGCACGTTGGCGTTTAATTCGCCGCCGGTGACGACGAGCTGGTGAATCGCCTCACGCATATTGTCATCGGTAACAACAATCGTTTCGTTGCCGGACGCGTCGTTGCCGGATGAGTCGCCGGTGGATTGATCCCCGGCCAACAGGATCGCCCGTTTGCAGAGTTCCTGCAGGAACGCGGGGCTGGCTCGATCCGTGCGTTTGGCCCACAACGCGAGATCGACGTTCACCGAATCGAGTGACTCAGTGGCAACCCCCGGTGCCTGGTCGCTCGCATTGACTTGACTCAGAAACAGACTCAGCAATCGCTCTCGCGCCTCCTGATCGGGCAGCGGGAACTCGATCGCCTGGGAGACACGTCCGGGCCGCGACGCCAGAGCGGGTTCCAGGACATCAGGCCGGTTCGTCGATAGGATCGCCATCGTGTCACTGCTCGACGAGAGACCGTCCATTTCGTTCATCAATTCCTGCAACCCGTCGAGTCTGCCGTTGGCCTCGGTTCGATTGGTCGCTAACAAATCGACGTCTTCAATGATCACGACGGTCGGTTCCAAGTACGCGGCCAGACGAAAACACTCCCACAACGTTTCCGGTTCGAGATCGGTCGGGACGACGACGGTATGATCGGCGAGTTTTGAAAGCAGGTATTTGGTTACCAACGTTTTGCCCGTTCCCGGTGCCCCGTAGAACAACAACCCGAGCCGCGAGGAATGGCCAAACCTCGCCAGTCGCTGGCGAGGTTGAACGCGTCCGAGCATCAACGTCTCAGTCAGCGACAACACCTCGTCGGGCAACACGACATCGTCTCTCGCGGCGCTCGGGCGATCAACAATTCGTACAGTCGTCTTGGACGACGAACCGGCGGCCATTGCCCAGATCGTATCGGTAGGATTGGTTTCCTGGTGTTTTTGCATTGCCTGCACGACATCGGCCAACCGATTAGTCGAAACGTGTCTATCGACAAACGTTAACCGATCGGTCGATTGATTCATGAAGCGTGTCACACGCCGCCGCATCCCGAATAACCAAGTCGAATAGAGGTACCAGAACGTCCAACCGCAAACCGAAAGAAAGGCGAGCAAGAGCGCCGCCTTGTCGTTATCAAAGATGACCTGACTGAACGTCGCGGCACACCCGATAAAAATGATCGCGAGCCAGATCGCAGTATTCGCCGCTCGAAGTCGATTTATCATGGTTGTTCCTGAGCAAGTGCGGGAGAATGCTGCGGTGTGATCCACCGCTTTGACGCTAGTGGTCTGTTTGTTTCATGAATCAATCCGTCCACTTCGACCGTGCTATTGCCCGCCCTGGGTGTCGGTAAAACGGGACACTCACTCTCGGGCAGCCAGTTGCCGGTCTCAAAATCAAAGACGACGATCCCGTCCACCGTCAAATCAAAGACATGGCCCGTCGCCTTGGACGTGCGGCGTCCACCGGCCACATAAACCGCGTCCCAATCACCGCCGCCTGACAATGGTCGCGAGCGTGGGGTGCGTCGGGAAGGATCTGCCATTGACCGGTCACGGGATCGTACTCGTCCAACCAAGCCTGCGTTCCGTTGATGTGTCCGTTCGTGATACCGCCTACCAAGTAGATTTCTTCCTGGTAAGTAACCGCTCCCGGTGCACCACGCCGACGGTTCTCAGGGATGAAATGCGTGAATCGAAATTCATCTTGGGAAGGGGAATAGGTCACCAAGGGATCCACCGGAGGCTCACCGGGATACCGACCCTGCATCGCACCGACGAGGTAAATGGTTTGACCGAGAGTCAATGCTTGAAAGAGGGTATGACCGAAACGGGATGCCCGGCTTTCGCGAACGTCGTCGCCCAACCCTCACGTTCGTCCGGCGTCGAGAGATACAAGGAGGACGTCAATCCCATGCCGGGAACCATGATGACCGGCAGTTTGTCGCCAATTTTGGATGGAGGTGCGATCCGGTAACGAACCATCGCCTGGCCTGCAATCTGAGTTTGAGCACCACCACCACCACCACCGCTGCGACGTCCTCCCGTCACAGGCATTTCGGCTTCTCGTCCACCGACGAACATCACGCCCATCTTTTCGAGCACCACGTGATCCGGCCACGGGACTCTCGCAACCTCCTCCGCCTCAACGGAGGCGTTTTCGCTCAGCGACATTCAGATCAATAACGGAAAAAAAGCTAGCCAGAATTTCATAGTTATTACTTTAGCAGGCAGGCTGTTGATCGAGTTAGCCGATGGGCGCTAGCCCCGGTTGCCATCCCTCAGCGATATCAGGATCAATAACGAAAAAAAACTAGCCAGAATTTCACAGTTATTTCTTTGGCAGGCAGGCTGTTGATCGAGTTAGCCGATGGGCGTTAGCCCCGGTTGCCATACCGACTCATGGTTTCAATTGAAGTGACTCGAAGACAACCGGGGTGCGGACGGCGCGGAGCCCGACGCCGCCGCTCGGGTAGGTCGGATCTCGGTGCGTGAGCACAAGTTCGCCGTTGAAGGAAATCCTCAGTTCGTTCCCTTGGGTTTGAACCGAGAGACGTTGGATTTGGCTCGCGTCAATCTGAACCGGAGAAGCCTTGAGGTGCTCGAACGTTCGACCGTTCATCTTGCCAAGATTAACCGTATTGTTTTTTAAATTCAGATCGGCAAAATAGCCTCGGTGGGCGTCGTAGCCAAGGCCCGCGCCCGTGTTCCGAAACAGAATCCCCGCAGCACCTTTTGTTTGAAAATCTTTGAAACGAAACGTGGTTTCAATGCTCAAGTCCGCCGTGTACCGGCCACGTAACATCGCTTTTTCGCCCGCTGAAAAGTCGTTGACCGGATCGGCCGGAGCTTGCCCGAGGTGCAACCCATCGGAATCGAACCGGTAGCGTTGATGATGACTGTAGATCGCGAAACGTGGTCGAGCGTTTTCGGAACGTAGGTCCATACTCAAGGGCATTTCGAGCGGTACGGGGATCACCTCGCCCGACGGTTTCTTGATCGGTTTGCCGGGAGGGACCGGGCGTCCAAAACGGGGCCGACCGCTGGCGTCATCGAATGACATTGGTTGGATAAAAATGCCGCGTTGCCAACCCGGTTCGCGATCTTGTTTGGCATGATAGACGTGCCACATTTCCGATCCGTCCGGTGATGCAACGAAACACGAATGACCGACACCGAACGTGTCCGGCGTGGACGTGAACACCGGACGCTGGAGCTTGGTCCACGACGAAGGTTGCAGCGGATCGTCGCCGGTCAATTCGAGCAAACCGAGTTTGTAGGTCGGCAACCAAGACGCGCCGCACGAGTAAACGACGGACGTGTGATCGTTATGCTTAAGAACCTGCGGGCCTTCGTGCAGCCCACGGCCCTTGCCGTTGTCTTCGGTAAACTCCCACGGGTGTTCGTTGTTCTCAGTGACACGCACACGCGGCCCGCTAAGCTTCGTCGGTGACTCCATCGGTGCAATGTACAGATACTGCCGGTCGCTGCCCGGTTGATCCCACCCCGACCACATCGCGTAAAGTTTGCCGGCGTGCTGCAGCGGCGTCATGTCGATCGCCCACACGTTGGGGGAACGACCGTCCGCTCCGTCGCCCGTCGCCAACGGACCGTGCAAGGTGTATTCACCCAACGGATCGTCGGTGTTGGATTCCAAAACGTAAGCCAAGTGGTTCTCGTTCTTGCCGTCCGAGGCGGCAAAGTAGACGTACCATTTCTCGCCGATATAATGCAGTTCGGGTGCCCAAATTTCACGACTGTAGGGTCCCGTTTCAGGTGCGCGCCAAACGATGTGCCGCGTGCCGAGGTCCGACAAATTCGCGGAGGTGTGAATTCCAATCGCACGGTTGCCATCGGAGTAGCACCACAAGTAGCGATCGTTCGCTTCATCAGGAACGACCCAAGGGTCCGCTCCCTCACCGATCGGGTTGACGAACATCGAATCGCTCAGTGGTGGCACCTTGCCAAAATCCGGGGCACCGGCGTCGACGGGCATCAATTCGTTCCACTTCATCACCGCCTTGTGCAAACGCCCCACCACGTCAGGTTGTTCGATGACCAGGTTGTCTGTTTCGGAAACATCATCGACCAAGTGATAAAGCTGTGGGTCGGAGCCATCAAAATTGACCAAGTATTTCCAAACGCCATCGCGAACGGCTAGATCGGGATTGTCTTCGGATTTTGTTCCAGGACGATCCGGCGGACGGCGGAAGAAGATCGGTGCTTGACGTCCGGTTTTCGATTTACCCAATAACGCATCGGCGACATTTTCTCCATCCAGTTTCGCGTTGTCCGGCAACGGCGTATCGGTGATCGCATAGAGCGAGCGGTTCAGATCCATCGCCGCGAAGATCGCCGAGTCGTTGCTCGTGCCGGCGGTTCCCGGCGCGAGCAAGCCCGGACCCCACACGATCAACGGCGAACGAATGCCGCCCTCGTACAACCAAGTCTTGGCACCACGAAACGGATCGGACAAACCGGCACCGTCTTCATGCCCGTTGTCAGACGACACCAGAATGATCGTGTTGTCACACAGGGAATCGTCCCCACGAATGCGTTCGAACAGGGGCCCGAGTTGCTCGTCCATCGCATCGACGACGGCGTAGTGCAGCCCGCGTTGACTGCCGTCGGTTTTTGCTCGCTTCTCTTTCGGCGGGAACCACGGCCCGTGAACGTCATCGGGCCACACGTTGACGTAAAACGGTTTGCCTTGGGCCTTCGCTTTGTCAATGAAATCAATCGCACCATCGACGAATGATTTGGTCACAAACGAACGATCGGCTTGAGTGATCGGCCCGGTCGGCAAATCGTTGGACCCAAGCGAGTGCAGTTGAGGCTGTTTCCCATCGTGAGCGTTCTTCATCCCCAGCACACGCGGACCGAGCCCTTCGAAATTGGTCAAACTTCGATCAAAACCGTACTCGGAAATCAACGGTGCGTTGCCGACATCGCGTTGCCCACCCATGTGCCATTTGCCAAAGTGACCGGTGGCGTAACCGTTGTACTGCAGCTCGCGAGCCAACACCGGGGCGGCCGGATCGAGCCACTGGGCCATGCCTCGTTCTCGGTTGCGTTTTCGATTGGCCAAATACGAACTGATCTTCCAACGAAACGGATATTGCCCCGTCGTCATCGCCACGCGCGAGGGCGAACAGATCGGCGAGTTGACGTAGAAGTTTTTGAAACGAATTCCTTCGGACGCCAAGAGATCGAGGTGTTCCGTTTTCGTTTTCTTGCCGCCGAAACACGACATGTCGATGTATCCCATATCGTCGATGAACACGTTGATGATGTTCGGGCTGCCCGGGCGAGCCTTCCGTTTCGGACGCCCGTAAACCATTTTCGTATCGCCGGTCGATGTCATCCAACCGTCGAGTACGCGGCGCAGTTCTGTTCGTTTTTCGGCTGCGTCAGGATCATCGACCAAGTTGTCTTGTTCGAACGAATCCACATCGGTCTTAAAAAATTCTTCAGCGGGCCGGTTTTGATAACGGCGAACGATGTCGCGAGCCGTTTCATCGTCGAGCGCCGATTGCAGCCAACTGTCCCAATACCCACCATCCTGACGTGCTTCGGTGGTGTGGCTTTCAAAGCGAAACTCCGGATGCAGGTTGCGAATCAACTTCCACCCGTCCGCATCGATCACCGCGCGACTGGGGAAGACGTTGTGGTTGCCGTCGCCGCTGTGTGTGGTGAAGACATGCTCGCGATGCGAATGAGCCTCACCACGCAGAACCGCAGCGAACGAGCGACCGTCAATCTCGTCGGGCGTAACACCGCCGGCGACATCGACCAACGTGGGCAACAGATCGATCCAGGAAACCATCGCATCGGTTCGCTTGCCCGTCGCAATCCGACCCGGCCAACTGACGATCAACGGCGTCCGAACGCCGCCTTCGTAGGTGTTCCATTTCTCAAACGGCCACTGAGCACCGTGATCACTGGTGTGGAGGAAAAACACATCCTCGCCGAGCACCTCGCGGGCCGCGTCGTGGACCGCACCGAGTTCGTCATCCATCGTCTTGACGGCCGCTAAATAACGGCGTCGCCATGCTCGCGTGACATCGTTGTTGACATGAGTCGGCGGGATGTTGACGACGCTCGTAGCGATCTCGTCCGTGTTCTCCGGCCAAGGCACGTGCGGCCAATTAGAACCAACGAACAAACACAACGGTTGATCGCTTTGCCGCATCTTCAACCACTCAATCGCTTTCGGGATCGCGATGTCTTCGTGGTAGTCGAAGTGGCGAGCGAGATCAAACCCGTACTCCGACGTTTGTTTGTAGTGGCCGACCTTGCCGAACGAGACGACTTCGTAACCGAGTTCTTGCAGGTAGCTCGGCAGTTTGCGAATCGCTTCGCGAGGTCGCGAGTGGTTCGGCTCGGCACCGTTGTTGGAGGGATACAAACCGGTCAGCATCGCCGCACGACTGGGAGCGCAACTCGGCGAGGCCACATAAGCACGATCGAACGTCATCCCGGCACCCGCCAAGCGAGCCATGTTCGGCGTGTCAATTTCCTCGGAGCCATAAACCGACGAATCACGCCAAGTATGATCGTCGGAAAGGAACACGACCAAGTCAGGGCGGCCTTTTGCCGAGACGGAGTCGGTGAATAGAAGCACGCAACAGAAGGTGAGAATGATTTTCATGGTGGGGTCGGGAAAGGTGTTCATTGGGAGAAGGGTGCTGGATTCATCGTGCGGACTGGCTCGCACCCCATTCTATCGTCCTTGGTTTGCTTTTCTAGTTCTTCTCAAACCTCTGTTTGACTGGCGAGGTCCGCTATCGTGTCGGTAGAGACATTGGGGGCAAATCTGGGGACGGCAAATCTAGGACCAAATCTAGCGACCAAATCTAGGGATAGAGCATCTTTCTGGGTGTTGCATTGACTCCAAGGGGAGGGGATGCTGAGTTTTCTGATTCTGTCAGTTGCTCTGACCTTTCCGTCTGGGAGGTGTGCGATGGCTCGTTTGGCTCGCAGTGAAGTCTTTGATCCTGATGAGGTTGCGATCGGTCACTTTTATAATCGCACCACCCGGCGGTGCTTCTTGATGGGAGAGGACCCGATCTCAGGGAAAAACTTTGACCACCGGAAGGTTTGGATCGAGGAATATCTGCGCGAATTAGCCGAGGCGATGGAAGTAGATTTTCTCGGGTTCGCTATTCTATCTAATCATTTCCACTTGATTTTGAGATCGCGTCCTGATGTCGTGGCAACGTGGGATGGTATGTGAAGGTGGCTCGCAGATGGTGGATGCTGTGCCCGC
>Ga0163215_100669_pt1 | contig 44898 bp, 43 predicted proteins | sample SynspAceP_FD_185934 | JGI IMG/M metagenome (GOLD analysis project Ga0163215, IMG submission 185934) | Saline lake microbial communities from Ace Lake in Antarctica - Synechococcus sp. Ace-P (Hybrid Assembly) | ecosystem: Environmental > Aquatic > Non-marine Saline and Alkaline > Saline | place...
AGCAGGTCTGTTTCAGCGTAAAGAAACAGACCATGAACTCTTGTGCCGAAGGCAACGACAACGACTGGAACTGCAGCGGATTCAGGGGGCGTTGCCGCTATGAATTTATTCCGGACAGCAGTGCGCGCACGCGGGAACCCATTTTGACCTTTGCGGCCAGTACAAATGCTCCGAGCCCAGCCCCGACAATGGATCCCCGCGTTCGCGAGGATGACAGCGTGGGGCGGAGAATGAGAAGTTGGGGTAATACACCGGGCCGCCCCCAACACCCGTCATTCCCGCGCAGGCGGGAATCCAAGCGGAGTATGTCTTAACACCAGCCCTGTCGTTAAACAGAGCCTTGTTTACCCAAGTCACACATCAATCCGAGCAAATAAACGATTTATCCGCTTTTATCAGTAGCTTATGCTTGACAAGGTCCGGCGCCGTGCGTAAAGTTCGCGGCCATTGCAGGCACATAGCTCAGTTGGTTAGAGCACCACCTTGACATGGTGGGGGTCGTTGGTTCGAATCCAATTGTGCCTACCAAATACAAGACCCGGCCTATGGCCGGGTTTTTTGTTTCAGCGTCCATTGGGACGCCTGTGCGGTAGCCTACTAGGGCGTCGGCAATCGTCAGCCGGTATGAACTGCAGCACCAGGCGACCCAAGCGGACTTTTCCATCATGTGGCCTTGCGTAGGGGTCACCACTGAGAAGGAGCGGCATATGCCCACTATTACTCTCCCCGACGGCAGTCAACGCAGTTTCGATCACCCTGTATCCGTAGCCGATGTGGCCGCCTCTATTGGCGCTGGCCTGGCCAAAGCGACGCTGGCCGGCAAGGTCGATGGTCGTCTGGTCGACGCCTGCGACATGATCGAGTCCGATGCGACCCTGCAGATCATCACGCCGAAGGACGAAGAGGGGCTGGAGATTATCCGCCACTCCTGCGCTCACCTGATTGGCCACGCGGTCAAGCAGCTGTACCCGACCGCCAAGATGGTGATCGGTCCGGTGATCGATGATGGCTTCTATTACGACATCGCCTACGAGCGCTCCTTCACGCCTGACGACATGGCTGCCATCGAAGCGCGCATGCGCGAGCTGATTGCCACCGATTACGACGTGATCAAGAAGGTCACTCCGCGTGATCAGGTCATCGAGGTGTTCGAGTCCCGCGGCGAAGACTACAAGCTGCGTCTGGTCGAAGACATGCCGGACGAGCAGGCCATGGGCCTGTACTACCACGAAGAATACGTGGACATGTGCCGCGGTCCGCACGTGCCGAACACACGCTTCCTCAAGGCCTTCCAGCTGACGCGCATCTCCGGCGCCTACTGGCGTGGCGATGCGAAGAATGAGCAGCTGCAGCGCATCTACGGCACCGCCTGGGCCGACAAGAAGCAGCTGGCTGCCTATATTCAGCGTATGGAAGAAGCCGAAAAGCGCGATCACCGCAAGATCGGCAAGCGTCTGGGCCTGTTCCACACCCAGGAAGAAGCGCCGGGCATGGTGTTCTGGCACCCCAATGGCTGGACCATCTATCAGGTGCTTGAGCAGTACATGCGCAACCTCCAGCGCGTCAGTGGCTATAAAGAGATCAAGACCCCGCAGGTGGTCGATCGCGTCCTCTGGGAGCGCTCAGGCCACTGGGAGCACTACTCGGCGAACATGTTCACCACCGAGTCGGAAAGCCGCGACTACGCCATCAAGCCGATGAACTGCCCGTGCCACGTGCAGGTGTTCAATCAGGGCCTGAAGAGCTACCGCGAGCTGCCACTGCGTCTGGCCGAGTTCGGCTCCTGCCACCGTAACGAGCCATCGGGTTCGCTGCACGGTCTGATGCGCGTACGTGGCTTTACCCAGGACGACGCGCACATCTTCTGCACCGATGAGCAGGTCAAGTCCGAGGCAGCCGACTTCATCAAACTGACCCTGCAGGTGTACAAGGATTTCGGCTTCGACGACGTCGAGCTGAAGCTCTCCACCCGCCCTGATGACCGCATGGGCGATGATGCCGACTGGGATCAGGCCGAGCAGGGTCTGGAAGCTGCGCTCAACGAAGCAGGCCTGAAATGGGACCTGCAGCCGGGCGAGGGCGCATTCTATGGTCCGAAGATCGAATTTTCCCTGAAGGATTGTATTGGCCGGGTATGGCAGTGCGGTACTTTACAGCTGGATTTCATGTTGCCGGGCCGTCTGGGCGCGCAATATGTGGCAGAAGATGGTGCACGCAAGACTCCGGTCATGTTGCACCGCGCGATTCTGGGTTCCTTTGAACGATTCATCGGGATTCTGATCGAACATTACGCTGGCGATTTTCCAGCCTGGTTGGCTCCGACTCAGGCCGCAATTCTCAATATCACCGATAATCAGGCGGCTTTTTGCTCCGAAGTGGAGAAAAGCCTCAATGAAATGGGCTATAGAGCAACTGCGGACTTGAGAAACGAGAAAATTGGCTTTAAGATTCGCGAGCATACTTTGCACAAGACTCCCTATCTCCTCGTAGTAGGTGATAGAGAAGTCGAATCGCACACTGTGGCCGTGCGCACGCGGGAGGGTAAAGATCTGGGTTCCATGACGGTTACCGAGTTCTCCGAGTTCCTTAACCGCGCCGTTGCACAACGAGGCCGCCAGAATTCGGAGCTATAAAGATTAAACGCGAGATGAGACAAGACAAAAGAGCCGCACAACGTCCGCCGATCAACGAAAACATCACCGCACGCGAAGTGCGGCTGATCGGCGCCGAAGGTGAACAAATCGGTATCGTGTCCATTCAGGAAGCGATGGCTGTAGCAGAAGAGGCCAAGCTTGACCTGGTTGAAATCTCCCCCGATGCAGAGCCGCCGGTTTGCCGAGTCATGGACTACGGCAAGCACGTCTTCGAAAAGAAGAAGCAGCAGGCCGTAGCGCGGAAGAATCAGAAGCAGATTCAGATCAAAGAAATAAAGTTTCGACCAGGGACGGAAGAAGGGGACTATAAGGTGAAGTTACGCAACCTTATACGCTTCCTAAGTGATGGGGATAAGGCCAAGGTTTCCTTGCGATTCCGCGGCCGCGAAATGGCCCACCAGGAACTGGGGATGGAACTGTTGAAACGGGTCGAACAAGACCTGCTTGAATACGGTACCGTCGAACAGTATCCGAAAATGGAAGGTCGTCAGCTGATGATGGTCATCGCACCCAAGAAGAAAAAGTAACCTCCAGGGCAACGCCAGGCCTTGCGGTTATCTTATTAACGCAATATGCGGAGTACATGAACATGGCTAAAGTGAAGATGAAGACCAAAAGAGGTGCTGCAAAGCGCTTCAAGGCTACCGGCAACGGTATTAAGCACAAGCATGCTTTCAAGAGCCACATCCTGACCAAGATGAGCACTAAGCGTAAGCGTCAACTTCGGGGTACTTCCGAGTTGCACCCTGCTGATGTGCAAAAAGTCGAGCGCATGTTGCGTCTCCGTTAAGTCAAGGTTGAGGATATAAAGAATGGCTCGTGTTAAGCGTGGTGTAATGGCGCGTAAGCGTCACAAGAAAATTCTGAAACTCGCCAAAGGCTACTACGGTGCACGCTCGCGCGTATTCCGTGTTGCCAAGCAGGCGGTCATCAAGGCGGGTCAATATGCCTATCGTGACCGCAAGCAGCGCAAGCGTCAGTTCCGTGCTCTGTGGATCGCTCGTATCAACGCTGGTGCTCGTATGAATGGCATGTCTTACAGCCGTTTGATCGCTGGTTTGAAAAAGTCGTCCATCGAAATCGACCGTAAAGTTCTGGCCGATCTGGCTGTGAACGAAAAAGCGGCGTTTACCGCGATTGTCGAAAAAGCAAAGGCTAGCCTGGCTTAAGCCCTCGTTACGACAATCACCGGAGCCTGGCTCCGGTTGGCAACGTCATTAATAGGGGAAGAGCCTCACCGCTCTTCCCCTATTTTTGTTTCTGGAGTCTGTAAATGGAAAATCTTGACGCCCTGGTCTCCCAAGCCCTTGACGCTATTCAGCAGGCAACTGATGTCAATGCGCTGGAGCAGATCCGTGTGCAGTACCTTGGCAAGAAGGGCGAGCTGACTCAGGTAATGAAAACCCTGGGCAACATCCCGGCCGAAGAGCGCCCGAAAGTCGGCGCCATGGTCAATGACGCCAAAGAGCAAGTCTCCAGCGTGTTGAACGCACGCAAGAGCGATATGGAAGCCGCCGCGCTGAATGCCAAGCTGGCCGCTGAACGTATCGACGTTACCCTGCCAGGCCGCGGCCAGGTCAGCGGTGGGTTGCACCCGGTCACGCGCACCATGGAGCGGATCGAACAGATTTTTGCCCACGTCGGTTATACCGTCGAGGAAGGTCCTGAGGTCGAGGACGACTACCATAACTTTGAAGCCCTCAACATTCCCGGCCATCACCCGGCCCGGGCAATGCATGACACCTTCTATTTCAATGCCAACACTCTGCTGCGCACCCATACCTCGCCGGTACAGGTGCGCACCATGGAGAGCACGCAGCCGCCGATCCGGATCATCTGTCCGGGCCGTGTGTATCGCTGCGACTCGGATCAGACTCACTCACCCATGTTCCACCAGGTCGAAGGCCTGTTGATCGATGAGGGCGTGAGCTTTGCTGATCTGAAGGGCACCATCGAGCAGTTTCTGCGCGAATTTTTCGAGGCGGACCTGGAAGTGCGCTTCCGCCCTTCGTTCTTCCCGTTTACTGAACCGTCCGCCGAGGTGGATATCCGCCGCACCGTGGTCAAGAACGGGGAAGAGAAGGCTGACTGGCTGGAAGTGCTGGGCTGCGGCATGGTGCACCCGGACGTGTTGCGCATGTCTGGCATCGACCCTGAGAAATACCAGGGCTTTGCCTTCGGCATGGGCGTCGAGCGTCTGACGATGCTGCGCTACGGCGTGGGCGATCTGCGCATTTTCTTCGACAACGATCTGCGTTTTCTTGAGCAGTTTCGCTGAGCGCCGCACCCGCAACCTTTTGAGAGCAGGAACCTATAATGAAATTCAGTGAACAGTGGCTGCGCACCTGGGTGAACCCCAACGTCTCCCGTGACGAACTGGTCGCGCGCCTGTCCATGACCGGACTCGAAGTAGACAGCGTCACCCCGGCGGCCGGCGTGTTCAGCGGCGTCGTAGTGGGTGAGATCGTCAGTGCCGAACAGCACCCCGATGCCGACAAACTGCGCGTATGCCAGGTCAGCAATGGCAGCGAGCAGTTCCAGGTAGTCTGTGGCGCGCCCAACGCCCGACCAGGTATCAAGATCCCGTTTGCGATGGTCGGTGCCGAGCTGGGTGAAGATTTCAAGATCAAGAAAGCCAAGCTGCGTGGCGTGGAATCCTTCGGCATGCTCTGTTCCGCCTCTGAGCTGAAGCTGTCAGATGACCACGACGGCCTTTACGAATTGCCATCCGACGCTCCCACAGGTCAGAACCTGCGTGACTACCTGGGCCTGGATGATGCGATTATTGAAGTCGACCTGACGCCCAACCGCGGTGATTGCCTGTCGATCGCCGGTCTGGCTCGTGAAGTGGGCGCCAATTATGGTGAATCCGTCAGTGCAGTTCATATCGATGCCGTTGCTCAAGTGCATGACGAAACCCGTCCGGTTGAGCTCCTTGCGCCCAAAGCCTGCCCGCGCTACCTGGGTCGGGTGATCCGCAGCGTCGATCTGTCCCGCCCAACGCCCTTGTGGATGGTTGAGCGCCTGCGTCGTAGCGATATCCGCAGCATTGATGCCGTGGTCGATATCACCAACTACGTGATGCTGGAACTGGGTCAGCCACTGCACGCATTCGATCTCGCCGAGATCAAAGGCGGCATTCGCGTGCGTATGGCCGAAGAGGGCGAAAAGCTGGTACTGCTCGATGGCCAGGAAATCAGCCTGCGCGCGGATACTTTGGTCATTGCCGACCACGAACGCCCACTGGCCATGGCTGGCATCATGGGCGGCGAGCATAGTGGCGTCAGCGAAGGCACTCAGGACCTGTTCCTCGAAAGCGCCTTTTTCGACACTATCGCTATCGCCGGCAAGGCCCGTGGTTACAGCCTGCACACCGATTCCTCGCACCGCTTTGAGCGTGGCGTGGATTGGCAGTTGCAGCGCAAGGCGATGGAGCGTGCGACCGCTCTGATTATAGAAATCGTCGGTGGTGAGCCAGGCCCCGTGATCGAAGCGGTCAACGACGCCGAGCTGCCAACGCTGAAGCAGGTTACCTTACGTAGCGAGCGCATCAACCAGATGCTCGGCATGCAGATGAAGGCCGACGACGTTGTTGCCTACCTGTCTGGCCTGGGCCTGCATGTGAATGGCGAGCGCGATGGTCAATGGCAGGTCGATGTGCCCAGCCACCGCTTTGATATCAGTATTGAAGTAGACCTGATCGAAGAGTTGGCGCGCCTGTATGGCTACAACCGTTTGCCGGTCAGTGCGCCTACCGCTGCATTGAATCTGACGGCCAAACCGGAAACCCGTGGTGAACTGCCAGTGCTGCGCCGCCTGTTGGTCGCCCGCGGTTACCACGAAGCCATTACCTACAGCTTTGTCGAACCTGGTTTGAACAAGCTGTTTGATCCAGAGGTTGAGCCTCTGGCACTGGCCAATCCGATTTCCGCTGATATGGCCGTCATGCGCACCTCGCTGTGGCCCGGCCTGAGCAAGGCGGTGCAGTACAACCAGAATCGTCAGCAAGCTCGCGTTCGCCTGTTTGAAAGCGGGCTGCGCTTTGTGCCCCAGCCCAATGGCGAACTGCTGCAGGAGCCGGTGCTGTCTGGTATCGCCTGTGCTGGCCGCCTGCCGGAAGGCTGGGCGAATGGCAGTGAGAAGCTCGACTTCCATGACGTGAAAGGCGACGTTGAGGCCTTGCTGGGGCAGGGCGGTGCAGGCAATCAGTATCTGTTCGAACCTGCCGAGCATCCTGCGCTGCATCCGGGTCAAACCGCGCGGATCACCCGTGATGGTGAGCTGGTCGGTTGGTTGGGTGCACTGCATCCGCAGCTACTGGCGGATCTGGACGTTCTCGGGCCGGTTTTTGTGTTCGAGCTCACACTTGGCAAGATCATCCAGGGCCGTTTGCCCCGTTTCACTGAACTGTCACGTTTCCCTGAAGTCCGAAGGGATGTGGCATTGCTGGTGGACAAGACCGTGGTGGCAGAGCAATTGCTCGCTGATATTCGGGAAAATGCGGGCGATGCCCTTAAAAACCTCAGGTTGTTTGACGTGTATGAGGGTAAAGGTATTGATCCACATAGAAAAAGTCTGGCAATCGGCTTGACGTTACAGCATTCCTCGCGCACTCTTACTGATGACGAAGTGAATGCGGTCATGGACAAAGTTCTCGTGTCCCTGGAGCAAAGGTTCAATGCCACACTAAGGAAATAAGCCTATGGGGGCTCTGACAAAAGCAGAAATGGCGGAACGTCTCTACGAGGAACTCGGCTTCAACAAGCGTGAAGCCAAGGAACTGGTAGAACTGTTTTTCGAAGAGATTCGCAATGCCCTGGAAAGCAACGAGCAGGTCAAGTTGTCCGGTTTCGGTAACTTTGACCTGCGCGACAAGCGCCAGCGGCCAGGCCGTAATCCCAAGACCGGTGAAGAAATTCCCATTACCGCCCGGCGTGTGGTCACCTTTCGCCCCGGACAAAAACTCAAGGCACGAGTAGAAGCTTATGCTGGAACCCAGCCATAACGATGAACTACCAGTCATACCTGGTAAACGCTACTTCACCATCGGTGAAGTGAGTGATCTTTGCGCAGTCAAACCCCATGTGCTGCGCTACTGGGAACAGGAATTCCCGCAATTGTCACCGGTCAAGCGCCGTGGCAACCGTCGTTACTACCAGCGCCAGGACGTACTGATGATTCGTCAGATCCGTGCGCTGCTGTACGATCAGGGCTTTACCATTGGCGGTGCACGTCAGCGCCTGTCCGGCGATGAAGCCAAGGAAGACGTCACCCATTACAAGCAATTGATCCGTCAAACGATCACCGAGCTGGAAGAAGTTCTGCAGGTTCTGCGTACCCACTGATCCTGTCTCACCCCGAAAAAAAACTTTCTCATTTCAGATAGTTAATGTATTATGCGACCCGCTTCGACAGACAAAGTCGAAGCAACGTCGGGGCGTAGCGCAGCCTGGTAGCGCACTTGCATGGGGTGCAAGGGGTCGAGTGTTCGAATCACTCCGTCCCGACCAAACAAATCAATGACTTAGGCCAGCCTTCAAACGCTGGCCTTTTTCATTTTTGGAAAAGGGGTAAACAAAGGGGTAAACAGGTTTCTCCCTTAGGCTGTAGGCTGCCAGCGCTTTCGATTCCGGACTAGGATTCGGATGCGCTTCCCCTCAGGTGTGCGATGATAGCTATAGTTGGTTTTTTCTGGTGTATCACTGGCTTCAGGGTGTTCGGTGCCTTGGCTTTCTTCTAGGGGAGCCCGCAGAATTCGGAAAAAATCGTACGCTAACAGTTCAAGCGTCCCGGCCACGCCTGACTGTAGCTTGTTGACTGGTCAATCTGACTCGCGGGTAAAGCGATAGAACAAGTTCGGCTCGCTGACCACGTACAAATACCCTTCATCGTTGATGGTTACGCCTTCGGCTTGGGGTATGCCTTTCAGCAAACCAGCAAACCCCCTCGCCAAGGAGCGGAAACTCACCACCTTGCCCTCATCGGTCATTTCAATCAGCAGTTTCGACTCGTCGCTCAGCAATATCAGATGACCGCTCTGTTGATCGAAGACGACCGAAGACAAGTCAGTGGCAAATACCTTGTCTTTTACTAAGCTGGACAGGTCGCGGACGTGCAGGGAAAAATCTCCTGTCAGACTGGCACGAAGGCCGCTCACCTCAAGCAATTGGCGAGGGTCACGCTCCTTGGTCACAAACAGGCGGTCACCTTCCAGGTCGTAGGCGAGCCCTTCAAGGCCTTTGTTGTCCTCTTTGCCAAGTGCCAAGGTCAGAGCTGGATACTGGTTTCGGCTCAATGAGCGGTCAGAAGAAAGCTTGCCGTCTTCGTCGATGGGGACATCCACGATAACCAGGCTCTGCCGACGCTCCTCGGCAATTACCAATTGACCGTTGCCGGCATAAGACACCGCTTCCACATCGTGGAAGCCATCCAGGCTGTAACGTCGCTCCACGTCACCGTCACGGCTTAGGGCCAGCAGTTCGTTCGGGCCATTGGTAACCGCCCACAGCAGTTTTAGATCAGGGTCGAAGGTCAGGCCAGAAAGGTTATTGTCCACACCGGGAACCGGCCTAGCATCCAGTTCAACCCGATAGCCAGGCAGCCAAACAGAACGTTCCTGCCAATCGTCTGTGTGCCAGTGGGTCTTGATCCAGAAGTACAGACGATCATCAAGGTGATGAGTACGTACTTGGAATACGGTGAGCAACACAAGGCACAGAAGCGCCCACATCCAAACACTTACTTTCCGTGTTCTGCCCAGCCAGTTTTTAGCCATCAAATACATTAGAAGTCTCGTTAAATGGGACTGACGCCACCAGCCGTGATGGTTTCAACCCGACTCGGTGCGGCTGGCACAGGTGACGCAAAACGGCGTGGCCGGATCGAATTCCAAGCGGCCCGAGGCGATCAACTCGCCGCATTGGTTACACCAGCCATACTCACCCTCGTGCCAACGCTTGAGGGCCAGTTGGAGGCGGACGCGTTCATGCTGCGCCCGACTGCGGATGGCATCGTTCATTGCTTGCTGCTGGAGTGCATCCATCCTCGACAAACGCCCTACCTTGCTTTGATCCAGCTCTACCGATTGCGAGCGAGACTCAGCGTCTTCCAGCAATCGATCCAGCTCGGCAGCCCGCTGTTCCAGCAGGGTCTTGAAATGGGCAAGATCGAGGGCGTCCTCCAAGGCCATTAGCGCAGCAGTAACAGCGGACTGGTTGTGGTGCGGAGCATGCTGGTCGTGGTGCTACCGACCAGGAATTGCCGGATACGGGAATGGCCATAGGCCCCCATCACCAGCAGATCGATGCCATGCTCTTTCTGATAGGCGTGCAAGGCAGGTTCTATCTCGCCGCTCCGAGTCTCCGCACGAACAGTGAACCCGGCGTTGATCAGCACTTTCTGCGCCCAGTCCAGCTGCGCGGACGCTTCATCGCTCACGGGCCCAACCATGACCAGGTGGATCGGCAGTCCCTTCAGCAGCGGGCTGGCTGCCAGCATCTCCACACCCTTGCGGGTAGTAGCGCCGCCATCGAATGCCAGCATCGCGCTCTCGGGCTTTTGGAAGTTGGCCGGGGTGACCAGGATTGGTCGGTGCATGATACGAATCACGCTCTCCAGCTGGCTTCCGACATGCTGACTCAGACCGCCGCTAGACTCGCCCTGGCGACCGATGACCAGCAGGCGCGTTTCGCTTTGTAGCTCTTGCAGGCTTTCCAGCAGATCGCCATGGCGTTGCTTGGACTCCGGTGCGGCCACACCATCCTTCATGGCACGCTCTTTCGCGGCCGCAAGCATGATCCGCCCTTGTTCAAGGGCCAACTTGCCGCGCTGTTCATCCAGGGAAGCAAGCTCATCGAGTAGGTGCTCGCGGCTGCCAAGCCCGATATTGCCACTCAGATTCGCTGCAACCGGGTACTGGCGCTGATCCAGCACATGCAGAAAGGTCAGTGGTGCTTCCAGGCTCAGACTGGCCCAGGCTGCGTAGTCGCAAACGGCTGGGGACGAGGCGGAACCGTCGATACAGGCAATTACGTGGGTCATTGTTGTTCTCCTTCTCAGTGGCCCATGAGTTGATCAATGGCGTCGGGTTTATCGTGAACGCCGAAGCGATCCACGATAGTGGCGCTCGCTTCGTTGAGGCCCAGCACTTCGACTTCGGTGCCTTCGCGGCGGAACTTGATGACCACCTTGTCCAGGGCGGCAACGGCGGTTATATCCCAGAAGTGGGCACGGTTCAGGTCGATGGTTACCTTGTCCAAGGCTTCCTTGAAGTCGAAGGCTGCGACGAACTTGTCGGCCGAGCTGAAGAACACCTGGCCGGTGACCGCGTAGAGGCGGTGTTCGCTGGTTTCGTCCAGCGAAGAGCTGATCGCCATGTAATGGCCAACCTTGTTGGCGAAGAACATCGCGGCCAGCAGCACGCCGGCCAAGACGCCGAAGGCCAGGTTGTGGGTGGCCACCACGACCACCACGGTGACGACCATGACAATGTTGGTCGACAGTGGGTGCTTCTTCAGGTTGCGCAGCGAATCCCAACTGAAGGTGCCGATGGACACCATGATCATCACTGCCACCAGCGCAGCCATCGGGATCTGCTTCAGCCAGTCGCCGAGGAATACCACCATCAGTAGCAGGAATACGCCTGCGGCCAGGGAGGACAGACGAGAACGACCGCCGGATTTAACGTTGATGATCGACTGACCAATCATCGCGCAACCTGCCATACCGCCGATTAGGCCCGAAGCAATGTTGGCCACGCCTTGACCCTTGCACTCGCGGTTCTTGTCACTGGAGGTGTCGGTCAGGTCGTCGACAATGGTCGCGGTCATCATCGATTCCAACAGACCGACCACGGCCAGCGCTGCCGAGTAAGGGAAGATGATGGCCAACGTCTCGAACGTCAGCGGCACGTCAGGCCAGAGGAAGATTGGCAACGTATCTGGCAGTTGACCCATATCACCGACCGTGCGGATATCCAGCCCAACCGACATGGCGACGGCGGTCAGCACGATGATGCACACCAGCGGCGATGGGATGAGCTTGCCGATCTTGGGGACATAGGGGAACAGATAGATGATGCCGAGGCCCGCGGCTGTCATGGCGTAGACGTGCCAGGTGACATTGGTCAGCTCGGGCAGCTGAGCCATGAAGATCAGGATTGCCAGCGCATTGACGAAGCCGGTCACCACCGAGCGCGAGACAAAGCGCATCAGCGAGCCGAGCTTCAGGTAACCGGCGGCGATCTGCAACACACCACACAGCAGCGTGGCAGCCAGCAGGTATTCGAGACCATGATTCTTGACCAGGGTCACCATCAGCAGTGCCATGGCCCCAGTTGCGGCCGAGATCATGCCGGGTCGGCCACCGACAAAGGCGATCACCACGGCGATACAGAAAGAGGCGTACAGGCCGACCTTGGGGTCAACCCCGGCAATGATCGAGAAGGCGATGGCTTCAGGGATGAGGGCCAGGGCGACCACAAGACCGGCGAGGATGTCGCCACGGATGTTGGAAAACCAGGTTTGTTTTAACGAGTGGAGCATCAGAATTCCCAAGGCAATGGATCGCGCAGCACAGCACGGCGCAAGCCATGTGCAGCTGGTCGATACGAGGTCAAATTGTCGGATGTAGGGGTGCTGTGGAGGGTGTTAAAACCGAAGGCACAGCAGAGCGTGACTGCTGGCGGAGCAAGCAGTCACAGATGATGCGGGGGGCGAAGCGCTATGGCGGCGTAGGCAGCCAGATCATGTTTTGCAGGGTAAGCATGAGGTCTTATCGAATGTCTTTGGTAACTCAATGGCCGCGACAGTCTACAGGAAGAGGGCAATTTCTGCGAGTCAACCCCGACTAGGGCGTCCAGCTTGGATGTCAGCCTGAGCTATACCCTAACTGGATGTCAGGCAAGGCCGCACCGCGCCGTCAGAATAGAGTCCGCTTTCACATTCTTTGACACATGCTTGCCAAGGTCATAGATTTCAGCCTGACAAATTCAAGGCTTCGGGCGCAATGGAACCAAAAACCAACGTAAGCCCTACAGCCCATGGAGGCATCTTGCAGGGACAACGCATCGGTTATGTCCGGGTCAGCAGTTACGATCAGAATCCGGAGCGGCAACTTGAGCAAGTCGAGGTCGGCAAGCTGTTCACCGACAAAGCCTCGGGCAAGGACACCCAGCGTCCCCAGCTGGAGGCCATGCTCGGCTTCGTCCGCGAGGGCGACACCGTTGTGGTGCACAGCATGGATCGCCTGGCCCGTAACCTCGATGACTTGCGACGCCTGGTGCAGAAGCTGACCCAGCGCGGCGTGCGTATCGAGTTCCTGAAAGAGGGCCTGGTGTTCACCGGCGATGACTCGCCGATGGCCAACCTGATGCTGTCGGTGATGGGGGCCTTCGCCGAGTTCGAGCGCGCCCTGATCCGTGAGCGGCAACGGGAGGGCATCGCCCTGGCCAAGCAGCGCGGCGCGTACCGGGGCCGCAAGAAGGCCCTGTCCGACGAGCAGGCTGCTACCCTGCGACAGCGGGCGTCGGCCGGCGAGCCCAAAGCGCAGCTTGCCCGCGAGTTCAACATCAGCCGGGAAACTCTCTACCAGTACCTACGCACGGACGATTGATACATGCCGCGTCGCTTGATCCTCTCGGCTACGGAGCGGGATACCCTGCTCGCGTTGCCGGAAAGCCAGGATGACCTGATCCGCTACTACACCTTCAACGACTCCGACCTGTCGCTGATCCGCCAGCGGCGCGGCGACGCCAACCGCCTGGGCTTCGCGGTGCAGCTCAGCCTGCTGCGATATCCAGGCTATGCGCTGGGCAGCGACAGCGAGCTGCCCGAGCCGGTCATCCAGTGGGTGGCCAAGCAAGTTCAGGTCGACCCAACGAGTTGGGCGAAATACGGCGAACGCGACGTGACTCGCCGCGAGCACGCCCAGGAACTGCGCACCTACCTACAACTGGCCCCGTTCGGCCTGTCCGACTTCCGCGCCCTGGTGCGCGAGCTGACCGAGTTGGCCCAGCAGACCGACAAGGGGTTGCTGCTGGCCGGCCAGGCGCTGGAGAGTCTGCGGCAGAAGCGGCGCATCCTGCCGGCGCTGAGCGTGATTGACCGGGCCTGCTCGGAAGCCATTGCGCGGGCCAATCGCCGGGTCTACCGCGCCCTGGTCGAACCACTCACGGACTCGCATCGGGCCAAACTGGACGAGCTGTTGAAGCTCAAGGCCGGCAGCAGCATCACCTGGTTGACCTGGTTGCGGCAGGCCCCACTAAAACCGAACTCCAGGCACATGCTCGAACACATCGAGCGGCTGAAGACATTTCAGCTGGTGGATTTGCCCGAAGCTCTGGGCCGGCACATCCACCAGAACCGCCTGCTCAAGCTGGCCCGCGAAGGTGGGCAGATGACGCCCAAAGACCTCGGTAAGTTCGAGCCGCAGCGGCGCTACGCGACCCTGGCCGCCGTGGTGCTGGAGAGTACGGCGACCGTGATTGATGAGCTGGTCGATCTGCACGACCGCATCCTGGTTAAGCTGTTCAGCGGCGCGAAGCACAAGCATCAGCAGCAGTTCCAGAAGCAAGGCAAGGCGATCAACGACAAGGTGCGCGTGTACTCCAAGACCGGCCAGGCCCTGCTGGAGGCCAAGGAAAGCGGCAGCGAACCCTACGCCGCCATCGAGGCGGTGATTCCCTGGGACGAGTTCACCGAGAGCGTCAGCGAGGCCGAGCTGCTGGCCCGGCCGGAGGGCTTCGACCATCTGCACCTGGTTGGCGAGAACTTCGCCACCCTGCGCCGCTATACGCCGGCCTTGTTGGAGGTGCTGGAACTGCGCGCCGCCCCGGCTGCGCAAGGCGTGCTGGCGGCCGTGCAGACCCTGCGCGAGATGAACGCCGACAACCTGCGCAAGGTGCCGGCCGATGCGCCCACCGCCTTCATCAAGCCGCGCTGGAGGCCGCTAGTGATAACCCCGAAAGGCCTCGACCGGCGCTTCTACGAAATCTGCGCCCTGTCAGAGCTGAAGAACGCGCTGCGCTCCGGCGACATCTGGGTCAAGGGCTCGCGGCAGTTCCGCGACTTCGACGACTACCTGCTGCCGGCAGAGAGGTTCGCCGCGCTCAAGCATGCGCAGGCTCTGCCCCTGGCGATCAACCCGAACAGCAACCAGTACCTGGAAGAGCGCTTGCAGCTGCTGGACGAGCAGCTGGCCACCGTCACCCGCCTGGCCAAGGACAACGAGCTGCCCGATGCCATCCTCACCGAGTCAGGGCTGAAGATCACCCCACTGGATTCCGCGGTGCCCAATACCGCGCAGGCGCTGATCGACCAGACCAGCCAGTTGCTGCCGCGCATCAAGATCACCGAACTGCTGATGGACGTGGACGACTGGACGGGCTTCAGCCGCCACTTCACCCACCTGAAGGACGGTGCCGAGGCCAAAGACCGGACATTGCTGCTGTCAGCGATCCTGGGCGATGCGATCAACCTCGGGCTGACCAAGATGGCCGAGTCGAGCCCCGGCCTGACCTACGCCAAGCTGTCCTGGCTGCAAGCCTGGCACATCCGAGACGAAACCTACTCGGCGGCCCTAGCCGAGCTGGTCAACCACCAGTACCGTCATACCTTCGCCGCTCACTGGGGCGACGGCACGACCTCTTCTTCCGATGGCCAGCGCTTCCGGGCGGGCGGTCGGGGCGAAAGCACCGGGCACGTCAACCCGAAGTACGGCAGCGAGCCGGGGGGGCTGTTCTACACCCATATCTCCGACCAGTACGCACCGTTCAGCACCCGCGTGGTGAATGTCGGCGTGCGCGATTCCACCTATGTGCTCGACGGCTTGCTGTACCACGAGTCCGACCTACGGATTGAGGAGCACTACACCGACACGGCTGGCTTCACCGATCACGTCTTCGCCTTGATGCACCTGCTGGGCTTCCGCTTCGCACCGCGCATCCGCGACCTCGGCGAAACCAAGCTGTATGTTCCGAATAGCGTCCAGGACTACCCGACATTGCGCCCAATGGTTGGCGGTACCCTGAACATCAAGCATGTCCGCGCCCACTGGGACGACATCCTGCGCCTGGCCAGCTCGATCAAGCAGGGCACCGTCACTGCCTCGCTGATGCTGCGCAAGCTCGGCAGCTACCCGCGCCAGAACGGTCTGGCCGTGGCCTTGCGCGAACTGGGCCGGATTGAGCGCACACTGTTCATCCTCGACTGGCTGCAAAGCGTAGAGCTACGTCGCCGCGTGCATGCCGGACTGAACAAGGGCGAGGCGCGCAACTCCCTGGCCAGGGCGGTGTTCTTCAACCGCCTCGGCGAAATCAGGGATCGGAGCTTCGAGCAGCAGCGCTACCGGGCCAGCGGTCTCAACCTGGTGACGGCCGCCATCGTGCTGTGGAACACGGTGTACTTGGAACGCGCCACCCAGGCGATGGGCGAAGCGGGGAAGTCGGTGGATGGCGAGCTGCTGCAATACCTGTCGCCGCTGGGGTGGGAGCACATCAACCTGACCGGCGATTATGTCTGGCGGCAGAGCCGCAGGCTGGAGGACGGGAAGTTTCGGCCGCTAAGGCTGCCCGGAAAACCTTAGCGTACGATTTTTTCCGAATTCTCTATTCGCCCCTTCTAACGCTCCCGCTGCTACCCCTTGCTCGCCGTCTGACGGGGTAGTGCTCGCTTGCTGCTGCGGCAGGTTTGGCTCGACTGGTGTCTGCTCTGTTGTGTTCTGTATGCCAGGCTGGCTCGCTGGGAGAGACAGATGCGGATGTTCCTCGGTAGTATTGAGCTGTGTATCAGGCTCCCCATGCGCTTCAGCTGTTGTTGCTACTGCAGGGGCCTCTGTTGAGCTTTCTAAGCTGCTTTCTGGCTGATTGTGTATGGTTTGTTGTGTTTGGATGCCTAGGCCTTCTAGTGGTGGCTCAGCGGCGTTCTGCCGCTGTATGGACGGGATGCTAGGCTGGTTAGCAGGTGTTGGTTGATCTGTACCAGTAGGCTTGAATAGCTCAGAGCCATGTTCTTCCAACACTTCGGCTGTGCTCCCCAAGCTTTTAGGCTCACTATGCTCGGAGTGAGTGCTGGTGAGCTGTAGTTGCTCGCCCGGGGCTGCTTGTGCGTGTTTCGTTGCTTCTGATTGCTGGTGGCTTTGTGTAGTGGGCTGATCAATCGTGGCTGGTTGAGGCTCTTGTGCAGTTTTAGCCGGGGTAGATTGGTTTGCGGCTTTTGCTGACCCGGTTTCCAGGGCTCCCTTTGGATTCTTTGTTTTAGCCGGGACTTTCGGGCGGATTGCATGAGACTGCCCTATGTCTCTTTTGCGCAGTTTGCGCTTCACAGCGGTTTGAGCTTTATCCCGCCCTATGAGCAGCCCTGCAGGTAACCCATCATGAGGCAGCGTGGCCCCTTTGTAGCTGACTTCGTTCGGGCGCAACGAGCGTGCATAGAGATGAATCGCCAGCCCCAGAGCGGTAGAGGCTGAAAAAACTTTTCCGTTAACCAGCTTATGCTTATTCAGGTTCCGAGCCAGGCTGGTAAGTCTCTGTCTGGAAGCAGGAGAAAGCCGGAGTGTTGTTTTCTTGATAGGGTGGCGAACCAGCATCGGGGGGAAAAAAGGATTTGTCTTGGACTTGACGTATTTTTTTCCTTTTTTGCTCTCGTTATAGGCGTGATTAATACACGTGCTGACAGCATCCTGCTGATACAGGCGCTGGTCATCACAGAGCTGATCTAATGTGTCTAGTTCTGCGACAGACAAGCTAACGCCCACGGGTTCCGTGGCTGGCTTCTGTGTAGTTTGTCGAGCCGTGTAGAGACGGTCAATCTTCTGGTAAACCTTCAACCTTGAAGACAGATTGGTGTGCTGGAGATTGGTGAGAAAATCAATTTTTTCGGCTATTTTCAGCTTGTTTCTCAGCCTTTCGTCGTTTAAGGCTTCTCTCGCTGCGGAGTAGAGGATGTGTACGTTCTCATACTTAGCGAAGAATTTTTCGTCGGCCGAGACTATTTTAGGCCAGTTGCTGATGATGGTTTCTAGCGCGTTTCTATCTTTTACTGGCGCCCTAAAAAAGAGCTCTAGGCTGGAAAGAATAAAGGAGTAAACCTGTGAATGAGTCCCAATTACTTTTTTTAGATAGAGGGTGTTTGAGCGCGTGATAATGCGTTGTAGGTCATTGCTTTTTATGGTGTGCTGTCTCCAGGATGGGAGCATTTTTTTGAAAAAGCTTTCCAACCTACCTATGGAGTTGAAAAGACTCGGCTGACTAAAAATGACCTCGTACATGACTGATGCAAAGGTCATTGCCTGTATGGTGTTAGCCGGAGCGAAGTCGAGACAGCTCTGCAGTCTTTTTCTTATGCTGTCTTCGTGTAACGGTGTTGGGTCTAATAATGGGACGCCATTGTTCCAATCAATCACGACCCAGTCGGGGCGCTCCCACCCTGGCTCGTCTTGATTGCGGCGACAGTGGTCATGACCAAGCCAAATGAGAGCAGCGCTGGATGCAATGATTGGCTGCTCGCTGAGCATTTTTTCGATCCAGCTCTCGACCTTTTTGATGGCTGCAACTTTTGCGTCAACCAGCTTTTTTTCCTGCGGTGGCACCGGGGCGATGCTCTTGATGTATTTCGTTTGCAGACTTAAGCGTAGGCTCTCGGCTTCAATCTCAAGGCCAGCTTCGATGAGCACCTGAAGTAGGTCAACCCCCCTTTCGTCGACTTCTCTTTCTCGCGTCAGGATACTCCTAAGCCGCGGAAAGGGATTGTCGTCTTTTCTTTCATTTTTTTTCAAAGAGGGCCTCTGATCGCCGATTTTATTGGTATGTTATATCTTTGTGGTATTACAAAAAGTCATACAAAATATAGCAAGCATTAAGCCTGAAAGCCATGTGTTTCAAGGAGGGTGTCTAGCAATTGGTCTGTAGATAGACGTAGATGGGTAGCAGAGCTTGGTGGGGTAGATGGTGTGGGGCGTCGTGTTGCGTAGCCCCTCTGAAGTAGAGCTGACCATGCTGCCCTTGTAGGGGAGCCGAAGAGGATGTTTGATAGGGTGGGTCAGTATTACTCCGGCGGTGACCAGCCGGTCTCCTCGCCACCTCTCTGCTCAGGGGCGCTGGGGGGCGTTTTAAAAAAATACAGAAATTGACCTTGGTATGTTCAATCAGACCGAGGATAAAAAAATGAAATTCGTCAAACTGCGTGAAGTCATGGTGATTACCAGCTTGGCTCGCTCCACAATTTACAAGTTTGCAGCGGAAGGCCGATTTCCGAAGCAGGTATCCCTTGGGGGTAACTGCGTCGCATGGGTGGAGAGTGAGGTGGTCGAATGGATTGAAGCTCGAATAGCCGAGCGTGATACAGCCCGGTAACCAGCCATCTTCCCTTCGCTTCCGACTGGATTTTTTACAGAGTGATTTTGCTCAGCCAAGATATGTTGATGCCCAGGATGGCTGCAGGTCAGTTTTCCGGATTGCCTGTATCTCTGAGAAAGGCTGTCGAGCTGTTTTGTCGGGTAATAGTAATATGCTTTTAGCACAGCAATCCACATAGGCTGATACACAAGCAGCACAGGCTACAGTGTCGTAGTCATCCCATGGGGCTACACCATACCTACCAGCAGCCCTCTTAGCAGATAGCATAGCACCTCTTACCTGCTAGTCATTCTCATCCACTTATATACCAACAACCCTACCACTACTGCAGCCATAGCAGCGGTGTGCTTGCCTGTGCCTGACAGATAGCGGTCAGGGTTGTTGGAAGGAAAATACAATCATGAAAATTGACCTTCCAACCCGTAAGGCTAAATCCAGGTTGGTAATCGGCCCTTTCTACAGAGGATACCCGGTGATGCAAGACAAGGGGCCTTTTCTTAGTCAGTACCTTGATCGAACCATAGATGTCACGGACGACGCCTTGGAAGCACATCCAAGGACGTTTGCAGTTCGTTTTGATCTACGAATACCTCAAGTGTGTGAGGGCCTGGATGAGCATAAGCTAATCAATCGGTTTATGAACTCGCTGAGAGCGAAGATAGCGTGGGCCAGGCGCAGAGCAGCCAAGACAGCAATGAAGGGCAGAGTCCATCGAACAGATGTGCGTTACCTCTGGGCTAGAGAGGTCGGGCAGCGAGGTCGGCCGCACTACCACTTTGTAGTGCTGCTCAACCGTGATGCGTACAGGGTGATGGGCAAGTACGAGGTAGGGCGAGATAACCTGTACAGCAGGATTCTGGAAGCCTGGGCCAGTGCTTTGGGGATAGCCGCTGGGGATGCTAAAGGGCTGGTGCATGTGCCCCGGAACGCTACTTACGAAATCGATGCTGATGACCAGGAGAGCCAGGATGATTTCTTCTACCGGGTCAGTTACATGGCGAAATCAGCTACGAAGGTGCTGGGGCCTCGGCATTCCTTTGGTAGCAGCAGGCGGCGTGAGAGGAGTCGACGATAGCTGGGACGGTTCATTAATGAAGAAACACACAAACAGTGAGTGGTATGCCAATAACCAAAGGAGCATGCCATGCATACCACAGTCTACTCACAGCAAAGCCTTTCCCAGTCTGACGCAACCATCATGATCGACGATTTTGTTAGCAAGGTGCTGAGCACAACCGGCCTTGCATATAAAAACCGTTCAGATTCAGCAGAAAGGGGTAATGGGAGGCTACAGAGCTACAGGCTGTTTCTGCCTGCCATGTTGAATGTGTTTGACGGGCGGGTTGCCTACGACTTCAGCGAGCCCCTGAAACTGTTCAACGAGACGCGGCAGGAGATTCGGCTTGTGGCTACTGGGGCTCATTTCACTTGCCCTGACCCCGATGATCGCGACCGGTATCTGTCGGAACGGGAGTGCTTCAATCTGCTGATTAAGCGTATTAGGAAGAATGGCCAGGATGGACGCTACGCTCGTAAGTTAGGGGATCGAGCCCATGACGTTGGAATCCAGTCGTACGAACTGCGGGAATACGTGAGCGCTGTGATGGAGGTTTATCCGCAGACACTGGTTGTCAGGGGTACTCTCCGCTACCCAAGCGCACTCAAGACCTGGTTTAGGGTGGGGGATGTGTTTGCCGATCGGCACCGCTTGCTCAACCTGATTGCCAGTCCCCCGATTTTTTCAGGATTGGCCGGCTACACCTTGAGAATTGAGCAAACAGAAATGTGGGGGTTCAGTATACAGACAGTTTTTTTCTTCAATGCGGCCACAATAAAGAGCGAGGCCTGTCATGCTTTGCAGCTAGCAGAGGTATTGAGTGCTATGAGCGATAAGAGCGGCTATTGGGATAATATTGGTCAGGACTTGACTGGCTGGCACGAGGCGCAGGGGCGTACAACTGGCCTGTTTGACCGGGAGGAAACGGCTGCCATTCTTCGCATGGCCAAGGCTATGACTGGCTTGGGTCGAGTGAATAGAAGCCTGCGGGTTATGCCTGAGCGTGCCCTGCCGATATTTACCAGGACCTGGCCTAGTAATCAGAACGATCAAGCCGCTTAGGGTGTGGTGACGTTCTTTTAGGCTGAGGTGTTATGGCCTGTATACTGCCAGGTTCTGAGTGCTCTCTGTAACGGCAGAAAAGGTGCTGAGCATTCAAGGGAGCAAGGCTGAGGGACGTAGCTTTATGCCCGCCGCAGGCACCTTCACGGCGGTGAGAGCCTGGTGCTATGGTGTGCAGGGTGATAGCCCGATAGCCCACGCGGTGTCAGATCTAGCCGAAATTTCTACAGCGTATGTTCGATGTGGAGGATGTGTAATGACTGAGCCTGAAATACCAAAGGCTACACGGCGCTCGCCGGAATCGGCACGAATCAAGTTTCGTCAGTTAATGTCGTTAAAACCAACGCTACCCAGCACCTCAAGCAGGCTGGCATCGAAGAAGTACTGAGCATCCAGGTGAACTATGGCGCTGCAAGCTGAAAAGCAGGTGTTGATCGTTGCTGGCCCAAACGGTGCGGGTAAAACCACCTTTGCCCGTACATTTTTGGCACCTCTGAAAGATCAGGTACGATTTGTCAATGCGGATTATATCGCTGCTGGCTTATCGCCCTTTGACCCGGAGCTGGTAGCCGTGCGGGCTGGCAAAATCATGCTGGAAGAGCTGGAGGCATGCTTTCAACGTGGCGAGAGCTTTGCCATTGAAACTACTCTATCTGGCAGGGGTTACCTGAAACATATCAAGCGCTGGCGTGAAGCGGGCTACCGGGTCACGCTGATGTTTCTGTCTCTTGATGATGTCAGTATTTCTATCGAACGTGTGGCGCGTCGTGTTGTTCAGGGCGGACACAATATTCCCGAGCCGGTCATCCGGCGGCGTTTCAAAGCGGGGCTGGAACTGCTACACAGTAACTACAAGCATTCGGTAAACGAGTGGCTGCTGTATGATAACTCTGGCAATGAGCCGATTTTGCTGCTGAAAGGAGTAAACAAATGAGTGTTCAGACTAACAATTTCGGGAGCCTGGAGCAGGAAATTACTGCCGCCCTGCATCGTTCAGCACAGTTAGCCCGTGAAGAAGCCATCAAGTACGGTACAGGGATTGTGGTGCAGATAGACGGCAAAGTTGTGGAAATCAGCACTGAAGAACTCAAAAAACAGGCACAGAAGAAGAAATAAAGCTTACATTTGACCAGAACCTACCGCACCAGAAGGCGGCGTGGGAAGGGGTGGTGGCTCTGTTTGCCGGGCAGGAAAGGGGCTTTACGCCATGCCCCAACCCGCTCAATGGTTGGCAGCGGCCAAGGTGCGCTGGGGCTGGGTGTGTCCCAGCAAGGAATGGTTAACCGGCTGGTGTTGAGCCAAGGTGAGCTGTTCAATAACCTCAAACAGGTTCAGCCCAAAAACGGCCCGCAACTCAGCGTTGATCGGGACAGCAACGATTTGCACTGCACCGTGGAAATGGAAACAGGAACGGGCAAGACCTACGTCTACCTACGCTCCATTTACGAGCTGTACCAAGCCTCCGGCATGGCCAAGTTCGTCATTGTGGTGCTCTGCTTGGCGATGAAGTTCCATCGAAGTCACCCGTGAGCATTTGTCTGCTATCTACAAAGAAACGGGTATCCGGAACTGAGTATGTAAATCCCTTTCCAGTCCGGCGTAACATAAAGCCTGTAAAACGGAATTGCATGTGTAATCATGGCGTCCTACAATCCTTTCTATAAACCGGAACTGAGTGTGTAGCCTCCTCATGTGCTAGCTCACCCGGTGCCCATCAGTATTGGATTTCAGGACGGATCTGGAGCGTAGCGTCAGGCTCTGTGATTGCCTAGAAGCACGATAAATAAGGAACGCACGATGCCATCAGTTTTATCCCAGATCCTTGCCAGCTTCCGCGAGAAAGCACTGTCCGAACGTGACAAAGGTACTGACTTCGAGCACCTGTCATTGGTGTATCTGCGCAACGAGCCCTACTACCGTGACCTGTACCGAGAGGTCATGACATACGGTGATTGGGCAGAGCAGAACGGCCTGACCAAAAAAGACACTGGTATCGACCTGGTAGGCGTGACTCATCAGGATGAGGTACACGCTATCCAGTGCAAGAACTATGCAGCAGACTACAGGATCACCAAGGCTGACATTGACAGCTTTTTTACCGCTTCGGGTAAAACGATATTCTCGAACCGGATCATCATCACCACCGCTAACAACTGGACACAGAATGCCAGCGATGCCTTAGAGGGCCAGCACCCACCTGTCAGCACAATCACGCTGGCCGATCTGGAAAACAGCCTGATCGACTGGTCGCAGTTCCAAGTCCAGAAAGCCCCTGTTTTGCGTCCAAAGAAAACATTACGCGAGCACCAAGAAAACGCCCTGAAAGCCACCAAAGCCGGTTTGCAGGCTGCGGATCGCGGCAAGCTCATCATGGCCTGCGGTACTGGGAAAACATTCACTTCCTTGAAGATTGCCGAAGACATGGCGGGCAAGGGCAAGCAGGTACTGTTCCTGGTACCCAGTCTTGCGCTTTTGAGTCAGACCTTGACCGAGTGGACGCAAGAAAGCGAAACGCCGCTGCACAGCTATGCCGTGTGCTCTGATAGCGATGTAGGGAAAACCCGCAACGCTGTCAACGCCGGTTTAAAACTGACCCACTTATCAGCAATATCGCCGATCCAAAACTGACCCACCCTTGGCGTTTACGTGTTGGTTAATAATTCTTGGCTGCTGGCCGAGATCGGTGCGATACCAGCCGCTTTCTTGTCCTTCAGTCTATAGCTTTCTCCCCGGATCTGGACGATGTGCGCATGGTGTAACAGCCGATCCAACAGCGCAGCGGTTAACGTCGTGTCATTATCGAAGGCGCTGGCCCACTGTGAGAATGGGAGGTTGCTGGTGACGATGACGCTGCCTTGCTCGTAGCGTTTGGCGATGACATTGAAGAACAGATTGGCTTCCTCGCGGCCAAATGGCAGATAGCCAATTTCGTCTATGATCAGCAGCCGTGGCGCCAGGATGCTGCGCTTTAAGTACTGATCCAGACGCTCCTGTTTTCGGGCAATGACCAGCTGCAGCATCATGTCGGCAGCGGCAATGAAGCGCGTCTTGATGCCTTGGCTGATGGCCTTGTAACCCAGGCTGATGGCTAGGTGGCTTTTGCCGACGCCGCTAGGGCCGAGAAGAACCACATTCTCTGCTCGCTCTACGAAGGCCAGGTTCGTCAGCTCATTCAGTTGTTTGCGCGGGGCGCCGCTGGTGAACTTGAAGTCATAATCCTCAAAGAGCTTTCGTCCCGGGAAGCCCGCGAACTTCAGCAAGGTCTCTCGGGATCGTTGTGAGCGGGCATTCAATTCCAGGCTCAATAGCTGTTCCAGAAAGTCAGCTAATGTGGCCTCCTGCGAGGCAGTGTGGTCGGCGATAGCCGCCCATTCGCTGGCCAAGGTGTCGAGCTTGAGACTTGCACAGGCGTGCTGGATACGCTGATGCTGCAGGTTCACGGGCGGACCTCCAGCAGCCGGTCGTAGACACTCAGCGGATGCTGAAAGCTTTCCCTCGGAACGGGTCGAGTGGATATCGGCATGCCCTGAGCCGCCAGCTGTAGCCGTGATGGCAGTGGCATGAGTTCAAAGCGTTCCTGATCCAGCAGAATCTGAGGCTTGATACCGGTGGTGCCATGGATGCGCTGATGTGCCACCCGTTCCAGCCAAGGGCCTATGTGCGCATTGGCCGTGGCCACGTCCAACCGCAAGCCAGCCTGATTCAGAGTGGCCGCCAGAGGTGTGATGAAGCTACTCTTCAAATAACCATTGAAACGCTCAACCTTGCCCTTGGTGCGAGCACGGTAGGGCCGGCAAGCGCGGGCGACGAAGCCATAATCCTGGGCCGTGGCCAACAGCTGAGCATTCCAGCGATGACGACCTTCGCCGTAAGCATCGCGCTCGATCATGATGGCCTTGGCGTTGTCGAACAGGATTTCCTGAGGAACTCCACCGAAATATTGGCAGGCCTCTCCGATGCCACTTAACCAGTCTTCCTGGCGCTCATGCTCGGAGAACCGGACATATGTGGCGCGACTGAATCCCAGCGTGGCGACAAAGGCTTTAATCGTGCGCCGATGGCGACTAATGGTCGTAAAGTCCACCTGCATCTGTTTGCCCGGAGGCGTCTCAAAGCGAACCACTGGGTCAGGCTCAGCGGCTTTGAAATTACTAACGTAGCACTTGAGCTGGCTGATCCCGCCAGCGTAACCGCGATCGTGAATCTCTCTTAACAGTACTGTTGCGGGTATCCAGTGCGGCTTCGCCGCTTCGATCCGCGCCAACAAATAGTCCTTATAGGGATCCAGCTTGGACGCTCTCTGCGGTCGGTCTGGATAGCTGGGCACCGCGCTCAGATCCCGCAAGTAGCGGCGTACAGTGTTACGCGACAGATTTAGCTTCTGAGCGATGCTGCGAATACTTTCGCCCTGGCGGTGCAATACATGAATTTCCACAAGTGCCTCCTGAGTCAACATCGGCCGCCGCTCTGATCATCTGATTAGGCGGCCATTTTGCCCCAGATGGGTCAATTTTAAGTCGGCGCTGGTGGGTCAGTATTACTCCGGCGGTGACAACGCAGAAGATGACCGGATTCAAGCGACCGTCAGCGATCTTCAGTACCCGGCAACGACCAACGCTAAAAGTCTGGCCATGGCATTAGTCGCACGTCATGGCGACACACACATGAGTGTTGTTTTTGCGACCTACCATTCAATTGCCGTGATCAGTGAAGCGCAGAAGCACTTTGGGCTTCCTGCTTTTGATCTGGTCATTTGCGATGAGGCGCACCGTACTACTGGTGCAGTGTTTGATGGCGATGATGAGTCCGCTTTTGTGCGGGTTCACGACAACGACTACATCCAGGCACACAAACGGCTCTACATGACAGCCACCCCACGCATTTACGGGGAAGCCGCCAAGCAGACTGAGGGTGTTGTTCTGTTCTCAATGGACAACGAAACGCACTTTGGCCGTGAACTGTTCGTCATCAATTTCTCGGAAGCCGTCTCTCGTGGTCTGCTGGTCGATTACAAGGTGATCGTGCTGGCTGTAGAAGAAAGCCACATCAATCGCCGCCTGCAAACCATACTCAAGGGCGAAGGCAACGAACTGAAGGTAGACGATGCCGCCAAGATCATTGGCTGTTGGAAAGCACTCGCCAAGCAAGGAATGACGCTCTCGGGTGATGAAAGCCCCATGCAACGCGCCGTTGCCTTCTGTCAGGTTATCGAAAAAGACTACAAAGGCAAAAAACATAAAGTCAGCTCAAAGCTGATCTCCGATATGTTTGGCGAGGTGGTGGCTGAATATCAACGCATGGAGGTCGCGCAGCTTTTAGAGGACAACCCAGACGCAGAAATTGATCCAGCTCTGCTGCTCAACTGTGAAGCTCAGCATGTTGATGGCTCGATGAATGCCAGCGAAAAGGGCTCAAAGCTGGAATGGCTTAAAGCAGAAGCACCCGAAAACACCTGTCGCATCCTGTCTAACGTGCGCTGCCTCTCCGAGGGTGTTGATGTGCCCTCCCTCGATGCCGTGTTGTTCTTGACACCCCGTAGCTCCCAGGTTGATGTAGTGCAGTCCGTTGGACGGGTCATGCGTCTGTCGCCTGGCAAGAAACAAGGCTACGTTATTTTGCCAGTGGTTATCCCAGCCGGTGTAGAGCCGGAGAAAGCGCTGGACGATAACCAAACTTATAGGGTCGTCTGGCAGGTGCTGAACGCTTTGCGCTCCCACGATGACCGCTTTGACGCGATGATTAACAAGCTGGAGTTCAACGGTCGCGATGTAAACAAGATGGAAGTCATCAGCGTTAGCGACAAAGTACAACAGCGCAGTAAATCCAGCACATCAAAAGCCGCGAAAAAAGCTCGTGGTGGCAGTACCATTGGCTCCAGCGCTGAGACACCGATCCCTGACCAGGCAAGCCTGCAATTTGAAGTCGGTGAGATCGAGCGCGCCCTGTACGCCCAGGTGGTCAAAAAGTGCGGCAACCGCCACCACTGGGAAGACTGGGCCAACGACATTGCCAAGATCGCCAATACGCACATCGACCGCATCCAAGCCATTTTGGAGAACCCAGACAACACCGCTGAAATCGCCGCCTTTGAAGACTTTTCTAAAGAGATACGTGATGACCTGAACAACGCAATCAGTGAGGCAGACATCGTTGAAATGCTGGCTCAGCATCTGATCACCAAGCCGGTATTTGATGCGTTGTTTGAGGGGTACAATTTTACCCAGCATAACCCCATGTCCATTGCGATGCAGGCCGTTACCGAGCAGCTTGAAGCGCACAATATCGACAAAGAAGCCGACACCCTTCGTTCGTTCTACGAGTCGGTGAAGATGCGAGCAGCCGGCATTGAAAGCGCTGAGGGCAAGCAGCGCATTATTGTTGAGCTGTACGATAAGTTCTTCAAAAACGCTTTCCCTCGGATGACTGATCGGCTGGGCATTGTCTACACCCCCGTCGAGGTGGTGGATTTCATCATTCACAGCATTGAAGACGTGCTCAAGGCTGAGTTTGGCAAGAGCATGGCCGATGAGAACGTGCATCTAATCGACGGCTTCACTGGCACTGGGACGTTCCCGGTACGGCTGCTACAAAGCGGCATCATTCCCAAAAATAAGCTTGAGCACAAATACAAGCATGAGATTCACGCCAACGAGCTGGTGTTGCTGGCCTATTACATTGCGGCTATCAATATCGAGGCCACCTACCACGGCATCATGAATGACAACGTGACCGGCCTGGAAGAAAGCGATCAGATTTTTGAGGTTCCCTACGAGCCGTTCACCGGCATTTGCCTCACCGATACATTCCAGATGTACGAAAGTGAGGACATGGTTGAGGCACTGCTAGTTGAAAACAGTTCACGCCGCAAACGCCAGAAAGAACTGGATATTCGGGTGATTATGGGCAACCCACCGTATTCAGCGGGTCAGGCCAGTGCCAACGATAACAACGCCAACGTCAGCTACCCCAAGCTGGATGAGCGCATTCGCAGTACCTATGCGCAGCGGTCGGACGCAACAAACAAGAACGCTTTATACGACAGTTACATTCGAGCTATTCGCTGGGCATCAGACCGCATTGGTGATGCAGGCGTAATTGGCTTTGTGACTAATGGCGGTTTCTTGGAGGCAAGCACGGCTGATGGCTTGCGCAAGTGTCTTGCCGAAGAGTTTTCCAGTATTCATGTGTTTCATTTGCGGGGCAATCAGCGTACCTCGGGAGAGCTATCTCGCAGAGAGGGTGGAAAGATTTTTGATAGTGGTAGCCGCGCGCCAATTGCTATTTCAATTCTAGTGAAAAACCCTGAAGTGTTAATGGCCAATTAAACTGACCCACCTCTGGCCAACAATTTTGACCCACCCATAGTGGCATTGGCCACCGACCATGTTGTCACTTTCAGAAGGCGACAGCACGAAATATCAAAAGTCGACCGCACGGTCTTTTCTGACGTTGGAGTCGCCTCAGAAAACGGAAAATAAAGCACGCTAAGGCGTAGTTCCCTCGGGCTACACCGCGTCCGCACTGCGCGGTTCTTTCTTCCCTTGCAGTGACGCAATCAGCGGGCAGGAAACGTTCCCCTTCCGCGCATGGCAGGCGCACACCAAATCAGACAGCACGGCCTCCATGCGCGCCAGGTCAGCCATCCTCTCGCGCACGTCCTTGAGCTTGTGCTCGGCCAGGCTGCTGGCTTCCTCGCAATGGGTGCCATCCTCCAGCCGCAGCAGCTCGGCGATCTCATCCAGGCTGAAGCCCAACCGCTGGGCTGATTTCACGAAGCGCACCCGCGTTACATCCGTCTCGCCATAGCGGCGAATGCTGCCGTAAGGCTTGTCCGGTTCCGGGAGCAAGCCCTTGCGCTGATAGAACCGGATGGTCTCCACATTGACCCCGGCCGTCCTGGCGAAAACGCCAATGGTCAGGTTCTCCAAATTGTTTTCCATATCGCTTGACTGCGTAAACCGCTGAAGGTTGCCACCCATTCCACGTGAAGCCTGCCACCCGGACCGGAGCAAGGCTGCCACCCATCGGAGCGTAGCGACGCGGGGTTTCTCTTCTTACTCCGAAGTCTCAGTGCCCGTCAACTTTGCCTGCTGTTTTCGCATGGATTCGCCCCGCAGATTGATCTTGTAGGCGTTGTGTACGAGCCGGTCCAGGATGGCATCTGCCAGAGTGGCGTCACCGATGATGCCGTGCCATTCCTCGATGGGTAATTGGCTAGTGGCGATGGTGGAGCGCCGGCCATGTCGGTCTTCCAGCACCTCCAGCAAGTCCCGCCGGTTCTCCGCGCTCAGCTTCATCAGCCCCCAGTCATCCAGGATCAGCACGTCGACCTTGGCCAGGCTGGTCAGGAGCTTTGAGTATTGGCCATCGCCCTTGGCGATGGTCAGCTCTCGTAGCAGCCGGGTCAGGCGGACGTACTGGGCGGTGTAACCCTCCCGGCAGGCCTTGAGTGCCAGAGCACAGGCCAACCAGGTTTTCCCGACGCCAGTCGGGCCGGTGATGAGCACGTTCAGGTGTTCCTTCACCCACTGGCAGCTGGCCAGACTCTGGACAAGCCCTTTATCCAGGCCCCGTGAGTTCCGGTAATCAATGTCTTCGAGGATGGCGGCGTGTCGCAGCTTGGCCCGGCGCAGGCGGCTGCTCATGCGTCGGTTGTCCCGTTCCGTCATTTCCCGGTCGACCAGCAGGCCAAGGCGCTCCTCGAAGCTCAGGTCGGTAATGTCGGGGGTGGCCGATTGATCCGCCAGGGCGGCGGCCATGCCGGTCAGTTTGAGGGCGTGGAGCTTATCCAGCGTGGGATGTTTCAGCATGTCAGGTTCCTTCAGTGGTAGTAGGCGGGGCCACGGATGTTGTCGTGTGTGTCGGGTAAGGCCAGTTCTTGTTGCTCTTCCAGGGGCTGCTCATCCAGGCGATGCTTGAGGATGGATTCGATGCTCTTGTATCGGCAGCTGCCCAGCATCAGGGCGCGTTGGCAGGCACGTTCTAATCGTGCCTCGCCGTAGCTCTGGCCCAGCCGGAGAATGCCCAGACAGGACCGATAGGCCTGTTGCGGATGCTTTCTTGCCCCCAGCGCGGTACGGATAAGCTTTTCAGTTGCCGGTCCAGTCTTGGCTGCCCAGGCGGTCAGTCGCTCTGGGGTCCACTCGCCGGCTTGGCGATGGGACTCCGGCATGTGAGCGGCGATGGTGCTATGCCGACCCTTCTGATCCGAACGCCGGTGGCTGGCGATCCGGTTGCCCCGGTGGAAGCATTCGATGGTGTTGTGGGTGATCCGGACCTCCACCTCTTTCTTGATCAGTAGACTGGCAGCACAAGATCAGAGATTTAGTGCTTTATTAAACCGTCCGTGAAAACGGGGTAGAACCCCAATCCGCAAAGTTCCTTTTTGACAAAAGCCGGGGCCTACGCGCCTCTTATTATCCTATTTTGCTCGGTTGTGCTGATTGGCAGCCTTTCCCGCCTTATGCTTGTGTTGTGGCAGCTTGATCGGGTGTGGGAGACCGGTATCCTGCCGACAGTATTTCTGCAGGGACTGAGAGTGGATCTGATCCTGGCGGGTATGGCGGTAGCGCCACTTCTGCTTGTCCTGCCTGTGTTGGGTCACCGCTACAGCTGGTCTGCCTGGAAGAAGCTCACCGCGTTCTGGGCGGTTCTGGCGATTACGCTGGTTGTGTTTATGGAACTTGCCACACCGACGTTTATCAGCCAGTACGATGTACGACCCAACCGTCTGTTTATCGAATATTTGAAATTCCCACGGGAAGTTTTTTCGATGCTGTGGACCGGGTTCAAGCCCACGGTGTTTCTGAGTCTGGGGTTTACCGCGGGCGCCATTGCGTTGTTCTGGCGAGCACTACGGCCCTGGCTTCGCGCACCTGTACCCTCAAGCCACAAAAAGGCGCTCCTGGTGTGGCCCCTGGTGGTTCTGACCGTGTTTATGTGCGTGCGCTCAACCACAGGCCATCGTCCGGCGAATCCGGCCATGTTTGCCCTGACGTCCGATCCGCTGGTTAATTCACTGATTATCAATTCAACCTGGTCGGTTTCCTTTGCGATTTATAATCTCAAACATGAAACCGAAAACAATCAGAGTTATGGCTCAATCACCGATGAGGCGATGTTGAACGAGGTCACAACGGCTCCCTGGCTGACAGGCTACCAGTTTCCCTCCGAACGCTATCCCACCATGCATCATCAAACGCCTGGCACTGAGAGGGCCACTCCCCTGAATCTGGTGATTGTGCTGGAGGAAAGCCTTGGCGCAACGTTTGTTGAATCGCTCGGCGGCCGGCCGGTTACGCCCCGGCTGGAGGCGCTGAAAAGCGATGGCTGGTGGTTTGAAAACCTCTACGCGACAGGAACCCGCTCGGTGAGGGGGATCGAAGCGGTGATCTCCGGGTTTCTGCCGTCAGCGTCGCGCAGTGTGGTGAAGCTGTCATTATCGCAATCACATTTCTTCACCCTGGCGGGGCTTCTGGAGCGAAACGGCTACAACACCGGTTTTATTTACGGAGGCGAGGCGCATTTTGACAATATGGGTAGCTTCTTTTCTGGGAACGGGTTTCAGCATATTGCGGACCAAGGCGATTATGCTAACCCGAATTTTACCGGCAGTTGGGGCGTCAGTGACGAGGACCTGTTCAACAAGGCAAACGAAGAATTAGAGAGGCTGCATGCGTCTGGCCAGCCATTTTTTCGTCTGGTATTTTCTTCTTCCAATCACACGCCATTCGAATTTCCCGATGGTAGGATCTCGCTGTATGACAGCGAGAAAAACACCGTTAACAACGCGGTGAAATATGCCGACCATGCGTTGGGCGAGTTTATAGAAACCGCGCGCCAGCAGGACTACTGGAAGAATACTGTATTTCTGATCGTCGCCGACCATGATGCCCGTGTGTGGGGTGACGAGCTGGTGCCGATCAAGAATTTCCACATTCCGGGCTTGATCCTTGGCGGCGAAATTGAGCCAAAGCGCGTAAGCACCATTGCCAGTCAGATTGATCTGGCGCCCACCCTCTTGTCGCTGATGGGCCTTGAGACGGATCACCCGATGATTGGCCGTGACATCACCAGGGATCCGGATGCGCCCGGTCGCGCGATGATGCAGTTCAATGACTACTACGCGTGGATGGAAAGCGATTATCGGGTTACGGTTCTCAGGCCAGACCGGGCGCCGCTGGACGGCCTTTATGACCCTGTGTCTGGCAAAACTGACTATCTGAATACGCCGCCTCCGGGAGCGTCGTTCCAGCGTGCTCTGGCATTTGCCCAGCTTCCGCTATGGCTCTACCGGGAGCAAAAATACGACTTGCCCCAGAAGGATTGAGCATTAGCGCCGGCGGGCCAGCAGGCTGTTAGCTGACGAGGTCTTTCATTAAAACCAGAAAGACCGTGCCCTCGGCGTCCGATTTTTCCACCTGAAACCTCCAGTTAAGGCGTTCACAAGCGAGTTGCACGATCAGCAGGCCGAAGCTGCTTTGATCAAGCTTTCTGGTTCCGGGTCTGCTGACGGCTGAAATGTTCTCAATGACCGACTTGTTAAGACCTTTGCCGAAGTCCTGAATTCGCAGGGTCTGGTCAGCCACAGCAATGTGCACGTTGGCTTCGGTGTGTCCCAGAGCGTTCTGCAGCAGATTGCGAATAATCATTCTGACGAGGGAAGGCTCAGAGTTCAGGATGACGTGATCCCGGTCATGATGAAATACCGTTCGGCCGTAAAAAGCCGGGTCCAGATCCTTGATGTCGGAAATGATTTCGCCGATGGCCGATACCACATCGATCCTGTCTGAGTCGCCCATTTCCGGTTGTCCGCGGGCAATGCTCAATAGCATTTCTGTGTCTTCCCGCATTGTGCGGGTCGCCTTGCGGATTCGTCTCAGCGTTTTCTGGTCGGCTTCCGAAAGTGTTTTGCGCTGTTCCAGAACATCCAGTGCACCCAGAATAACGGCCAGGGGCGTCCTGAGTTCATGGCTGGCAAGTTTAACGAACGACTTTTCCCGTTCAAGCACCGCCTCCATGGCCGAAAGGAATCGATTGAACGCGTCTGAAATCTGATTGAACTCCGGATGCCGATAGTTACGTTGCAGTCGCTCCATGGACACGCCTGGCTCGGTGGCAAGCACATCATTGGTCAGAGTCTTCAGGGGTTTTAACAGATGAGCGGACGCAAATTTCGACACGAACAAGCCCACGAGCATGAGCCCGGCAGCCAGGAAAATCAGAACGACCTGAATCAGGCTTTCCCGGTGTTTCGTAATCGTAATGTCTTGAGACACGTAGAGACGGCCTGGTGGTTGGGCGACCGTCTCGACGTTCAATATTTTGGTTACCCCATCAAACTCGATTTCATTGGAATAGCCGGCTGGACGATTCAGCAGATGCTTTGGCAGCATCGACTCTGGCGAATCCTCCGGCAGGAAATAAACGTCAAGGTGACCCGTTTTCCAGGTCTGGAAGGTCGGTTCTGAAATCTGCTGAGTGAAATACTCGGCATCAAGTTTCATCTCCAGTTCACGAATGGTGTCCTCCACATCGTTGACGAATACTTCCACGGCCATCATAGAAACCGCAACTGTGACGGCGATAACGCCAAAGATTGTGGTCGCCAGGCGCCGGGAGAGCGAGTGCTGCTTCATTGTTCCGCCTCGCCGTCACTTGGCAGGTTCAGGCGATAACCACGACCATGAACGGTTTTTATCAAGCCGTCACCAAAGGCTTTCTCCAGAGTTTTCCGCAGAGCATAAATGTGGGTTCGCAGAGTATTTTCGGCGTGGTCCGCAATGTCGTCGCCCCAGATCGATTCTGAAAGGGCATCGTGACCGATCAAGCTTGGGTAGGCGCGGATCAGCAGCTCAAAGAGCCTGGCGGGCGTGCCGGACAGTTCGGCCGATTTGTCCCTATAGTAAACGCTGAGTGTTCCGGGGTCGTATCGCAGTTCGCCCGCTTGAAGCCCTTTCAGGCTCGGGTTATAGCGTCGATGAAGCGCATCAATCCTCAGTTGGAGTTCTTTGAGCTCAAACGGTTTAACCAGGTAATCGTCAGCCCCTAGTTCAAAGCCTTTTTCTTTATCTTTGATCGCGCTGAGTGCGGTCATCAGAATGACCGGTTTTTGGTATTGCAGGTCCTGGCGGATACGACGACAAATCTCGAAGCCATTGACGCCGGGAAGCATTAAATCCAGAACAATAACGTCGTAGTTCTGGGTTGCCAGTAAATGCAGAGCGGTGAGCCCATCGGCGGCGTAGTCAAGGCTGTAGTGCTCATCACCCAGAAATTCGAACAGGTTCTCGGCGAGGTCATTCTGGTCCTCGACAATCAGGACGCGCAGCCGCGTCTGAATCAACGCATTGGAAGATTTACTGGTCATTTTGTGACAGTTCCTGTCGATGATTAGTCCCACTGAACGATAGCAGACGATATCGCCGGTTTATTGCTTCGGTCCTGGCATCCTCGATCCATTGTTCCGCCCACACTGGCGCCCAGTTTTTTGGAACGGCAATAAAGTAGGTTTCGTACTTTGAATTACTTATCGTCGCAAGCAGTTCCTCAGGTGCTAACTCCAGAGCAGTTCCCCTGGAATAGTATCTCGCAGAGAAGGGCAAGTCGCCCAAATAGAAGAGCGGGCTGCTTTGACCCAGCGCCAGTTCCTGGTATTTGAGAACCAGTTGTTTCTCTGTTTTCGGCGTCGCTACACCCTGGGCTACAAGTACCACAAAAATCGTCAACAGCACCGGCACGGTTCCTGCCAGCGGCCACCTGAACCTTTTAAACCATGCTAGATCCAGACTAATAAGCCACCGGGCAATCATTATGGCGGAAAACGGTAACGATGGGAGTGCATAGGTCCAGAGTGTATTGCCAGCCATGGAAAAGAACAGCAGCGGACTGATGGTTGCCAGTAAAACGAAAAGCAGTGCGGGGTCGCGCAGTGCACGCACTGATTCCCTGGCGGTGCCCCGCCGGATCCAGGAAATAACCAGACCGCTGATGGCGATAATACCCCAGGGAAAACTGGCCCAGGTCCAGAAAATCCAGATCATGCCTTTGGGTTGAACATGCGCCGAGCCATAAAGGTCGCCCGCCCAACCGGGATCAACAAAACGACGGAAATGCTCGCCTATAATAAAGTAGTCGAGAAAGCCGGGGGTTTTCCATTCGGCAAGAATGTACCAGGGCAGGACGGCACAGACGGTCAGGATGCTCCCCCAGAACAAGGGGAAGTGTCTCAGCTTTGCCAGTGATGTGCGGATTAATAAAAACCATAAGCCAATTGGGATGCCGACCAGAACCGGGGCTAGTGGCCCTTTCGCTAAAAGTCCAATGGCGAGACCGACGAAGAACAGAGATCGCCAGTAACGGACATGCCCATTCATAACCAGACCGAAACTCACTAAAGACAAGGTTGTGCCGAGCACCAGAAAGGCGTCGGTCATCACCGCGCCGGCACTGATGTATGTCAGGGCCATGGACGAGAACACCAACGCCGACCAGCGAGCCGCTGCCTTCCCCCAGAGCAGCAAGGCAAAATGCCAGGTCAGGTAGACAATGCCGAGGGTGGCGAGCCAGGCTGGCAGCCGGATGGCAAATTCGGAAACCCCGAATAGCTTGATTGAGGCGGCTTGTGCCCAGAAAGATAAGGGTGGTTTACCCCAGAACGGAACGCCAGGTTCAAACCAGGGAGTTATCCAGTCACCGGTTTCGGCCATCAGGCGTGCAATCTCAGCGTACCGTGGCTCCGTTGTGTCGGCGAACGGAAAGAGCGCCATGCCGATAAAGCGACTTGCCAGAATGGCTGCCAGGACAAGAAACCAGGGGCTAAGAAGTCTTCGCATGGCGGTAGTGCCCTTTGCTGATGTTGCCTGATTTGCTGTTTGCTTGCCGGCTTTCGATAACCTCCTCTGTCAGATAGATGGGCCGCTGCTTCGTTTCGACGTAGGTCTTGCCGACGTACTCGCCAACGATGCCAACGCTCAGCAGCTGAATGCCGCCAAGGAATGTAATGATGGCGACCAGCGAGGGATAGCCACTGGTGGCATCTCCAAGCAGTGTCGCTTTGAGCACAATCCAGGCGCCAAACAGAGCGCCTACGGTTGCTGCAATCAAGCCCGCGCCGGTGGCCCAGCGTAAGGGCGATGTTGAGAATGAGGTAAGCCCTTCCAGAGCAAGTCCGACCAGTCCCGGATAGTCCCACTTGGTGACGCCCGCTGCCCGGGGTGCGCGATCGTACTGAAGCACTACTGTGGGCATGCCGATCCAGGCAAAAAGCCCTTTCATGTAGCGGTTACGTTCGCCCAGAGACATCAATGCGTCGACTGCCCGGCGGCTCATCAGGCGGAAATCGCCGGTATCGACGGGAATGTTGGTACGGCTGGTGCAATTCAGCAGTCGATAGAAAAAGTGAGCGCTCAGGCGTTTCATCACAGACTCGCCCTGCCTGGAACGGCGCTGCATAAGCACCACATCAGAGCCCGACTGCCACGCCTCGACCATTGCCTGAATGTGCTCTGGCGGGTCCTGCAGGTCGGCATCAATCACCACGACGGCATCGCCTGTGGCATGTTCCAGGCCAGCAGTAACAGCGGCTTCTTTGCCAAAGTTACGGCTGAGTTTTACCAACCGCATGTGGCTGTGCTGGGCCAGAGTGCTGGCAAGATAGTTAGCGCTTCCGTCTTCGCTTCCGTCGTCAACAAACACCAATTCGGTATCTACCGTCAGTGAGTCGAGTATGGGAAGCACTCTATCCAGAAATACGGGCAGCATCGTGCGCTCGTTAAAAACGGGCACTACAACGGACACAATCGGGTTACCGGCGAAGTTGGCCGGTTGAATATCAGGTCTTTTCATGGAATACCAACCTCTGGTAGACGGTAAAGTTCAGTAGAGCCAGCACTGCCGTTGTGGCGAGCTGGGAAACAGTGACCGACAGCAACAGCCCCTGTTGGAGGAAAGAAAAAACAACAAAATTGGTTACCCACGCGAGCAGGCACGACAATACGTAACGCCAGACGGTCTTTTGGTGAGAACCGGCCCCGGGAAAGGCCAGTCGCCGCTGGAAAAAATAGTTGGTTACTGCGCCACAAATGCTTCCTATAGCGGTTGCGGCCAGTGCAGGCAGTCCAGCCAGAACAAGAAGCGCCATTGAAGCCCAGTGGATACCCGTTGCCAGCCCGCCTGCAGCCAGAAAACCGGTGACCTGTCTGCCGACGGTTTGATTTAACGGCGAATTAAAAGCGTTTGATCTCACAAATAATGGAGTCCTGAAAAGGTGCACTAAACATCGCATACGGTTTGACAATAGGGGCATGTTAGCGGTGGCCCTGTCAGGGAGAGGTGGTGGTAAGGTCAAGGAATTGTCAAAGTCGTGGAAAGCCAGGACAGGACCCGTGGCCTGATCCGAGGCGAGCTTGATTGTGGCCGGTAATGAGTCATGCTTTCAGGGATGCGTTCCCTATTGTTGAGTTCGTCGTCCGAACGAATCTGGACACTATCCCTATGCAAACCCCTATCGCAGCATCCGAGGTGTGAAGACCCAGGGCCGAGTCGACCAGCACCGATTGCCCACCGGAATCTGGATACTGGCCTTGGTAAGCCTGCTGATGGATGCCTCGTCCGAGATGATTCACAGCTTGTTGCCGGTTTACCTGCTGTCCGTCCTTGGCGTCAGTGCGGTGACCATTGGGTTTATTGAGGGAGCGGCCGAGGCGACGGCCCAGATCACCAAAATTTTTTGGGCGCACTAAGCGACTATCTGGGCAGGCGCAAGGGACTGACGATATTAGGCTATGGCCTGCGGCAGTCACTCGACACCGGTGGTGCGTTTGCAGGCCCGTTAATCGCTATTGGGTTGATGCTGCTCTGGGCCAACGATTACCAGGCGGTATTCTGGGTAGCGGCGATTCCCGCGGCACTGGCGGTCGGTCTGCTGATTTTTGGTGTCTCCGAGCCCGAGCGACCGGTCACCGAGGCGCGCCGGAATCCTATCAGCCGGGATGCGTTACGCCAGCTCGATCGTGTTTACTGGTGGGTCGTAATCCTTGGCGCTATTTTCACCCTAGTGTCCCGTCTGGGTAATCCGTTTATTTATTATCAATAACACTCAGCTTTGCTCGCGTCACTGAAGTCATAATCGATTCTGCACTCTTGTGCCAGCGGAACGGCTTTGCCAGTTTCTCATTATGAGTTTGGATAAAGCGACGAATCGCCTTCTTAAGGAAGGTCTGAACAAGTCCCTCGAACCTGTCAAAATGTAGGTTGTTGAGAACAGCCTGAAGCGGAAGCCCCCAGATGAGCCAGTTGAGTTTTTCCGAAGCCGAGTTCGCCGGCAAGCGCAAGCAAACCCGTCGCGAGAAATTTCTGTCGCAGATGGAGCGTGCGGTGCCCTGGAAAGTGTTTGCCGAGTTGATGGAACCGCATTACCCCAAATCGGGTAACGGGCGTCGGCCCTACCCGCTGGAGACGATGCTGCGCATTCACTTCATGCAATTGTGGTTCTCGTTGTCGGACCCTGCCATGGAAGAGGCGCTGTACGACAGTTTCTCGATGCGTCAGTTTGCCCGCCTTGGCGACGGGCGTGTACCTGACGAGACGACGATCCTGAACTTTCGCCACTTGCTCGAAAAGCACGGCATTCCCGAGGAGGCGCTCGAGGCGGTGAACCTGCTCCTGCAGGACCAGGGTATTCAGGTGCGCAAGGGCACGATTGTGGACGCCACGATTATCGATGCGCCCAGCTCGACCAAGAACGCCAGCGGCACGCGTGACCCCGAAATGCATCAGACAAAGAAAGGCGGCACGTATTTTTTCGGCATGAAAGCGCACATTGGCGTGGACCTGCACAGTGGACTGGTCCACACGGTGGTGGGTACCGCCGCCAATGAGCATGACGTCACCCAGGCGGCTGCGTTGCTGCATGGTGAGGAAACCTTGGCCTTTGGCGATGCCGGTTATCAAGGCGTGGACAAGCGGCCCGAGCACCAAGGGCGTGACGTGACCTGGCACATTGCCATGCGTCCCGGGAAACGTCGCGTCTTGGGCAACAGTGCCATTGATCGTTTGACGCAAAAAATTGAGCGGGCCAAATCCAGCCTGCGAGCCAAGGTTGAGCATCCGTTTCGTGTCATCAAATGCCAATTCGGGTTTCGCAAGGTGCGCTACCGTGGGCTGGCCAAGAACACGATGCATTTGAATATGTTGTTTACGCTGTCCAATATCTGGATGGCACGCCGCCATTTGATGGCGGCGGCAGGATAGGTGCGCCCAAAAAGCGCCAACAGGCCCGTAAACGGGCCTGTTCAGGGTAGAAACACCCCGAAAATGGCGATTATTTGAGCAATTTTTAACCATTTTTTGGATTTTTCCAGTCAGGTCGGTTTTGCCGCGTTCTGAGCTGGCTTATTCAGACCTTCCTTAAGTTCGCCGACACTGGTAAAAATGCCACGGTACAAAGCGCGGCGTTCCAGTTGACCAAACCAGCCCTCCACGGCATTCAGCCAAGAGGCGCTGGTTGGTGTGAAGTGAAGCTTGAACCGGGGATGCTTTTCCAGCCAGGCCTTCACTTCTGGTGTTTTGTGAGTCGAGCTGTTGTCCAGAATCAGATGAAGGTCCTGCTCTTTCGGTGTTTCTCGATCAATTTGTCGCAGAAAATCGAGAAACTCTTTGGCGCGGTGGCGTTGTGTAATGCGCCCAATCACTTCGCCGTTCAGGATATTCAGGGCCGCGTATAAGCTGGTCGTCCCGTGCCTCTTGTAATCGTGGGTACGGCGCTCGATCTGGCCGGGTTTCAGTTGCAGCTTTGGTTGAGTGCGATCCAGTGCCTGGATCTGCGTTTTTTCGTCAACCGACAGCACCAGCGCGTTATCCGGCGGATTCAGGTACAGGCCAACGACATCGAAAACCTTCTCAGCAAAGTCTGGATCGTTGCTTATTTTGAAGGTTTTCAGCCGGTGTGGTTTCAGGTCAGCCGCTTTCCAGATCTGATGCACTTGCCAGCGGCTAACACCGGCATATTCGGCCATCAACCGGACGCTCCAGTGGGTAGATTCCTTGGGCAGCTTTTTGACCGTGTCATCAAGAATAGCTTTAACCTTTTTCTGGAATACGCAGCTTGACTCCGTACATAACTACGGAAGTAAGCTTAAGCTATCCAATTCAGATTCGAAAGGACAAACGTATGTCTGAACCTCAAAACGGGCGCGGCGCGCTCTTCACTGGCGGGCTGGCCGCCATCCTCGCCTCGGCTTGCTGCCTCGGGCCGCTGGTTCTGATCGCCTTGGGGTTCAGCGGCGCTTGGATCGGCAACTTGACGGTGTTGGAACCCTATCGCCCCATCTTTATCGGCGTGGCGCTGGTGGCGTTGTTCTTCGCCTGGCGGCGCATCTACCGGCCGTCAGCCGCCTGCAAACCGGGTGAGGTTTGCGCGATTCCCCAAGTGCGAGCTACTTACAAGCTCATTTTCTGGGGCGTGGCCGTGCTGGTTTTGGTCGCGCTCGGATTTCCCTACGTCGTGCCATTTTTCTATTGATCACAGGAGTTCACCATGAAAAAGCTGCTTTCCGCCCTTGCCCTCGCTGCCGTTGTTGCCCCCGTGTGGGCCGCCACCCAGACCGTTACGCTGTCCGTACCGGGCATGACCTGCTCGGCCTGTCCGATCACTGTCAAGAAGGCGATTTCCAAGGTCGATGGCGTCAGTAAAGTTGACGTGACCTTCGAGACGCGCGAAGCGGTGGTCACCTTCGATGATGCCAAGACCAGCGTGCAGAAACTGACCAAGGCTACCGAGGATGCGGGCTACCCATCATCAGTCAAGAACTGATCATGAAAGACCCGAAGACACTGCTGCGGGTCAGCATCATTGGCACAACCCTCGTGGCGCTGTGTTGCTTCACCCCTGTTCTGGTCATTTTGCTCGGTGTGGTCGGCTTGTCCGCGCTGACCGGCTATCTGGACTATGTGCTGCTGCCTGCGCTGGCGATTTTCATCGGCTTGACCATCTACGCCATCCAACGAAAACGCCAAGCCGAAGCCTGCTGCACCCCGAAATTCAATGGAGTAAAAAAATGACCGAAATCACCGTGAATGGCATGACCTGCACATCCTGCGCCACCCATGTCAAAGATGCTTTGGAAAAGATTTCCGGCGTGAATGCCGCTGTGGTGTCCTATCCAGAAAGCCGCGCGCAAGTCATGGCAGACACCGCCGTGAGCCACAACCAACTGCTGGCCGCCATCGCCGCATTGGGTTATCAAGGCTCGATCCGGGTTGGTGATTTCAAAGATGAACCAAAAATCCGTGATGCACTTGAGGGCGCCGGTTTGCATATCGCCATCATTGGCAGCGGCGGGGCCGCGATGGCGGCGGCGCTGAAGGCCGTCGAGCAAGGCGCGACGGTCACGCTGATCGAACGCGGCACCATCGGCGGCACCTGCGTCAATATCGGCTGTGTGCCGTCCAAGATCATGATCCGCGCTGCCCATATTGCCCATCTGCGCCGGGAAAGTCCGTTCGACGGCGGTATTGCGGCAACTGTGCCTGCGATTGACCGCAGCAAACTGCTGGCCCAGCAGCAGGCCCGTGTCGATGAACTGCGGCACGCCAAATACGAAGGCATCCTGGACGGCAATCCAGCCATCACCGTTTTGCACGGTGAAGCGCGTTTCAAGGACGACCAGAGCCTGGTCGTCCGTTTGAACGAGGGTGGCGAGCGCGAGGTAACGTTCGACCGCTGCCTGGTCGCCACCGGTGCCAGTCCGGCCGTGCCGCCGATTCCGGGCCTGAAAGAGTCACCCTACTGGACTTCCACCGAAGCGCTTGTCAGCGACACCATTCCCGCACGCCTGGCCGTGATCGGTTCGTCGGTGGTGGCGTTGGAACTGGCGCAAGCCTTTGCCCGGCTCGGCAGCCAGGTCACGATCCTGGCACGCAGCACCTTGTTCTTCCGGGAAGACCCGGCCATCGGCGAGGCCGTGACAGCCGCTTTCCGCGCCGAGGGCATCGAGGTGCTGGAGCACACGCAAGCCAGCCAGGTCGCCCATGTGAACGGCGAATTCGTGCTGACCACCGGACACGGTGAATTGCGCGCTGACAAGTTGCTGGTTGCCACCGGTCGGGCACCGAATACGCGCAGCCTCGCGCTGGACGCGGCGGGGGTCACTGTCAATGCGCAAGGGGCCATCGTTATCGACCAAGGCATGCGCACGAGCAACCCGAACATCTACGCGGCCGGCGACTGCACCGACCAGCCGCAGTTCGTCTACGTGGCAGCGGCCGCCGGCACCCGTGCCGCGATCAACATGACCGGCGGCGACGCAGCCCTCAATCTGACCGCGATGCCGGCAGTGGTGTTCACCGACCCGCAAGTCGCCACCGTGGGCTACAGCGAGGCGGAAGCGCACCACGATGGCATCGAGACCGACAGTCGCACGCTGACACTCGACAACGTTCCGCGAGCGCTTGCCAACTTCGACACACGCGGCTTCATCAAGCTGGTCATCGAGGAAGGTAGCGGACGGCTCATCGGCGTGCAGGCGGTGGCCCCGGAAGCGGGCGAACTGATCCAGACGGCGGTGCTCGCCATCCGCAACCGCATGACGGTGCAGGAACTGGCCGACCAGTTGTTCCCCTACCTGACAATGGTCGAGGGGTTGAAGCTTGCGGCGCAGACCTTCAACAAGGACGTGAAGCAGCTTTCCTGCTGCGCTGGATAAAAAAAGGAGGTTTTCAATGAGCGCCTACACCGTGTCCCGGCTGGCCCTTGATGCCGGGGTGAGCGTGCATATCGTGCGCGACTACCTGCTGCGCGGATTGCTGCGTCCGGTGGCGTGCACCCCGGGCGGCTATGGCCTGTTCGATGATGCCGCCTTGCAACGGCTGTGCTTCGTGCGGGCGGCCTTCGAGGCGGGCATCGGCCTGGACGCGCTGGCGCGGCTGTGCCGGGCGCTGGATGCTGCGGACGGCGATGAAGCGGCCGCGCAGCTTGCCGTTCTGCGCCAGTTCGTCGAGCGTCGGCGCGAAGCGTTGGCCGATCTGGAGGTGCAGTTGGCCACCATGCCGACCGAGCCGGCACAGCACGCGGAGAGTCTGCCATGAACAGCCCCGAGCGCTTGCCGTCCGAGACGCACAAACCGATCACCGGCTACCTGTGGGGCGCGCTGGCCGTGCTCACCTGTCCCTGCCATTTGCCGATTCTCGCCATTGTGCTGGCCGGCACGACGGCCGGCGCGTTCATCGGAGAGTACTGGGGTATCGCAGCCCTCACGCTGACCGGTTTGTTCGTCCTGTCTGTGACACGACTGCTGCGGGCCTTCAAAGATCGATCATGAGCGCTTCCCATTGAGACAAACCACGCTGTCGCTACGTTGCCTCATGCCGGCATCAAATTCGGCTGAGTAGCTTCTCGCCATCTGGACGTAGCTCACCCTTGGGTGAAACATGCCGATACAGGGTCTGCCGCGTGACGCCAAGTTCCTGGCACAGGTCGCCGACCTTGGTCTCTGGCTGACCCATTGCCGCCATCGCCAGCCGCAGCTTGGCGGCGGTCATCTTGAACGGCCGGCCGCCTTTCCGCCCGCGCGCGCGGGCCGAGGCTAGGCCGGCAATCGTGCGCTCCGCGATCAACTCGCGCTCGAACTCGGCCAGGGCGGCGAAGATGCCAAAGACCAGCTTGCCGGCGGCGGTCGTGGTGTCGATGGCCGCGCCGTGCCCGGTTAATACCTTCAAGCCGATGCCGCGCCCAGTCAGGTCGTGCACGGTGTTGATGAGATGTCGCAGGTCGCGTCCGAGCCGATCCAGTTTCCACACGACCAGTGTGTCGCCAGTTCGCAACGCCTTCAGGCAGCTCGTCAAGCCGGGCCGATCCTCGCGCATGCCGGATGCCTGGTCCTCGTAAAGATGTACTGGATCGACCCCGGCGGCAATCAGCGCGTCGCGCTGCAAATCGGTAGCCTGGGAGCCGTCCGCCTTCGATACCCGCATGTAGCCTATCAGCATGTCGTACCTGTCACATATACGTTCGATTATGTGACAGTGTGCGCCGGAAAGTTCTGGTCGTCAAAATTTGTCACTTAACCCGTCACTCTATCTAAGACATGCAAAGGGTCCATCAGGCTCGTAATGTGACAGAAATTCCGGAGGGATGCCTTCCTTTGCAAAGGTGGCGCGCAACTGTTCCTGGGAAGCGGGGTCGCGCCGACCATAGGAAGCCAACGCGAACAGCGAGCGAGCCGTCTCGGGGTTGTGCCGCGCTTCAATGATCGCCTCATTGATAGCCTGGACCGCCCGTTGCCAGTGATCGACGGGTTCGGGCTTCGGCGTTTTCGCCGACAGGCCACTGGTGAAACCGGTTTGGGGTTCGGACCAGAACAGCTTTGCATGCTCGCCCGGCGGGCTTATATCCCTCACCTCAATCAAGCTGATTGCCGTTGCCGCCGCCTCCAGCATCTGCAACCGTACTGCCGGGTTCAGGGTTTCATACGGTCGCCACAGACTTTGCCCAGCACGCAGCGGATGCCCGCAGCCTTCCCAGACTTGGCGGAGATACCCCGCGCAGGTTCCGCACGTCGAAAGCGGGGTGTTCAGCTCATCGAGCAGCGTGCGTAGTAGCCGAAACCACAATCCAGCGTGGATGCGTCGGCGCGGCAGCTCCACATGGCCGGTCGTCAGTGCCTGCCAGGTGCGCCGGTCCATCACCGCAATCGCGTCGCTGGCGGTGCGCGGCGCAGTGTGGGCGTTCTCCCAGTCGAGAAACCGCCCAGGCACGCCCCAATAGGCTGCCAGCC